>Ga0193716_1002326_pt1 | contig 10760 bp, 11 predicted proteins | sample U2c1metaG_FD_145901 | JGI IMG/M metagenome (GOLD analysis project Ga0193716, IMG submission 145901) | Soil microbial communities from a riparian zone of the East river system, Colorado, United States - U2c1 | ecosystem: Environmental > Terrestrial > Soil > Riparian zone | place: USA: East River...
TTTCGTGCGCGACGCGGAACGCATTGGAGCGAGCGGATTCATGGTCCTGCCCGCGATGGTGTACGTGCCGACGCCCGCGGAGCTCGAATATCACTTCCGCACGGTGGCGGCGGCGACCGGTCTGCCCATCATGCTCTACAACAACCCGCCCTCGTATCGGGTGAATATCGACATTCCGACGCTCAGCCGTCTCGCGGAAGTGCCGAATATCGTTTCGATCAAGGAGTCCGCGCCGGATTCGCGCCGCTTCACCGACATCATCAATGCCTTTGGTGAACGCTTCGTGCTGTTCGCGGGACTCGACGACATCGCGTTCGAGGGCTTGACTCTCGGCGCCAAGGGTTGGGTTTCCGGCCTGACGAACGCCTTTCCCGTCGAGTCCCTGCTGCTGTACGAGGCGCTGTGCAACGGCAACCTCGACGCTGCGCGCAAGATTTACCGCTGGTTCATGCCGCTGCTGCACTTGGATTCGGAACACGATCTGGTGCAGTCCATCAAGCTGGCCGAGCAAATCATGGGCCGTGGTTCGGAGCGCGTGCGCCCGCCGCGGCTGCCGCTCACGGGTGAGCGCCGAGCCGCGGTGATCGCGATGGTCGAGCGTGCGCGGGATTCCCGGCCGCGATAGTGCACACCATCCGCGTCATTGATTCGCACACGGAGGGTGAGCCCACGCGCCTCGTGCTCGAGGGCGGCCCCGACCTGGGAAGCGGACCGCTGACGGAACGGCTGCAGAGTTTTCGCGATCGCTTCGATACGTATCGCTCTGCGATTGTGAACGAGCCGCGCGGCTCGGATCCCTTGGTGGGTGCGCTGCTCGTCAAGCCGCACCGCGCGGACTGCGACCTCGGCGTGATCTTCTTCAACAATGTGGGCTATTTGGGCATGTGCGGGCATGGCGCCATCGGCCTGATTGCATCGCTCAGGCACGTGGGCGAACTGGCCCCTGGAACGTTCAAGATCGACACGCCCGTCGGCGCCGTCGAGGCAAAGCTGAGTGCGGACGGCCGGATCAGCGTCGACAACGTGGTGAGCTATCGTGCGGCGCACCAGGTCGAAGTGGATGTTCCCGGAATCGGTAAGGTGAGGGGCGATGTTGCCTGGGGAGGAAATTGGTTCTTCTTGATTTCCGAACATGGACAGGTCATCGATCTGCCGCATGTCGAAGCCCTGACCGACTACACGTGGCGCGTACGCGCGGCCGTCAACGCCCAAGGGCACCCTCTGGTCGACCATGTCGAGCTGTTTGCACCCTCCGATCTGCCGGGCGCCCATAGCCGGAACTTCGTGCTCTGCCCCGGCAAGGCTTATGACCGCTCGCCCTGCGGCACGGGGACCAGCGCCAAGCTCGCATGCCTTGCCGCGGACGGGAAACTCTCGGAAGGCGATGAGTGGATACAGGAGAGCGTGATCGGCAGCACCTTTGCGGGCAGCTATCGATGGCGCGATCGCAGCAAGGGCGAGATCGTACCCACCATTACAGGCACCGCACACGTGACCGGCGAGTCGCTGCTGCGCCTCGACCCCGAAGATCCCTTCTGCTGGGGTATTCGGGCGTGAACGAGCCGCTGGTTCAATCCATGACCAGCCAGCTCATCGTGCGCTTTCGCGAACGCATTCTGGCGGGCACTTATGCCCCGGGGTCCGCGCTGCGCCAGGACGTGCTCGCTTCTGAATTCGGCATCAGCAAAATTCCGGTGCGCGAGGCGCTGGTGCAGCTTCAGTCGGAAGGGCTGGTCGATATCTTTCCCAATCGAGGCTTTCAAGTGCGGCCGCTTGCGACCAGCGAACTGGACGAAGTGTTCAGCCTGCGCTTGCAAATAGAGCCTGCGGCCGTTGCCTTGGGCGCCAAGCTCGCCACCGCCGCCGATCATGCGGCCGCACGAGCGGCGCTCGACCAATTGAACGATGCACTGGCGGCCGAGGAGTTCTCGGCGTCCGGCCGGCTCAACCGCGCATTCCATCTCTCGCTCGTCGTGCCTCGCCTGCAGCCCGTCACCGCGGAGATTTTGGCCCGGCTGCACACGCTTGCGCAGCGCTACGTGCAGGCCCATCTGCGGCCCGAGGGGCGGGTCAAGCGCGCCACCCGCGAGCATGCGGCTCTGTTAAAGATGTGGAGCCGCGGCAAGGCCAAGGAAGTGCGGGCCCTGATTCACACGCACATCGAATCCACGCGCGATGACCTCGCGCGGGTGGTGGCGGGCGGAAGGTAGGCGGTACTACCACTGCTGTTCCTTGGGCAGGTCGTCGTCGATTGGATAATAGTCCGACTTGTCGGCCACGAAGATATGCTGTTCCAACGCAATGCCGGTCGGAACATCGAGAGTTCCGGCGGTAATGCTCACGGCGTCGCGCCCGGCCAGCTTCCAAAACAGGTTGCCGCCGCAGACTTCGCAGAATCCGCGCTCGGCAGTGTCCGATGACCGGTACCAGCGCAGCGAGGCGGAAGATGTCAGCGTGATGGCCGCCGACGGCGCACTGGTCATGGCCGCGAAGTGTCCGCTGGTACGGCGGCACTGCGAACAATGGCAGGCAATGAAGCCGCGCAGCGCACCGCGAATCTCATAACGAACTCCGCCGCACAGGCATCCGCCGGTATGTATCGCTTCGGTATCTGGCACGTTCGCTCCAATGTCCGTTGAGTCTCAGGCGCGGTTGACCCGGCACGAAAAGCATCCGCGCATGGCATTGTGCAAATGGATGTACGCCACTTGCAAATTTTCTAACATTCGCAGGATTGATGCTTCCACATCCATGCCGTCGCAAATCGCCTGGTCGATCATGAGGTCGGCCGAGTCATAGGCTCGAACCGACAACAGCCGCAGGAGCACATAGTCCGTGAGCTCATCCACGGCAAGTGAACGCTGACGCGCCGCCTTGCGGACGAAAATCGGCCCCGAGGCCCGATAGGGCGATGGCGCGGGCTGATGTTCGTACGGCAGGAGCAGCAGTTCCTCGCCGATCTCCGCGTCGTCAAGGCTGACGCGGCAGGGAAACCCCGGTTTTTCGGTCGCGACCACGCGCTGCGCACCGAGCGCGGCAAGCTCCGGGTCGGTGAGCGAGAACAGCGGAGAAAATGTATCGAACGGTATGCCGACGAGTTGAAATGACATGATTGCACCGTCTATGAAGCAAAGGGGCTGCATCATCTGGCATTTTCGGCTCTAGATCTCGCCGTTTTCGGACCTCAAATCCGCCTGCGCCGGGCAGCGCTTTGACCAGTGCTGCGATGCAACCTGCGCGTTCGTGGACTGCATCTGCCGATGAACCAAAGCAATGGCATCAGGGTCATACTATTGCCGCCATGCCATCGAAAGGTCCGCCCAGTTTCGATCCGCTGCGCTTCGTCGACCCCAGCGCGAGGGCGAAATCGCGCGCGGCCCTCATCGCGGAAATCGCCTACTTCAAGGCGCAGAGCCGCGGCTTCGAGCCGGGTCACGAAGAAGAAGATTGGCTTGCGGCGGAAGCCGAGGTCGATAAGAAGCTAAACAGCACCGGCTGAGGCCGCGTCGGCTCCGGCCCCCGATCAAAACCGGCGCGACGCATACAACAAGGCTGATTCGATTTTGTAAAAGCTCTCAGGCCGGGGACCTTGCGGATCGCTGGCCAACGTGTGATCGCGCGCGAGGTTCTGGTCGTGGCGTATATCCAGTCCCAAGTCCCATTTTGGGAGCACATTGCGCCAGAGTCCGCCAATTCCGTAGTACACCGAATAAGCCGGGGTGGCGAGGTCGTAGCGGGCCGCGCCGAGGAAAAGCCCGAGAGCAAAGCTGTCCGTAAAACGATATCGATAGTCGACCGCGCGCACGCCAATCAGCGCATGGCCATCGGCTTCATCCAATTCGAGCCGCACTCCGAGATCATTGTTGGCGGTCACCGCACGGCGGGCACCTAAGGCCAAATGAGGATTGGCCTTCCAATTGCCCGTGGTGATGGGGATCCCCGGTTCCAAGTCAACGCGGACCTGATTGATGCTCACGCCGGCGTCGACGAATAGCTCTGCTCCGGGTGCGCCGGGACCGCCGCCGGAAGAATCATCGAGCGAGCCGTCATCGCGAGTGTGTTCGTCACCGCCGTAGCGTACGAAAGCCGATAATCGTGAGAATGTTTCGCCGTAGACATCGCGACCGCCGAAAGCCTCGCCGCCGAGGGTCACGCCTCGCCAAGGTCGCGAGTAGCGCAGCATGAGATCGTAGTAGCGATGGTAGGGGAAGGCGCCGCCAACCGGGGCATTATCCAGCAGGCCGCCGGCGCCGTCGCTCTGGTTCTGTAGAGTACGTACGCGACCTTCCAGATAACCGCCGAACGGCGGCTCCCAGCCGACGCGCAGCATATGGCTGCGTGCGCCGACACCGTCCCGGAAATTGCGCTGATCGGCGCCCCAGTTTCCGAGCACCAGGCCGTCATTGGTCATGCCGTCGAGGAAAATGCTGTGAACGTACCAGGCGTTCTGCCATTCGGCGAATTCATAGGTCACATCGAAATAGCGTCCGATGCGCGGAATGTCTATGCCGGCGGTGAGCGCCGCGTTGCCGAGCAGGTAGCTGCCGCCGTTCGAGTTGTCCTCGCCCGCGTACTGAAAATACACGGCGAAAGGATTCTTTCCGGGAAATATGAAGCGGCTGACGTAAGAGGCCTGCTGATTCCCTTGAAACTGCGCCAAGCCGCTGGGCTTGAAAAAATTTCGCAGCAGAGCTCTCGCGCCGTCCGGCAGGCCGTTGCCGCCGCCGTACTCCAGTACCCGGTTGACCCCGAGCGACCAGCCGCTGAAGGGCTCGATTGAGAACTGCGCGCCGAATATGCGCGGGTCGCCGCTGCCCAGCCTTCCCTGGTAAAGAATATGATCCGTATGCGACAACTGGCTGGCGAAAAACTCGTACTGAAAGCCCAGCCGGGTCAGGGGCTCGGAATTCGACAGCGTCACGGAGGGTGTGGTCGGCGCTTCGGTACTGATCAGCATGCTGCTGTCGGTGGCAGGCGAGAACCAGTGATCGCGATAGCCGATGTCGATTTGTGCCCAATGGAAGCCGAAGCTCAGCATCGAGCCGGTCGGTACCGTACGGCCCTCGTACGCCACGGCACCGCCGCTCACCAGGACGTAGTCGTTCGGCTGCACATACGCTTGCAGGGATAGCTCCCAGGGGCTCTTCACCGGCATCCCGTGCGCATTCGACATCACGACGCCGTCGGCATTGTGAGTGATGGCGCCGGTCGCGCTGGCATGCGTGACCGCGTAGTCGCGCGAGTAGCGCTGCAAATACCTCTTGACCTTGGTGCACAGCGGCTTGTCGATCAGACAAGCCTGCGGCAGCGCTGCCTGCACCAACCCGACGGCAAACGGCCGCTTCAGGATGGGCTCGTCCGCGAGAATGAGCACTCGCTCGATTTGCCGCTCCATCTCAGGCTCGAGGTTGAGCGGCAGGTAGGCGCTGACCCCGTCCGCAAGTGCGGTCCCGGTCCATGGCGCCAGCAGGCAGGTAAGTGCGATCGCCGGCTGCAGCGCCCTATTCCATGAAAGCACGATATTCAATTGACTCCATTGGCCGTTAAACTATCGTGGCAGTACACGATATGACGCGTAAGACGGTCAAGGTCTTTATTGGTTCCCGCCTGCGCCCCCTGCGACAGCGCGGCGCTTGACTTGACTCATCGGCGGAACTGAAGGACGAGTTTTGTACTTACCCAAGCATTTTGAGGAATCCCGCCCCGCCGTACTGCATGCAATGATGCGTGCCCGGCCGCTGGCAACGCTGGTGACGCTGTGCGACTCGGGGCTGGTCGCGAATCACATCCCCGTGGAAACGCATGCCGAACCCGCGCCGCATGGGCAACTGCGCGGTCACATCGCGCGCGCCAATCCGCTGTGGCGGGAATACCGGGCGGATTCCGCGGCGCTGGCGATTTTCCAGGGGCCGCAGGCCTATATCTCGCCCTCGTTCTATCCGTCCAAGCAGCAGACCGGCGAGGTCGTCCCGACCTGGGACTATGCGGTCGTGCATGCACACGGCAGCTTGTGCTTCGTGCAAGACGCGGAATGGCTGCGCGCTCTCGTCGTGCGATTGACCGATGCTCACGAGGCACCGCGGCAGGCGCCATGGGCGGTCGCAGACGCGCCGCCGCCCTACATCAAAAAAATGCTGTCGCAAATCGTCGGCTTCGAGTTCAGGATCACCCGGCTCACCGGAAAATGGAAGCTCAGCCAGAATCACCCCGCAGCGAACCGCCACGGAGTGGTCGCTGGACTGCGCGAAAATGCCGGCGCGGATTCGCGGGAAGTCGCAGACTTGCTCGCGGCGCTGGACGCTGAGCGGAATAAAGAGCCGCATGCCTAGCTCAGCACAGGATGCCCCGGCCGCCTACGTCACCGTCATTCGGACCGAGCGCTTGTCGCTGCGTCAACTGGAGTTGAGCGATTCGCGCTTCATTCTGGAATTGTTGAACGAAGCGGCATTCCTGCGATTCATCGGCGACAAGGGCGTCAGGACTCTGACCGACGCCCGCGAATACGTCCTGAAGGGACCCATCGACAGCTATGTGCGCCACGGCTTCGGCCTGTATGCAGCCTGCCTGCGCGACGGCACTCCGATCGGCATCTGCGGCTTGGTCAAGCGCGACGGTCTGGCGGATGTGGACGTGGGATTCGCATTTCTATCGCGATATCGCGCACAGGGATATGCCGTCGAATCTGCGGCGGCGGTATTGGCTCATGCGCACCGGGAGTTGGGAATCCGGCGCATCGTCGCCATCACGGCGCCCGATAACGCAAGCTCCATCGCGGTCCTTGAAAAGATCGGGTTTACGTTCGAGCGCATGGTGAGGCTCACGGAATACAGTCCCGAGCTCAATTTGTACGGCACGGCGCAAGCGGCGAATCGCCTGTGAACGTGTCCGCGGCGCAGGTGCTTGGCGTGATTTACATCCTGTCCGAGCTGGGTCTTTCAATAAACAAGCGCGCCACGGCGGGAGCCGCGCGCGTCCAGGATCGCGGATCCTTGGCCCTGCTTTGGATGGTGATCGTCGCAAGCGTCGCTCTGGCATTCAGTCTCGCGTATCAATTGCCGGCGGCCGCCATGAATGCCGGCCCGGGTTTGCAGGTTCTGGGGATCGTGCTGTTTATCGCCGGTCTTGCGATTCGCTGGTATGCCATCGTGCGGCTCGGCCGATTCTTCACCGTGAATGTCGCCATTGCCGCCGATCATCGGCTCATCGACACCGGTCCCTATCGGGTAGTCAGGCATCCTTCATATACCGGTGCTCTAATGGCATTCCTCGGACTGGGACTGTGCCTCGCCAACTGGGTGTCGCTGGCATTGATCCTGGTGCCGATTTTTTTGGTATTTCTGCGCCGCATGCATATCGAGGAGGCGGCGCTTCTGCAGGCCTTTGGAGACCAGTACCGGGATTACATGCGTCGCACCAAGCGATTGATTCCGGCCATTTATTGAACCGATTCGCGGAGTAGTCAATGCACCCCTTTCCCCATCGCTACGTCGTCACTGCAGCCGTGCGCCCGGTCGGCGACGTGCCGCTGTCCACCGACGGCGTCAGGGTCATCGAATCGGCGCCGCCCAAGGAATTCGACGGCCCGGGCAATCAGTGGTCGCCCGAAGGTCTGTTGACCGCGGCGGTCGCCGACTGCTTCGTGCTCGGTTTCCGCGCCATCGCGGCGGCGTCGAAATTCGCGTGGATCAGCCTCGAGTCGCGCACCGAAGGGACACTGGACCGCATCGACGGCAAGATGCGATTCACCCGCTTCGATACCCACGCCAAGCTGCAGGTGGCCGCGGGAGCGGATATCGAGCGCGCGAAGAAATTGCTCGAGAAGGCGGAGACGGCGTGCCTGGTGGCCAATTCGCTCATCAGCGAGAGGCATCTCACGGTCGAAGTCGCGGTGGGGTAGACCGGATCTCACGGCTTTGGGTGACAGGAAACCGGAAGACAACCAAAGACGCAGTTGTCTTCCGGTTTCCTGTCACTCAAAGCTGTGGCATGGGCCGGTCAGCGCACAGTGCCGAAATATCAATCATCCATCAAAAAGCTGCGCAGCTGCTCGCTGCGGCTGGGGTGCCGCAGTTTGCGCAATGCCTTGGCTTCTATTTGCCGGATCCGCTCGCGGGTCACGTCGAACTGCTTGCCGACTTCCTCGAGTGTATGGTCGGTATTCATGTCGATGCCGAATCGCATGCGCAATACCTTCGCCTCGCGCGGCGTCAGCTGAGCCAGCACCGAGTGCGTAGTTTCGCGCAGTGACTCCGTCGTGGCCGAGTCGATGGGCGAAGATACCGAGGTGTCTTCGATGAAGTCGCCCAAGTGCGAGTCCTCGTCATCGCCGATCGGAGTCTCCATGGAGATCGGCTCTTTGGCGATCTTGAGAACCTTGCGCACCTTGTCTTCCGGCATTTCCATGCGCACCGCCAATTCCTCAGGCGTGGGCTCGCGGCCCATCTCCTGCAGCATCTGCCGCGAGATGCGGTTCAGCTTGTTGATCGTTTCGATCATGTGCACCGGAATGCGGATGGTGCGGGCCTGATCCGCAATGGAGCGGGTGATGGCCTGGCGAATCCACCAGGTCGCATAGGTCGAAAACTTGTAGCCGCGGCGGTATTCGAATTTGTCGACCGCCTTCATCAGGCCGATGTTGCCTTCCTGAATCAGATCCAGGAACTGCAGGCCGCGGTTGGTGTATTTCTTGGCGATCGAAATCACCAGGCGGAGGTTGGCCTCGACCATTTCCTTTTTCGCGCGCCGCGCCTTCGCTTCGCCGATCGACACCTCGCGATTGATTTCCTTGATCTCGCTGATCAGAACGTGGAACAGACCTTCAAGGTCCTTCAGCTTGTTCTGGCGGCGCTCGACTTCATCCTTGAACTTGGCAAGAGGCGCGGAATAGCGCTTTTTGGCCTTGATGTGCTTGTCCAGCCATCGCGTGCTCGTCTCGTTCTTAGGGAACGTCGAAATGAAATCCTTGCGCGGCATGCCGGCCTGCTTGATGCAAAGGAACATGATTTCCTTTTCGAGCAGGCGCACTTCGGTCACGTGCTGGCGCAAATTGTCGATCAATTGATCGAACATCTTGGGCGAAAGCTTCAACTCCATCAGCTCGCCGCAGATCTTCTTGCGGACCTTCAAGGTCTTGGGATCTTTCGAACCCAGCTTGTCGAGCGCGTTCAAGAACTGATGGTGGATCTTGGCGATGGAGCTGAAGCGCTTCGCGGCCTCTTCCGGATCCGGACCGGTGTCGATGGCCTCTTCGTCCTCGTCGCCTTCGGTTTCGTCGTCGTCGTTCGCGGCCTCTTCGCGCTCCAACGCCATCATCTTCGGGTTTTGCGGTTGCGCGATTTCATCCGGCGCATTCGGATCCACGAAGCCCACGATGACATCGACCAGGCGCATCTGGCCGGCCTTGACGGTTTCGTAATGCCGCAGCAATAAATCGTACGTGCCCGGGTAGCTGCCGAGCGCGATCTTGACGGCTTCCAATCCCTCTTCGATGCGCTTCGCAATGCGAATTTCGCCCTCGCGGGTCAACAGCTCCACCGTGCCCATTTCGCGCATGTACATCCGCACGGGATCGGTGGTGCGCCCGAACTCGGCGTCGAGGTTGGCCAGTGCAGCGGTGGCTTCTTCCACGGCTTCCTCGTCGGGAGCCGCGGTGGCGTCGGTCAACAGCAAGGACTCGGCGTCCGGCGCCTTTTCGTACACCGGGATGCCCATGTCGTTGATCATGTTGACGATGTCTTCGATCTGCTCGGGATCGACGATTTCGCTCGGCAAATGATCGTTGACTTCGGCGTAAGTGAGGTAGCCCTGCTCCTTGCCGCGCGCAATCAACAATTTCAATTGCGACTGACGCTCGTCCGCGATTTGAGTCGCTGTGCCTGCTGGCGCTTTTTTGATCAAGGTGGACGCCTCGTTGGAGATCTGGACATTTAAATGCAAGCCGACAAGTATACGATTCTGGCCATTCCGTAGCCACCTATTGCTTGGGCTTAGGGGCGCGCCTGAGGACGGCCCTTCGATTTGAGAAGTAAGCTTAATTCGGCCTTTTCGTCGTAATTCAAGCCCATTTCCTCAGCTTTTCGCAATAATTCATCCATTCTGCGGCCTGGGCCGTACTCGTCCAGCAGCTTTTCGACCGCCATTCCCAGTTCCTTCGCCGCCGCCTCGGCTTCCGCCACGAGAGGTTCGCCCATGGCGAGCTCGGCCAAGCGCCCGTATTCGGGGAGATCGCGCCAGCGCTCGAGCAGCATCGCGGTGCTCGGATTGGATGCAGCCGAGGCCTGAACCAGCAACTCCCGAAGCACAGCGACTCCGGGCTTGTCGACGCTCGCCAGCGCTTCGGGGTCCTGCACCGCGGCCGCCGCCTTGGGATGATGCAGTACCAGGGTAATGGCCTGCGTCAGCAGATTACCTCGCCCGGCACTCATTCGACCGCGCGGCCGGCTGCGGGGTTCCGGCGCATTTGCGGCACTGCGCTTGGGTTCGCCGGCGGCAAAGAATTCCTTCAATTTGTTCGCCGGCATGCCGACCCGGGAGGCGAGCCGTTCGGCCAGCATTTCCCGGTAAATGCCTTCAGGCATACGCGCAAACAGGGGCCCTGCCAGGGCCTTTAGCTTTGCGCGGCCGTCGATGTGGTCCAGGTCGACTTCTGCAATCAATTGCTGCACCAGGTACTCGGACAGCGGCAGCGAGTCTTTCATGCGGTTCTCGAACGCCTCGGCGCCCTCCAGGTCCACCAACGTATCGGGATCGTGGCCCTCGGG
>Ga0193716_1002327_pt1 | contig 10752 bp, 5 predicted proteins | sample U2c1metaG_FD_145901 | JGI IMG/M metagenome (GOLD analysis project Ga0193716, IMG submission 145901) | Soil microbial communities from a riparian zone of the East river system, Colorado, United States - U2c1 | ecosystem: Environmental > Terrestrial > Soil > Riparian zone | place: USA: East River...
ACCCCTGATCCGGCCGGCGGAAAAATCGATCACGACCCGGTCACCGGGAAACTGAGCGGGCGGGCGGCGGAAAGTGCGAGAGCGTTTTTTGACAAGGTGATACCCCTGGATTACACGCGCGATGATCATCGCGCGGGCGTGCGGCTGATTTCCAGGATGCTGGCGAAAACCGGAATTACTTCCGCCACCGAAGCGCAGGGAACGCCGAGCGATCTGCTTGCCTATCAGGATGCGCGGGACGCCGGCGAGCTGCTCTATCGTGCCTACTGTTTTATCAATTACCGCCACATTGATTCCATGATTGATGCCGGCGTGCGCACCGGGCTGGGCGATGAATGGGTGCGCGTGGGCGCGATGAAACTGGTGTGCGACGGGTCGATCTCGGAACGCACGGCGCGCTTGTCGACAGCCTACGAAGGGCGCCCGAATGATTACGGCATTCTGGTGATGACCGAGGAAGAACTTTACACCTTCGGGCGGAAGGCGCATCTGGCGGGCTGGCAAATCGGGACGCACGCGAACGGCGATGTGGGGATCGACACAGCGCTGCGCGTATACGAACGCTTGCAGCGCGAAAATCCGCGAAAAGATCCACGGTTTCGCTTGGAACACTGCACGGTAATCAATGACAGCTTGCTGGCGCGCATGAAAAATCTGGGCGCCATTCCCACCCCCTTCTCGACCTACGTTTATTATCACGGCGAGAAAATGCGTTATTACGGCGCGGAACGCTTGAATCACATGTTTGCGTTGCGTAGTTTTCTGGACGCGGGAATTCGCGCGACGCAGGCTTCCGATTATCCTCCTGGAGAATTCATTCCGATGATGGCGCTGCAGTCCGAGGTGACGCGCACGGACATGAAAGGAAATGTCTGGGGGCCAAAACAGAAAATTACCGTGGAGGAAGCGATTCGAGTCGGAACCATCAACGGGGCTTACGCTTCGTATGAAGAAAATCTCAAGGGCTCTCTGGAAGTCGGGAAAGTTGCCGACCTGGTGGTTCTGGGACGCGATCCGCTAAAGGAAGATCCGTCGACGCTTGTTTCAATACCGGTCGAACGCACGATGGCCGGAGGACGCTGGAGTTTCGAGTCCTGAGACCGGAAGGCAGGCACTGACGCAGGCCGGGTTCCCTCGTTTTGCCGCGGTGTTGCGGCAAATTTATTTGTGCTGGCGGTGCGCGGGCGGCAAAATGTTCCTCAGGGGTCTTAAAGGTGCGGGAGACACAGAAAACCGGCAGTGGCCATCTTGACGCGCCGGTGGCTGCGCGCTGGGTGGGCGTTACGCTTGGGGTTCTGATCGTTTTCCTCCTTTTCCTCGCCGTTTTGCTACTGCCCTTGCACTTTGTCCCCTACGGCAAAGCGAAGATGCTCTTTGATTGGTACGCCCCAAGACATGGCGCGTACAGCAACACGCGGAATGTCTTGTCGGCCGCAGCGTATGGGCACTTTGTCGATCGCTTGCCGGTGGCGGCAGCGGTGTTCGGAATATGCGGGATGGTCCTGGCCCTGTGCAAGCAAGTACTGGGCCGCTTCTTGCTCGAGCTTCCGGCGGACTGGAAGGCATTCTCCAGCTACTTCGGCCGGCAATTCGACAAAGGCCCGGAAACGATTTTGGAAATTGCTTCCGTCGCCATCGTGTTCGGAATTGGCGTTTTTCTGCGCTGGCACCACCTGGGCCGGCCGGTTTGCTTTGATGAAGCGTGGACGTACGTGGATTTCGCGGCACGGCCGCTCGGACTGGTGCTGTCGCGGTACCCGGCGCCCAACAATCACCTGCTGAATACCCTGCTCATACACTTCAGTACCGCTTGGTTTGGAAATACGGTTCTGGGTTTGCGATTTCCGGCGCTGGTAGCCGGTTGCCTGGTCATACCCGCGACCTGGTTTCTCGGGCGTGCACTGTACGGTTCTGCCGCCGGGATTTTGGCCGCGGGCGCGGTGGCCGGGTTGCCGACGTTCGTTGAATTCTCGGTCAACGGGCGGGGATATTCCTTGCAGTGGCTCCGGACGCTCTGGTCGGCAACGCCCTGATCGAATATGTGCTGTTACAGCGCAATCCGCGGCTGTACCGTGCGCTGTCCCAGCCGCAGGACGCGAGCCGGGTGGTGGCTGTCGTGATGAAACGAACCGGCAACATGGAAATTTGCAGCAGCACCGAACAAGCCGCCGCACTGGCTGCCGAGCAGAGCGCGAGTCCGGGGTTTCTCGCGGAGTCGCTGGACTTAGCCAGGTACCAGCAGCCGGAAGTTCGCGCGAAATTCCTGACGTCCACTGTGTACTCTCTCGTGAGAAAAGCGGCGGAATAGGTGCTCACTGCCTCGCGGGATGACTTCGTTGTGATAGTTGTGCGATTCTCGTGGCGCGCGAAAAACTGAAGGTGGGATCGATGCTGAAAAAATTCAAGGATTTGAGCGAGCGGGAGATTTTGGCGCTGGCCATTGCTTCTGAGGAAGAAGATGGGCGGATTTACGGGGAGTTTGCCGATGCGTTTCAGGAGACCTATCCGGCGACGGCACAGATGTTTGAGGAGATGCGGGAAGAAGAGGTGGTGCATCGCGATCGGTTGCTGGCCATGTTCCGGCAACGATTTGGCGACCATATCCCGCTGATCCGACGCGAGAACGTCAAGGGATTCCTGCAACGGAAACCGAATTGGTTGATTCGTCCGCTCGGCGTGAACGTGGCGCGGCGGCAGGCGCAAGTGATGGAGATGGAAGCGGGGCGATTCTATGCCAAGGCGGTAGGGCGGGTGTCGGACGCGCCAACGCGGGAGCTGCTGAACAAGCTGGCCGATGAAGAGCGGAAGCATCACGCTACAGCGGGCGAACTCGAAGACAAGCATTTGACCGAGCATGCGCGGGCCGAAGAGGACGCTTCGCATAAGAAATTGTTTCTGCTGCAGGTGATCCAGCCGGGGCTGGCGGGATTGATGGACGGGTCGGTGTCGACGCTGGCCCCGCTGTTCGCGGCGGCGTTTGCCACGCATAAGAGCTGGGATGCATTTTTGGTGGGGCTGGCGGCGTCGATCGGTGCGGGGATTTCAATGGGATTTGCTGAGTCTCTGTCCGACGACGGGTCGCTGACCGGGCGCGGGTCGCCGTGGATTCGCGGCCTCGTGATTGGCGCGATGACCACGGCGGGGGGCATCGGCCATACCCTGCCCTTCTTGATCGGCGATTTTCATGTGGCGACCGTTGTTGCGGTGATTATAGTGGCCATTGAATTGGGGACCATTGCCTACATTCGGCACCGGTACATGGATACGCCATTTCTGCAGGCTGCGTTTCAGGTGATTGTAGGCGGCGTGCTGGTCTTTTTGACGGGCTGGTTGATTGGCAGCTCCTAGCTCGACTGGGGGCCAGACGGACGCGAGTCGCTGGGGCTTGGTTTGCAGGACCGGGACACGCGGCAAGGAACGGATCAGTCGGAGTGCGCGGCGGACGGCTGGTGGGCCGGCTTGCTCGAAAAGGTGCGCTGAATCCAGGATTGCAGGCGGTCCATGTAGATGTAGACGACCGGGGTGGTAAACAGCGTCAGCATCTGGCTGACGATGAGTCCGCCAACAATGGTAAAGCCCAGAGGACGGCGCAATTCCGACCCCACACCCGTGCCCAGCGCGAGCGGCAGCGCTCCGAGCAGTGCGGCCATGGTGGTCATGAGAATGGGACGGAAGCGCAGCTGACAGGCCTTGTAGATGGCTTCCACCGGGGAAAGTTTCTGTTCGCGTTCGGCCTGCACCGCAAAGTCGATCATCAGGATGGCGTTCTTTTTAACGATACCGATCAAGAGAATAATTCCGATGAGCGCGATGATGTTCAGATCCGACTTCATGATGCGGACAGCGAGAAGCGCACCAACGCCCGCGGAAGGAATCGTGGAAAGAATGGTTATGGGATGGATGAAACTTTCATACAGGATGCCGAGCACGATATAAACAGCAAAAATCGCAGTGATGATCAGCACGGGCTGCGAAGCCTTGGAATCCTGGAACGCCTGGGCAGTGCCCTGAAAGGTCGCGTGGACCGAGGACGGGACGCCCAGTTCCATGCGCGCCTGTTCGATGTGCTGAACAGCCGGGTCGAGCGAAGCGCCGGGCGCAAGATTAAAAGAAAGCGTGATGGCGGGAAAGAATCCCTGGTGATTGACAGAAAGTGCCGTGCTTGAATGTTCGTAGTGGGCAAAGGCGCTCAACGGAACAAGTTTGCCGGTATTGGAAGGAACATAGATGCTGGCGAGAGCTTCCGGGCTCTGCTGCGCCTCTGGGGCAACTTCCATGACCACGTGATACTGGTTCAAACCCTTATAAATATTTGAGACTTGCCGCTGCCCGAAGGCGTCGCTCAGCGTGTTGTCAATGTCCGCGACATTCACGCCCAGGCGTCCAGCCGAATCACGGTCGATGACGATCGAGCTTTGCAGTCCGTGCATCTGCTGGTCGCTGTTGACGTCCCGAAGTTCGGGAACCGACCGCAGGCGCTGCTGGATAATCGGGGCCCAGTGCACCAGGTCGTCCAGATTGTCGGCCTGCAACGTGTATTGATACTGCGCGCCGCCGCCGCGACCTCCCACGCTCAAATCCTGCACTGCCTGCATGTACAAGGCAGCGCCGGGTACGCCCGCTGTGGCTCTGCGGATACGGCCGATCACTTCATCGGCGCTGAGTTTGCGCTCATTGAGCGGCTTCAACTGCGCAAACATGCGGGCGGTGCTGCCGCCGCTGCCGCCGCCGGTAAAGGAGGTGACCGTGTCGACGGCCGGGTCCTTCTGCACAATGTCGCTGAAGACGCGCATCTTTTGTGCCATAGCCGCGAAGGAAAGGTCCTGGTCACCCTGGATCGAACCGTTGATGCGGCCGGTGTCCTGTTGCGGGAAAAAGCCGATGGGTGTGGAAGCGAAAAGCACGGCGCTCAAAACCGCCGTGCCGACGGTAAGCAGCAAAATCGGGAACTGATTGCGCAGCACCCAGCGCAAAGAGTAGTCGTAAACGCGGAGCATGCTGTTGAATACATTTTCAGACAACCGGTAGAGGAAATTGTGTTTGCCGGATTCATGCCGCAGAAAACGCGCACACATCATGGGGGTGGCCGTGAGCGAAACGAAGAGCGAGACGGCGATGGCGGTACTGAGGACGACGGCAAACTCGCGGAACAGGCGGCCCACGATACCGCTCATGAGCAGAATCGGAATGAACACGGCAATCAGAGAAGTACTCATGGAAACGACGGTAAAACCAATTTCGCTGGCGCCTTTGAGCGCGGCCTGGAACGGCTTCATGCCGGCTTCAATATGCCGGGCAATATTTTCGATGACCACGATGGCGTCATCGACAACGAAGCCTGTGGAGATGGTAAGGGCCATGAGCGAGAGATTGTCCAGGCTGTAGCCGCAGAGGTACATGACGCCGAAGGTGCCGATGAGTGACAACGGAACGGCGACGCTCGGAATGATGGTGGCCCAGACGTTTCTGAGGAACGCAAAAACGACAAGAATGACGAGGATGATCGAAATGATGAGAGTGATTTCGACATCATGAACGGAGGCGCGGATGGTGGTGCTGCGGTCAACGGCTACGCCCAGATGCAGCGAAGGAGAGATGGAAGCACTGAGCTGCGGAAGCAGAGCCATGATGCGATCGACGGTTTCGATCATGTTGGCGCCGGGCTGGCGGAAGATGGCGATGATGACGGAAGGTTTTCCGTCGGAAAGACCGAGGTTCCTGGAATCCTCGACGGAGTCGAGTACCTGTGCGATATCCCGGAGATGCACGGGAGCGCCGTTTTTGCTGGCAACCGTCAGCGGCTCGTATTCGTAAGCCTTGAAAAGCTGGTCCGTGGCGGCAACGGTCCACGTTTTTTTGCCGTCGGAAAGAGAGCCTTTGGCCAGATTGGCGTTGGCGGACTGCAACGACCTGCGGACGGATTCCAGACTGATCCCGTAGCTGTTGAGCTGATACGGGTTCACTTCCACGCGAACTGCCGGCCGCGAACTGCCCCAGGTGAAAACCTGGCCGACGCCCTCCACCTGGGCAATTTTTTGCGCGAGGATGGTGTCGGAGGCGTCGTAAATTTCCGAAGGCGACACATTGTCCGAGGTTAGATTCAGAAGAAGAATCGGCGCGTCGGCAGGATTCACCTTGCGATACGTCGGCTGGCCCGGAAGATCGGCGGGAAGCTGGCTGCGCGCGGCATTGATGGCGGCCTGAACATCACGGGCCGCGGCATTGATGTCGCGGCTCAAGTCGAACTGCATGGTAATGCTGGTGGAGCCCAGGCCGCTCGACGAAGTCATCTGGGTCACGCCGGCGATACGACCGAACTGGCGCTCGAGCGGCGTAGCGACGGCCGAAGCCATGGTTTCCGGACTGGCACCCGGCAGGTTGGCGCCGACACTGATGGTTGGAAAATCCACCTGCGGCAGGGGCGCTACCGGCAGGAAACGAAAGGCCACCACCCCGGACAGCAGAATCGCGATGGTGATCAGCGTTGTGGCAACCGGGCGACGAATAAATGGCGTTGAAAAATTGGACGAGTAATTCATGGATCAGTCACCAGGAGCGGGTTGCTCCTCAGGTTCGCCGATATGAAATTCAAAACGGCGCGAGAGCCAGTCGAAGGCCAGATAAACGACAGGCGTGGTGTAGAGCGTGAGCAACTGGCTGAGAATGAGTCCGCCTACGATGGTGATACCGAGCGGGCGGCGAAGTTCAGAACCGACTCCGGTGCCGAGCGCGAGCGGAAGGCCGCCGAGCAGCGCCGCCATGGTGGTCATCATGATGGGACGGAAACGGAGGAGGCAAGCTTCATAAATCGCCTCAAGCGGGGGCTTCCCTTGTTCGCGTTCCGCTTCGAGAGCGAAGTCAATCATCATGATGGCGTTTTTCTTGACGATACCGATGAGAAGAATAATTCCGATCAGCGCGATGATGCTGAATTCCGTACGGCACAGCAACAGCGCGAGGATGGCGCCGACTCCTGCCGACGGCAAAGTGGAAAGAATGGTGATCGGGTGGATGTAACTTTCATACAGCACGCCGAGAACGATGTAAACGGTGACCAGCGCCGCGAGAATGAGGATCGGTTCGTTGGAAAGCGAATTGAGAAATGCCGCCGCGGTGCCCTGGAAGGTGGCTTGAATGCTGGCAGGCATGTTCAGGTCCGATTTTGCCTGGTTAATGGCTTCCACTGCCTGGCCGAGAGACGTGTTGGGCGCGAGGTTGAAGGACAACGTAATGACCGGAAACTGCCCCTGATGATTGACGGTGAGGGCCGTGCTGCCCGGTTCAAAGCGCGTGAAAGCGCTCAGCGGAACCTGGGGACCGGGGTTAATCGAACTGGCCGCGCCGGTCGGAGTGGCGGACCCGGACGAAGCGCTGGCGGGATTCGCGGTGTTTGATGACGAGTGCACGTAAATATTTTTCAGCGAGTCGGGATTCTGCTGGAACTGCGGATCGACTTCCATTACTACGTGATACTGGTTGAGCTGCGTGAAGATGGTGGAAATTTGCCGTTGACCGAAAGCGTCGTAGAGGGTGTTGTCGATGTCCGCGGGAAGAATGCCGAGGCGCGAAGCGGTGTCGCGATCAATGGTGAGCGTGGCAAGAAGGCCTTGGTCCTGCTGATCACTGGCGACGTCGCGAAGTTCTGGAAGCGCTTTCAGTTTTTCGATGAACCGCGGACTCCAGACACCGAGTTCTTTGGCGTCAACGTCTTCAAGACTGTACTGAAATTGCGTGCGGCTGACGCGATCTTCGACCGTGAGGTCCTGAACGGGCTGGAGAAAGAGCGAGATGCCGTCGATTTTTTCCAACTCCGGCTGCAAGCGGCGGATCACGTCAGATGCGTTGATCTTGCGCTGGGCGAGCGGCTTGAGATTGATCTGGATGCGGCCGCTATTAAGCGTGGTGTTGGTGCCGTCGATGCCGATGAACGAAGAAAGACTCTCGACGGCCGGATCTTTAAGAATGGCATCGGCAAGCTTTTGCTGGCGCATGCCCATGGCGCGGAAGGAAATATCCTGCGGGCCTTCCGAGACGCCGAGGATTACACCGGTGTCCTGCACCGGGAAAAAGCCTTTGGGGACATAGACATACAGCATGATGGTGGCGACGAGCGTGGCAATGGTGACGAGCAGCGTGATCTTGCGATATTGCAGGACCACTTTGAGTGTGCGTCCGTAGAAAGCGATGACGGAATTGAACATGTCTTCGGACTTGCGATAAAACCAGCCTTCGTCCTCTTTTTTCTTATGACGGAGGAGTTTGGCGCACATCATGGGGGTGAGAGTGAGAGAAACAAAAGCGGAGACCAGGATGGTGACCGCGAGGGTGACCGCAAACTCGCGGAACAGCCGGCCGACGATATCGCCCATGAACAACAGCGGGATCAAAACGGCGATGAGTGAAACGGTCAGCGAAACGATGGTGAAACCGATTTGCTCGGAGCCTTTCAGGGCGGCCTGGAGCGGCGACTCGCCTTCTTCGATGTAGCGGCTGATGTTTTCAATCATGACGATGGCATCGTCCACCACAAAGCCGGTGGAAATGGTGAGGGCCATGAGCGAAAGATTGTTGAGGCTGTAGCCGAGCAGGTACATCACGCCGAACGTACCAACGATGGAAAGCGGCACGGCAAAACTGGGAATGATGGTGGCGCGCACGCTTCGTAGAAAAACGAAAATGACGAGCACGACCAGGCCAATGGTGAGCATCAGCTCAAATTGCACGTCTTCAACCGAAGCGCGAATGGTGGTGGTGCGGTCGGTGAGGATGTCGACTTGTACGGCCGCGGGCAGGGCGGCTTTTAGCTGCGGGAGCAGCGCTTTGACGCGGTCGACGACGGCAATGATGTTGGCACCGGGTTGCCGCTGAATATTCAGGATGACCGCAGGATCGCGGTTGGACCAGGCCGCCTGGCGAACATTTTCGATCCCGTCTTGAACCAATGCCACATCCGAGAGGCGCACGGGAGCGCCATTGCGATAGGCAATGATGATGGGCTTGTAGGAGTCGCTGGAAATCAGCTGATCGTTGGCGCCGATGGTGTAGGACTGATGCACTCCGTCGAAGGTGCCTTTGGCTTGATCGACGTTGGATTGCGAAAGAGCGGTGCGCAGGTCTTCCAGGCTCAGGCCGTAGGATGCCAGGGCGGTAGGATTGGCTTGAATGCGGACGGCCGGGCGCTGGCCGCCGCTGATGCTGACAAGCCCCACCCCGCTTAGCTGAGAAATCTTCTGCGCAAGCGTGGTGTCTGCCAGGTCTTCCACCTTGGATAGCGGAAGCGATTTTGAAGTCAGCGCGAGCGTGATGATGGGAGAGTCGGCGGGATTGATTTTGCTATAGATGGGAGGATTGGGGAGTCCCTGAGGAAGAAGATTGGACGCGCCATTGATGGCCGCTTGTACTTCCTGTTCGGCAATATCGATGTTCAGGTCGAGGCCGAATTGCAAGGTGACGATCGAGCTGCCAAACGAACTGGTCGATGTCATCTGGTTCAAGCCAGGAATCTGGCCGAACTGGCGCTCGAGAGGCGCAGTCACCGAAGAAGCCATCACATCGGGGCTGGCGCCGGGATAGAAGGTTTGAATCTGGATGGTGGGATAGTCGACTTGCGGAAGAGCGGAGACGGGCAATTGCTTGTACGCCACAAAACCGACAAGCATGACCCCGACCATCAGGAGCGTGGTCGCAACGGGCCGCAGAATAAACGGCCGTGAAGGATTCATCGCAAAGCGCCTCCCGATTTATCCGAAGAAGCTGCAGGCGCGCTGGCGGGCGAGGCAGGTTTTTTCGAGTGCGTGCTGTTTCCAGAACTGCCGCCGCCATGCTGCTTCTGTTGCTGTTGCTGCTGTTCTACGGTCGTGGCTTTCACTTTGCTGTCTTCAGCGAGTTTGTCGGCGCCATCGATAACCACGACATCGCCCGGATTGATTCCCTGGCTGAGCCCAACCTGGGTGCCGGTGGATTGCGCAATCGTGACCGTCTGAATTTTTGTTTTGCTGTCGGCGCCCTGCTGCTGAACGACGTAGACATAGGTTCCCTGGGGCCCCCGCTGAATAGCCGCAGTAGGAACAATCGTTAAATTCTGCTTGGTGTCGACGAGCAGATGAACATTCACGAATTGATTGGGAAACAGAATGTTGTCGTCGTTGCTGAAAATGGATTTGAGCTTGTAGGTGCCGGTCGTGGTGTCAATCTGATTGTCGATCGTGGCAAGTTTGCCGGAGGCCAGTTTGCTGGTGTCATCGCGATCATACGCATCGACCGAAAGCTGAGCGCCTTTGCGGAGCTTGGAGTTCACATCGGGAAGTTGATCCTGCGGCAAGTTGAAAATGACGGAGATGGGTTGCAGCTGGGTGATGACCAGCAAACCGGTGGAGTCGGCAGCGTGCACGATATTGCCAACGTCGACCAGGCGCAGACCCACGCGTCCGCTGATCGGTGCGGTGATGCGGCAATAGACCAGTTGCAGTTTCGCGCTGTCGATGGTTGCCTGGTCGGTCTTGATCGCACCATCAAACTGGCCGACCTGCGCACCCTGTGTGTCGAGCTGCTGCTTGGGAATAACACCTTCCTGGTAGAGGAGCTTGAACCGCTCGAAGTTGACTTCGGCATCTTTTCGCTGGGCTTGGTCCTTGGCGAGCTGGCCTTCGGCTTGTTCAAGCTGAACCTGAAAAGGGCGCGGATCGATTTCAACCAGGAGATCGCCCTTATGAACGAATTGCCCTTCGGTAAACGCCACGTTGACCAGTTGGC
>Ga0193716_1002328_pt1 | contig 10742 bp, 13 predicted proteins | sample U2c1metaG_FD_145901 | JGI IMG/M metagenome (GOLD analysis project Ga0193716, IMG submission 145901) | Soil microbial communities from a riparian zone of the East river system, Colorado, United States - U2c1 | ecosystem: Environmental > Terrestrial > Soil > Riparian zone | place: USA: East River...
AGTTAATCGGTGACCACCAGCGAGCCCGGCCCCAGCGAGGGCTTGACCCAGGGCTTGGCGGTGAGGCCGCGCGCGGCGGCCTTCTTGGCCAGGATGCCGGCGCCGATCATCACGGCGGGGTTGGAGGTATTGGTGCACGAGGTGATCGCGGCGATCACCACCGAGCCGTCGTTGAGCTTGAAACTCTTGCCGTCTTTCTCGACCGTGACACCGCCGTTGCCGAGGTTGTTCGCCTCGTTGCCGATGGCGGTGGCGCCGCCTTCGTTGGCGAAGCGCTCGGTGGATTCGCTCTTCGGCTTGCGGTTGGCGGTGAGCGGGCCCACCGCGTCCAGGAAGCTTTGCCGCACGCTTTCGAGCAGCACGCGATCCTGCGGGCGCTTGGGACCGGCCATCGACGGACGGACATCGGCCAGGTTCAGTTCCAGGGTGTTGGTGAATTCCGCATGCGGGGTGTCGGCGTCGTGCCACAACCCCTGCGCCTTGGCATAGGTTTCCACAAGCGTGATCTGGTGCTCGTCGCGGCCGGACAGGCGCAGGTAATTCAGCGATTCCTGGTCGACGGGGAAGATGCATTCAGCGATTCCTGGTCGACCGGGAAGATGCCGCAGGTGGCGCCGTATTCCGGGGCCATGTTGGCGATGGTGGCGCGGTCGGCCAGCGGCAGCGCGGCCAGGCCGTCGCCGAAGAATTCGACGAACTTGCCCACGACGCCGAGCTTGCGCAGCATCTGGGTGACGGTGAGCACGAGGTCCGTGGCGGTGACGCCCTCGGCGAGCTTGCCGGTGAGTTTGAAGCCGATCACCTGGGGAATCAGCATCGACGACGGCTGGCCCAGCATCGCGGCCTCGGCTTCGATGCCACCCACGCCCCAGCCGAGCACGCCGATGCCATTGATCATCGTGGTGTGCGAGTCGGTGCCGAACACGGTGTCGGGGTAGGCCCAGCTTTCGCCGTCGACGTCGGCCGTAAACACCACGCGGGCGAGGTTCTCCAGGTTCACCTGGTGGACGATGCCGGTGCGCGGCGGCACCACCTTGAAATTGTTGAACGCCTTCTGGCCCCAGCGCAGGAAGCTGTAGCGCTCCTGGTTGCGCTCGAATTCGATCTCGACGTTGGTGTCCAGCGAGCCGGACGTGCCAAAGACATCAACCTGCACGGAGTGATCGATCACCAGTTCCGCCGGCGCCAGCGGATTGATCTGGGTGGCATCGCCGCCGAGCTTCACCACAGCATCGCGCATGGCGGCAAGATCCACCACGCAGGGCACGCCGGTGAAGTCCTGCAGCACCACGCGGGCGGGCATGAAGGAGATCTCGGTGTCGGGTTCGGCCTTGGCGTCCCACTTGGCCACCGCCTCGATTTCCTTCGAGGTGACGTTCACCCCGTCCTCGGCGCGCAGGAGGTTCTCCAGCAGGATCTTCATGGAGTAGGGCAGGCGCTTCAGGTCGAATCGCTCACCCAGCTTGGTAAGGCTGGCGATGGCGTGGCGCTTGCCGTTGACTTCGATGCTGTCCCGGACGGAGAACGAGTCTTTCATTGCTTGCTCCTGGCTTGATGCTGGCTGGGGAGGCGCCGTGGGGCGTACGGCCCGTCAAAGTTGGTAATTATCGCCCAAAACCGTGACCGGACGTGAGGGAGGCGCCACCGACCCTGGCCTCGGGGCGGCTAAGATGCCCGCCTTGAGAGAGTCGTGATTTTCCGCGGCGAAGGATGGGGCCCTGGGCCTCCTGGCACAAACGGTTTTGATGGCATGCAGCGTTCGATGATTTCGACGGCACTTTCCGCGGTATCGCTGCGTGACCTGGCGCTGGTGCAGGCGGTGGCGCGTGAAGGAAGCTTCATCTCAGCCGCGCGGCTGATGAACATCAGCGCCTCGGGCCTTTCCCACCAGGTGCAGAAGGTGGAGCAGGCACTGGGCATCACCCTGTTCGAGCGTGGCGGGCGCGGCGTGGCCCTGGCTGGCGGCGGCGCGCGGGTGATTGCCCTGATCAGCGACGTGCTGGCCAGCGCTGAACGGTTGCAGGCCGGGGCACTGGCCGGGAGCATCGCTTTTGGCGGCGAGCTGCGGCTGGGCGTACCGGCCACCCTGGGCCCTTACCTGCTGCCCCAGTTGATCGAGCCGTTCCCGCAGCGTTTCGGCGAAACCAGGCTCACCATCAGCGAAGGCAAGCCCAGGGGTCTGCTGCGGCGCCTGGCCGAGGGCGAGCTCGACGCGGTGCTTGCGCCACCGGGAACCACCGTGCCTGGCTTGTCGCAGCGACCGCTGTTCTTCGAGCCCTACGAACTTCTGATGCATGCCGACCATCCGGCGGCGGGTAAGGCGAGCGTGGCGCTGGCGACGCTGGACCCGGCCCAGGCAACGCTGATGGCCGAGAGCCATGCCGGTGCCCAGGGCAGTGAGCGTATCCAGGACGTGAGCCTGGAAAGCCTGGCTACCCTGGTGGCCGTGCGCGGGGGCTACACGCTGGTGCCGGTGCTGGCCCATGACCGCCTGGCGTCGATTCCCAACGTATCGCTGGTAAGCGTGGAAGGACAGGCGCCGGGGCGCGAGGTGGCGCTGTATTGGCGCAGTGCCACGGCCTGGGGCGACGACCTGGCCGGGCTGGGCGACTTGCTGGTGGACCTTGCAGGGCGGATGCCGGGGCTAACCCCCGTCATCGAGGGTGGCGCCGGTCAGCATCCCGCGGGCGATCATGCTGGCGCGGCGCCGGTATAGCACCAGGTGCCACTGCCGGCCACCGAGCTGGTGCCACAACACCGCTGCACGCACGGCCGCCAGCAGGGCAGAGCGGACGCGGTCGACCACGGCCTTCTGCTGCAGGTGGGAGGGCATGCCGGTCACCATCACGCGCGGCTTGAGCGTGGACAAGGTGCTGGCATAAAGCTCGGCCAGGCGAGCGGCCACGTTCGGATGGGCCATGCCGAAGTGCTCCACCTGGCGGCGCGCGGCGACGATGCCTTCCTGCAGGCGCGAGAGCAGTTCCGGCCGGCGCGAAAGCGTGCGCTCCAGGCGCAGCACGGTGATCGTGGTGCGCATCACGGCGATATCGCGGGTGCTGGCGTCTTCGAGTTGGCTCAACAGCGTGCGCAGGCCCAGCCGCACGCCACTGACACCGCCGAAGATCGCCTCCACGGTATCGGCGTCCAGGTGGAACACGCTGCCAAGGCTTGCCTCCATGGCGGCATCGTCGGCCCGGCCTTCGGTGGCCAGTTGCTGTACCAGCGCGGTGGCCTGGAACAGGCCGGCCAGCGCCAGGACGCGTTCTTCGTTCATGCGGGAACCTTAGCTTGCGAAGGGGGAGCCAGGCCGCCGTAGGCGGCATCGGTCGCTTCGATCACGGCGCCGCCCAGGCAGGCCTCGCCATCGTAGAAGACCACCGATTGGCCCGGGGTAACGGCGCGCTGCGCCTGGTCAAATTGTACGAACAGGCGGTCACCCGATACGCGGACGGCGCAGGCCTGGTCGTCCTGGCGATAGCGGGTCTTGGCGGTGCAGGCGAATTCGCCCGCCGGGGCCAGGCCCGCCACCCAGGTGGCGCCGCTGGCTTCCAGGTGGCGCGAGGCCAGATAGCGGTTGCTGCCGCCCTGGGCCACGATCAGCGTGTTTTCGACCACGTCCTTGCCCACGACGTACCACGGCTCGCCGCCAGACTCGCGCCGGCCGCCGATCCCCAGGCCGTTACGCTGGCCCAGCGTGTAGTACATCGCGCCCTGGTGCTCGCCCACGTCGACCCCGTCAGGCGTGACCATGCGGCCGGACCTTGCCGGGATGTACTGGGCCAGGAAGCTGCGGAAATCGCGCTCGCCGATAAAGCAGATGCCGGTGGAGTCCTTCTTCGCCGCGGTGCCAAGGCCGGCCTCGCGCGCCAGTTCGCGGACGCGGGGTTTCTCGATCTCGCCCACCGGGAACAGGGTGGCGGCCAGCTGCTCCTGGCCCAGTGCATGCAGGAAGTAGGTTTGGTCCTTTGCGCGGTCCACGGCGCGCAACAGGCGGTAACGCCCGTCGTGGAAGTCAACGCGGGCGTAGTGGCCGGTGGCGATCTTTTCGCCTCCCAGGGCGCGGGCGTGGTCCAGGAAGGTGCGGAACTTGATCTCGCGGTTGCACAGGACGTCCGGATTGGGCGTGCGCCCGGCCCGGTATTCGGCCAGGAAATGCTCGAACACGCCGTCCCAGTATTCGGCGGCGAAGTTCCGCGCATGGAAAGGCAGGCCCAGCCGGCCGCAGACGGCGACGGCGTCTTTCCGGTCCTGGTCGGTCGTACATGGACCCTGGCGGTCGTCTTCTTCCCAGTTCTGCATGAACATGCCTTCGACCTGGTGCCCCGCCTGTTGCAGCAGGAGGGCCGCCACGGAAGAGTCCACGCCGCCGGAGATGCCCAGGATCACTTTCATCCCGGTTGCCCGGGTAGCAGGTTGCCGATGATCGAAAGGGGCAGGCGGGCGCCTGAGAGCCACTTGTCGATGCTCGATTCCACCAGTGGGCTGCGCAATTGCGCGCCCAGGGCGCCGATCTGGGCGCGCGTGAGCCATAGAGCGCGCTCGATGCCGGTGTCGAGCGGGCGGTCGTCGTGCCCCAGGGCGCGCGCGGCGAAGGTAAATCGCAACACTTGGTCGCCATGCTCGTGGCTGCGCCACTGGTCGATGGCCACCAGATGCTGCACTTGGACCGTCCAGCCGGTTTCCTCGACCGTTTCCCGGCAGGCGGCGGCGGTCAGGCATTCGCCCTCGTCCAGGTGGCCGGCGGGCTGGTTGTAGGCGATTTTGCCGTTTACCCGTTCCTCGACCATGAGGAAACGCTCGCCGTCATGGACGATGGTGGCGACTGTCACATGGGGACGCCAGACGTCGTTGTCGGGCAGGGAGGGCGTCATCGAAAGTTCTAGCCACTGGAAAAACGCCTATTGTGCCATCACCTGACCCATTCACGCGGCGCCCACCGGCGCTTGCGGCATATACTTGGACCAAAGCTGACCCACGTGCCCATGCCGACCGAAAACGAACAAGAACACAGCCAGGAACACGGCCTTGCGCTCGATACCGCGCGGCCGGAAGTAGCCCGACCGCCGTTGTTCCAGGTGTTGTTGATGAATGACGATTTCACCCCGATGGATTTCGTCATCGAGGTGCTGCGGTCCTTCTTCGGCATGGACCAGGAGCGCGCCGTGCAGGTGATGCTCCACGTCCACACCCGGGGCAAGGGAGTTTGCGGGGTATTTACCCGCGAAGTGGCCGAAACGAAGGTGACGCAGGTGAACGAGTACTCGCGCAGTAACCAGCATCCTCTGTTGTGCACTATGGAAAAGTTGTAAGGGAGCCCCATCTACCGGGCATGCGGCATCCCTTTTGCATGGCCGCCCAAGACATCAGCGGAGACGTTCCGTATGTTCAGCAAGGATCTCGAAGTCACCATTGGCCATTGCTACAAGCAAGCCCGTGAGCAGCGCCACGAGTTCATGACGGTCGAGCACCTGTTGCTTGCCCTGTCGGAGAATTCGTCCGCGCTGGCCGCGTTGCGGGCCTGTGGCGTGGACCTGCCGCGCCTGGTCGCCGACCTGCAGCGCATCATCGCTGAGACCGTGCCGGTGCTCGCGCCCGGCGACGAACGTGACACGCAGCCAACCCTGGGCTTCCAGCGTGTGCTGCAGCGCGCGGTCTACCACGTGCAATCTTCCGGACGGAAGGAAGTGACCGGTGCCAACGTGCTGGTCGCCATCTTCGGCGAGAAAGACTCCCACGCCGTGTACTTCCTGCACCAGCAGGAAATCACCCGCCTGGACGTGGTCAACTACATTTCCCATGGCATCGCCAAGATCGGCGACGATCCGGCCGTGGCCCCGGCAGCGAGCGAGCGCGAGGGCGAGGAAGGCGGTGAGGGCAAGTCCAACCCGCTGGCCGAATACGCCTCCAACCTCAATGAACTGGCCATGCAGGGCAAGATCGATCCCCTGATTGGCCGCAAGGATGAAGTCGAGCGCACCATCCAGGTGCTATGCCGCCGCCGCAAGAACAACCCGCTTTACGTGGGCGAGGCCGGCGTGGGCAAGACGGCCCTGGCCGAAGGCCTGGCCAAGCGCATCGTCGAGGGCGACGTGCCCGAGGTGCTGGAAGACTGCACCATCTGGGCACTGGACTTAGGCGCCCTCGTCGCCGGCACCAAGTACCGCGGCGACTTCGAAAAGCGCCTGAAGTCAGTGATCGCCCAGCTGAAGAAACAGCCCAACTCGATCCTGTTCATCGACGAGATCCACACCATCATCGGTGCGGGTTCGGCCTCGGGTGGCACCATGGATGCCTCGAACCTGATCAAGCCGATGCTGCCAGCCGGCAGCCGGCGAGCTTCGCTGCATCGGCTCGACCACCTTCCAGGAGTTTCGCGGCGTATTCGAGAAAGACCGCGCGCTGGCCCGTCGCTTCCAGAAGATCGACGTGGTGGAGCCGACCGTGGCCGAAAGCATTGAGATCCTCAAGGGCCTGAAGAGCCGTTTCGAGGATCACCACGGCGTGGAATACAGTGCCGAGGCGCTCAAGGCTGCCGTGGACCTTGCCGTCAAGCACATCCCGGACCGCCTGCTGCCGGACAAGGCCATCGATGTCATCGATGAGGCCGGTGCCCGTCAGCGTCTGCTGCCGGAAGGTGAGCGGGTGACACAGATTGGCGTGTCGGAGATCGAATACATCGTCGCCAAGATGGCGAGGATCCCGGCCAAGCAGGTTTCGGCATCCGATCGGGACGTGCTGCGCAACCTCGAGCGCAACCTCAAGATGGTGGTGTTCGGCCAGGATGGTGGTGTTCGGCCAGGATGCGGCGATCGAGGCCCTGGCCTCGTCGATCAAGATGGCGCGCTCGGGCCTGGGCGATCCGGCCAAGCCGATCGGCAGCTTCCTGCTGGCCGGCCCCACGGGCGTGGGCAAGACCGAAGTCACCCGCCAGCTTGCCATGCAGCTGGGTATCGAGATGGTCCGCTTCGACATGTCCGAATACATGGAGGCCCATTCGGTGTCGCGCCTGGTGGGTGCGCCCCCGGGCTATGTCGGCTTCGACCAGGGTGGCCTGCTCACCGAGCAGATCACCAAGCACCCGCACTGCGTGCTGCTACTCGACGAAATCGAGAAAGCCCATCCGGATGTCTACAACATCCTGCTGCAGGTCATGGATCGTGGCGTCCTTACCGACACCAACGGCCGCGAAGCGAACTTCAAGAACGTGATCGTGGTGATGACCACCAACGCCGGTGCCCAGCAGGCGGCTCGTCGTGGCATCGGCTTCGTCAAGCAGAACCATTCGCTCGATGCCATGGAAACCATCCGGCGGCTGTTCACGCCGGAGTTCCGCAACCGCCTGGACGCGGTCATCCAGTTCAATCCGCTGGATTTCGAGCACATCCTGCGCGTGGTGGACAAGTTCCTGATCGAACTGGAAGCCCAGTTGGGCGAGAAGCGCGTCATTGTCGACGTCTCATCGGACGCCCGCCGCTGGCTGGCGGAGAACGGCTTCGATCCGCAGATGGGTGCCCGCCCGATGGCCCGCGTGATCCAGGACAAGGTGAAGCGGAAGCTGGCCGACGAGCTTCTGTTCGGCAAGCTGGCCGACGGCGGCAAGGTGAGCCTGGACGTCGTCGATGGCGAGCTCACCGTCGCCACCGAGGCAGCGGAGCCGGTGCCGGCGGAGGCCTGAGCGCCATAGGGGCGGCGGCCGCAAGGTCCCGCCCCGTTGCCGGGGCTACGAAAAAGGCCGCGCAATGCGCGGCCTTTCTTTTGATCACCGCCCCCCGGTAACGCCGGAGGATGGGTCGCGGGTTACTTCATGCGGTAGGTGATCCGGCCCTTGGTCAGGTCGTAGGGTGTCATTTCCACCTTCACCTTGTCGCCGGTAAGGATGCGGATGTAATGCTTGCGCATCCGGCCCGAGATATGGGCGGTAATGACGTGCCCGTTCTCCAGCTGCACGCGGAACATGGTGTTGGGCAGGGTCTCCTGGACCGTGCCTTCCATTTCGATGACGTCGTCTTTTGCCATGTGACCCGGTTCGATGTGCGGCCGAAGTGGTCGCAATAGCCCGCTATTATTGCACGAAGGCGGCCCGGGTCAAAGCCTTGGGCCCTTAGGCGAAGTATTCGTCGAGCTTGCGGCTGATTTCCTGCTCGATCATGCCCTTCATGGGACTGAGCAGCATGCCAAGCTCAGCCTGCACGCGCACGAGGGCTGGCTCCAGGCTGATGCCGCCCTTCCAGGCTGATGCCGCCCTTCACGCCTGCGCGCTCGAAGCGCAACGTGTCGCCTTCCCAACGCGAGGTCGTGCCGAATTTCTCGCCAAGGCGTGCAGCGACCTTGTCGATGACGGCGCGGGCCTGGGCGGCTTCGAGGTGGTGCTCGCGCTGGATGTCGATGCGTGCCATGGATTTGAAGGTTCGTTGCGAAAAGGGCTGCGCATCGTAGCAAAATGCGGTGCGGCTCATCTGTTACGATCCCCACCACGCCATCCAGACACACGCATGCGCATTGAGTTCGCCAATTCGGCCCGCGGGGATTTTCACTGGTCGGCAGGGGTGTTGCGCATCGGCGGCAGCGACGACAACGACCTTGTGCTGGCCGAACCGCAAGTCGCCGACCACCACCTGGTAATCCACGACGATCGTCGTGGCCTGGTCCTTGCGGTCCTTCCCGGCGCCGGGCGCGTCTACGTGAACGCGCGCCCCGTCCGCGAGCGCGCGCTGCTGCGTGAGGGCGATCACCTTGGCGTTGGCGAGTGCCGCATGTTGCTGCGCGCCGACCAGGACGTTTCCGGGCGCACATGCGTCGATGCCGAAGACGTCCGTCCCGGTGCGGCTGCGTTGCGTGCATTGGCCGGCCCGCTTTCCGGACGGGTGCTGGGCATCGGTGCACGGCTTACCCTGGGACCGCAGGGCGACCACCCGCTGGAACTTCCACAGGGCGATGCCGGCACCCTGGCCATCGGCTGGGACGGGAGCTGCCTGCTGCTGGACGCCGAACGCGTACCCACCCGTTACGTGGTTCGCTTGAATGGCATGTCGATTCGCCGCGCCGTGCTACAGCCGGGCGACCACATCGGCATAGGCGCCCACCGTTTCGTCATCGACGCCCCAGGCTGGATGCCCGATCCGGTAGCAGCACCCGCTGAAGTGGAAGAACCACCGCTGCCGGAGGAAACCGCCGGCCCGCGTGGCGAGGTGTGGTGGTTGATTCTTACCGCGGCGTTGCTTGCGCTGGGCATCGCACTGGTGCTGTTCGTTCGTTTCTGACGAAACCAGTTATTTCCCGGTTGTCGTTATGCTGCAGGGCGGCATAATGCAGGACTGTCGGTTAAGTCCACTCACTCTTCCCAAGGAGACTGGCGCCTTGTCCAGGGTCTTCAATTTCAGCGCCGGCCCCGCCGCGATCCCACAACCCGTGCTTGAACGTGCCCGCGCGGAATTGCTCGACTGGAACGGCACGGGTGCCTCGGTGATGGAGCTGTCCCACCGTGGCAAGGATTTCATCGCCCTGGCCGCGCAAGCGGAGGCGGACCTGCGCGAATTGATGGCGATCCCCGCCAACTACCGCGTGCTGTTCCTGCAGGGCGGTGCCACCTTGCAGTTCCCGTTGGTGCCGATGAACTTTGCCAGGGCCGGCCAGCGCGCCGACTACGTGGTGACCGGGCATTGGGGCGAGAAGGCCGTGCGCGAGGCGGCGCCCTATGCGGACGTGCACGTGGCCGCTTCCTCGAAAGACGATAACTACCTGAAGCTGCCGCTGCGCGAACGCTGGGACCTGTCGCCTTCGTCGGCTTACGTGCACTACACGCCGAACGAGACCATCCATGGTGTCCAGTTCCACCACATACCCGATGTCGGTGACGTGCCGCTGGTGGCGGACATGTCCTCAAGCATCCTTTCAGGCCCGGTGGATGTCTCGCGCTTCGGGATGATCTATGCCGGCGCACAGAAGAACATCGGGCCTTCGGGCCTTGTGGTGGCCATCATCCGCGATGACATGCTTTCACGTACCACGCAGCCGATGGCGAAGATCTTCTCCTACGCCGAGCACGCGGCGCACGATTCCATGCTCAACACCCCCAACACCTGGGGCTGGTACCTGGCGGGCCTGACTTTCGCGTGGCTGAAGGAGCAGGGGGGCCTGGCATCGATCGACGCTACCAACCAGCGCAAGGCGTCCATGCTCTATGCCGCCATCGACGACTCCGGCGGGTATTACCGGTGCCCGGTCGAACCCGCGGCGCGTTCGCGCATGAACGTGCCCTTCAACCTGCACGACGCCTCGCTCGATGCGGCGTTCCTCGCCCAGTCGCTCGAGGCGGGCCTGCTGGCGCTCAAGGGCCACAAGGCCGTGGGCGGCATGCGCGCCTCGCTGTACAACGCCGTCACGCTTGAGGCGGTTCAAACCCTCGTGGCCTTCATGAGCGACTTCGCCCGACGCCACGGTTAGCAAAAGCAAGAAGGAATCCCATGAGCAAGCCGACCACCGATAAACAGGCCACGCTGGCCGAGGCGCGCACGCGTATCGACAGCATCGACCACCAACTGCAGCAGCTGATCTCCGAGCGCGCGCGCTGGGCCCAGCAGGTGGGGCGGGCCAAGGGCCCGCTGAAGGCTGCGGTGGACTACTACCGACCCGAGCGCGAGGCCCAGGTGTTGCGTGGCGTGATCGACCGTAACGACGGCCCGCTGCCCGATGGTGAACTGGTTCGGCTGTTCCGCGAGATCATGTCCTCATGCCTGTCGCAG
>Ga0193716_1002329_pt1 | contig 10732 bp, 7 predicted proteins | sample U2c1metaG_FD_145901 | JGI IMG/M metagenome (GOLD analysis project Ga0193716, IMG submission 145901) | Soil microbial communities from a riparian zone of the East river system, Colorado, United States - U2c1 | ecosystem: Environmental > Terrestrial > Soil > Riparian zone | place: USA: East River...
CCAGCGCGCCAGGCATTAGATGCCGGCGTGAAGATTTCCGGCGCCACCGTTCATTTCGTGATTCCGGAAACCGACGCCGGCCCGATCGTGATGCAGGGCGCGGTCGCGGTTCATGACGACGATACGCCGGACACGCTGGCGGCGCGGATCCTTGCCGTCGAACACCGCATCTATCCCGACGCGCTCAGGCTGCTCGCGGACGGCGCTGTCCGACTGGAGGGTGGTATCTGCAAGACGACAGGCCGCCCCTCGCGCGGCGACGCGTTGATATCGCCCGCGCCGATCCTCTGAAAAATATTCCCCCGGCGGCGAAGCCGGGGAGTGCATCATGATCGCTTGCGCTGATCGCGAGGAAGTTCAGGAAACCCTGAGGTTTTCCGCGGAGGTCTTGCCGCGATTTTCAACAAGGTCATATTCCACGACCTGGTTTTCGTTCAGGGTGCTGAGCCCAGCGCGCTCGACGGCCGAGATGTGGACGAAGACGTCCTTATCGCCGACGGACGGCTTGATGAAGCCATACCCTTTGGTCGGGTTGAACCACTTGACGGTGCCCTTCTGCATCGCCTGTCTCCACGTTTGAAGGTAAGTCCAGACATAAAAAAGACGCGCCACGCTTTTTTGCGTGCCACGCCACAAGCGGGCTTCCAGATTGTGTGCTGAATTTCCTGGTCGCGAAACGCACAGTCGAACGGCCTGAATCCGATTGTCCCCGATATTGCAACACGAAATTTGCGCCTTAGCAAGTTGCCCGGGGGCGAGAGCTGTCTTTCGCGGCTTGTTGCGGCCTGTGGCAGCGGAACAACAATGCTCAGCAATCGGTTCGCGCCGTGGACCATGACCAATTGACGCTCCCTGAGAACTGGGCGCAAATCCGGCATTGCCGATGAAGATTTGGGTATTTTTTCGCCGAGCTGCGCTCCTTGTGGGAATGATATTAATGCGCGGCCCTTCGACGCCTTCGCAAACAGCAAAACCCGGCGCCGGGCGCTGGGGCATGAAAACCATTGCGGTGGCTTTCGTGCTCAATCTGGCGTTGGCATCGACGTCCGCCCAGGCCCAACGGCCACCACCGCCGCCTGTCGGCGGGCCTCCGCCGATCGTCGTCGCGCCACCGCCGGTCATCGTCGCGCCTCCGCCGATCGTCGTTGCTCCTCCAACGCCATCGCGATCATCCGACAATACCGGGATGGCCGCGGGCGCGACGATCGCGAACCTCGGCAGCACTTTTCTGGAGCGCCTAGGCGACCAGTCCAGCCGTGGCCTCAGTGGCGCGCTGCGGAATAATCCGGGCGGCGGTGGCGCTTCCGAGACGACGGATGGCGATGGCCTGCGGTTCCGCACCTGGGGCGAGGCGTACGGCATCTCGACCACGACCGCGGCCCAGGGTGATTTCGTCGGCGATCACCGCCAGACCTATGGCGGCGTTGCCGGGCTGGGGGTGAATATCGCGCCCGGCGTCAATGTCGGTCTTTCGGTCGACCAAAGCCGCACCGCGATCGACGTGCCGTTGGCGCTGCAATCGGCAACGCTCGACCTGACCCAGTTCGGCTTCAATGCCTCGGTCGACAAGGGGCCCTGGACCTGGGCTGTCGCGCTGATCCACGGCATTGGACAAATCGATTCGCGCCGGGATACCGGACTGGGTATCGCTAACGCCGGCTATACCGGCCAGATCGACGGCGCCCTGACCGAGATCAGCTATTACTGGAGTCTCGATCAGAGCCGCATCGTGCCGAAGGCTGCGTTCGAATATGTGCGCGCGGCGACCGGCGCGTTTGCGGAGGTGGGCGGTCTTGATCCGGTGATGGCGAGCGGCGCGACGGTGGAGCGTTCGCGCATCCTGCTCGGCGCCGAGATCGGGCACTACTGGATCTTCGACCAGAAGATTCTGGATCTCTCCGCCTATGGCAAATTCGTCGACAATGTTTCGCAGAATTTCAGCACGATCACGGTCAGTCTCGACACCCAGAGCCTCACCTTGCAGGGCATCGGCGAAAGCCAATACGGCGCCGATGTCGGTGCCGCCGCGTCCTTGAGCCTGACCGACCAGACGCGTCTCTATATCAATTACGACGGCAAATTCCGCGCCGCGATGCAATCCCATCAGGGTACGCTCGGCGTCGAGTATAAATGGTAGCAGCCGTTTTCATCGGTTGAGCCTGAGCGACTTCGACCTCACGCAGGACTGACGAGCGGAATTTTCCCGCGATCCCGCGCATGTGCGATAAGGTTGTGTATTGAGTGAGTCTATCGCAAAAAGCAGCAGCCTTGACGCGCGCGAACGATCTCAACGAACTGGCGGCGATCCTCTCGACGGCCATTGAGAAAGCCCGCCAGCTGCATCTGCCGACCAGTGCCTACATTCTGGCGATGGCTTTGGTGGAGGTATCGCAGGCCCTGAGGGTTGCCTCCGACAACGACAATGATGACACGCCGCGCTAATCGACTCATCCTGAGGATGACGAAGATGATGGACCTCATCCTGAGGAGCGGCCTCTGGTCGCGTCTCGAAGGATGGCAGCTTGCACAGCCGTCGTCCGCAGCCATCCTTCGAGACGCATCGCTTACGCGATGCTCTTCAGGATGAGGTCCGAGATAGTTTCACGGCCTCTCAGGATGAGGTCGGGGAGCGGCGACGAGATCAGGTGCGATCGACCCTGATCACCCGGCCTTTTTCCATCGCCAGCGCCAGCCGGCCATGCTTCAGCGACAACGCGGCTTCGCCGAACAGCTCGCGGCGCCAGCCGTGCAACGCGCCGACATCGGCGTTGTCGTCGGATGCGATCTGCTCGAGATCGTCCACTGTCGCGATCACCTTGCTGGCGACGGCGTGGCGCTCGGACGTCATCCGCAGCAGCACCTTCAACAGTTCGACGGTGGCGGCGCCATTGGAATTGCCCCGCGGCTTTTCGATTTTCGGCAGGCTGGCGGGATCGCGGGCGAGGCCACGCTGCACGGCGGCAACGATATCGGTGCCCCATTTCGAGCGGTCAAAACCCTTCGGCAGCGAGCGCAAATTGGCCAATCGCTCGAGACTGGTCGGGGCGTGGGTGGCGATGTCGCCGACCGCGTCGTCCTTGAGGACGCGGCTGCGCGGAACATCGCGGCTCTGCGCTTCCTGCTCGCGCCAGGCGGCGACTTCCATCAGCACCGCAAGCTCCTTGGGCTTGCGCACCCGCGTCTTCAGCCGTTCCCAGGCGCGTTCGGGGTGAAAATCATAGGTCTTGGGCGAGGTGAGGACTTCCATCTCCTCGCTCACCCAATCGCTGCGGCCGCGCTTCTTGAGGTCGGCGTCGAGGGCGGCGAACACATCGCGCAAATGGGTGACGTCGGAGACCGCGTAATGCATCTGCTCTGCGGTCAGCGGCCGGCGCGACCAATCGGTGAAGCGATGGGTCTTGTCGGGCCGGTGACCGGTGATGCGCTCGACCAACTGGTCGTAGGCAATGCTGTCGCCATAGCCGAGCACCATCGCCGCGACCTGGGTATCGAAGATCGGGTGCGGCACGATCCCGGCCCGGTGCCAGACGATTTCGATATCCTGCCGGGCGGCGTGGAAAACCTTCAGCACCTTCTCGTCGGCCATCAGGTCGAAGAACGGCTTGAGGTCGATGCCCTCGGCCAGCGTATCGACCACGACGGCTTCTTCCGCGCTCGCCATCTGCACCACGCAGAGCAGCGGATAATAGGTCGTCTCCCGCAGGAATTCCGTATCGACGGTGATAAGCGGGTGCTGGGCGAGCCGGCCGCAAACAGCCGCGAGTTCCGAGGTAGTGGTAATCAGATCCATGAACGGTCCATAACGCTTCTCAGACCGCGTTCGGCCGAAAGCGCTGATATGTCAAGGGTCTTGGAGCGAATTCAAGCCTTGCATTTCCGCCGGACAGCAGGATTTTCGTAAGGCACGCGCTCGCGGGTGGGGCGGGATCGAGGCGATGGCCCGGTCGAAAGGCCGGTCAGAAGTCGCTCAAGCGCCGGGACGAGCGTCGGCCGGATGGAACCGCCAGCACGATGACGCACAGCGCCACCATCGCCAAGCCCATGAATTCAAACACCAACGCGTCCATGGCAATCCCCCGGAAATAAAACGATACAATTGTCGGGGACGCGTTGAGCGTTTGTTAATTTGTTCAGCCGCGGGCGAGGGCCCGTCGGCGAATGGTGCATGTGGGCTTAAGAAGCGGGGTTAACGGGGCGGAGCCGCCGGTGCGGTCCCGCCAGTCTGCCCGAGGGCAAATCAGTGATTTGGCTGTCCAGTCCTTTTTGCAAAAAGATTTTTGTTCCCTTCTGACCCAAATCACAGGCTTATTCCGCGTTATCCCGTGCCCCATGAGAGGGGCGTTTCGCGATCGTCACGGACGTTGGGTGCGGGATGCGGTGGACGCGGATGCGCTATTGACGAACAGCGCTGACGCGGACGGCGAAGTCGTGTGGTCCTGATGCCCCGGCGCTGGCGTCAAGTTCCTGGGAAGCGAGCTTCTTAGGGGGCGACGGTGACAATCAAGCCGGTCACCGGGGAGAGCACGAAGGAAACCGTTAAAACCATTGCGTGCGGGAATGCCGGGTGATCCCGGCGCGACCGTGGTGACTACCGTGTGCTTACTACCTTTGCACACGGGCTGCGGGTGCAACGGGCACCCGGCATTCCCCGCGCCCTTGCTTAAGGGTCGCGCCGCGCCCTCTGTTTTTTGGGCGGATCATTTTGCAAAACTCGGGCGCATGGTGTCGCGAGAACGAGAAATTGCGTTCGTGAACAGACACCTCCAACCGTCATCGCCCGCGAAGGCGGGCGATCCAGTATCCCAGAGCGTTAGTTAATGGACTCGAGAAGTCGCGGCTTACTGGATACCCGCTTTCGCGGGTATGACGGCGGTGCGCGGAGTGCACTACCTCTCATCCGTCATTGCGAGGAGCGCTTGCGATGAAGCAATCCAGATCTTCCTTTGTGGCCCTGGATTGCTTCGCTATCGCTCGCAATGACGATGCTTAAACACCGCGCCAGTAACTACCTGTCACGTCCCGCAGAACGTCTGCAGCACGCGCTGTTCGGGCTTTGGCGGCTCGGCGTAATCAGCGAACTCAGGCTGATCCTCGTACGGCTTCGACAGCACCTTCAACAGTTCCTCGAACGGCGCGTAGTCGTCGCGGTTCACGGCGGCGTCGATAATTGCCTCGATCCGGTGGTTTCTTGGAATGAACGCCGGATTGACCGCGCGCATCGCGGCCGATCGCTCAGTTGCCGATTGCGGCTCGTCGCCGATGCGTTTCTGCCAACGCGCCGCCCATTCGTCATAGGCCGCAGGCTCGGCGAACAATTGCCGGACCTCGCGGTCGTTGTCGGGATCGCGCGCGGCGTCGCTGAGACGCCGGAAGGTCAGGGTAAAATCCGCCTGGCCTTGCGCCATCGCATCGAGCAGATCCTGCACCAGCGCCTCGTCGCCGTCGCGGATCGTGAACAGACCGATCTTCTGGCGCAGGCCCGCTTGATAGGCCCGCGTGAACTTCTCGGAGAAATCGCCGAGCAGGGCCTGCGCGTCGGCGATGGCCTTCTCCTGATCGTCGGAGAACAACGGCAGCAGGCATTCCGCCAGCCGCGTCAGGTTCCACAGCGCGATCCGAGGCTGGTTGGCGTAGGCGTAGCGGCCTTGCTCGTCGATCGACGAGAACACCATCGCCGGGTCGTAGTGATCCATAAACGCGCATGGACCGTAATCGATGGTCTCGCCCGATATCGAGGTGTTGTCGGTATTCATCACGCCGTGGATGAACCCGATCAGCAGCCAGCGCGCGACCAGTTCGGCCTGGCGCGCGATCACGCCGGCCAGCAACGCGTGGTAGGGGCGGTCGGCCTTCGCCGTGTCGGGATAGTGCCGGGCGATGACGTGATCGGCCAACCGCCGCACGCCGTCGGTATCGCCGCGGGCGGCGAAGAACTGGAAGGTGCCGACGCGGATGTGGCTCGACGCCACGCGCGTCAGCACGGCGCCGGGCAGCATGGTCTCGCGCATCACGCTCTCGCCGGTCACGACCGCGGCGAGCGATCGCGTGGTCGGAACGCCGAGCGCCGCCATCGCCTCGCTGACGACGTATTCGCGCAGCACCGGGCCGAGCGCGGCACGGCCATCGCCCCGGCGCGAAAACGGCGTTGGGCCACTTCCCTTGAGCTGGATGTCGCGGCGAACCCCGTCCGCGTCGATGACTTCGCCGAGCAGGATCGCGCGACCGTCGCCGAGCTGCGGCACGAAATGTCCGAACTGGTGTCCGGCATAGGCCATCGCGATCGGATCGGCGCCGTCAGGGATGCGCTTGCCGGCGAGGATTTCGGCACCTTCCGGGCTCGCCAGCAGCTCCGGATCGAGGCCGAGATGCACGGCAAGAGGCCGGTTCAGCTTGACCAGCCGCGGGGAGGCGACCGGCGTTGGCGCCACGCGCGCAAAAAAGTTCGCCGGCAGCGCCGCATAGGTATTTTGGAAGGGGAAATGGACCGTCATGACCCAAAGATAGGCAGCGCCCGCCAATAGGCAAACACTTCAGGCCGGCCGGGCTCGAAAAGTGCGTTTTGGAGCGCAAAACAGCGCGTTCCCTTGGTTGCCGCCCCTCGCGGCCTCGGGTAAACCCTCCGGCAATCCGGGCAGGCCTTGGTACAGAGTCTTGGGGCCGCCCGATTCGATCCTCCGACATCTGTTTTTTGGAAATTCCATGCACCGTTACCGCTCCCATACCTGCGGCGCTCTCCGGGAGAGCCATATCGACCAGACGGCCCGCTTGTCCGGCTGGTGTCATCGCATCCGCGACCATGGTGGCGTGCTGTTCATCGACCTGCGCGACCATTACGGCCTGACGCAATGCGTGGCCGATCCGGATTCGCCGGCGTTCAAGGACGCCGAAAAACTGCGCTCGGAATGGGTGGTGCGGATCGACGGCAAGGTGCGGCGGCGTCCCGCCGGCACCGACAATCCGGAATTGCCGACCGGCATGGTCGAACTGTACGTCAGCGAGATCGAGGTGCTGGGTCCGGCCGGCGAGCTGCCGATGCCGGTGTTCGGCGATCAGGAATATCCTGAGGACATAAGGCTTAAGTACCGCTTCCTCGACCTTCGCCGCGAGAAGCTCCACCAGAACATCATGACCCGCGGCGCCATCGTAGATTCGATGCGCAAGCGGATGAAGGAGCAGGGCTTTTTCGAATTCCAGACTCCGATCCTGACGGCCTCATCGCCGGAAGGCGCACGCGACTTCCTGGTGCCGTCACGGATTCATCCCGGCCACTTCTACGCGTTGCCGCAGGCGCCGCAGCAATACAAGCAACTGCTGATGATGTCGGGCTTCGATCGCTATTTCCAGATCGCGCCATGTTTCCGCGACGAGGACCCGCGCGCCGACCGACTGCCCGGCGAGTTCTATCAGCTCGACCTCGAGATGAGCTTTGTCGAGCAGGACGATGTTTTTGCCGCGGTCGAGCCTGTTATCACCGGGGTGTTCGAGGAGTTCGCCAAGGGCAAGCCGGTCACAAAGGGCTGGCCGCGGATTCCGTTCGCGGAGGCCCTGAAGAAATATGGCAGCGACAAGCCGGACCTGCGCAATCCGATCCTGATGCAGGACGTCTCCGAGCATTTCCGCGGCTCCGGCTTCAAGGTGTTCGCGCGGATGCTGGAAGACCCGAAGAACCAGGTCTGGGCGATCCCCGGCATCGGTGGTGGTTCGCGTGCGTTCTGCGACCGGATGAACTCCTGGGCGCAAGGCGAGGGCCAGCCGGGCCTCGGCTACATCATGTGGCGCGAGGGCGGCGAGGGCGCCGGTCCTCTGGCCAATAACATCGGTCCCGAGCGAACAGCGGCGATCCGCGCACAACTCGGCTTGAAGGAAGGCGACGCCGCGTTCTTCGTCGCCGGCGATCCGGGCAAGTTCTGGAAGTTCTCGGGGCTCGCGCGCACCAAACTTGGCGAAGAGCTGAACCTGATCGACAAGGATCGGTTTGAGTTGGCCTGGATCGTCGATTTCCCGATGTATGAATACAATGAGGACGACAAGAAGGTCGACTTCTCGCACAACCCGTTCTCGATGCCGCAGGGCGGCCTCGATGCGCTCAACGGGCAGGACCCGCTGACCATCAAGGCGTTCCAGTACGACATCACCTGCAACGGCTACGAGATCGCGTCAGGCGGCATCCGCAACCATCGCCCCGAGGCGATGGTGAAGGCGTTCGAGATCGCCGGCTACGGCGAAAAAGACGTGGTCGAGCGCTTTGGCGGCATGTACCGCGCGTTCCAGTACGGCGCCCCGCCGCATGGCGGCATGGCGGCGGGTGTCGATCGCATCGTCATGCTTCTGTGTGGCACCACCAATTTGCGCGAGATCTCGCTGTTCCCGATGAACCAGCAGGCCGTCGACCTCTTGATGGGCGCGCCATCGGAAGTCACGCCGAAGCAGTTGCGAGAGCTTCACATTCGGCTGAATCTGCCGCAGAACTAAGCCAGCCACCGAAGTTTGAATTCGGGGCGAAGGAGCCCGTGGGGAGTACGTATGTCGTCTTATTCTGAGGACCTTCATTCGGCGGCACTGGCGTACCATCGTCTGCCGCGGCCGGGCAAGCTTGAGATCCAGGCGACCAAGCCGCTGGCTAACCAGCGCGATCTCGCGCTCGCCTATTCGCCGGGCGTTGCGGCCGCCTGCACGGAAATCGCCAACAATCCGGCGGAAGCGGCCTCGCTGACCGCCCGCGCCAATCTGGTCGCGGTGGTCTCCAACGGCACCGCGGTGCTGGGGCTCGGCAATATCGGCCCGCTGGCGTCGAAGCCGGTGATGGAGGGCAAGGCGGTCCTGTTCAAGAAATTTGCCGGGATCGACGTCTTCGATATCGAGATCGCCGCCGACACCATCGAACGCGTGGTGGAAACCGTGGCGGCGCTGGAGCCGACCTTCGGGGGCATCAACCTTGAGGATATCAAGGGACCGGAATGCTTCGAGATCGAGGCGCAGCTCAAGGCGCGCATGAAGATCCCGGTGTTTCATGACGACCAGCACGGCACTGCCATCATCGTCGGCGCCGCCATCACCAACGCGCTGATGCTGAACGGCAAGAAGCTCGCCGATTGCAAGATCGTCACCTCCGGCGCGGGGGCGGCGGCAATCGCCTGTCTCAATCTGCTGGTGTCGCTCGGTGCGCAGCGCAAGAACATCTGGGTCTGCGATATCGACGGCGTGGTGCATGAGGGCCGCAACACGCTGATGGACCGCTGGAAGGCGGTCTACGCACAGAAGACCGACAAGCGCGTGATGGCCGAGGTGATCGGCGGCGCCGATATTTTCCTCGGCCTGTCGGCGCCCAATGTGTTGACGCCCGATATGGTCAAGCAGATGGCGGACAAGCCGCTGGTGATGGCGCTGGCCAATCCCAATCCGGAAATCATGCCGGATGAAGCCCGCAAAGCCCGCCCCGACGCGATGATCTGCACCGGACGCTCGGACTTCCCGAACCAGGTCAATAACGTCCTGTGCTTTCCGTTCATCTTCCGCGGCGCGCTCGACGTCGGCGCCACCGCGATCAACGAGGATATGAAGCACGCGGCGGTCGAGGCGATCGCGCTGCTGGCGCGCGATCCGCCGTCGGATGCGATCGCGCCGGGTTTCGACAGCGGGGAGACCCAGGGGTTTGGCCCGGGCTCGCTGATCCCGAGCCCGTTCGATCCGCGGCTGATCCTGCGCATCGCGCCCGCAGTGGCGAAGGCGGCCATGAAGTCGGGCGTCGCGTCGCGTCCCATTGCGAACTTCGAGGACTATACCGCGCAGCTGGAACGCTTCGCGTTCCGCTCCGGTCTGGTCATGAAGCCGATGTTCGCCAAGGCAAAAACCCAGCCGGTCCGCGTCATCTATGCCGAAGGCGAGGACGAACGCGTCCTGCATGCTACCCAGGTGGTGCTTGAGGAGAAGCTGGCGCGTCCGATTCTGGTCGGGCGTCCCTCGGTGGTCGAAGCGCGCATCAAGCGCTATGGCCTCTCGATCAAGGCCGGTCAGGATTTTGACCTGATCAATCCCGAGGACGATCCGCGCTATCGGTCCTACGTTCAGTCCTACATCGATGTCGCCGGCCGTCACGGCGTGACACCCGACGCCGCGCGCACGGTGGTGCGCACCAACGCCACCGTGATCGCAGCGCTGGCCGTGATGCGCGGGGAAGCCGATGCGATGATCTGCGGCGTCGAAGGCCGCTATATGAGCCATCTGCGCCATGTCCGCGAGATCATCGGCTTCCTGCCAGGGGTGACCGACTTCGCCGCATTGTCGCTGATGATCACCAGCAAGGGGGCGTATTTCATCGCCGATACCCAGGTGCGGCCGAATCCGAGCGCCGAGGAGCTTGCGGAGGTGGCGGCGCTGGCGGCGATCCACGTCCAGCGCTTCAATCTCAAGCCAAAGATCGCCTTCGTGTCACATTCCGATTTCGGCAGTTATGATACGGATTCCTCCCGGAGGATGCGCCGCGCCACCGCCTTGTTGAAACAGAATCATCCGGAGATCGAGGCGGATGGTGAAATGCAGGGCGATACCGCGTTGTCGGAAGCGGCGCGGGCGTTGATCCTGCCGCATTCGAAGCTGGAGGGCGTTGCCAATATCCTGATCATGCCGAATCTCGACGCCGCCAACGTCGCCTATCAGATGATCAAGTCGCTGGCCGATGCGCTTCCGGTCGGGCCGATCCTGATCGGACCTGCGCGTCCGGCGCATATTCTGA
>Ga0193716_1002330_pt1 | contig 10730 bp, 13 predicted proteins | sample U2c1metaG_FD_145901 | JGI IMG/M metagenome (GOLD analysis project Ga0193716, IMG submission 145901) | Soil microbial communities from a riparian zone of the East river system, Colorado, United States - U2c1 | ecosystem: Environmental > Terrestrial > Soil > Riparian zone | place: USA: East River...
TACTAGAAGACGCGGTCCCTGGGTATCAAGACCTGCTCCCTCCTGATGGCGTTCCTGAATAGTTCGTTCAAGTGCCTGTGTAGTTGCACAACCAGAAAAATCCTGTCCCGTTGCCTGACATGGACAGTTATCTATCGTGAGCGCTACGTGAACCGCATCTTGCGGAGAATGGATTCATGCCCGGCTTATTCAATGGGAAGCTGTAAATCAAAACTTTTATGCGACTGCTCCGCCAAGGTCAGCCGCTTCCCTTCCTTCAACATCTGCTCTGCTTCTGGTCCAACATAGTACGCGCCGATGTACTTAAAATGCTTCCGCACTTGGTATGTATAGCGTTGGAGTAATTTCTTGGAAATCGGGGAAAACGAAGCTGTGCAAGTTCCGATGCTACCGTATAACAAAATGTCCTTCCACAAACCGCCCGTTTGGTAGGCAATCGTATCCGGGTTATGAAGCTGGTCCACCGCGTAAAATTCACCCCCCTTTGTCGGTCGCACATTAATTCTTAACGCCGGATCACAAATCAAAAATATTGGACAGTTTGCATGCGACTCCTGCGGAGCTATACCGAGATTGGGGATGTCTTCACCACGGGAATGCTCTTCGAAATTCGGCGACCTTACGTCTTCGAACGCTACGTATTTCACGGGCAGAGTTTTCTCTACACCCCGAAGAACGGGAAGGATGTCGTTTCTGGTTGCGAAGAAGTAAGGCATCTGCAAATACTAAATCTTTTTGAAGTATTCCGCACCCGCCACTGCGCCGGTCGTCTCCACCCGTGACGTTTCGGGACTGTTGGATGGATTGAAAATCGAGGCAGAGTTCTCACCGCGTTTGAACGACCAATCCTTCGCGAGCGTGTTTAAGGAACATCTCTGCCAAACCGGGCGATTCCGTATCTAGAGGAACCCCACCTGTGCGAACAGGGACTGCGCTATCTTTCGGTAAAGCTTCGCCGTAGACAATCATTAATTCCGTTCGGTGGTCCGCTGAAGGCAAATGAAACATGCGGACCATAACAGCTTTGTGCGGAAACGAAAGATGCCGTTCCGTAAGCAGACGCTCAATGGCCGCACCGTCCGAGGCCGGGTCCTCCGTCAGCACGGCTGCAAAATCAGGCCAGCTTTTCACGTCATAAGTGAATTTGAGTTCACCTATTTGCGTCGTACGCGCTGCATCGTAATTGTAAGTTCGATTGTTGGTCGGCAGAAAATGCTCGAATTGCATCAAATAGAAGCGCTTGACAACATTCTCAGGCCCCGACTCCGCAAATAGGTACTGTTCTGCCTCTGCATTTCCATAGAGATTTATGCTTTGAGTGCCGATGAATTGGAACTCTTTCGGAACGCTCAGCTCCGCCTTGGGGAACTCCTCTGAAAAGATTGTTCTGCCGGAAACGTGGCGCACTGCGCTACTGCTCGTTGCGTCAGCTCTGTAAGCCAATGCCGCAACACCCAGTAAACCCGTTGCCGCGACAACCATCAAGACATGTCGTTTCATTGAGTGCATCGGTCCTCTCCATCCCAGCAAGGTACGGTCGAGCCAAGTGAAATGTTCCGTCACTCGTGTAGCAGCCGAGTGCCGGTCTCCACCCCACCCGCCATCTAGGAGAATCAACGGAGCGATTTACAGTGAGCGCAATGTTTCGGAAGAAATGGAAACATCCCTCGGAACGACTTCCCGCAGTTCTTACACGGCCACAGAGCGAATCGCCCTCCCGCCCAAAAAATGAACAGAATCCAACCGACAACGAAGACCGACCTAAGGACAGATGGAAGGTTCAGACGCGCCTGCAAGTAGCTCAACAACCAACCCAGTGGAATAAAGAACACGATGAGGCACAGCATAAGAATTCTGTGCCTTTTGTAAGAGGTCCAGTCTATTGCGTGCTCGTGAACTAGGCCCATGAATCCCCCGGTCATAGGAATCTATCACGCCCCTTCTATGCTTTTCGAGTTTTTGGACGGGGTACCGCAAACGATATAGTGGACGAAGTCTGCATCATGCGCTCCATGCTCGGTGCAGATCAGTCATCTGCAATCCATTCTTACTGCACGCCTCGCCGTCGGATTTCTTCTGCCCGATTCACTTTCTCTCGTATCGTCTTCTTTTCGGCCGAGGTCATGTTTTTTAACGTCTGCATCATCTTCGTATAAAACTTTCGATTCGTTGTCAGTTTGTGCGGATCGTTCGATTTTGCAGTCATAGAAGGAACTCCCGGCTAGCAATGTGCAACAATTCGTCACCGCTTTGCAAATTTCGTCGAAGCCAATCGAGGCACGATTCCTGATCGCCGACCGGAGGCGACAAAATCTCGTCACCACCCCGCCGAATTTGTGCCACACGGTTGTCGAATAGCCATTCGGGCCGATACAAATGGAATTTCCCGCAGCGGTCGCAGGGCCACGGGAAGTCTCCAACATAATGTTCGTTTGCGAGCGCGTAGATTTCGGCCTCATGTTCTGTTTCAAATGTTGCTCGCGGCGTTCCGTTAATTTGAAAGCATGAGTTTAGTTCCCACATTGCAGGTATTCGTTCGTCACGATTCGCCTCCCAACACTTTCAACGCCGCAGTGATTGACTCTTCCGGACTCTTGGTGGGAACCGCGATGATATGGACTGCGCTTCGATGCACGGCGTGATTTTAAAACTATGGCGGAGAGGGTGGGATTCGACCCATCGTCATTAGCTGTTGAAGGGCGTTTCTCCGCGTTGGAGCGCTACCGCAAGGTGTCGGTTTTCAAGCATTTACGAGGAAGGTTTTGGAAGCCGCATTGGGACAGGGGATTTCGAGGACCGATTTCGACGTTATTCCGAGAAAGTGGTAGCAAGCGGTAGCAAATAGTGCACGCGAAACCCGCTAAAAGCCGATGTGTTTCGATAGTTCGGAAGTCATGCCGCCAAGTTCCTTGAACCGTTCCGCGATGTGGTCTTGAATCTTCTGCTGTTCCCCTGTGTCGCCGGACGGTAGGAACCGATACCAGCGGGCAAGCTGCTGCTTGTCCGCCTCCTCCACTTGCTTCATCGTCGGGAAGTCCGGGCGGTCCATGCTCTGCCATCCTCCGTCGGGAATTGTACAACAAGCCCAGTCGCCCAACCGAGGTCTCGCCGCTCTTTCAACTGGGATGCCGCCCACACCAAGCGCTCACCCATCTCATCCATCGTTAACTCACGCGTTGCATCCGGTGTGTAAGTTCTCATCAATGCGCTCTTTTCTTACCACGACGTGCGGCGAGAATCTTCTCGCGATACTCTGCTCGTGTTTCCGCGATTGCCGCGAGAAGAGTCTCCAACGAAGGAAGTTTTCCTGCGGCCTTCAGCCGCTCAACTTCCTTTTGAAAATCACTCGGGCCTACTTTCGGTTCTGCCGCCATAAAGCCTCCCTGATTAACTCTTCGGCGCTCTCAGTCGGTACCGTGACTTCAAACACTCCGTTACAAGGTTTCGAAATATGGGGCGAACTTAACGCCCGCATGGATAGCTCCTTGGCACGTTGGTGGAACCGCTCTGCGTGGGTCTCCGTGTAAACCTGCGGTTGTTTCTCCGGTGCAGGCTGACCACCATGCACTTGTTCGAACGCTCTCAAGATGCGGTCCCTGACGGTCTGGAGACCGCGTCCCGTCAGAACGGGTGCTCCACTCTCCGAGATGGTAGGACTGCTCCCACTTTCAAATCCAGTCTTCGGCTTCACTTTTCCCTCCTAGTTTTCAGTCCACCAACGGGCGTGTGGACCATCCGCATCACCTCTTGAAAGGAGGCACGCTTCTCCTTCGGCACCAGTTTCGATAGCTGCGCCAACAGCGCTCCAATTTCATCCAGAGTCATTGGTTCCATTAGTTGATGACCACCTTTGCTGTTTCATCCTCCTTTTGCTCGATGTCCCACACGATCTCGTTCCCCAACATCTGCAGTACGCCCGACATAGTCGACTGAAATCCTCCCAATTCCTCCCCGTCGCCCCACAGTAAAAACGAGGTATGTATCAGCGTGCCGATCTTCATCCGAGGCAGGTCCACCACTTCGCAACCGAGAAAAGTTGCAAGTCGTCGTTCCAAGCGGGCACGAATTTTTCCCGCCGCAAGTTTCTTATCCACGGCTCACCGCCAGCCCGTCGTCTTGTATACCGACGAGGATTGCCCACACGTACCTCGGTTCGATCACAACGGCATCGGCAAAGGTGATTCGATCAGGTGGGAGATGTTCTTCTATCCAAGCGAGAGCGGAGGGGGAAATTGGGCGGAGGAGAAATACTGAGCCGTGGTTCTCGCAGAGAAAATCAGAGCGAGTCGGAGAACTGCCGGAAGCTGCAAACGAATCGTGCGAAGACATCATTCCTCCAGTTAAGAGAAGATGCCCTCGAAAGTTAAATTTGGGAGATGCTCAGGTCGGTTTTTGCCCCTGTGGCCGCATCCCTCTTTCGAGGATAGCACCGTGGCCTTGTGGCTCGGTTGCTGGACGGCAAAATCGCCGCCACTCTTGATACAAAAAGAATTATAGCACAACTCTGGTTCCTAGCCAGTCACCGTTGGAAGCCCTGCATCGTACCCAATTTGGCGGCCTAGTTTCAGCGGGTGCACTACATGTTATCTCCGGTAGGCAAACCCGCCCAGCGAAGATCTGAACCCATCTTTCTCTTTCAAGAACTCAACCGTTCCAGTCGATCACAAAGCCCATAATCACGAAAGGTTCAAATTCGGTGCGAATCTGACCCGCTAAATTTAGCTAATGCATTTATGATGTTGACAATTACAATAAAAATAGATAGAAAGCTTGCACGTTGGAGGAGGAAGAATGCGAATGTCTTCGCGCTCTCCGATATTCATTGAATCCCATCTTGCTGTCAGCTGCCGGAGCTAATAACTTCGACATCGGATGGATAACTCCGCCCAAATTTGCCTCAGTCAGTAGATGTGCGGAGCGTCCAATGATTTCCAAGCTGAATTTATCGTTCGTCGTATTTAGTCTATTCGCCTCGGCCGCAACCCAAAGTCAAATCACAGACGCACCAAAAGACGCAACTGCGATGTCTCTAGTTCAGAGCTGTCTTTCAAGCATGACTCCTGGCTCTTCGGCAACTGACCAATCGGTGGTGGTAGTTGCAACCTTAAGGTTGTACGGGGATCAAAACATCGACTTTCCGGTGGTCATAAAGTCGCGAGGCTCAAATCTGGTTCGGACTGAAATAACAACAAAGCAGGGCATGCGGATATTCATTCTGAACAATGGGCACGGGCTAATCCGTTACCCTGACGGAGGGCTGAGATATTTAAGTGAGGAGAATACCGCATTGCAACGGGCGAATCACATTCCGTTTTTTTCGTTGCTTTCCGAATTTTCAAGTAAAGAGGTTGCTCTGGAGTACGTGGGAGAATCTACTAAGGATGGGGCCGCGGTAAACGTAGTCGCACTTAGTGCTTTTCGCGGTGCAACTGTTGAAGAGCAAAAGAACTGGATGAACCGAACAAGGGCCTATTTTTATTTGGATAAGCAAACGGGATATCTTAACTCCATCTCTTATCCAAATTATGCTGAGAATGATCTGAATGTAGTCGAAAACTTTGAAGTAAAGTACAGCCAATACAAGCAGCTAAATGGGTTCTTGATACCAACTCAGCAGGATACCTATTCCGACGGTCATCTATTTTCAACCCTACTTGTTGAGTCTATTGGTCCCGTAGCTCCGCTTCAAGATTCGAACTTCAAATTCAGTGAATGAGGCTGCCATGCTAGGACGCATATTTGAACTAATTCGGCATCTTTTCGTGGTTGCTGCCATATTTTTGTTTTCTCCAGCCGTATTTTCTCAGACAGTTTCGAATGAAAATAATACTGGCTTTCCAGAAAACGGAATCGTTAAAGGAACTGACATTGAAAGCGTTCAGGTTACAAACGGAAATGTACACATCGAAATCCCTATTTATAAATCACCCGGGCGAGGTCTAGATGTAGCTTACCGATTCTTGCTGGATTCAAAAGGATGGGGCTTTGCTACGGTATGTGGAGGAGGCGTTTGCACAGATCACCCCAATATAGCAAGTAATGCGAACCCAATTCTCACTGTAAAAGGCCCATTTACTTACGTGACGTCGTACAAAGGGTCAGCGCTCTATTGCGGCGACGGAATGATTCAATACATTTACGATAAAAAATCTAACGTGGTATTGACCGAACCAAATGGCACCAAGCATCATTTTGTGCCCGATCCAATAAAAAGCTCAGCTTCTACCTCGATTTGTGATCCTGATTCCTCTACCTATGCTTCCACCTTATATGCAAACGATGGGTCTGGTTATGTGGCCACTGTAAATCCCACGACCCTACAGATTTTAAGTGTTACCAGCAAGGATGGGCTCAATGTTTTGGGATCTATCACCGATCGCAATGGAAATCGGCTGTCCCCTAGCGGTTTTATAGGGGCCGGTACAGATACTTTGAATAAAACTGCTAGTGCCGACGGTAGCTATGTCGATCCAAATGGAACTACACGGGGCGTAACAATCGTAAATACGACGGTACCGTTAAACCTTGGGCCACTGTGTTCTTTTTCGAATGAGGATGCATGCACCGCCCTCCGAACATCACTGACGGCACCCAGCTCGGTCACGCTTCCCAACAATATGGTGTACAGCTTCACATATGACCAAAACCATGGCGGCGAACCACTTACGATGACGCTTCCCACAGGCGGTCAAGTTACCTGGACTTGGGGATTATGGGACACCTCGGGTCGCAGGGTCGCTTCACGCACCGTTACAGCAAATGGAGTTACTGGAACTTGGAACTATACCTATGTTGGTCTTTCTGGTTCGCCTCTTACCTCGGCGACTACAACTGATCCGGCAAACAATGACACGCGATATACTTGCAACCCAGTCTCAATTTATACTGTCGGAAACTGGCCCTGTTATGTAGCAAAAACGGAATACTTCAACGGGTTAGTGGCTGGAAACCAAATCATAAAAACCGTAACCACAGATTTCCAGACTTATCCATTCCCCAACAACCACCAATTTTTGGTTCCTATCCGGGAAACCACGAAATGGAACGGGACCAATCAAGTAAGGAAAACAGAAACGGATGTTGACACCATAATTGCAACTGGCGGTACGGCAACCTGGCAGAATCCCGTTGAAATGAGAGAATTCGATTGGGGAGTAGGTGCCCCGGGCCCCTTGGTGCGGCGTACTCACTATACGTACAAGCACTTACAAGACAGCACTTACCGTGCAAAAAATATCTCTGACAAACCGACATCTGAGATTATCTACGATGGCGCTTCGACGATTTTTGCTCAGACCAACTATACGTATGACAATCCTGCGTCCATAGTTTCCACGAGCGCGACTCCGGCTACAGGCCACGACTACACCAACTATAGTTCAACAAACACCGTCCGCGGCAATTTGACGAAAATTAGTCACTGGCTAAATACTACCGGAACTTGGCTCGACACAAATCAGACCTTTGATGATCTCGGAAATCTTCTCTCGACGACCGATCCACTCGGCCACACCACATCAAGCTCTTATGCGGACAATTTTACAGATGGCATAAACAGGAATACGTTTGCGTATGTAACGCAGACGAACTATCCAACAACGAGTGGAATAGCCCATACAGCACGAGCGCAATACTATTGGAACTTAGGACTTGTGGCTGCGAAATGTGGTCAAAACTTTCCTTCCAACCAGCCTTGTTCCAATCAGGCGAGCAACCCGCAACCAGACTATACGAAATCGACCTACGATCTTATGGGCAGGATTGTAAGCGTTTCTAGCGGCGAAGGTGGACAAGGGACAAATACCTACAACGATGTAGCCCTTCCCTTGTCAATCGCTAGTAGTGAAAAAATCACCGCCGCAGTATCAAAAACAAATATGACCTACTTGGACGGTTTGGGTAGGGTGAAGCAAACCCAATTCACTTCAGATCCAGATGGCACAGATTCCGTAGACTTAACCTATGACAAGCTGGGAAGGATATTTACTATAAGTAATCCACATAGAACCGCCGGACTCGCTTCAGATGGTGTGACCACATATTTTTACGATCCCCTAGGTCGTGCCTGCCTCATAGTGCCTGCTGACGGAGTTTTGCCCAGTGGAACCTCCTGTCCAACGGTAAAGCCAGCTAACACAATTTTTACGACTTATTCTGGTAACAGTTCGACGAGTTCGGATCCAGCAGGAAATAGTCGGAAAAGTGTTAGCGACGGGCTGGGTAGGTTGACTCAAATATTTGAAGATCCGACAGGGCTCAACTACGAAACTGACTACACTTTTGATCCGCTCGACAATCTTCGAACAATAAACCAGAAAGGTGGATCGCCGAATTCTACCGACTGGCGTGCAAGGACCTTTAACTACGACTCACTCGCAAGGTTGCTGAGTGTCAGCAATCCTGAATCTGGGACTGTTGTTAATACGTACGATAACGATGGAAATTTGGCTACAATAACTTCGCCCAAACCCAATCAGGTGGGTTCAGCAACCGTTGTGACAACCAACACATATGATGCCCTTGATCGCTTACTCCAGAAGTCTTTTAACGACGGCGTCACGCCCTCGATCAAGTATGGATACGACGGCGTTACGATAACCTGCACGCCTGCACCACCCAGTCTGGCAATTACAAATCCAATATCCAAAAGAACCGCAATGTGTGATCGTGCAGGAGCGGAATCTTGGTCGTACGATCTAATGGGAAGAATGGCAGTCGATTCACGAACCACAAATTTAATCACCAAGACTACAACGTATGCGCACGATTTTGACGGAAATATAACATCGATCACTTATCCAAGCGGAAGTGTGATTGCCTATGATTATAGTCCGGCCAGTCGCGCAACGGCTGCGACTGATAACGCTCGTGGATTGCATTTCGCACTGAATGCCACATATGCTCCTCACGGTCAGCTCTCAAGCGTACAAAATGCAACTAACGCAACGGCGCCTATTTCAAGATGGTTCTACAACAATCGATTGCAGCCATGCAGAATGTCAGTGAAAAGCGCAGTTATTGGACCGCTTAACTGCACTGACGTGAATGCAGGAGATATTCTCGATTTATCGTATGACTTCGGAATTGGTGTGAATAATAATGGAAATGTAATAAATATTACAAATAAACGTGATCCTGCACGTTCACAGATGTTTGCGTATGACGCCTTAAACAGGTCTAAAACGGCAAAAACCACTTCAACAACAGGAACGAAATGTTGGGACGAGTCATACGGCTATGATGCCTGGGGAAATCTAAAATCTATCGCGCGCATCGCGGGGTATACCTGCTCCAACGAAGAATTGTTAAATGTCTCGGCGGGAACGAACAATCGAATCGATTCTTTTAGTTACGATGCAGCAGGGTCGCTGGCTGGCGGTGATGGAATTGGAAGTCCATACAGCTATGACGCAGAAAACCAACTTATTTTGGCCGGGGCTACTACTTACACTTACGATGGTGATGGAAATCGTGTGCAAAAATCGGGTGGGTACAGTTACTGGTATGGGGGAGGCTCTACTGTATTGAACGAAACGGATCTTGCGGGCTCTGTGTCCAACACACCGTTTCGTGAATATATTTATTTCAATGATAATCGTATAGGGGTCAGAAATTCCGGCAATAATGTCTACTATACTTTTGATGACCATCTAGGTACTGCTCGGGTGGTTACGAATTCGACAGGAACTATTGTCGATGACTCAGATTTCTATCCATTTGGCGGCGAGCGTCAGTATCTCTACACCTCTGGAAATAAATACAAGTTCAGCAACAACCAGCGTGATTTTGAATCGAGTTTTGACAATTCAGGATTCAGATATTTTTCTCCACTGTCTGGGAGGTTTAACAAGCCCGATTTGCCCTTTGCCGGGTGGGAATTTCAAGACCCGCAATCACTCAATCTCTACAGCTACGTAAACGACAATCCTCTGAATATGGTTGATCCAACCGGACATAATGCGAATCCCAGTGGTTCCTGCTTCAGCATACCTTGTATTATTTCCTGGCTGTTGGGAAGGGACATTGATGAAGGCGAGGCTGGATCAAAAGACGCGGGCAGCCTCCATTGGGGCACTTACGCCACTAATCCTGATACAGCATTTAATAACCACATGGCAGACGTTCCAATCCGAGGAATACATATGACGCTCGGACAATTTGTACGCGGCTCAGACGACATGATGGAAGAAGCCGCCGAATTCTTGCTTTCATTTCAAGAAGCCATCGATCCGACAGGCATGTATGCGACTGTAATAGGGAACCAATTGCATATGCGTAGTAAAGCGGACGTCGGACTTGGCTTCGCTGGAGTTTTTTCGAAAGAACTTTTCCCTGTAGTAAAACGCAGCAGCGCTGTTAAGATGAAATTCCTTAAACTTCTGGCGGAAGATTACAAAACCCCTTCCTGGATGAAGCAATGGTTGAGACTCGGTTTGAATCCTCCCGGATACGACGTTGACCACATAATTCCTCTTTCGGTATGGGGAAAAGATGTTGTAGAGAATATGAGACTAGTCTTGCGGAAGGATCATTGGGTCCATCATAAGTTCTACCACCCGTGGACTAAACTAAAATGACGCTAGACGAACTCCGAGGCGCACGTTTCGAAAAGTTTCTTGTCGCTCGATATAGCCCTGAGAATCGGTGTTTTGCGCCCGACGGAGACATCCTTTATCCCCCACTTCCGGAATTTAAGCCGGATGGCAAGCCGAAGAAAAAGAAATACCATT
>Ga0193716_1002331_pt1 | contig 10729 bp, 12 predicted proteins | sample U2c1metaG_FD_145901 | JGI IMG/M metagenome (GOLD analysis project Ga0193716, IMG submission 145901) | Soil microbial communities from a riparian zone of the East river system, Colorado, United States - U2c1 | ecosystem: Environmental > Terrestrial > Soil > Riparian zone | place: USA: East River...
ATCACCGCTCTGAAAGAAGACGGCGTCAAAAACATCACCGTGATCGCCAACAATTGCGGCGCCGACGGGCTGGGCCTGTGGGTGCTGCTGAACAACGGCCAGATCAAGAAGATGATTTCCTCCTATGTCGGCGAGAACAAGCTGTTCGAGGAACTGTTCCTCACCGGCAAGCTGGAGCTGGAACTGAACCCGCAAGGCACCCTGGCCGAGCGCATCCGCGCCGGCGGCGCCGGCATTCCCGCCTTCTATACCCGCACCGGCGTCGGCACCGTGGTGGCCGACGGCAAGCCGACGGAAGACTTCGACGGCCTGACCTATGTGCGCGAGCGCTGGCTGCGGTCGGACCTTTCCATGGTCAAGGCCTGGAAAGGCGACACCGACGGCAACCTGATCTACCGAAAGACCGCGCGCAACTTCAACCCGATGATGGCGACGGCCGGCAAGGTCACCATCGCGGAAGTGGAAGAACTGGTCGAACCCGGTCAGCTCGATCCCGACAAGATCCATACGCCGGGGATTTTCGTGCAGCGCATATTGCAGGGCCAAAACTACAAGAAGCCGATCGAACGGGTGACGACGCGTCCCCGTCCGACAACGGGAGCCGCATAATGGCTTGGACCCGCGAAGACATTGCCGCCCGCGCCGCGCGCGAATTGAAGGACGGTTTTTACGTCAATCTGGGCATCGGCATTCCGACCCTGGTGGCCAACTACATTCCCGCTGGCGTGAAAGTGACCCTGCAGAGCGAGAACGGCATGCTGGGCATGGGCCCCTTCCCCTATCCCGGCGACGAAGATCCCGACCTGATCAATGCCGGCAAGCAGACCATCACCGAACTGCCGACCACCAGCTATTTCTCCTCCTCCGACAGTTTCGCCATGATCCGCGGCGGGCATATCGACCTGTCGGTGCTGGGCGCGATGGAAGTGTCCGAAGACGGCGCCATCGCCAACTGGATGATCCCCGGCAAGATGGTCAAGGGCATGGGCGGCGCCATGGACCTGGTGGCGGGCGTCAAGCGCGTCATCGTGGTGATGGAGCACACCAACAAGGCCGGCGAATCCAAGATCCTGAAAAAATGCAGCCTGCCGCTCACCGGCACGCAATGCGTGGACATGATCGTCAGCGATCTTTGTGTCTTCACCCTGGAGCGCGGCAAGACCGGGCTGACCCTGGTCGAACTGGCGCCGGGCGTGACCCTGGAAGAAGTCACCGCCAAGACAGAGGCCAAGTTCACTTCGGCCCTTTGACAGCCCCGCCCCGCCCCCTAAGATCGCGAAAAACACGGGCGGGAAAAATGAGGCCTATTGCGTGCGCCGCCCTGCTGGTGCTCGCCGCGACAGCGGCGGGCGCGCAGACCACGCCACCGCGCGAAGGCCCTGCCGAAAATGGCTCGCCCGCCTGGTTCCTGCAGCCCTCATCGTCCGATCCCGCCGGCCACACCAGCGTGGACGATGCGGGACGCATTACTGTGCACCCACATGTGGCGGGCGACGATACCTTCACCAGCTTTCGCTGCACCGGCTCGACCGTCTGCCAGGACCGCTTCGGTCCCAATCGCCTGACCTCGGACCGGGTGCAGTGGAAACAGACCATGGGCTATCGCTTCGCCTATCCTATCCACCTGCCGCCTGGCGATGGCGGCCCGCCCTCGCTGGGCATCGATTCCAAGGGCAATATCTGGGTCTACCAGCGCAAGGCACCCGGCCACCCCCAGCTGTTCAAGTTTGACAAGAACTACAAGCTGATCCTGACCGTCGGTGAAGATGTGATCGGCCATCAGGACAAGCCGCACGGCATGGCGGTGGATGCCGAGGGCAACGCCTGGATCTGTGACATCAATGGCGCGACGGTGCAGAAGATCAGCCCAGAGGGAAAGCTGCTGCGAACCTTCGGCGTCAAGGGCCATCGTGGCGACTGGGACGAAGCCAAGGATCAGCATTATCTGTGGCAGCCCATCTCCATCGCCTTTGCCCCGGACGGCGGCATCTATATTGGCCAGGGCCATGGCAATGAGAGCCCGCGCGACGTGGATTCCGACGATCCCACCAACGTGATGGGTGCGGCCCGGGTGCTGCATCTGGACAGGAACGGCAAATATCTGGGCCAGTGGTTCGGCGACGAAACAGGTCAGGGCAAATTCGACCAGGTACATGGGCTGGCGGTGGACCCCAGGACCGGCGATGTGTGGATCGGCGATCGCGAACAATATCGCATTCAGGTCTATAACGCCGACGGCAAGTTCCTGCGCACGATTCCGACGCGCAATCTCAGCAGCACCCTCGCCTTCGATGCCGATGCGAACCCCTGGATGGCGACCGGACAGGACGGCCAGGTCTTGAAGCTGGATCGCAGCGGCAAGGTTGTCGGCGCCGTCGGCAATGGCATGGGCATCGGCTTTGGCCAGTTCATCGAGGCCGCCTATTTCGTCTTCGACAGCGGCGGCAACATCTTTGTTGGCGACACCAGCACCGGCCGGGTCACCGAGCTGGTGGCGCCGCGCAAGTGAGTCCGCGTCTTTCCAGCCGCATATGGCGGCACCATCTTCCGCTTGGGGTGATCACGGGACTCTGCGTCTGGGCGCTGTATGTCACCCGCTCCTACCCCGACGTCATCAGTCGGCTCAGCTTCGCCACGGCCTATCCCGCGCTGGCGCTGTTGGCACTGACCTTGGCCGTCGGTCCCTGGCGCACGCTGCAAGGCAAACCGGCGGTGCTGTCGCTGGACCTGCGCCGCGACATCGGCATCTGGGCTGGGATTGCCGGCATCTTCCACGCCATTGTCGGGCAATGCGTGCATCTGCGCGGACGGCCGTGGCTCTATTATGTTTACGATGGCAAGGAGCCGCACCTCTTTCCGCTGCGCCACGACCTGTTCGGCGCAGCAAACTTCACTGGCCTGGGGGCCGCGTTGGTTCTGCTCGCCCTGTTGGCCATGTCCAACGACGCCTCGCTGCGCCAGATGGGCGCGCCGAAATGGAAAGGCTGGCAGCGCTGGAATTACGCCTCCTTCGGCCTCACCGCCCTGCACTGTTTCCTCTATCAGCTGGGCGTCGAGAACCAGAAGCTGCCGTTCATCATCGCGGCGATTCTGTGCATTGCCACGGCCGCGATCCTGCAATGCGCGGGCTATCGCCGCCGCGCCTGACCGCAATTGTCTCAATTTGTGCGATACGGAACGAACAGCAGCTTCGCGATTTTCCTTCAACGAGGAGCACGAAGGCCGCCGCCTCAGCGGCGGTTGATTCGGTTTGAAAGGAAGTTCGTCATGAAAACGCTTATTGCGTCTGTTTTTGCCGTGGCCATGCTGGCTGTGGCGGCTCCCGCCGCCAGCGCCGCGATCATCGGCGTGCATGTCGGCCCGGTTGGCGTCGGCGTGGGTGGTCACTACCACCACCACTATCGCCACTATCATCACCGTTATCATCGCCACTGGTAGTCAGTCGCGATGACGAAAAACCCGGCAGCCTTGGCTGCCGGGTTTTTTGTTGTCAGGCGCGGACCACCCGGGCCTGCCAGCTTGGCCCTGTGCTGGTCATCACCTTGGCCAAAGCGATGCGGTCGTCCGGCCCCAGCACGCCCAGGTCAACGCCGCGGTCGGGCAGGATGATGGTGGTGCGGCCGTGCTCCATCACCAGCACCATCGCGCCGCGGTCGATATTGCGCGCGGATTTCTCCAGCAGCTGGGAATAATAAGGCTCGCGGCGCCAGGGACGATCGGTGCCCGGATCGACGTGAACCGCCAAGGCATCCTTTCTGGAAGCCAGCACCATCTTGCATTTGTCCGGCTTCCATTCCGGACCCATGCTGGGGTCAATCAGCCAATGGCAGGAGAAATCGCGGCAGGACGGCGGCCGGTCCGCATAGATGCCGCACCCCACGCCGCGCGCGAAATTGGGACACCAGACATCCTTGGGCTTGGCAAGCTCCGGGATCACCATGGTCTTGCAGCACAGCGAACAGTCACCGCACTGCTTGCCCGGCGCCGCCATCATGGGCGTTACTTCACCACCACGCCGCCGACCATCTCGGCCCCCTTGCCGCTACACCCCACCGCGCCATAGCGGATGAATTTCTGGATGCGCTTTCCGGTGTCCACTTCGGCGGTATAGATGTCGCCATGGCTGTCCAGGCTGACCTGGTGCAGCCAGTGGAACTGGCCGGCATTGCGGCCCGAGCGGCCCAGCCGTCCCAGCTCCTCAAGATTGGCGCGGTTCAGCAGATAGATGGTCATGTTGGAATTGTCGCCGACATAGAGGCAGCTCTGCCCCTTGTCGCGGGAGAAATTCAGCGACACCGAGGTGCCCGGCATGGCCGGAAGGGTCTCGGTATTGCCGCTGATCCAGCGCTCGGTGACGAAACCGCACTTGCCCGCGACGCCGTCCGGATTGCTGCAGGGCTTGCCCAGCTCCGGGCTGTTCTTGTCGAACACCTGGATGCGGTCGTTGCCGCGGTCGCAGACATAGATCTTGCCGTCATCGGCGATCTTGATGCAATGCACCGGATTGCGGAAGAAGGCCGGCTTCTTGTTGCCCTTCAGAGAATCCGGGATCCAGCGCCCGGCCGCGGCAGCCGCGGCATCGTCCACCGGATTGCCGCCATAGGCGCCGAAATGGCCGATATATTTGCCGGTGGCTGCATCCACGATCAGGATGCGGCGGTTGCCGTAACCGTCCGCGATATAAAGACGGTTGGTCTTGGCATCCACCACCATGTCGGCGGGAAGAAACATCAGCGGCGTGCCGTTGATGCCGCCATTGGTGTCGTTGCTGGCTGCGGCGGTAGGCGTCCCGCCGATGCGCATCTTGAAATTGCCGTCCATGTCGAACTTCAGCACGAAGCCGTCCGCGCCATCCTTGTGGGTGGTCCAGCTGGAGGCCGGGTCCACCGGCTTGGCGCCGTTGCCCGCGATCCACACATTGTCGTTCTGGTCGACATAGATGCCATGTTCGCTGTTGGGCCAGATGCAGCCATCAGCCGCCTTGCAGTGACTTTCCAGCCAGCCCGGATCGGCCGGGCCGCCCCAGGCGCGCAGCAGCTTGCCACCGGTGTCGAACTCCAGCACCGAAGGCGCGGCGTTGCAGCAGTCGGCCATCGCGCCATTGGGCCGCGCAAAGCCCAGCCCGTTTTTGCCGGCGTTGCCGCCGCGTGTGTCCAGCGCCGCTTCGTCGGTGGTCATGGTGCGCGGGCGGTTATAGACCCAGATGTGATCGTGATGATCGACATACAGCCCACCGACCTGGCCCAGCATCCAGCTATGCGGCAGCGGCGCGGGCCAGCCCGGGTCAGAGACAAAGCCCGGCGTCTTCGCTGTGGCGGCCTGGTTGTACACGCCGGTGGTGGCATAAAGCCGGTCCAGGATGCCCTGATCCTTTTTCACCGCATCGGCGGCCAGCGCCGCACCAGATGCCAGCATCGCTGCCAGCAGAATCGCAAATCTGCGCATCCCCAATTTTCCTTTTTTTGTTTGGCTAATCCTGCGGCACTTCGATCACCAGCAGGCGCTTGGGCGCCTTGCCGACCTTGATGCGGGCGATTTCCTTTTCGCTTCTGGCATCCAGGATCGAGGCATCGTCTGTGTCGGCATTGCTGACCGTGGCGTATTTGCCGTCCTTGGACATGCTGATCCAGTTGGGGCATTCGCCGACGGTGATCTTCTTGCCGAGCTTTTTGGTGGCCAGGTCATAGACATAGATGCCGCTGTCCGACACCGAAGTGACCCACAGCTTCTTGCCATCCGCCGTCAGGGCGATGCCGTGCACCGGCGTATTGGGCGGCTCGACCTTGCAGGCCATCCACGGCATGGGCGGCAAGGCGAACTGCGACATGGTCTTGTTCGGGATATCGATGGTGGCAAAGCCGTGCAGCCCGCTCAGCGCGGTATAGAGCGTCTTCTCGTCCGCCGTGACGATGAAGGGGCGCGGATCGCCCGCCACCCGCACGTCGTTGGTCACTGCCAGGGTCGTGAGATCGATGCGCCGGATGAAGGAACTGTCGCGCGCCTCGCAATAGACGATGGTGTTGCTGCCGCCCTCGGGGGTGAAGCAGTTGTGGGGATGACGCACCTCGATGGTCTTGACGATCTTCTTCTGCGTCATGTCGATGATCACGGCGCTGTTGCTGGGCGCCAGGAGCGGCACCACGACATAATGGCCGTCGCTGGTGGCGGCGCATTCGTTGGGCTGGCCGCCCAGGTCAATCGTGTCGGTCACCGTGTTGGTCTTGGTGTCGATCACTTTCAACGAATGTTCGGATTCGATGGTGGCGAAGGCGCGGCGGCCATCGGCCTGGGCGCAGATGCCGTGCACGACGGGGCCGACCTTGAAGGTGGTGATGACCTTCTGGGTGGGCAGATCAATGACGGTGATGTCGTCGCCCTGGCTGTTGGCGACATAGAGAATGGAGCGGGTGGCGGCCTGGGCGGTTGAAGCCGCGGCACAGAGCGCCAAGGCAACGAGAATCTTCCTGAACATGCGGTCTCCCCGGCTTTCCCCCTTCTTAGCCGAAGGGCGCGGGAGGAGCCAGCGATCAGGTGTCCTTGCGGCCAGAGAGAGCCTTTTCCTGGTCGTCCTTGGTGCGCTGCGCCAAGGGGATGACATTGCCCCTGCCGTCCTGCTCCAGGCCGGGCGGAGCCTCTTTCAGGGGGGCCATTTTCGCCTTGTGCTGATGCGGCATGGGGGCAGGGTTTTCGGCTTCGCCTTCGGGATTCTTGATGCTGCTCATGGTTCAATCCTGGGTGGTGGGGCGCACAGCGCCCAGCAGCGAGCCTTGATGGCGGCGCAGCAGGAAAATGCCGGTCTCGATCGCCAGCGCGGCCAGAAAGGGTGACAATGCGACGGCCACGCCGTCTTCTTCTTCCTCGGCCTTCCACAGTGCCCCCAGGGCGCACAGGCCCAGGCCGATCATCAACAGTTTGCGCATGGTCGCGTCCCGCTCGTTACCCAAGCCCAACGCCCTGCCCGGTATGGAGTTCCCCCTGCGAGCGCTGGTGCGGCCGTTTGCCTGTCCGCGCCTGCTAAACTAGCATTGCCACTTAACCACTGGCTTGAGGGGGCGGTGAATGGCTGAAACCGCGCGAACCATCCCGGGCCGCAGGTGGATCATTGGCGTGCTGCTGGCCAGCGGCGTGCTGATAAACTATCTCGACCGCATCAGCCTGTCGGTCGCCGCCCCGCAATTGCAGCACGATCTGGGATTGAACGCAGCGGAAATCGGCCTGCTGTTCAGCGCCTTCTTCTGGTCCTACTCCCTGTTCCAGCTTCCCGGCGGCATCCTGCTGGACCGTTTCGGCATCAAGACGGTCGGGCGCTGGGGCGCCTTCCTGTGGGCGGCGGCCTCGGGTGTAACGGCCCTGGCCAGCGGGCTGGTGGGCATCTTCTCGGCGCGGCTGCTGTTGGGCGTCGCCGAGGCGCCCGGTATGATCGGCAACCAGAAAGCCACCGGCTACTGGTTTCCGCGCCACGAGCGCAGCCGCTCCACCGCCATATTCGATTCAGCGGCAAAATTCTCCAACGTCATCGGCGTGCCGCTGGTGGCGTTTTTCATTTTCCAGTTCGGCTGGCGCTGGGGCTTCGGCATTACTGCCCTGTTCAGCTTGGCCTATTTTGCCGCCTATTGGTTCGTCTACCGCGACCCCAGCCAGGACAAGAAGCTCAGCAAGATCGAGCACAATTACATCCTGGAAGGCGGCGCGACGCCCGAAGGCCTGCCGCCGGCCGGCCAGGTCAAGATGCTGGGTTACGTGCTGACCAACCGCAAAGTCTGGGCGCACACCATCGGCTATTCCGCCTATGGCTATTCCTTCTATTTGTTCCTGACCTGGCTGCCCGGTTACATGGTGCAGAGCCTGCACATGAGTTTTCTCAAGGGCGCCGCCTTTTCCACCATCCCCTGGATTTTCGCCAGCCTGGCGGACCTGTTGATCGGCGGCTTCCTGACAGACCATTTCATCGCGCGCGGCTACGATCCCAACAAAGTGCGCAAGACGGTGATCGTGGCCGGCATGATGGCGGGCCTGGCGGTGTTCGGCGTGACTTTCACCAACGATCCCTTCTGGGCGCTGGTCTTCATCAGCATTGCGCTGTCGGGCATTTCCGCGGCGGCGCCGGTGGCCTCCTCCGTCGTGTCGCTGATCAGCCCGCGCGGCGGCACCGCCACGGTGGGCGGCTTTGCCAACCTGGTCAACAACCTGATGGGGGTGGCAGCCCCGGTGATCACCGGCTTCATCGTGGACATCACCCATTCCTTTTCCGGCGCCTTTCTGGTGGCGGGGCTGGTGCTTCTGGTCGGCATATTCGCGTATGTTGTCTTGCTGGGTCCCATCGAGCCTATTCCGGGTCCCGACGCCGTAACGAATTGATCCGCCATGCCTGACCACCTCCTCATTCGCGGCGCCCGCATCATTGACGGCACGGGTGCGCCCTGGTTCCAGGCCGATCTGCGTATCCGCGCCGGACGCGTCGCCGAGATCGGACCGGATCTTGCGGCGGACGGTGCGGAGATCGTTGACGCCGCTGGCCGCTATCTCGCGCCGGGCTTCATCGACGCGCATTGCCATGACGATCTGATCTGCCTGCGCGAGCCGAACCGGGTGGAAAAGGCGATGCAGGGCGTCACCACCCTGGTGGTGGGCAATTGCAGCTTCTCGCTTTATCCCAAGACTGATAGTTCGGCCGAGCAGTTGCGGCAGCACTTCTCGTCATTGCTGGGCGAGATTCATCCGGACGAAATTTTCGACAGCTTTGCCGGTTATCGCGACGCCCTGCATGCGCGGGGCATCGCGCTTAACATCGTTTCGCTGGTGGGCCATGCCGCCCTGCGGCTCTCGGTGCTGGGCTATGACCGGCGCGCCGCAACCGGCGAAGAACGCGCTCGGATGCAGGAGCTGCTGGCGCGCCAGCTCAAGGACGGCGCGGCGGGGCTTTCGCTGGGGCTGGTCTATCCGCCCAGCGCCTATGCCGACCAGGAAGAATTGCTGGCATTGGCCGAGACCACCAAGTCCCATGGCAAGCTCGTTGCCGCCCATATCCGCAGCTATGAGGACGGGCTGAACAGCTCGATCGACGAATTCCTAGATATCCTGAAAAGCGCCAAGGCGCCGGGACTGCTGTCGCATCTGCAATCCGCCGGCCGGCCCAACTGGGGCAATATCCCCAAGGCGCTGGAGCAGCTGGAAGCGGCGCGGCAGGCCGGGGTGGATGTCAGCTTCGACATGTATCCTTACCTCGCCGGCAGCAGTTACATCCTTCAGCTTCTGCCGCCCGAAAGCCTGGAAGGCGGCGTGCCGGCGCTGATCGAAAAACTGGCCGACCCCAACACGCGCGAAAGCCTGCGCGAGGCGGTGGAGCAGACAGGCCCCGGCCCGCATACGGCAAAATCCAAGGTCGCGATGATCGGCTGGGGCAATGTGCGGATTTCCGGCACCAGCAATCCCGCGCTCAAGTCCTTGGAAGGCACGGACATGCAGGCCGCGGCGGATGCGGCCGGCATCACGCCTTTCGAGCTGATGGTGCGCCTGATCCTGGAAGATGGCGGCCAGACCGCGGTGGTGCTGTTCCAGCTGGATACCGCAGACCTCAAGGCCGCCTGCACCCATCCCTTGCACATGGTCGGGTCCGACGGCCTACCCCGCCCCGGCACCAAGCCGCATCCGCGCGCCTATGGCACCTTTCCGCGCGTCGCGGGGCGCCTCAGGCGCGAACACTGGTTTTCGCTGGAAGACGCCGTGCGGCGGATGACGTCGGTGGCGGCGGAACGGTTTGGATTGGGCGACCGGGGCGTGCTGCGCCCGGGCATGGCCGCCGACATGGTTTTGTTCGACGAAACCATTGACGACAACGCCACGTTCGATACACCAACCCTGCTGCCCAGGGGCATTGAACATGTCTGGGTGGCAGGACAGGCTATCGTCGAAAACGGTCAAAGCACCGGCCGGCTTCCCGGACGCGTGCTGGGCCACTGAAACACTGGAGGAATTATGCGCAAGGCCCTTATCGTTGACGCCGCCCTCAAGCCGGGCGGACATTATTCGCACGCCGTCGTCGCCAATGGCTTCGTCTATGTCGCGGGGCAAGGTCCGCACGATCCCAAGACCAATGTCGCGGCGGACAATTTCGCCGAACAGGTCCGCCAGACCCTGCGCAACATCCAGACCATCCTCAAGGGCGCCGGCGCCGACCTCAAGGATGTGGTGAAGATCAACGCCTATCTCAGCGACCTCACCCGCTTTCCCGAATACAACACCATCTACAAGGAATTCTTCCCCAGCGAACCGCCCGCCCGCACCACGATCGGCTGCCAGCTTTACGGCATCCAGGTTGAGATCGACTGCGTGGCGGTTCTGCCGGACTGACAAGGACATGACGATGCGCATCGAGGATCTGGAGACGCCCGTTCCGGTGATTGACCTGGACCGGGTCGAACACAATCTGGCAAAGATGCAGGCCTATTGCGACGAGCATGGCCTCAGCCTGCGTCCGCACATCAAGACTCACAAGATTCCGGGCTTTGCGCACCGCCAGCTCGAACTGGGTGCGGGCGGCATTACCTGCCAGAAGCTGGGCGAAGCCGAAGTGATGGCCGATGCCGGGCTGGACGACATCTTCATCTCCTATCCATTGATCGGGGCGGCCAAGGCCTTGCGCCTGGCAGAACTGGCGCGGCGCGCCAAGGTCACCGTCGCCATCGACAACACCACCGCGCTGGACACGATCGGCGAAGCCGCCCGCGCC
>Ga0193716_1002333_pt1 | contig 10728 bp, 9 predicted proteins | sample U2c1metaG_FD_145901 | JGI IMG/M metagenome (GOLD analysis project Ga0193716, IMG submission 145901) | Soil microbial communities from a riparian zone of the East river system, Colorado, United States - U2c1 | ecosystem: Environmental > Terrestrial > Soil > Riparian zone | place: USA: East River...
GAGGTGATCGAAGTCGGCGGTCCGAGCGCCGGAACGGGGCAGACCAAGGTCGACGTGACCGACAAGGCAGCGGTCGAGGCGCTCGCGGCGTCGCTTGCGGGACGGGTGGACATCCTGATCAACAACGCCGGTTTCAACGGCAACAGCGGCGTCCTGGCGATGACAGAAGAGTCGCACGCGCGGCAGGAGATGGAGGTCAACTATTTCGGCCTTCTCAATATGATGCGCGCCTTCTCTCCGGCGATGCGCCAGCGCGGACAGGGCGTGATCGTCAACCTGCTTTCCATCCTGGGTCACGTGAATCTGCCGGCGATCGGTTCCTATTGCGCCAGCAAGGCGGCGGCGCTCTCCCTGACGCAGGCGGTGCGGGCCGAGCTGGCGCCCTGGGGTGTCCGAGTCTGCAGCATCCTGCCGGGCGCCGTCGACACGCGCATGAGCGCGCATGTCCCGCCGCCCAAGCTTGCCCCGGCGCAGCTCGCCAACGCCGTCGTCAAGGCGCTGCGCGAGGGTCTCGAGGATGTCTACCCCGGGGCGATGGCGGAAGGCATGCATGCGGCGTTGCGCTTGGACGCGAAAGCGCTCGAGAAAGAGATGGCCTCGCGCCTGCCGGCGCAGAAACTGTGATCCCGCAAGTCTCAGGCGCTTTGCCGTAGTGGTGTGGAGTCCGCCGCGCGCCGGCCGCGTGTTTGCTTTCGCGGCGGCTTTGGCTTCGTCGTCAGCCGCTCGACGATGGCACGCCACGCCTTCTTGTCGCTGAACAGCTCGATCGCCCGGGCCTCGAGCTTGTCGACGATGCTGTAGAGCGCGGCGATTTCGGCCGGCGCCAGCACGCGCAGAAATTCATATTCGATCGCGTCGCGTATCCGGCTCAATTCATCGTGGACACGCCTGCCTTTGACGGAGAGGGAGAGCACGACCCGGCGGCGGTCCACGGCGTCTTGACGGCGGAGCACGAAGCCTTGCTCGACCAGCGCATCGACGGCGCGGGTGACCTTGTCCGGTTCCAGGCTGGAATGGGTTCCTGTCTTGTTCGCCGAAAGAGGGCCGAAATGACCGACGACGCTGAGGACCTTCCAAGTGTTCATGTTGAGGCCGAACCGCTCTGAATACAGCGTCGAGAACGCCCGCGTGTGGCGCGCGGCGATCATCGAGAAGCGATAGGTGGTTCGATGTTCGAGGCCGCGCAGTATCTCGTCGGCTCCAGCCTGTCGGTCATTCATGTTTTTTGCTTCAGAATCAAAGGCGTCATGGCGGGCTTTCCTCACCATCGATACTACACTCGTTTACCGCAGGAACGGCTGTGTATTGCACGCAAACCGATGCAGGGTCGAGGCACTTCGGGTATGCGCGAATGGTTGAAGGTTCCGGGAAAATAATTGTATAATGCAACTATTCGTCCGGCATGAGGTGGCGCGATGCTTAGCACGGAAGACAACAATCTCCTGACGCAGGTCGGCCCGGACGTGCCTCTGGGACGTTTTTTCCGTCGCTATTGGATTCCAGCCGCCTTGTCGGAAGAGATCGCCGAGCCGGGCGGTGCGCCCGTGCGCGTCGGCATCCTCGGAGAGAAGCTGGTGGCCTTTCGTGATCCCGCGGGCGTCGTCGGGCTCATCAAGGAATTCTGTCCGCACCGTGGTGCGTCGCTGGTCTACGGCAGGAACGAGATCGGCGGTCTGCGCTGCCTTTATCACGGCTGGAAGATGAATCAGTCGGGCGCGGTCGTCGATACGCCGGCGGAACCGGCGACGAGCCGCCTCAAATACAAGCTGTGCCAGCCGGCATATCCGGTCCACGAGTCGGGAGGCGTCGTCTGGGCCTATATGGGACCGAAAGAATTGCAACCGCCGTTCCCGAACTATCCCTGGCTCGACCTGCCGGCGTCGCAACGTCTCGTCGTCAAGATGTACCAGGACTGCAACTATCTGCAGGGCGTCGAGGGTGACCTCGATCCGGCCCATCCCAATTACCTTCATCGCGACTATGAGCTGGAGAAGGACAAGAGCTGGGCGGGCGCCGGCTGGAATTCGATTTCGCTGCTGATGTCCGATGGGGCGCCCGCCATCCATTGCGAGGAGACGCCGCATCTGATGCGCGTAGGGGCGGTCCGCACGACGCCGGACTCGAAGGTCCGGTATGTCCGCCGCACCGAATGGGTCGCGCCCTTCTATGCCTATATCTCGACCGGGCCGCACGAATCGCGCTTGTTCAAGATGTGGCTGCCGATCGATGACGACCGCTGCTTCACCTTCTACGTTCACTTCAATCCGGAGCAGGCGCTCGACTATCCCGGGATCTATGCCAATTGGGGACATCGCACCGAGAAGCCCGACTACCGCACGCCGCACACGCTGGCGAACATGCATCTCCAGGACCGTCAACGCATGGAGCAGAATTATTCTGGCGTGGACGGCGCTGCCATCCAGGACCGGGTGGTGCAGGAGAGCATGGGGCCGGTCTATGACCGGACGCAGGAGCATCTCGGAGTGAGCGACAAGGCGGTGATCTTTTATCGCCGGCTCATCTTGCGGAAGCTCAAGGAGATGGAGGAGGGCAGACCGCTGCCGGCACTCGATCCGGCGCTGCGCTTCGATGAGCAACGCGCCAATGTCCGTCGCCGCCGAATAGGAACCGCCCGATGGCCAAGGATGCTGAGGCGCTCCTCGCCGGCGGCTCGCTTGCCGAGATCGGTGCGGCCTTCCGCGCTCGCCGTCTCTCGGTCAGCGAGGCCGTCGCCTGGTATCTGGCCCGCATCGAGGCCGTGAATCGGCAGGGGCCGATGCTCAATGCCGTGCGTGTCGTGAGCCCGCGCGCCCTCGACGATGCCCGGCGGCTGGACGGGGATTTCGCCGCCGGTCGCAATCATGGGCCTCTTCATGGCATGGCGGTCCTGCTCAAGGACAACATCCTCACCGCGGACGGCCTGACGGCGACGGCGGGCGCAGCGGCGCTTGCCGGCTTCGTGCCGCGGCAGGAAGCAACGCTCGTGCGCCGCCTGCGGGCAGCAGGTGCCATCATTCTCGGCAAGGCGAACCTGACGGAGTTCGCCGATTTCGTGTCGGACGTGATGCCATCGGAGTTCAGCGGCGCCGGCGGCGTGGTGCGCAATCCGCACGGCATCGCATACGGGCGTGGCCAGGGTTCGAGCGTCGGACCGGCGGCCGCGGTGGCAGCAGCACTGGCGCCGATCGCCATTGGCAGTGAAACGCAAAATTCGATCCAGACGCCCGCCTGTTACAGCTCAGTCACGGGCTTCAAGCCGTCGGTCGGTGCGGTGAGCCGCAGCGGCGTCGTTCCGCTGGTTCCAAGTCAGGATTCTCCGGGTCCGCTTGTCCGGTCGGTCGCCGACGCCGCGCTGGTGATGGCGCTCCTCTCGGCGCCTGATCCGCGCGACACGCTCACCCTTCTCGCGGCGCGGCAGCATCGCCCGGATTTGCGGATCGATAGCGTCGCGGGGCTGCGCATCGGCGTGCCGCGGCGCGCCATGGCCGACCGTCCCGAATTCGCCGCGGTGATGCCGCTCTTCGAGCAGGCATTGTCGCGGTTGTCGCGCGCCGGGGCGATCGTCGTCGACCCGTGCGACCTGCCCTCGGCCGAGCAGCTCCAGGATGTCCGCTCCTGCGTCTTCCGCGCCGAGTTCAAGGCCGGGCTGAATGCGTTCCTGGAGGGTCACGAGCAGCCCTGCGGCATGGGCTCGATGGCCGACCTCATTCACTGGAACGAACAACATCCCGAAACCATTCCCTATGGGCAGCCGCTATTGGTGGCCGCCAACGAAACCTGCGGGCTCGACGACGCGCTTTATCGCAGCGACCGGGCGCGCGACATTGCGCTCAGCCTCACCGGCGGCATCGAAGCCGCACTGGCGATGAGTGGCGCCGATGTCCTGATGGCGCCGATGGGCGCGGCGGCCAAGTGCACGGGCAAGGCGGGTGCGCCCGTGGCCGCACTGCCGGTGGGATTGGACCCGTCGGGCGTGCCGTTCGGCATCACGCTGTTCGCAGCACCGGGCGACGATCTTCGCGTTCTGGTCGCCGCCGCCGTCATCGAACGTGCGATCGGGGATCGCCGGACGCCGGCTTTGTAGTGGGGGGCGGCCGCCGCCGATGCCACGGCGTCTCTGCCTGGAAGGCGTAGCCGGCGCGCAGCAGCAACGGCTCCTGCATCGGCATCGCGACGAGCTGAAGGCCGATCGGTAATCCTGCCGGCGTGGCGCCGCCCGGCAGCACCAAAGCGGGCTGCCCGGTCAAGGCAAAGGGTGCCACGAAGCGCAGCATGTGCTCGCGCCAGTCCGGCGCCGCGGCGAATTCCTGCATCTGCCGCAGGCTTGGTCCGGCGAAGGCCTGGACCGGCAGGATCAGCAGATCCACGTCGTCGAAGAAGGCGGCGACCGTCGCTCGGAAACGCTCGCGCGCGACCAGCGCGGCCATCACGTCGACGGCGCCCAGCGCGCGTCCATGCTCGACGACGCGTCGCAGCGACGGTCCATACTCGGCCGCGCGGCTCGAGAAAGTCTGTTTGTGAGCAAGCGCCGCGCCGGCGCTGCAGAGCGGCCACCATGCCCGCACCGCCTCGTCGAAGCCTGCAAGCCGTTTCGGCTTGATGTCGACGCCGAGCGAGGCAAAAACTTTTAGCGCCGCTTCGATCGCCGAAGCCGTGAGCGGATCCGTTCCGGCGAGCAGGGCAGGGTCGACGGCGATCCGCAGGCCGCGGACACCCTCCGTCATCGAAGCGGGATAGTCGGGGACAAGCTCGTGGCGTGCAGTCGGATCGAGCGCATCGGGCCCGGCGATTGCCGCAAGCACGGTGGCTGTGTCGGCGACGCAGCGCGCCAGCGGGCCCATGCAATCCAGGATCTCGGAGAGGGCGAACACGCCGTGGCGGCTGACGCGGCCCCAGCTCGGCTTGACGCCGGTGACGCCGTTGGCGGCCGACGGAAAGCGTATCGAGCCGCCGGTATCCGATCCCATCGCCGCAAAGCACAGCCCGGCGGCGACGGCCACGCCGGAACCGCTCGACGACGCGCCCGGCCAGGCATTGGCGTCCCAGGGATTCAAGGGCGGCTCGATCGCCGGATGATGCTCACCGACCGCGCCCTCGGTGAGCTTGAGCTTTCCGAGCAGCACCGCGCCCGCCTCCGTCAGGCGACGGACGACCGTCGCGTCTTCGGTCGGCCGGAAATCGGCATGGATCGTCATTCCCGCCGTCGTGGGAATGCCCTTGGTCCAGAAGAGGTCCTTCAGCGCCACCGGCACGCCGTGCAGGGGGCCGCGCCAAAGGCCGCGCGCGATTTCCGCTTCTGCCACGCGCGCCTGCGCCAAAGCGAGGTCGCGCGTGACATGGGCGTAGCTGTGCAAGGCCTGGTCGACGCTATCGATCCGTTCGAGCAGCGCGCGCGTGACCTCGACCGGCGAAAGCTCCCGCCGGCGGAGGCGACGCGCGAGCTCGCTCACTTCGAGGAAGGGAAGCTCATCGTGCATCGAGTTGGGACGCCGCGCAGGCGGCAATCTCGCCGGCCGTGGCGCACCACACGCCCGGGCGTTTGCGGAGGTCGGCCAACACCTCTTCCAGGTAGGTTGCGCGATAGGGCTGCCCGATCAGCCAGGGGTGAAGATTGAGGACCAGCATGCGGCCGCCGGCCTCGTCCTCGCCCAGCAACTGGTCGAGCGCGTCGGCGATCGATTGGCGCCAGCGCGCCATCGACAGACGGCGATACCAATGCGCGCATACATCGTCCAGATCGACCGCCATCGGCACGGAAAGAAGCGGTCCACCGGCCGTGCGCATGCGGTAGGGCTGTTCATCGTTGGGCCAGTCGAGGACATAGTCGACGCCCAGCTCGGCGAGGAGGGCGGGTGTCTGCGCCGATTCGCCGTATTCGGGACTGTGCCATCCCGCGATGCGGCTGCCACAGGCGGCTTCGAGGCTCGCCAGCGACGAACGGATATAATCGCGCTCCTTTTCCTCCGTCATCTCGCTGGAGATGACCTGGGTGACGGTCTGGCCATGTCCCGCGAACTCCCAGCCGCGCCGGCGAATCTCTTCGATCAGGCCGGGCCGGTGTCCGGCGGTCCAGGCGTCGACCGCCGCGGTGGCACGCAAGCCATGGCGCTCGAGCGCCGACATCACCCGGAAGATGCCGATGCGATTGCCGTATTCGCGGTGCGAGTAGGTGCGGAAATCGGGATAGGGGCCGCGGCCGGAGCCGCCCGGCATGTTCACCGGCTGGTATGCGTCCGCCGGTGGCTGCATCTCGTAATATTCGAGGCAGACGACGATGCCGACGGCGAGGCGGGCCTGCCCGGGCCACGCAAGCGGCGGCCGCCGGACGATCGGCGTCCGGTCATAGAGATCGTGCTCGCTCACGGCCGCCCTGCCTGTTCCCTGGCCAGATGGGCAACCATCGCATCGTAGTGATGGGTCATATAGTGCTGCGCGATCTCCGCACCCGTCGCCTGCCAGACTCCCGGGAAGGACAGGATGTATTCGAGTGCCTTGTCGAGATAGCCGACGCGCTGCGGCTGGCCGAAAAGCGGCGGATGGACGGAGATGCACATCACGCGGCCGCTCTCGGCGCCCTCACGGTAGAGCATATCGAACTGGCGCTTGATGGCGTCGGCGAACTGGTCGGCCTCGAAGGCCACGCCGAGGAAAGGCGCGTCGTTGATCTCGATCGAATAGGGGACCGAGATCAGCTTGCCGGAGCGGACGCGCAGCGGAAACGGCTGATCGTCGCAAAACCAGTCCGCATGATAGAGAAACCCTGCTTCCGCCAGGAGATCCGGTGTGTTCTCGGTCGCGGACTGCGGTCCCGGGCCACCCGTGCCCAGCATGCGGACGCCAGTTCGGTCCTCAACCTCGGCCAGCATGTCGCGATAGAAGGCAAGTTCATCGGCGGGGCTGTGGCCATAGACGAAGCGGGTATTGTATTGGCCGTGGCCGACGAAATCCCAACGCCGCTCGACCGCCGCGGCGCACATGTCGGGAAACATGCGCAGCGCCGCCGAATTGACCACCGCCGTGCAGCGCGCCTTATGCTTGTCCAGCACCTCGAGTAACCGCCAGAAGCCGACGCGCGCGCCATATTCCTGCCGGCCATAGACCTGCACGTCGGGCGCCGTCATCCGCGCCCAGGCGTTGACCCACGGGTCGGGCGTCGGCGCGTATTCGTAGTAGAGAATATTCGGACAGATCCAGAGGGCGACCCGTGCCTCGTTCGGCCACCGGATCGGCGGCCGTCCCACGATGGGGGAATAGTCGAGCCAGCTCTGGTCGGCGCTCCGGCGGGAGCGGCTCGTCGGCGGTGGATTGGGTCGGTAACTGTATTGGAGCATCTCTGATGCCTCGCGTGCTTTGCATGGTCTATATCAAACATCGCTCCACGTCGGGAGCAACGAGGTCGCAAGGTTGACGCTTGGAACCACGACCGCCAACGTACGTGCTGAAATGCCTATTCCCAGTGCACTTGTCTGCGTTCATTGCGGCGCTCACCACCCGATCGACCATTTCGCCGAGGATTGCCCGGTCTGCCGGGGGAAAGGCGCGCCGGCCAATCTCACTGTCGCCTATGACTCCCGTCCGGGAGAGGGTCTGAACCGGGAAGAGCTGCAACGGCGGCCCGCCTCGATGTGGCGGTGGGACGCGTTCCTGTCGGCATCTGCCGGTGAGGCCGTGAGCCTGGCCGAGGGCAACACGCCGCTGCTGCCCGCGCCTTCCCTCGGCCTCGGCGATGTCTGGATCAAGGACGAATCGCGCAATCCAACCTGGTCGTTCAAGGACCGGCTGGCGTCGTCCGCGCTCACCATGGCCAAGCATTTCGGCGCGAAAGTGATCGCCTCCAGTTCCTCCGGCAACGCCGGTGCCGCGGCGGCGGCCTACGCGGCGAAAGCGGGATTGCCCTGCGTCGTCTTCACCTTCGCCGGTGCCTCGCCGCCCCTCGTGGCGCAGATGCGTGCCTATGGCGCCATGGTGGTCGTGGTCGAAGACAAGGCTGATCGCTGGCGGCTGCAGTCGGCCGGGGTGCGCGAATTCGGATGGTATCCGACCTCGCCTTTCTTCGGCCCGGTCGTCGGCAGCAATCCCTACGGCATGGAAGGCTACAAGACGATCGCCTTCGAGATCGCCGAAGCCTTCGACTGGGAGGTGCCGGACTGGTGCGTCCTGCCGGTCTGCTACGGCGACGCGCTGTACGGCATGTGGAAAGGCTTCGAGGAGCTGAAGGCATTGGGCTGGATCGACCGCACGCCACGCCTTGTCGCCGCCGAGGTTTCGGGCTCGATCACGGCCGCGCTGGCGAGTGGCGAGCCGATGCCGCCCGAGCGGCCGCGCAACTCGGCTTCGATCGCGACATCGATCGGCGCCAGCCAGGGCACGGTGCAGGCGCTCGAGGTGCTGCGGCGGAGCCGTGGCCTGGCGGTCACCATCGAGAATGACGCGTTGGCGCGCTGGGTGGTGGCTCTCGGCGCCCGGGAGGGCATCTGGCCGGAACCGGCGTCCGCGGCACCCTTCGCAGCCATCGAGCGGTTACGCGAGACGGGGACGATCGCGCCCGAAGCGCGGGTGGTGGCGCTGCTGACGGCGAGCGGCCTCAAGGACACCTCGGTGATCGAGGCCGCGCTGCCGCCGGCGCCTCTGGTGCGCGGCGGTCTCAACGAGGTGATCAGGGCTTTGCACGATGTCTACGGGTTCGCACATGGTTGAGTTCGGCATCTCGATGGACGGCCGTGCCCCTATCGCCGACATCCCGGCGCAGGCACGGGCAGCGGAGCAGGGCGGCGCTTCCACGCTGTGGATCGCCTGCCACCTCTACCTGCGCGACCCCATCACCACTGCGGCCCTGGCGCTCGGCGCCACCCAGCGCATCAAGATCGCCCTGATGGCGATGAGTCCCTTCTCGATACATCCGGTCTTCATCGCCATGGCGGCGGCGACCCTGGAGGAAATGTATCCCGGCCGAGTCATTCTCTGCCTCGGCGCCGGCGCGCCGGCCGATCTGAAAGCCGCCGGCATCGACTCGCCGCGCCCGCTCAAGACGATCGGCGAGGCGGTCAAGGTCTGCCGCTCGCTGCTGGCCGGTGAGATGACCGACGTCCAGGGCGAGGTCTTCCGCGTTTCCGGCCGGCGGCTGGCGAATGGCGGGCGCAATGTACCGATCGTGCTGGCGGCGTCGCGTCCCAATATGCTGAAGGCGGCCGGCCGTGAGACCGACGGCGTGCTGATCTCGGCCGCGACCTCGCCGCCTTTCGTGAAAGCCTGCATCGAGCAGGCCGCTACTGGCGTCGCGGGACGGTCCTTCCGCAAGTATGGCATCGTCTACACCAGGTTGGGCGCCACCGAGAAAGCGGGCATCGACCCGATCCGCCGGCCGATCGGCTTCGTGCTGCGCGGTGCCCATCATGCCGAGAATATCCGCCTCTCCGGTGCCACGCTCGACCAGGCGGCGCTGGCCGAGGCATATGCCGCGGAGAATTGGAACGAAGTCGACCGGCTGGTGAGCGACGATGTCGTGCGCCGCCACGCCGCCTGCGGCACGCCCGCTCAGGTCAAGGCGCGACTCGACGAATACCGCGCTTTCGGCCTCGACGAGGTCGTCATCGGTGGCATGGACGATGCATCCTCGATCACCGCCGCCCTTGCCGCGGCGCGGGGGGAAACGTCATGAAATTCAGCATCAGCCTGCCGACCTGCTTCGAGGGGGTGATGTATCCGATCCCCTTCGTGCAGCCGGCTGATTTCGTGCGCCTAGCCAAGCGCGCCGAGCAGCTCGGCTACCACTCGGTCTGGGGAAACGATCACATCACGACGCAGAAATATGTGAGCGATCTCTTTCCCGGCAAGCCGCCCAATTTCTACGACGTGATGACGGTATTGTCGTTCTGCGCCGCGGCGACCACGACGCTCAAGGTCGGCACCGCCGTCGCCATCCCGCCGATGCGCGATCCCGTCTGGCTCGCCAAGCAGACCGCGACCATGGACCAGCTCTCGGGCGGCCGCATGATCCTGGGTGTCGGTGTCGGCGCCTATCGCCAGGAATTCGAGGCTTGGGCGCCGCGCATTTCCGCCACGGCCCAGCGCGGCGAGATGCTCGACGAGGCGATTGCCCTGATGCGCCGTCTGTTCACCGAGACGCGCGTGACGCACCAGGGCAAGTATTACGCCTGCCGCGATATGGAGATGTTTCCAAAGCCGGCGCAGGATCCCTTCGCGCTCTGGGTCGGCGGCCACAACCTCGCCAATATCGAGCGGGCGGCGCGGATCGGCACCGGCTGGCTGCCGGGCTGGCGGCCCTGGCCTGAGCTCGAGGAGCGGATCAAGTCGCTGAAAGCACGTGCGGCCGAGCTGGGCCGTGATCCCGCCGCTATCGAGATCGCCCCGCAATTCTCGATGACCATCGCCAGGACGGCGGAAGAGGCCGAGCGCATTTACATGGCCTCTGGCCTTGTCCACCACCGGAAGTCGCTCGCCTATACCGGGCGCGATCTTTCCAAGCAGGTGATCGCCAACCTCGTGGGTTCGCCCGACCTGTTGCGCGAAAAGGTGGCCGGATTGGCCAAGATCGGTGTCGACCACGCCTGCGCGCTAATGATCCCGGCCAATACCATCGCCGAGTTCGAGGATCAGATGGAGTGGTTCGCCAAGACGGTGATGAGCTGATTGCTTGCCAATACAACACCACTGTCATCCTGAGCGAAGCGAAGGATCCTTCGCTTCGCTCAGGATGACAGTGGTGTT
>Ga0193716_1002335_pt1 | contig 10724 bp, 6 predicted proteins | sample U2c1metaG_FD_145901 | JGI IMG/M metagenome (GOLD analysis project Ga0193716, IMG submission 145901) | Soil microbial communities from a riparian zone of the East river system, Colorado, United States - U2c1 | ecosystem: Environmental > Terrestrial > Soil > Riparian zone | place: USA: East River...
AGCCGCACGCGGTTTCGCCAGCAGCGGGCTCGCCGCGCTGGCCGCATTGCGCAATCCGCCGCACCGGCTCGAGGCGCTGGCGGCACCGCTGCGCGACCTTGCCAATCCCCCAGGCTGATCTCCTTCGCGACCTCGACATATGTAAAGAATGTCGCAGTCCACTCCTCTCCAGCGTTTTGCCTAGATAGGACAGGTGGAGGGGAGTGTCATGCAGGCGATCTTCGGACGTCATACGCGCGCACGCGCGTGGCTCGGCGCAGTTCTGTGCATGTTGCCGCTCGGCGCGGCCGCGCAGCTGACCGACATCACGCAGACGACACCGCAGGTGCCGGGAGGCGCGATCGGCAAGTCCTTGCTCGAGGAGGTCGGCACCGGCCGCGGCGACATCTTCCTGCCGGGCTCGTCCTGGTACCTGGTCGCGCGCGATCCCGCGCGCGCGATCCGGCGAGGCCGCCAGCTGTTCCAGCGCAAGTTCACGCTCGAAGAAGGCCATGGGCCGCGCGTGAATTTCGACTCGAGCGGCGACCTGATGACCACCCCGGCGCTCGGCGCGGGCTTGAGCGACAGCTGCGCTTCCTGTCATGGACGCCCGCGCGGCTCGGCGGGCTTCGGCGGCGACGTCGTCACGCGGCCGGACAGCCGCAGCGCGCCGCATCTGTTCGGCATCGGCCTGCGCGAGATGATCGCCGACGAGATGACCACGAGCCTGCGCGCGGTCCGCGAGACCGCGGCCGAGCGCGCGGCAGCGACGCACGCCAACGTGACCTTGCCGTTGACGGCGAAACGCGTCGATTTCGGCTCGATCACGGCGCTGCCGGACGGCAGCTTCGATACCTCGCAGGTCGAGGGCGTGAATGCGGACCTGCGCGTGCGGCCGTTCTTCGCCGACGGGCGCGAATTCTCGCTGCGCGCATTCATCGTCGGCGCGTTCAACGACGAAATGGGCGTGCAATCGTCCGACGCGGTGTTGTGCACAGCTTCCGATCCGGTCAACCCTGCCAAGGTGAGCACAGCCGGCGGCCTCGTCCTCGACCCAACGCAGGACACGATCAAGCGGCCGCCGACCTGCGATCCGAACGACGACGCCGACCACGACGGAGTCGCCAACGAGCTCGACGAGTCGCTGCTCGATTATTCCGAGATCTACCTGCTGAACTACTTCAAGCCCGGCATCGGCAAGACCACGGCTCGCAGCGAGCAGGGCCGCCTGCTGATGGAATCGAGCGGTTGTCTCGCCTGCCATGTGCAGGCTTTCCGCGTCGATCACGACCGCCGCGTCGCCGATGTCGACACGCGTTACGACCCGCAGCGCGGCATCCTCAATCATTTATATGCGACGGCGACGACGCTGTTCGACGTCGTCGACGACGGCGACGCCTATCCGAAGCTCATGCCCAAGCGCGGGCGCTTCATCGCCGACAGCCTGTTCACCGACTTCAAGCGCCACGACCTCGGTCCGCTGTTCCACGAGCGCAATTTCGACGGCACGCTGCACACGCAGTTCATGACCGCGCCGCTCTGGGGCGTCGGCACGAAAGCGCCGTACGGCCACGACGGCCGTAGCGTCACGCTGGAGGAAGTGATCCTGCGCCATGGCGGCGAGGCGCAGTCGTCGAAAAACGCGTTCGTCGCGCTGGGCGAAGACAACCAGCACAAGATCATCGAATTCCTGCAGACGCTGGTGTTGTTCCCGCCCGACGACACCGCATCGAATCTCAATCCCGGCAATCCCGCGACGACCAATCCGCAGGATCCTTCGCAGCACGGCAGCATCGCGTTGTCGGCGTTGTTCCAGATTCCGTCGGAAGGCGGCGAATAAGCGAGCGGCGTCCGCAGCACCGGCTCTCCAGGCCGGCTGCCGGCGCCTCAGGGTGTCTCGTAAGCGTTTATAGGGTGGGCCTCGGCCCACCGTTTTGTCAGCGGTGGGCCAAGGCCCACCCTATGAACTCAAGCGACGATGTCTCACTCCGCCACGGTCCGGCGTTCTTCTCGTCAGGACCCATTCTCGCGGAGCACGCCATGAATCCCGAAACCTTCGCCCGCACACCGCGCCGGCGGCCGCTCGCCGCCGCTTTGGCCATCGCGTTCGCACTGGGCTCGGTCCCGGCGTGGAGCGATCAGAGTGTCGCACTTCGCACGCGCACGCACGACGTCGCCGATCTTCGTGCGCGCCTGTCTGCGCTGGCGCCGAATGCGCGCTTGAGCGCTCCGCTCACCCGCTTGCTCGATCCACCCGCCGGTCCGCCGCCGGTAACCGTCACCAACTGCGACGACAGCGGTCCGGGCAGCCTGCGCGAGGCCTATTTCAATGCGGTCGACGACACCACCATCGATCTCACCCAGCTGACCTGCAGCACGATCACACTGGGCGGTGTGCTCACCAACTCGCCATCGGCCGCCAACGTCGTCCTGGAGGGTCCGGGCAAGTACGAGCTGACCATCGACGCCGCCCACAACGGCCGCGCGCTCGTGCACAACGGCAGCGAAGCGCTGACCGTCGCCGGCCTGACCATCACCAACGGCAGCTACAGCGGCATCTACGGCGGCGGCTGCATCTATTCCTACGGCGACGTAGCTATCGTCGAATCGATCGTTTCCAACTGCTCGATGTCGTCGAGCGGAACGGCCAAGGCCTACGGCGGCGCGATCTACGCGCATGGTTACGTCGTCGCCGCCGGCGCCCGGATTAGCGACAGTACCGCGCACGCCGCTTCCGCGAACAGCGCAGGCGCCGGCATCTGGGCCGACCGCGTGATGGTCGTGATCAGCACGATCTCGGGCAATACGGTGTCGGGTGACGGCTCCCACTACGCGCGCGGCGGTGGCGTGTTCGCGCTCGGCGACGCCAGCATCAAGTACTCGACGATCACCGACAACGAGGCGGAAAGCGGCGGCGGTGTATTCCTCATCGGCGCGGCCACCGAGGTCATGGAAATCGTCAACAGCACGATTTCCGGCAACCGTGCAGGCGGCGCCGGCGGCGGCGTGTTCGCCAAGTACAGGCCGTTCGCGGTGAGCCACAGCACGATCACGCAGAACACGGCGGGCTTCCAGCTGGGCGCCGGCCTCTATCTCACCTACGCGACGGATATCCAGAGCTCGATCGTCGCCAACAACACCTCGCAGGACGGGCTGTATGCGTCCGACGTCGGCAGCGGATACGCGATCGCGATCACCGGCGCCAACAATCTGATCATCGCCTCCAACCTGCCGCTGCCGGCCGACACCATCACTCTGCAACCGATGCTCGGCCCGTTGCAGAACAACGGCGGTTATACGATGACGCACGCGCTGCTGACCGGCAGTCCCGCGATCGATCACGGAAACAACCTGCTCGGCCGCATCTACGATCAACGTGGCCCGACCGGAACATCGTACTTCGGCTACGAACGGGTGGTCGGTCCGAGCGCGGATATCGGCGCGTTCGAGAGCGGCGCGCCCGACCATATCTTCGTCAGCGGTTTCGATTACTAGATTTGACCGTCGTCCCGCGAAGGATCGCCGCGCCGTTGCAGGCAGAAGCCGCAACGGCGCCCTCAACCCCCGCATGGAGCGCCCATGAGTCTGCTCGCCCACTTCGACGATGGAGAATGTCGCGCATGGTTTGCCGCCGTCCTCGCCATTCGCGCGATTCCGAATACGCCGCGTACGCGCCACGATGCGCGCCGCGCTGCCGAATCGGAGCCGCGCACACACAGTCCGACACACGCATATGTCGCCATGTCGCGTCCGCATCCCCGGCGGGCGTGAACAGCGCCGACATCCGTCCATGAGCGACTGCGATGCGGCGGCGCTTCCGGGCCGTTCGGCAGCCTTCGCCGGCGCGAGCGCGCGGGGCCGCACGCCTGTACCTCGCGCGGGTCTGCCCATAGACTCGCGGCGACCGGGCGGGATCGCCATGTCATCCTTCGATCCAGTCGCAGCGGGACCGCGTTCCGAAACCCCGCTCGAAGGCCTCTTCGCCGAGGTCTACGACCGCCTGAAGAATCTCGCCAGCCGGCAGCTCGCGCGCGGCGCGCGCGGCACGCTCGACACCACCGCGCTCGTGCACGAGCTGTACCTGCGCATCAATACCAGCCGCGAGCTCGCGTTCGAGCATCCGGCGCAGTTCTTCACCTACGCGGCGCGCGCGATGCGCCACGTGCTTGCCGATCGCGCGCGCGACCGCATGCGCCGGAAGGCCGGCGGCGACTGGATCAAGGTTTCGCTGACCGTCAGCAACGACGATGCGCCGGCGATCGAGAGCGCCGAACAGGCTCTGGTCCTCGACGAGGCCTTGATGCGGCTGGAACACCACGACCCCCGCGCCGCGCGCGTCGTCGAATTGCGCTATTTCGCCGGGCTCTCGCCCGAGCAGATCGCAGGTATCCTGCTGCTGGCACGCCGGACCGTCGATCGCGACTGGCGGTACGCGCGTGCGTTTCTGCATGCGGCCCTGGAATGATCATGTCGTGAATCCACGCGTTTCAGCGTTACTTCGTTAGACAGGCAGCAGCTGCAGACGGGATTCCGAGATGACCGATCCGACACCGACGCTGCGGCAACTCTTCGAAGATGCCCTCGCCCTCGCACCGGGCGAACGCGCGGCATTCCTCTCGGACCGGTGCGGCGATGCGGCGCAGCGCGCAGCCGTCGAGCGCCTGCTCGCGGCCGATGAGGACGGCGGCGAGCGCCTGCTCGATCAGCCGTTCGACAACCTGCTCGGTCGCGTCGGCGATGCCGAGGAGGAATCGGCCACACCGCCGGCGGGTTCGCATGTCGGGCCGTTCACCTTGCTGGAGAAGCTCGGCGAAGGCGGCTCATCGATCGTGTTCCACGCCGTGCGCGAGCAGGCCGGCGTGCGCCAGAGCGTAGCGCTCAAGCTGCTGCGCCGCGGACTTTATTCACCGGAGGAGCAGCGCCGCTTCCGCAGCGAACGGCTGGCGCTGTCGCAGCTGCGCCATCCCGGCATCGCGCGCCTGATCGAAGGCGGCGTCACCGAAGCCGGCGCGCCCTACATTGCGCTCGAGCTGATCGACGGAGAACCCATCACCGACCACGTGCGCAACCGTCATCTCGGTCTGCGCCAGCGCCTGAAACTGTTCGTCGACATCTGCCGCGCGGTCGAGGCCGCGCATCGCGCGCTGATCGTGCATCGCGACCTGAAACCTTCGAACGTGATGGTCACGCGCGAAGGCGAGGTCAAGCTGCTCGATTTCGGCATCGCCAAGCTGCTCGATGCGAACGCCGACGCGACGCACACCCACACGCAGCACCAGCCGATGACACCCGCGTATGCGGCACCCGAGCAATTCAGCGGCGCGCAGATCACCACCGCGACCGATGTCTACGCGCTTGGCGTGCTGCTCGGCGAATTGATCACAGGGCTGCGTCGCGAGCACGGCGACACGCGCACGCCGTCGGCCTCGATCCGCGAAGACACCGATCCGCAGGCGCTGCCGGCACCGGCGAGAATCGTGCGCCGGCAGCTGCGCGGCGACCTCGACAATATCGTGCTGAAAGCGACCGCCGCCGAGCCGGAGCGGCGCTACGCTTCGGCCGGAGCGTTCGCCGACGATATCGAGCGCTACCTCGCCGGCCAGCCGGTCGCCGCGCATCCGCCGTCGCAGTGGTATCGCGCGCGCAAGTTCGTCGCGCGCCATCGCGGCGGCGTGGCGACGACGGCGGCGTTCCTGCTCGCGGTGCTGGCTGCGCTCGGCCTTGCGGTCTGGCAGGCGGGTGTCGCGCGCGAGCAGGCACGTCTCGCGCAAGAGCACGCGCAGCGCGCGCAGGCCGTGCGCGATTTCCTGGTCGACATCTTCGACGCCGAGATCCCGGCGCGGCCGCAGGCGGAAATGCCCGGCACCGCCGAGTTGCTCGAGCGCGGCGCCCGGCGCGCGACCACCGATCTTGCCGCGGTGCCGGCGGTGCAGAGCGATCTGCTCACCGCTCTCGCCCGCGTCTACGATCATCTCGCGCTGCCGGAAAAAGGCGAGCCGCTGCTGGATGCGGCGATTGCGGCGGCGCGCCGCGTGCAGCCGCCGGACAGCGCGCTGCTCGGCGCTGCGCTCAGCGAGCGCGGCGAGCTCGATCTGTCGTCGGACCGCTTCGCACCGGCGATCGCGCTGTTCGATCAGGCGATTCCGCTGCAGGAAAAGACCGAGGCGTCGGCGCTCGCGCTGGCAGTGACGCTCGATCGCCGCGCGCACGCGCAAAGCCAGACCGGCAAGCACGAGCAGGCGATCGCCGACTACGAAACGGCGCTGGCGATCCGCAGCAGGCGACTGCCGGCGGACGACGCCGAGATCATCAACAGCTACGACTCGCTCGGCAATGCCTACAACCGCGCCGGACAGCCGGAGCGTGCGATGCCGTACTTCCTCAAGGCGATCGACGGTGCCCAGGCCAAGTTCGGCGAGCGTCACGTCAAGACCGCGCACTACGTGAAGAACTACGCGACGGCGCTCGGCATGTCACGGCGCTATGCCGAGGCGGCGGCGATGACCGAGCGCGCCGTCGCGATCGAACGCACGCTGTATCCGAAAGGCAGTCCCGACATCGTCAACGGTCTGAACAACCTCGGCAATTTCGATCTGACCATCGGCCGCCTGCACGCGGCGATGGATGCTCTGACCGAAGGACGCGAGATCAACCGCGCCGCCGGCGAGAACGAATCGCTGGGCCAGGCATTCGTGCTCGGCAATCTTGCGCGCGTGCACGAGATTCTCGGCGATCGCGAGCAGGCGCTTGCCCTGCTCGATGAAGCCGGACGCACGGCGACCAAAGTCGTCGGGCCGGAGCATCCGCGCACGGTGTCGCTGGAGCTGCAACGCAAGCGTGTCGAGTTCGCCGGCGATCCGAGCGCGGCCGCGGCGCTGGCGGCGGTGTGCGAGCGCATCCTCGCGCATCCGGAAACGCTCGCGCAGTTCCGCACGCGCACGGAACCGGAGGCGCGCTACAGCCTTGGTCTGGCGCAGCGCACGCTGGGGCAGCAGGCGCTGGCGGGCGAAACGCTGCAGCGCACCGTCGATGCGCTGCCCTCCGACCACGTCGATTCGCTGCTGCTTCCAGCGGTCGTCGCGCTGGCCGACTGGCAGCGCGAGAACGGCGCCGCCGGCGCCGCCGAGTCGCTGTTGCGCGGTTACATCGATCGTGCCGGGCGCGAGCTGCCGGCGTCGCATTACGCGATGGGTCGGCTGCATCTGGCGCTGGCCGAGGTCTTGGTCGCACAGCGGCCTGGCGACGCGGTCGCGGAAGCGAACGCGGCACAGGCGGCGTTCGCCGAGCTTCCGCAATCGCATCCGTGGCGTTTGCGTGCGGCGGAGCTGGCGCGCGGCGCAGCGCGTTAGGCACGCATCACGTGCTCGCGGTGGGCCAAGGCCCACCCTATGTCCTTCGCAGGCTGGCATGCCGATGTCTGAGATGCCTGCCAGACGGCGTTCCTCGAAACAAGCCGCCCGCATCGGGCGCGTCTCGGGGAGAGAACGATGTTCACGCAAGCGAACGACGGCGGCACGCGAGGAAGTTCACTACGCGGCGCATGCCTGCTGGTCCTGGTGGCGGGCGCCTTGTTCATGAATTGCGCGCATGCGCTGATCTCGGTCGGACCCGATGCCGCGTGCCAGTTCCATGACATCGGCGCGGCCGTCACGGCGGCCGACCAGTCGCCGGGGCCGGACGTGGTCGCGATCTCGACCGGCACCTACACCGGCGTGTCGACAATGATCATCAGCAGCGCCGACAGCCTCGTCATCGAAGGCGGTTATCTCAACTGCAGTGCCGGCATCCCGACTGCCACGTCGACGCTGGACGCGTCGGGCGCAAGCAATCACGGTTCGCTGATCGTGCACATCGGCGCCGGCCGCCTCAGCGTGCGTCACCTCGCGCTGACCAACGGCGATGCCAGCGTCGGCGGCGGCATCGATTCCGAAGGTAGCGGCGAGCTGGTCCTCAGCGACGTCATGCTGCTGACCAACAACGCGGACTACGGCGGCGGCATGTTCGTCGGCGGCTCGATTCCGCACAAGCAGGTGACGCTGATCAATACGAAGTTCAACAGCAACAACGCGCGCGGCAGTGGCGGCGGGCTGTACGCGCTCTATGCCGACGTCACGATCGTCAGCGGCGGCGAGAGCTACTTCCTCGGCAATTTCGCCCAGGGCAGCATCACCAACACCGGCGACGGTGCCGGTATCTACGCGATCAACTCGAACATCGTCGCCAATACGCACGGCGTGTTCGGTTTTCCGTTCATCGGCAGCAATCATGCGCAGCGTTACGGCGGCGGTGCGTTCTTCTCCATCACCGAACCCGGCAACTACGAATTCCTTCTCGCCAACGACGCTTCGCTGCAACCGCTGGAAGTGGCCGACAACAGTGCCGAGGAAGGCGGCGGCGTGTACATGAAGGCCTATTCGCTGAATCAGCCGCTGAATACCCTGGCGCGCTTCAGCAACACGATCTTCCGCAACAACCAGGCGCTGCACGGCGCCGCCATCTCGATGGATGCGTACGGCGACCAGGCCCCGGTGTTCACCGACCTGCGCCTGCACCAGTCGGTGATCGGCGATGCAATACCGCCGTGCGCGAGCGGACTGCGCTGCAATTCGTTCGAAGGGAACCTTTCCTACAATGGCTACATCATCGCCGCCACCTCGGGCGGCGCGCAGGGCGGCGGGCAGGTCGAATTCCTGCGCGGCTCGATGATCGAAAACCACACGGTCGACAGCGGCGGCGGCCTGATCTTCGGCGGCGACACGCGCCTCAATATCGACGGCAGCCTGTTCGCCGACAACGAGCTGTCCGGCGAGATCGCGACCGTCGTTTCGGACAACCTGCGCTTCGCCAACAGCACGGTCGCGCACAACACGATCGGAGCGGACCAGCTGTTCACGGTAGCGATCACGCCGGCGTCGCTGGATATCCTGCACAGCCTGCTGTCGCAGCCCAACGATCCGGTGAACGGCTATGTCGTCGGCACCAGCATTCCGGCGACCGTGCAGGACGTCGGCGCCGAGAGCGTCAATATCGCGGGCAACAACGTGCAGTTCCTGTTCGATCCGTTCGTCGATGCGGTGAACGGCGACTACCACATCCGGCTGACGTCATCGGCGGTTGATCGCTGGGTGCCCACGGGCGATCCGAACGATCCTGCGCCGACGCTGGATCTGGATGGCGCGGCGCGTCCCTACTCTTCCAACGGGTCGTCGACGCCCTATGATTTCGGTGCGTACGAAGCTGGTGCGACGGCGGATGCGATTTTTATCAACGGGTTTGATTGATGGGAGTGCATGGGGTGAGGTTGATTCGGGCTTGCCCTCACCCCAGCCCTCTCCCGCAAGCGGGAGAGGGGGTACTTTTCTTTCCCCGCTTGCGGGGGAAGGTGCCCGGAGGGCGGAAGGGGGCGCTCGTGTCATCACGCCGCAGCAGCCGCCCTGGTTCCGAGCAGCGCCATCGCGGCCCACTCGCCAGTCTCGACGCCGCCTTCCATGAAACCCTGGTTGTCGAGCGCGCAATGCTCGCCGGCGAAGTGCAGGTTGCCGACACTCTCGCCGATCGCGCCGCGTACGCTGGTCCACTGCCCCGGCGTGAAGCACGCGTAGCTGCCCAGCGTCCACGGATGCGTCGGCCAGTGAAAGCGCGCCTCGCGTGCGCCGGTACGTGCCGACGAAAGTCCCGGGAAAATCGCATCGAGTTGCGCGGACGCGATGTCGGCCTGGTGCTTCGGCGTGCCGTCGCCGATTTCGATGCCGTGCCGGCCACCGGTGAAATTGGTCAGGATGCCGGCCGTGCCCGGCTGCAGGCGGCTGGTTTCCCAGGTCGTCTGCACGGGCAGATCGCTGTAGGTCGCGCCGCCGCTGTGATGGCGCGTGCTCCAGACGCGCTCGTTGAAACCGATCATGAGTTTCGCGTTGGTGCCGTAGCGCAGCTCATTGATCGCGCGCCGCTTGGCCGCCGGCAGATCGACGTCGAGCTGCACGCGGCGCAACGTGGTGAACGGCATCGCCAGCACGACGCGGCGCGCGCGCACTTCGGATGCGCCGCTGCCGCGCTTGAAGCTCAGCGTGTAGCTGAGGTCCGCATTCTGCCGCAGCGCTTCGAGCACATGACCGGTGTTGATCGCATCGGCGACTTTTGCGCCTAGCCCCTGCACGATCAGATCGTTACCGCCACGCACGTGGTAACGCTCGTCGCTCTCGCCGAATATCTGGAAGCGTTCGGTGCCAGGATCGATGAAAGTGAGGAAATTCAGCGCCGACTGCTGGTCGCACTCCAGGCCCATCTCGGTCGTGTAGGCGACTTCGATCAGCTTGCGCAGCCAACCCGACGCGCCGTTGCGGTCCAGCCACTGCGTCATCGATTCGCGATCGAGCTTTTCCGCGCCACCGGGCGTCGCGTAGGTGATATCGGTGTCGGGCAGCGTGTCGGCGTCGCGCGCAATCGCTTCGGCCAGCGGTGCGAACGCGCGCAGGATTTCTTCTTCGCTGTAACGCCGCCCGCCGTAGAACCAGATGTCGCCGGCCGCCGCGGTCGGATCGGCGGAAAGATCGTCGAGCGGCAGGCCAAGCTCGCCCGCGAGCGCCTGGATGCGCACGTGGCCGCTGTCGATCAGCTCGCCGCCGAGCTCGCAGACCTGGCCGTCGGCGAAATGATTGCGCAGGCTGAACATGCGTCCGCCGATGCGTTCCTGCGCTTCGTAGACGCGCACGCCGACACCGGCCTGACGCAGGCGCCAGGCCGCGGTG
>Ga0193716_1002337_pt1 | contig 10714 bp, 7 predicted proteins | sample U2c1metaG_FD_145901 | JGI IMG/M metagenome (GOLD analysis project Ga0193716, IMG submission 145901) | Soil microbial communities from a riparian zone of the East river system, Colorado, United States - U2c1 | ecosystem: Environmental > Terrestrial > Soil > Riparian zone | place: USA: East River...
TCCCACCGGGACGCGTACGGGTATTTACTGGTACGTCACCGAGACGGTAACGGCGGTTGAAATGGCGCCAGGCGTGACGCCGGTGGCGGTCTGGGTCATGCGGGCTACATACGTGAGCACCACGCCACCGCTGCTGATCGACGCATCGATGGGATCGCTTCCCGGGCCCAGCAGCACACCGTCGGCCTTTGCGCGCAGTTCCACGCCCACGCCAGCCTTGCCGGCATAGACCTCGTCGCGGTTCGCGTCCGGCGTGCCACTGAAGCTGAGCTTTGCGCTCTTTACGAGGTCGGCACAGCCGGCAATCGTGATAGGCACTTCCACCCAGGAACTGTTGAAGCTGCCCGTGAAGTCCGAGACCCGGGCCTCGCCCAAGTCGACGTCCTTGAGGGTTACTTTGCAGGCAGGCTCGATGAACCGGCCCGAGAAATTAATGTTCAGATCGACACCCTGCGACGGCGGCGCGTAAAGACCTGCCGACAATGCAAGGCACGTCATCGCCATCATGGCTTTGATGGAGTAATTCATGGCGCGCGCTCCATGGCTGGCGTGGCTGGACCTGCCGCCTGGCAATGGCCCGCTACGGTGGTCATGCCCGACTGCGGAGCATGGGTAGGCAATGCGACGTCGACCTGGCAAGACCGGGGTGACTCGCCGCTCCACTTCACAGTCACCACGCTGCTCTTCTCCAGGTTACGGATGAACAACTGGCTGGCCTGGCCGACCACGCCGATCACGCCCCCTTGCGCGTCGTAGACGTCAGCGCCGAACGGCAGTGGCGCGCCGTCTGCCGTGTCCACCTGTACCAGCACGGCGTGGCCGCCCCGCGTGGCGAAGCCGAGCTTCACCACCGAGCCCAGGCGCGGAGCGACATTGATGGTGGTGGAGTCGACCTCCAGGCCCGCGTCGGCACCCTTCGGATCAAGGGTGACGGTATTGAGCTGGTACGGCTGCAAGTACGGCACGATGGCGTATCCACGCGAATCCACCTGCGCACCCGGGACGCCCTGGATGCCTGCGCCAGTGGCCCCGGGCGCGTAGACAAGGCCGATGGACTGGCCACCCACGGCGCCGAAGGTGACGCCGCCGCCATGCACCAGCACGGTGCCCTGGCCACCAGCATTCTGCTGGTTGTAGCCGCTACCCCAACCGGCGCCGGCGCTGAACGAGCCCTTGCTGCCGCGGTAGCCGCCGTTGAAGGAAAGCTGGTTCTGCCCGGCCTGGTGGCTCCCGCTGGCGCCATAGTTCCACTGGCGCTCGGCACCGGCGGTGCCGTTGAGGTTGGCCTGCACGCTCCGACCGGTACTGTCCTGGGTGATCGATGAACTCAGCAGCGGTGCGCTCACCGCATGGCCCAGCGGCAGGCTGAGGTTGAACATGTAGCGCGTATCACGACGACTGTCGAACAGGTCGTCAAACCGGCCATCGGTCGGCGGCAGGCCATTGGCCAGGAGGCGCCGGCCGCCGGTGTCGCGTGTGCGCTGCGCCGAGAAACCATACGTGGCGATACCCCAGCGGTTGCTGTAGCCGGCCGAGAAATCGACCGTGCGGCCGCTGCGGCCGTAGAAGTCGCGCGCGCTGCCATTGAGGTAGAGCTGCCCCCAGCCGAGGCCCAAGTCCTGGCTGACGGTCAGGTCGAAGCGGTTGCGCTCGCGGCCGATCTGCAACGTGTCCTCGCTACCGCGCGCCGCGCGATCGCGAAGGGTGACCGCATCGCGCCACGACACGAATCCTTCCGTGTTGTAACGATAGGCCGCCACGGCCAGATTCGTGCCACTGTCGAGGAAATTCTTGTTGTAGCCCAGGCGCACGCTGTGGCCCTGGGTGGCGCTGTGGCCCGGGGCTTGGTTGCGCGCATGGGTCACGTCCAACGATAACGCGCCCACGCCGGTGGCCAGCGCCGCGCCGCCGGTGAAGGCACGATAGCCATTGGCCACGGTCCCGCCGCCATAAAGCGTCCAGCGATTGGTAAGGCCGCGCTGCCAGGTCCCTTGCAGGAAGAACGGCTGCGACTTCAGATCCAGTTCCTGCACGCGACCGGACGCCAGGCTCCAGCGGTTCTGCCCGGGACGCAGCAACTGCGGCACGGCGGCAAAAGGCACGGTGAACTGGCGCACGCGCCCATCGGCCTCCGTCACGTCGACCACGAGGTCACCGCCATAGCCGGTGGGGAAAAGATCGTCGATGACGAACGGACCCGGCGCCACCGAGGTGTCATAAAGCACGTAGCCGTTCTGTCGGACCACCACGAGGGCATTGGTCTCGGCCACGCCGCGTACCACGGGCGCGTAGCCGCGCTGCGACTGCGGCAGCATGGTGTCGTCGGAGAACACACGCAGGCCGCGCATGCGCACGGACTCAAGCACCGTGCCATCTGTGAAGGTGTCACCGGCAATGAATTGCGCGCGGAGCTCCGGGATGTCGTGCTGCAGGAAGGTCGCCGTCGAGGTGTAGTCGCGTCCGCGCTGGCTGTTCCAGTTGAGGTTGCCCTGGTGGCGCAAGTGCCACGCCCCGAGATTGAACGACCCGTCCAGGCCAAGGTAGCCCGACGTGCTGGCACGTCCGGCGTACACGCTGCGATAGGTATTCGCGCTGTAGTCCAGGCGTGCGGCGGTGATGCCGGCATCCCACTGCGAGGGCGGCACATAGCCGCGCGCATCGCGCGACATATAGATCTGCGGCACCTGGACATCGAGCGATTGCTCACCGGCGTCGAAGGCCATGGTGGCACCCGGCACGAAATCACCGATCGGGGCACAGGTTTCTTCCGCAGTCAGCCGACGGCTCGCCGCGGCGCCGGGATCGGCTTCGAGCTTGTCAAGGTCAACGCCCCACAAGGCGACACGGTCGCGGTTGAAACAGGGCTGGGCGCTGTCGTGGCCAGGGACCTGGGTCAATCGGATCAGACCGCGCTCACGCCACGTGCCGTTCACCGTGACGTTGCCGGCATAGTCGCCGGGCTGGTTCACGTCGCCGCGCGAGAAACGGCTCAGGTCCAGGTGCTCGGCTGCGCCCGACGGGAAGAAAGACGGGTCGAATTCCACGGTCGCCGCGGGGGCGGGAGCGGCCGTCGCCATCGGCGATGCCAGTGCCGCGCACACCGCGAGCGCGAGCCATCGACGCGTCGGCAGCGTGCTGCGGGGGGCTGCTTGCGTTGTGGAAATGGCGCGATTCATGGCGGTTTTCGTCACTTCGTGGTCAAGGGAATCCCGTCGCGCCGGCCAGGCGGCCGGCACACTCAGGTCGTTGCGGTAGTGCGGCGTCAGCCGCCGATTGGAGCAGTGCCGTCCTTGACGGCGCCGTAGTCGCTGATGGCCTGGAAGGACACGTCCTTCGCATCGCGCGAGGTAAGTCCTTTCGGGGTGAACGTCGCCTCGCCTTGCGGCGCGACCATGCCCCCCTCTTCCACGGCATACGACTTGCCCCCCACGTTCACCGACACGCTGGCGAAGTTCACGTGGTACGGCGTCGGGTTGCTCACCACCAGGCTCGGCGCGGTAGCCGAACCACCCCAGCGCCAGGTCAGCTTGCCTGCCGCATCGGCGACGTTGCCGGCCAGGCCCTGCGGCCGGTAGAACAGCTTGATGCGCGTGCGGAAGGCGAACTGCAGGCGATTGGCGGCCTGGGCATCGTCAGCCTTGGGTGGCACCTCGAGTACGTTCACCCAATACAGCGACTCCCTGTCGGCGGGAAGCGCCTGGCCGGTATGCATCACGCGCACGGCCTGGCCCTTGCCCGGCTCCAGCCGGAAGATCGGCGGGGTGCTGGTGAACGGCACGCGGGCCGTTTCGGGAGTGGATTTCTCGTCGCCGTCGTCCAGCCAAAACTGGACCAGCGCCGGCTTCTTGCCTTCGTTGGAAAGCTTGATTGTGACTTCCTTGTCCTGGGACGGATACACCACGCGGGTGCCCTGGATCACCACGCCCGCGGTGGCGGGAAGCGCCACGCAAAGGCCGGTAACAAGGGCAGCGGCGAAGATGGAACGGATCGTGCCAGCCATACGTCACCTCAAGTTCGGGAAAGGGGCCGGTGGCCGCGGAACAGCCACCGGCGGGGTTCTTACTGGTAGGTCACTTCGTATTCGACGTTCGTCTTCACTTCACCGACCGTGGTCACGTCCTTGGCGAAGTACTGGACGCCGTAGATGAAGCGGGCATCGCCAGCCGTATCCACGTCCTTGGTGGTGCCGGCGCGCAGGTCGACCGGGGTCGCCAGGTCCTGGTCCAGGATGCGCATCTGGGCATTGGACTCACCGGTGAGGGTGTTTTTCAGGTTGCCGTTGGTCGCATCGATGTTGAGGCTGGTCTTCTTGAAGCCGAAGGTGGCCTTGGTGGCCGACACGCAAGGGCCGCCCTCGCCATCGCTGACGACGATGTCGAAGCGCTTGGTGCCGACGGACTTGCCCGCGGCGTCCAGCGAATTGGCGTTGACCGGCTGCAGGGCGACAGTGATGTCACCCACCGCGCCGTCGGTGCCTTCGCCGCCGGAGATCACACAGGTCTCGTCGGTGACGAGGCCGGTGAAGGTAATGACGCCTTCCGACGCCACGGCGGAACCTGCGGCGAGGGCGGAAGTAAGTGCAAGCGCGAGAACAAGCTTGGTATTCATGGATTATCCTGGAATTGGAAATGGCATTGGGATGGGCGCATGGCCTCGCACCGCGACGCGGCACCTAATGACTGACCATGACGGGACGCAGTGTAGGAATGCACCTACACATCGTTGAATGGAACAAACCTCAAACTTTGGCGTTGCGCCAGTTTGATCGGGCCAGGGCCCGCGAAATCCGCGTGTACCAGGGCTCCGCGCGTACATCGACGTCGATGGAATTATTCTCAAACGCCGGAACAATCGCCCGCCAAGGTCATGAGCGCGAATGGCTCATCAGGCATCGCGGTCGTTGGACTGGCGTCCTGCCTCATCCTCATCAAGATGCTGCGCATGGGCGTCGGGATGGACGCGCTCGCCGCGGGCAACGGCGAGGCCGTGGGTCAACTCAGCGCCCAGCAGCACGATGATCGACGCGTAATAGACCCAGGTCAGCAACACCACGATGGCACCGGCAGGCCCATACGCGCCGCCGATCCGCGCCTGTTCGATGTAGATGCCGATGACGTACTTGCCAGCCAGGAACAGCGCCGTGGTCAGGATGCCGCCCCGCACTGCATCGCGCCAGGGAATATCGGCATCGGGCAGCACGCGATACATCGCGCCAAAGGCCACCACGAACACCGCCGCCGAGATGCCGTATTCCACCCCCGTCCACACCTGCATGTTCGCCGGCATCAGCGCATGGATCAGGCCGCTGACCACGAAGGAGATGATCAGCAGGAAGACGATGCCCAGGACCAGCCCCAGGGCCCGCGCGCGGGTGCGCAACCAGCCCACCACCGCCGCACCCGGCTTCACCTTCAGCTTCCACACCCGGTTGAGCGTGGACTGCAGTTGGGCAAATACCGCGGACGCGGAAAATAGCGTGATGACAAGGCCGACCAGGCCCACCACGTTGCCCAGGTGCGGGCGCTTTTCGGCATTGTCGATCACCAGCTTCACGGCACCGGCGGCCTGCGGGCCCACCACCGCCGTCAGGGCATCGACCAGTTGCTGCTGCCACTGCGCCTGCATCGCCGCCACGATCCACAGCAGCAGCACCAGCAGGGGGGCAAAAGAAAGCGCCGAATAAAACGAAAGCGCGGCGGCGCGCGTCATCAGCTCGTCGTCGTCGAAACCAGCGACGGCGGTCTTGATCGTGCGGACGGCCAGCTTCCAGGGCTTCATGGGCCAAGCATAGCCATCGGATCTGATCAAACCGTGTAGGCGGCCCTTTGCAGCTGGTCGAGCGGAAGCGGCTTGGCGAACAGGAAACCCTGCATGGCCTGGCAGCCGTGGTCGAGCAGCCAGCGCCGCTGGGCGGAGGTCTCCACGCCTTCGGCGATCACTTGCAGGTCAAGACTGTTGGCCAGGAACAGGATGGATTCGCAAAGCGCACCGTCGGTACGGTCGTGCGGCAGCTTGCTGACAAACGACCGGTCGATCTTCAGCTTGTCGATCGGCATGCGGCTAAGGTAGTTGAGGCTGGAGAAACCGGTGCCGAAATCATCCAGGGCAATCGTCACCCCAAAAGCCTTTATCTTGCGCAGGGTCTCGATGGCGCGTTCGGGCTCCGTCAGGAACGCGCTCTCGGTCAACTCAAGCTCCAGGTAGCGTGGCTCCATGCCGGTTTCGTCCAGCACATCACGCACCAGGCCAATGAGGTCGTCATGGGCCAGCTGGAACGCCGACAGGTTCACCGCCATGCATACCGGATGGCCCATGATCGAGGAAATCGCCGCCTGGTCGCGGCACGCCTTGCGCAACACCCAACGGCCGACGTTGACGATGGAGCCGGTTTCCTCCAGCAGGGGAACAAGCACGTTGGGGCGGCTGAGCTCACCTGGCCCCGAAGGCCAGCGCAACAGGGCCTCGACACCGAATACCTCCGATTGCACGCCGCGGTGTTGGGTCTGGTAGTGCAATTCCAGTTCGTCGTCGAGGGCTTCCTCGGTAAGGCGCGACACCACCGCCAACCTCGCCAGCGCCGTATCGTGCAGTGCGGCCGAATAACGACGCCATGTGTGACGCCCCATCCGTTTGGCGTGGTACATCGCGGTGTCGGCGTTGCGGATCAAGGTGCCGGCATCGTCGCCATCTACACCTAAGTAAGCCACGCCGATGCTGCAGGACAGGTGCTGTTGCATGCCGGCGACCATCAACGGCCGTTCGATCGCGGCCTTGAGGGCGGGTATCACAGGGGGAATGATGCCGTCCGCTTCGTTGCACGGAACGACGGCGACGAACTCGTCGCCGCCGAAGCGCGCCACATACCCGCTGGGGCCCACCGCCTGGCGCAGGTTGGAACTTACCTGGCGTAGCACTTCATCACCCACCAGGTGGCCCAGCGCGTCGTTGATGTACTTGAAATGATCCAGGTCGATGAACAGCAGCATCAGCTGCCGTGAATCTTCCAGGGCCTGCATGATCATGGCCGAGACGGCATCGTGCAGCGCGCGTCGGTTGGGCAGGCCGGTCAGTTCGTCGTGCATCGCCTGGTAGTTGAGCTTCTGCTCGTAGTGGCGCTGGTCGGTGACGTCGCGGATGATCACCTGTATGCCGCTGCCGATCGCATCGCGGTACAACGACACGGACAGTTCCGCTTCGAAGGGCTGCCGTCCAGGCGGCGACACCCGGGCATCGATGCGTGTCGCGGCCAGGTCCGGCGCGTCCAGTACGTGGCGGAGGTCCCCGTCGATGTACTGGTAAACCGATGCGCCGACCAATTGCCCGGCCGCACCCAGCAGTTCCTCGGCCAGGAGGTTGGCGTAGGCGATGTTGCCGTTGCGCAACAACAGCAAGGGCAGCGGCATATGCGCAAGCAGCCCATGATACGACTCCTCGCTCTCGGCCAGTGCCGCCCGCGTGGCCACGATGGCGGTTTGGTCCATCATGCCGCCGATGGTACGCACGGCCTTCCCGTTATCGTCGCGCAAGGCGTAGGCGCGGCCGAACACGTCGGCATAGCTGCCGTCCTTGCGCCGCAAGCGATAAGCACCGGCCCAGGTCACGCCGGACCCGGCGAAGAAAGCGTTCAAGCCGCCGACGATGCGCTCGCGGTCCTCCGGATGCACGCGCGAACACCAGGCCTCGAAGCCGTTGTCATCTTTGCGCGCATAACCAAAGCCGGTGTAGAACGCCTCGCTCCACCATGCATCGCCGGTAACCAGGTCCATGTCGAACACCGCGTCGTTGGTGGCCCGTGCAAGCATCTGGAAACGCGCGTTGCTCGATGCCAGTTCCCTCTCGGCGGCCACTTTCCCGGTGAAGTCCATACCCACGACCAGTTGCGCCGCACGCCCGGCGAACTCGATCTGCGAACCGGAACAGCGCATGTGCAGGAGGCGGCCCTCGCGATCACGGTGCAGTGAGATGGGGTTGGCGCGATCGCCAGCATCGGGCTTGTCCACCGCGCGTTCGGTCGGCGGCGGTTCGGATGTCGGCCGGAGGTCCTCGATGCGCAGGCGGAGGAAATCCTCGCGTTCGTAGCCGTACGTCGCCACCGCGGCATCGTTGACGGCAAGGATCGCGTGCGACTGCATGTCGAACACCCAGGCGGGCAATGGACTGTGGTCGAACAGGAAGCGGTACTGCGATTCGCTCTCGCGCAGGCGCGCCTGGGTATGGCGCAGCGTGGTCACCTCGCGGATGGTTCCCTCGATCCGGCGTTGCCCGGGCCCGTCGCCCTGGCGCCGCGCACGCAAGTGCATGAATGCGGTGTCGCCATTGGCACGGATCACCCGGTATTCGCACTCGAAGGGACCGTCCTGGTGCATGCATTGCCAAAACCAGGACGACACATCCTGCCGATCATGCGGATGCACGCGCGCCAGGTAGCCTGCGATGGTGTTGACCTCTTCTCCTTCAGCCAGACCGAGGATCGGCGCAGCCTCATCCGACCAGTCCAACCGACCGCTGGCAAGGTCCAGCTCCCAAAGGCCTACATCGCCGATGCGCTGCACATTGTCCAGTTGTTCGGCCTGGCGGAGCAGGAACGCCACCAGTTCCGCCTGCCTGCCCTGGGCACGCAGCACCTGGCGCGATCCGGCAGCGATGAGGCCCAGCAAAAGCACCATGCCCGCCAGGGCCGGCCACGCCTGGCTGCTCCACATGCCCAACGCGTCGGCGCGGGACATGCTGGCGAATACGGCATAGCCGAAATGGGGTGAAAAACTGTAACCGTAAAAGCGCCCGTCACCATCGTCGCGTGACAGACGTTGCCCAGGACGAGCGTGTCGCAACCAGTCGCGCCCGAGGGTTACTGCCTGTACTCCGCCTTGGCCGGTGCGAGTCACCAGTACGGCGTCGCGGTCGAACACTTCAAAGGCACCCGCGCTGCCGAAGGGCGAATTGAGCAGATTGCTACGGATGGTCGACGGAGCGATCTGCGCGCCGACCCAGGCATGTTGGCCTTCCGTTTGCACTGGCAGGGCAGCAACCACGCGCAGCGATGCACCGTCGGGACCCTCAGGCGACGAGGCAAGCCGCAAGGCGATACCGCCCAGGTCTGCCGCGGGACGCGAAGTGACGCGCGACCAGTCGTCGCCGGTGCGGCGATCCGATCCGGCCAACACGCGGCCATTGAAGTCGAGCACGACGAGGCGGTCGAGTTCAGGATGCCGGGCCTTGACCTGCGCTACCGCCGTAGCGAGATCGTCCTGGGGATTGCGGGCGGCTTCTATCAATGCCTGCAAGGGGCCTTCGGTGCTTGCGACCTGTAGATCAGTCAGGCGCACGACGCTGGCGGCAGCCGAGTTCACCCGGCGCGTGGCATTGGCCACGGTATTGCGCCAGGCGATGAATTGCACCACGGCAACCAGCACAATAATGCCAGCCGCGCAGGCAAGCGCTGCCAGTAGCATCAGGCGCCGGAAACGCAACTGCTGCTCCGGAGCGCTTTCGCTCCTGGCCACGCGCAGGCTATCCATCGGGACGATACCTCGCTCCCCGCTCGCCTACCCCCTTGCCGCAACCGGCTTGCGCACGGTCATGGCCCCCTGTAACAGCGGCCCCGGTTACTGGCCCAACCATTGCGGGCGACCATATCGAGGCTACCCTTGTGTGGCAATGGCAAGACATGTCCGGCCAAAGAATTGGCCGAATTTGCACATAGGTCGCCCAGCTACAATAGTGGCATGGAATCGCCCCGCAAACCCGGACAGGCCCGCGCCGTCCAATATATCGCCCTGGCACGCGCCACCTTGATCACCCTGCTGGGACTGCTGCTGGTATTCCGTGCCGTCGCCTCGCCGGACCCCGCCTGGCGTGTGACGGGAAGCGCCCTGGCCTTCGCCCTGGTCTTGCTGGGCACCTTGATGGGCGCCCGGGCGATGCGGCGACTGCAGCAACTTCGCGCCGGGCTCCCTCCGGGAAATACACCCGGCACGTAATCGGCACCGGCACCAGCGGACCCATGGGTTTCGACCCCGCTTCCGGCCGCCTGCAGCCCCGATGGCCGCCTTTGTCGATGCGGCGCAAAAAACTGCAACTCCTTAAGTACAGGGGAGTTCTGCCGATAACACAGATAAGTTGTAAATATCAGCATGATAGTTTGTGATCCAATTCACAGACTTTTGTATCTTTTCCTGACTCTGCGGGCACAATAGTCGCGACGGGTCATATCGGTGGCGCCACGGGGGACACGGGGCGCCTTGGGGCATTCGCATCGTCGCGGACACTCGTGGCGGGCACTGGCGGGAAACGTGGAGCGGATGAACAGACGGATCGGTCCGGGCTGGCAATGGCGTCGCATCTGGCTTGCGATGCTGCTGTTGTGCGCCGGATTCGAAGCCGTGCACGCCCAGGACCTCAGCGGCGCGTGGCGGGAAGTACGTCCCGGCGACACGCCCGCGCAAGTGATTTCCGAATTCCGCGAAGGCCACCTGCTGCCGTTTTCGCCCTCGCGACTACAGTCGTTTCCCACCCAGCGCGACGGCGCCTGGGTGGTGTTGCAGATGCAGCCACCCTATATCGCCGACGACCGTGTGCTGCACGTGGACACGCCGCCAGCCGGCGCGGTCAGCCTTTACGCCAGTGGGCGCGCACCGGTGCGCATGGCCCTGGACGACTTCTCCAATGTGGTCCATGGCCACGGGCGCCTGGCATTCGTCCTCATGGCCGAGCA
>Ga0193716_1002338_pt1 | contig 10713 bp, 9 predicted proteins | sample U2c1metaG_FD_145901 | JGI IMG/M metagenome (GOLD analysis project Ga0193716, IMG submission 145901) | Soil microbial communities from a riparian zone of the East river system, Colorado, United States - U2c1 | ecosystem: Environmental > Terrestrial > Soil > Riparian zone | place: USA: East River...
CGGACCCCAGCAGAAACAACACACCGTGCCGCATTCCGCCCGGCGTCACCAACGGCGCCAGCGGTTTGTTCGGATCGAGCAGCGGCAAATAGGGTGCCGTCACCGCCATCAGCACCCAGAAACACACCAGGCTGACGCCGACGACCGCCACCCACGACTCGCGCCATGCACGCACGGCGGTGACGTACAGCAGGATCACCGCCGGAATGGACGGCAACAGCAGGTAGTGCCCGAGCGCGCCCAACTCAGAGCGGAACATGACGTAGCCGGCCAGAGGCAACCAGATCAGGGCGAGCAATAGGGCGATGCCGGTTTTCATCGCCACGCTACTTGAAGCGGACACGGGGGTTCAGGAATGTATACGCGGCGTCCGACAGCAACTGCGACACCACCGCCACTGCGATGGCGACCAGGGTGGCGGCTTGCAACACTTGGATGTCGCCGAAATTGGCGGCATCGAACAGCATGCGGCCAAATCCGGCGTACTGGAAGAACACTTCGACGACCACGACCTGCGACAACAGGCCGTTGAGCTCGAGGAATATGAGCGTGATTGGAACGATGAGCGCGTTGCGCAGCGCGTGCTTCACGATCACCCGCCAATAGGGCAGGCCTTTCAGCACGGCGGTGCGGATGTATTGAGAGGCCATGACTTCGGTCATGGCGGCGCGCGTCATGCGCACGAGGTAGCCGATGTCGTACAGCAACAGCGTCAGCAGCGGCAGCACCAGCGCGCGAAACGACCAGCCGTCGGTCATTGCCGATTTGGCGGGCACCCACCCCAAGCCCAGTGCGAGGATCACTGTCAACAGTACCGCCGTTGCGATCTGTGGGATCGACGTCGTCACCACCGCGAGCACGGAGATGATCCGATCGAGCCGCGAGCCCTCGTTCATTCCCGCGAGCACCCCTAAGGTGAGCGCGATGGGGATGAGACCCAAGAACACGAAGAATGCCAGGACCCCGGTATTGGCCAAGCTCTCTTTCAGCAGCGTTGCAACTGCCACGTCTTTCTCGACCGAGCGGCCGAGATCGCCGTGAGCGACGGTTTCCAGCCAGCGCCCGTAGCGCGTGAGAAAGGGTTCATTCAGCCCTTTTTTCTGCAGCCAATCTTGGTAGTCGCTGTCGGAGAGGGTGGCGACGCCAAAGCCGCCGAGTTCGGCGACCGCGGCTTTTTCGCGAAACTGATTGCTGTCGAAGATCGCGAACAACAGCAGCGATACCGTCAGCATGATCAGCAGCATCTGGGTCACGCGGCGAACGACGAGATTGCCCATGGATTGGTAGGATCAGGCCATCCAAACCTTGTTGAGCTGCATCTGCCGGGCCGGATGGGCCTTGTAGCCATGCACCTTCGCTGACGCGAGAATGAAGGCCGGGCGCCACATCGGCTGAATCACGACGGCGGCATCCTGCAGAATCTTCTCCACTTTCTGCATCTTGGCCTTGCGCGCCTGCACGTCGATGGTCGCCTCGGCATCCGACAATGCCTTGTCGAATTCCGGATCGGAGAAATGGCTCTCGTTCCAGGATGCACCGGTACGGTAGGCCTGCGCCAGGGCCATGGTACCTAGCGGGCGGTGCGCCCAGGAGGTGGCGCCGAAGGGGACCTTGGTCCAGATTTCCCAGAACTTCGTCGCCGGCACCACGGTGACGGCGAGATTGATTCCGGCCTCCTTGACCTGATCGCGCAGCGCCTCGCACGCCGCCTGCTGCCACGGACCGTCGTTGTTGCCGACGACGATGGCAAGGTCGATGCCCTTCTCGTAGCCGGCTTCCTTCAACAGCTGCCGGGCGCCGGCGACGTCGCGCACCACCGGCGTCAGGGGGAAATACTCCGGATGTACCGGAGCGACGTGGAAATTATTCGCCACCGATCCATGGTCTCCGAATACCAGTTTCTTGATGGCTGGATTGTCGGCCGCCTTGACCAGGGCGCGCCGCACGCGGATGTCGTTGAATGGTTTGACGTCGACCTGCATGCGGCAACACAGCGTCTGCGCGGTTTCAACGGAGAGGATTTTCGCGCCGGGAATCGATTGCGCCAATTCGATCTGTTCGACCGAGAGTTCGTAGACGGCATCGACGCTGCCGGAGGCGAGCGCCGCCGCCTGGTTATCCTGCTCGTAGTGATAGAAGTGGATTTCGTCCAGGTATACCTCGCCGCCCCAGTATCGAAAGTCCTTGCCGTCGGTGGTCTTGACCACTCGCTTGAGGATGCAGCGATCGCCGACGCGCAGCTCCGCCAAGGTATAGGGTCCGGTGCCGATGGGATTGCGCGACAACGGCGCTTTGAAGGAGGGATGCACCACCAGCGTGCAAAATTCGCCGCAGTCCTCCGCAACCGACAACACGGGCTTCCCCAGATTGAGCCGCAGCGTGCGGCTGTCCAGCACTTCGACTCCGTTCTTGATGGGCCGCCGCAGCGGCCTGCCCTTGGAGTCCTTGTCGCCGGTGACCTCCGTCAACGCCGCAAAGGTCGACAATCCGAAATTCGATGAGCCCAGTGCGGGATCCGACCAGCGGCGTATGTTCCAGGCCACGTGCTCGGCGGTGAGCTCCTCGCCGTTGTGCCACATGACGCCGCCGCGCACATGCAAGGTCCAAGTCTTGAGGTCCGCCGACGGCATCCACGATTCGATCAGCATGGGGCGCACTACATTGTCGGCGCCCACCATGGTCAGGTACTCCAACATGGGACGAGTCTGATTGGCCATTTCGTTCCAGTTGTAAGTCGCCGGGTCCTCCATTCTGGCCACCATCTCGCCGACGCGGAGTTTTCCGCCGCGCTTTGCCCCCGGTTCGGCCGCCGGGAAAGGCAGCGTGCCGCCCGCCATCGCCGGCGCGGCGACCCCGGCCATGTCATAGGCAGTGCCGGCAGCCACTCCCAGCAGAGTTGCGAAACGGATGAATTCGCGGCGGCTCATCGCACCGCGCTGCAATTGATCGCGAAGCCCCGGCAACAGCGAATGATCGGGGTGCCGGTTCACAGCGCCGCCGTCACCATGATTTCCACGCGATAGCTATCGCCGGCCAGCCGTGCCTCCACCGTCGCGCGCACCGGCATTGCCGAACGGTCGATCCAGCCGTCCCATACCTGGTTCATGCGATCGAAGTCCGCGATGTCGCGCAGCCAGATCTGGGCCGTCAAGAGATTGCTCTTGTTCGAGCCGGCCATGGTGAGGTAGTGATCGATCTTCGCCAAGGTGTCGCGGGTCTGTTGGATGACATCGCCTGAGGTATCGTCGGCGGTCATGCCGGCCAGGTACACCGTGCCGTTGTGGCTGAGGACCCGGCAGAATCGGGTTCCGTTTTCGAATCGTTGAATGGCCAAGGCGTTCCCCTGCGTGTAAGTCTTGCGCTGAATACTACGTGGAAGCGGCGAGATACGCGGCAACCCGCCCGCGCAGCCGGTCCGGCGACAACTGGGAAGCGGAAATGCCGAGCCCGCGCAGATCATCCGGCAATTCACGGCCGCGGATCAAGCAGGCACAGACACGCGACAGGGACGGCGAGGTCTTGATCCCGTAGCCGCCCTGGCCCGCCAGCCAGAAGAATCCATCGGTGCCGTCGGGGCCGACCACGGGCAGTGAATCGGGGGCAAAGGTGCGCAGGCCCGCCCAGCTGTGGGAGACGCGGCGCACGTTCAACGTGGTTGCGCGTTCCAAGCGCTCGACGCCGGCGGCGACGTCGATATCTTCGGCATGCGCATCGACGGCGGCGCTGGGTGTGGCGTCGGCGGGCGAGACGAACAGCTGTCCGGCGTCCGGCTTGAAATAGAATTGCTCGGCGACGTCGTTGATCAAGGGCCACACTTGAATATCCATTCCCGCAGGCGCGGGAATGTTGAAAGCGGTGCGGCGTTTCGGCAGCAAGCCGAGAGGGCGCACGCCGGCCTGTACTGCAACGCCGTCGGCCCAGGCTCCCGCGGCGTTGACCAGAACCGGCGCGCAGTAGGTGCCGGCGGCCGTCGTCACCAACCAACGGCCGCGATTGCGTTCGATGGTCAGCACATCGCTATCGACCAAGATGCGGGCGCCCCGTTTCTTCGCCGCGTTCAAGAATCCCTGGTGCAGGCCATGAACATCCACTTCACGGGAATTTGGCTCGATGAACGCACCGGCAACATAATCTCTGCGCAGAATCGGGACTCGGGCAATCGCCGCCTCAACGTCGATTCGGGTGATGCTCGGCACCAAGGCGCTTGCCTGCTCGAGTTCTCGCTCCAGCAGTTGGAGTTGATCCGCTCTGCCGATGGTGATCATGCCGCGCGGCGTCAGCAGCGGATGATCGCAGAATCCGGCAGGCGGCTCCTCGAGGAAGCGACGGCTCGCCATCGCCAACCGGCGTACCACTTCGCCGCCGTAATTCTCGGTAAAACTCGCCGCCGAGCGCCCGGTTGCGTGATATCCGCAGCGGCTCTCCCGCTCGAGCACCATCACCGAAGCGAACGCGGCAATCTCGTAGGCAGCTCCGGCGCCGGCAATGCCGCCGCCGATGATGAGAACATCCGCCGAGGTGGAAATATCGCCGCTCAGGTATGCGTGTCCGCGCCAGGCAAAAGTTATCATAGCCCTAAAGCCATCGCGAGGAATGCTTGAACGTGGAATATGATTTGGCGATCAGCGGCGGAACAGTCGTGCTCCCGCAGGGTCCCGCGGCGACGAACATCGGCGTGCGCGACAGCCTGGTCGCATGCATCAGTTCCGCGGCTCTGCCGGCCCGAAAGACTATCGATGCCGGCGGCCGATTGGTGCTTCCCGGCGGGGTCGACAGCCACTGCCACATGGATCAGCAGCCCTGGGAAGGCCGCAGCACCGCGGACGATTTCCGCAGCGGGACTCTGTCCGCGGTCTGCGGCGGCAACACCACGGTGCTGCCCTTTGCCATGCAGATGCGCGGGCAATCGCTGCGCAGAATCGTCGATGACTATCACGAACGCGCGCGCCCGAAGGCGCATATCGATTACGGCTTTCATCTCATCGTCGGCGATCCCACGCCGGAAGTGCTGTCCAAGGAATTGCCGGAGTTGATCGAACAGGGCTGCACCTCCATCAAGATCTATCTCACCTACGAGGGACTCAAGCTCGACGATTACGAGGTATTGAACATCCTCGATTTGGCACGCCGCGAGGGCGTCATGGTCATGGTGCACGCCGAAAACGATGCTTGCATTCGCTGGCTCACGGACCGGCTGCTCGAGGCGCGGAAGACCGCGCTTCGTTACCACGTCACGGCCCACCCGGATATCGGCGAGCGCGAGGCCGCCTTCAGAGCAATCAGCTTCGCGGAACTCATCGACACGCCCATCCTGATCGTGCATGTGTCGTCGGCCAGCGTGGTCGAGGAGGTTCGCCGCGCGCAGCAGCGCGGCGTGTCGATTTATGCCGAGACCTGCCCGCAATATTTGTTTCTGTCCTCGGAGGACATCGATACGGCCGACATGAGCGGCGCCAAGTGCGTGTGCACTCCGCCGCCTCGCGAGCGTGCCAATCAGCCGCAGATGTGGCGCGGACTCTTGGACGGGACGCTGGCGGTGTTTTCCTCGGACCACTCGCCATGGAATTATGCGGACAAGATCGCCGGCGGCGCGACGACCCCGTTCAAGGACGTGTTGAATGGAATTCCGGGAATCGAAACCCGGCTGCCGCTGTTCTTCTCGGCGACGCAAGGCGACGGACGCCTCAGCATCAATCAATTTGTCGACATCACCACGACCACTCCCGCCAAGCTGTACGGGCTGTACCCGCGGAAGGGAGTCATCGCGGTGGGATCGGACGCGGACTTCGCGATCTGGGATCCGCACAAGACCGTGACCATCCGTAACGAGATGCTGCACCATGCCGTGGATCACACCCCGTACGAGGGCATGACGGTGCGAGGCTGGCCGGTGATGACCATTTCCCGCGGCGACATCGTCTACGCGGACGGCGAGGTGAGATCGACGGCCGGCCGTGGCCGCTTCCTGCGCTGTGAGCGCCCCTTCGCGTCCAAACTCACCCCGATACCCAGTCTCGCGTAGTACCTCGGCACCGTCACTTTGACCGGTTGGTACAGCGCTTGCCCGGCGGGATGAGAGGGATCGAGACAACTAAAGGCAGCATTTGTCTCGATCCCTCTCATCCCGTCAGGCACGGCACTGGGCCGGTCAAATTCAACCAGCCGAGGGACCCGCCGGCGGTTTGGCACGTGGCTTGCTATTCGTTAGGGATGAATTCAATACCCGCGGTATCGCAAACCCCCATCGAGTCCGATCCGGCGCAGCTAGGCCCCTCGGCCTCTGCCAATTCTTATAACTCCGGCGGTACAGGCGCGAACTTTGCCGAGGCGCTGACCAAGGCCGGCGCCAAACCCACCCGCAAGTCGGCCCACGGCACCGGCGGTTCCGGGTCGGACGGCGGACAATTGCCGGTGCCAGGCAATCTCTCGCCGCCCCCGACAGCGCAGGCGGGTCCAAACGGCGCGGGGGCCGACACCGCGGCTGCCGGCCGTCCTGGATCGGACGGGTCGGGGCCTTCCGCGGCCATCGGCTCTGCCGGTGCCGGCGCGGGTGCGATGACGTCGGGCGTTCAGGCCAAGGGCGGAGATCCGGTAGCCGGCAATCCCGTGGGCCGTAGTCCCGCGGGAGGCGAGTCCTCCACCGCCGCGGCGCCCCCGCCCCAGGATGCAGCCGGCCTTGCAGCCGGATTCACCCTATCTCTAGGCCTGCCGGCTGCTGCCGGTGAACCCGGCGTGCAAGGTGCGGGCGGCGCGGCACCCCAGACGGGGTCCGTAGGCACGCCGCCGGCAGGTGCGACGCAGGATTCAAAAGAATTGGCCCCGCCGCCGCCGGTTATGGCGGCGGCCGGCGGTACCGCGGCGGGTAGCAGCGGGCGCGCTGTGTTGACGGCAAGCGCAGCCACTGCCGCCAACGACGCTGCAACGTCCGCGCCGAAATCCGGCGCAGGCGGCGCGGCGACCCCGGCGTACGTCGGTGCGTCGGGTCCCGACCCCACGTCGCAGGTGACGACCGCTGCTGCAATGGCGGCGGCGAGCGCCGTCGTCGCCAGCAATTCGGCAAGCAACGATGAGACTTTGTCGCCTACGGCTGATTTAGCGGCGCCCGCTACGGCGGGTGCAAAGGCCGCGGTTGCTGCGAACGGCGCGCTTGTGCCGGGACTCCCGGTTCCGGCCGGCCGGCCCAGCGCCGCGGCCGCTGCCGCCACCACCGCTGCGACAACCGCCGAGGCGGTGCCGGGCTCCGCCGGCGCAGCGGGAGCCGAGAAGCATGCGGGCGGCGACACAGATGATTCATTGCTATCCGATACATCGGCCGGATCCGCCGGCGCGGCGCAAATAGCGGTCAATTCCGCCGGCGCATCCGATTCGGCGGCGCCCACTTTGAAGGTCACAGCGGGGCTGGATACACCCGAGTTCGGACAGGGTCTTGCGGACCGAGTGACCTGGATGGTGGACAACAATCTTTCCAGCGCCAAATTGCAGGTCAACCCGCCGCAGCTCGGGCCAATAGAAGTACGCATCTCCGTGCAGGGCGGTCACGCGCAGGTTTGGCTCACCAGCCATAGTGCGGTGACGCGCGATGCGCTCGAGTCGAGTTCACCCAAATTGCGCGAAATGCTGGGCGACCAGGGATTCGGTCAAGTCAGCGTCGATATCTCACAGCGCAATTTTCAGGATCGCTCCGCGCACGCCCAGCCCTATGATTGGTCCGCAACCGCGAATACCGGCTCGCCGGCAGCGCTGTCTGCGGCCGCAGCGTCCTTGCCGCGGCTCTCGAACGGTGCGATCGATGCCTATGCCTGATCTTAAGATCGCTCAGATCATTCCGCCGTTGATGGATATGATTTGCCCGGTGATGTAACCGGCCTCCTCGGAGGCGAGATAGCCCACCAAGCTCGCAACTTCTTCGGCGCTGCCGGCACGCTTCATCGGCACCATGTCGGCAATGGCGGCGGCATCGAAGGCTGCATCGCCCATGCCGGTGGAAATAATGCCCGGCGCCACGGCGTTGACGGTGATGCCGCGGCTCGCCACTTCGAGACTCAGCGCCTTGGTGGCGGCGTTCAGCGCGCCCTTGGCCGCCGCATAGTTCACCTGGCCGCGATTTCCCATCAGCGCCGTGACCGACGATATGCTGACGACCCGGCCCCAGCGCGTGCGAATCATCGGCAACATCAGCGGCTGGGTCACGTTGTAGAACCCGTTCACCGACAGGTCGATGACGCCGTGCCATTGCGCCGGACTCATTCCCGGGAACACGGCGTCGTCGTGAATTCCGGCATTGTTTACCAGCACCTGTATCGGGCCATCGTCGAGCAATTTCTCCGCCGCCGCGCGCGTCGCGGCCGCATCGGTCAGATCGAAATGCACCGCAGCCGCTCCGCCGCCTGCGGCCACGATGCCTTGCACAATGGATTGAGCGGCCGCGGTGCTGCGATGGGCGTGCACGTACACGAAGCATCCGGCTGCACTCAGGCGCCGGCAAATGGCCGCGCCGATGCCGCCGCTGCCGCCCGTCACCAAGGCACGAATCGGCGTTTTATTCATATGGTCATCCGTTGATGGGCATCGAAGACCACCGTCGCCCGGCCGCTCAACAGCCGCTGTGCGCCGGATGTCACTGCAAATTCGTAGAGGGCGGTGCCGCCGTCGCCCGCGAGCAGCAGAGCATCGCAAATCAGATCGGCTTCCAGGTCGTCGAAGCGCAGTCTATGCAGCCGAACATCGCGTAAACCGGCGAGAAAGCCCGCCTCGGGCGGGGGGTTGCCGGCCGCGCCGGTCCCGGCCGCGAGTGCGCCGTGCACGGCCATCGCCTGTGCCGCGTATTCGATTGCGCAAGCGATGCCAAGCCGGCCCCGGGAGCGCAACGGATGATCTGCGGCGCGATGCGTGCCGCTGCGGCAGCGTACATGCTGTGCATCCCATTCGATGATTTCATCGAGCAGACACATGCGGCCGCGATGCGGAATGTTGCGCTCGATCCATGTGCGGTCTATGCGCATGGTTTTATTTCCACTGCCACGCGCGACACGTCCAGGTATTCGAGGACGGCGCGCGCCGTCTCGCCCCGCGCCAGCAAACGAAGCAAGGGCAGCGAGCGGGCCGCCGGAATTGCGCAGCGCAACTCTTCCAAGGCCGGATCCGTCATACGGTCATGGGCCTCATCGGTCAGCACGGCGTCCAGCCGCGCCGACGACGAAGCGCGCCGTCGGGGAGTCAATACCATGGCGACGCCGAAGGCGTCGGGCAGGGGGCGCTTCGCGTGCAATGGCTGCGGGTATTCCGAGTCATAGGCGACCAACAGAACCGGTTCGCCGTCGACCGCGACCTGGGTCATTGCCTCGAGCAGACCGGCGTTGAAGCTTGCATCGAATGCGCACAGAACGTTCGATTCGGCCATGGCGCCCGTGGCGATGCTCCAATAGCCCGCCGCGGCGTTGTGCACCGAGTTGGCGAAACGCGTGGGCGATATCTCGCGGCCCGCAAGCGACAAGGCCTGACACAGTTCGTGGCAGTTGTGTCCGTCGCCGCCGGAAGATGAGAACACACTGGCGAGCTCCGCGGGATCCTCGCCGGCCTGCGACGTCGCTTCCATCGCTATGGCCAGCGCAAGTTTGACGACGCGGCCGGTACGCCGCCGTTCTGCGGCGGCCAAAAGGGTTGGCGTCGGCAACACGGTGGGCGCCGCCGCGTAGGGCGCGCGGCCCGCGAGCACCGCGGCTGCGTGCGGCCAGTTCGATAGTCCCGGACCCAGAATGCCGAGACCGCTGACATAGGCGGATAAGTTCATCCTGCGCGCCCGAAAATGAGACTGCAGTTCGTGCCGCCGAAACCGAACGAATTGGAGAGAACCCGCAGGATCGGGGTGCGGCGATTGTCCTTTATATAGTGTGCGGTGAGAGTGGGATCGATCGTGCTCGTCCGCACTCCGCCCGGCATCAACCCGTTCTGAATGGCAAGAGCGCTGATGACCGCCTCCAGAGCGCCGGCCGCGCCCAGCGTATGGCCGGTCGCACCCTTGGTCGAACTGCAGGGCGTGGTCGGGCCGAACAGGCTGGTGACCGCCTGGCTTTCGGACCGGTCGTTGCTCGGGGTGCCGGTTCCGTGCAAATTGATGTAGTCGATATCGCCGGGCTCGAGTTCGGCCGCCTGCAGCGCGGCTTGCATCGCACGGCGTGCGCCGAGTCCTTCAGGATGCGGCGCCGACATATGGTAGGCATCGCTCGATTCGCCGATGCCGAGCAAGAGCACGGAGTCCGCAGGCACGTCATCCGGCGGCCGTTCGAGCAGGACAAATGCCGCCGCCTCGCCGATGGAGATGCCGTCTCGCGCGACGTCGAAGGGGCGGCACGGCGCCGGCGATGTCAGCTGCAGAGAATGAAAGCCATACAGGGTGGTGAGGCACAGCGAATCCACGCCCCCGACCAGCGCCGCATCGATGAGCCCGGCCTCGATCATGCGCCGCGCCGAGCCGAAAGTTTTGGCGCTGGACGCGCAGGCACAGGAGACTGCAAAGGCAGGTCCCTCCAGACCGCACCGTTGGCGAACGTAATCGGCCACTGAAAATGAATTGTGGGTGGAGCCGTACTCGAAGCTTTGCGGCAGCACTCCGCTGACCGGGTCGCGCGCTCGATAGGCAAGCTCGGTCTGCAGGATGCCCGCAGTGCTGGTGCCCAAGAACACGCCCACGCGGCGCCTGCCCCATCGCTCAGC
>Ga0193716_1002340_pt1 | contig 10706 bp, 9 predicted proteins | sample U2c1metaG_FD_145901 | JGI IMG/M metagenome (GOLD analysis project Ga0193716, IMG submission 145901) | Soil microbial communities from a riparian zone of the East river system, Colorado, United States - U2c1 | ecosystem: Environmental > Terrestrial > Soil > Riparian zone | place: USA: East River...
GTGACGTCCACAACCGCGAGGCGGACGGATTTGCCGATTTGTGGAGCGGCCAGTCCAACGCCTTGCGCGGCATACATGCTGGCGAACATGTCTTCGGCAAGCTCTTCAAGTTCGGCGTCAAATTTTGTGACGGCGGCCGCGGATTTTTCCAGGACAGGATCGCCATACTTGACGATGGGAAAAATTCTTCGCGGAGTGCCCGAAACTTCCGGTGTAACACTCTCCGTGGTCGTGGCTTCAGAAGTCGGCGATTTGTCGGGCATAGGCATCAAAATTCCGCCGCATCTCAGCGAGGGAGTCTCCTCCGAATTTTTGCAGAAAAGCGTCTGCTAATACAAGGGCCACCATGGCTTCTCCGGCAACCCCGGCGGCCGGGACGACGCACCAGTCCGACCGCTCGTAGGCCGCCTGGACTGGTTCTTTGCTGACCATGTCGGCGGTGCCCAGAGCGCGGCGCAGCGTAGAAATGGGTTTCAGGTACCCGCGGACGACGACATCTTCGCCGTTGGTGATACCGCCTTCCAGACCGCCGGCACGGTTCGACGAGCGCTTGAAGCGCTGGGCGGTTTTGTCGTACGAAATTTCGTCCATTACTTCGCTGCCGAACGAGCCCGCTGCCAGAATTCCTGCGCCGAGTTCAACCCCTTTAACGGCTTGGACGCTCATAACGGCTTGCGCGAGTCGGCCATCGAGTTTTTCATCCCACTGCGCGTGACTGCCGAGGCCTACGGGGACGTTGTGGACGACGACTTCAAAGATACCGCCGACGGTGTCGCCGGCTTTGAGCACGGCGTCGACTTCGGCTTTCATCTTTTCCTGCAGAGCGCGGTCGACGCAGCGGAGCGGAGAATCGATATCGGCGTTGATGGCTTTGATTTCGTCCCAGCTGACCTGGCGATCGAGGCGGTTGTGGCCGACCTGAATGGTGTGGCTGGCGATTTCGGTGCCGAGCGTGCGGAGCAGTTGCTTGGCGACGGCTCCGGCGGCCACCCGCGCAGCGGTTTCCCGAGCCGAAGCGCGCTCCAGGATGTAACGCGCGTCGTGAAAATTAAATTTTTGGGAGCCGGCGAGATCGGCGTGTCCGGGACGGGGAGCGGTGAGCTTCCGCTCTTGGCCGACGGACGCTTCCGTTGCCTCAACGGGGAGGACATTTTCCCAGTTGGCCCAATCGCGATTTTCTATGCGCATGGCGATGGGCGCGCCGATGGTTTGTCCGTGACGCACGCCGGCGAAAATATCGACGCGATCTTTTTCGATTTTTTGGCGGCCGCCGCGCCCGTAGCCGAGTTGCCGGCGATGCAGTTCGTGATTGATGAATTCCACGTCGATCGGAAGGGCCGCAGGGAGCCCCGAGACGAATGCCAGAAGCCCCTGGCCGTGCGACTCACCCGCCGTGTAAAACCGCAGCATGTTCGAAAGCGTCCCCGGATGAAAAACTTGCTTGTTGCAGAGTCCACCAGTTTAGCTGTCGCGCGGCGATGCGTCCAGTTGCGGACCTGTACTTGTCGGATCCGGTGAGAGAACGATTCCTGCGGCAGAGGCGGCCATGTGCAGGTGGGCCAGTGAGCTGGAACAACAATTGGATCTCCTGCGCGCAAGCGTTAAAGAAGACCGTCATCCCCCTGGTGGCTTGGTCATCACAACGCCAAGCCAAGGATGCTGGCGGCAGCAATCCCCGCCAGTCAGGAGTCGTACCCGCTGGGATGGGCTGCACCGGAGACGGCAAAAAGCGCATCTATTGTAGATGCCAATGTCCCGGTAACTCATTTTGCGGACGAAGGTTGCTTGACGGGATGACGTGGCGCGGTTAGGCTTCCTTCGACTGGTCTTGACGGAAAACAAAACCGTGGCAGACACCCCAATTCAGGTTGCAGAGCCCGAAGTCATTCCGGAACCGCCTCCTACAATTCTGGGTGTCCTGACTGAAATCTCGAAGGACTGGGTTTCGGGCATTCAAGACTGGTCGCTCATGGCTTGGCGCGCCGTGGCGAATATTCCCGTCGGTCCGCACTACTTTCAAGACACTCTCGCGCAGATGGATGATATCGGTGTGGGCTCCCTGCCGATTGTCCTGCTCTCCGGGTTTTTCATTGGCGCGGTCATGGTATTGCAGACGGGAGCGCAATTTACGCGCTTTGGGCAGACCGCTCTGACCGGCGACATTGTGGCCATTGCCCTCGTGCGCGAGCTGGGGCCCACACTGACAGGAATTCTGGTGGCGGGACGCTGCGCCTCTGGCATCGCCTCGGAGCTGGGTTCAATGCTCGTGACCGAGCAAGTGGACGCCATGCGCGCGATGGGCACAGATCCCAGCCGCAAACTCGTGACGCCACGCGTGTTGGCCACCATCCTCGTGTTGCCCCTGCTGACGGCGCTCAATGATTTCATGGGGCTCCTCGGCGGATGCGTGGCTTCGGTTTTTTCGCTGCGCCTGGGCGCGGTTGAATTTTTCACGCGGGCCATTAACGCCCTCGATTTTGCCGATCTGATGCAAGGCTTCATGAAGCCGGCGGTGTACGGATTTATTCTGGCCACGGTCGGCTGCTACAAGGGGTTGACAGTGAGTGGCGGCACGCAGGGCGTGGGCCGCGCTACGACGCAGGCGGTAGTGGTCGCTTCCGTGCTGATCATTGGCGCCGACGTTTTTCTGACGAAGCTGGCACTCTTTCTTGGAGACAAAGTCTTCTAACCGCACTATGCGACCATTGGCGCGATTGGGAATCGAACGCTTCTCCAAACGAATCCACACGCAGTTCCTGTGCAGGCGCTCGGGATGAGCGTGTCTGCTCGAGTTCTGTCCTCGCCGCCTCCTGCGATCAAGGCGGTCGCTCAGTTCACTGGCGTTCGTGTGGGATTTGACGAAGGCGAAATCCTGCGTGGCGTTTCTTTTTGTGTGCAGGAGCGCGAAACGCTGGTGCTGCTCGGCGAAACGGGAACCGGGAAAACCCTTACGCTGAAAATGGCGGCCGGACTTCTGCAACCGAACCGGGGAACGGTTGAGGTTCTGGACAAAGACCTGTCGAAAATGACGGAACGTGAACTGCTCGCTTTTCGGCGACAGATCGGGTTTGTGTTTCAGGAAGGCGCGCTGTTTGATTCCATGACGGTGGCGGATAACGTGGCCTACCGTTTGCGGGAAGACCACGTATCTGAGGATGAGATCGCGCCGCGGGTGAGAGAGGTTTTAGAGTTTGTTGAACTGGAACACACCCTCGACATGCTGCCCTCTGAATTGTCGGGAGGAATGCGCCGGCGCGTTTCGATTGCCCGAGCCCTGATTAATCGTCCGGCGCTGGTGCTCTACGATTCGCCGACGGCGGGACTCGATCCGGTGACCTCGCAGACGATCATTACGCTGATCCTGCGACTGCGTGACGTATATGGGGTGACCGCGATGCTCGCGACGCATCGCCTGCAGGATGGGTTTGCTCTGGCAAATTTCAATTTCGACCCCCAGACCAAGCGCGTGAAGCGCGACATCCCCGGTGAGCGGGCTCCGGTGACGCGTTTTCTGGTCTACAAAGAGGGGAAAATTTATTTTGAAGGCAGCCCGGAGGAGATTTCAGAATCTAAAGATGAATATCTCAGGCGCTTTCTGGTCTGAAACTGTATAGTCTGGTGGCAATGAACCCGGGAGGGGAGTGGTAATGGCGCAGAGGAAACAGCTCACCTGGACCGAATTGCGAGTCGGCCTGTTTGTACTGGTCGGCCTGTTCGTGCTGGCCGCCGGAATTTTTTATGTAACGGGTGCGGGAATTTTGGGGCCCAAGTACCGGCTGCGCACGTATTTGCCGGAAGTTTCCGGACTTGCCAATGGCGCGCCGGTGCGCGTCGACGGCGTCGAAGTCGGCAATGTGGAGTCCATCCGGCTGGTGCCGAGCATCCAGGGAAAACCACCCGAAAAAGGCAAGAATATTGAAATCGTCATGCGCGTGGACAAGCGCTATCAGGGCGATATTTTGACGGATTCGGCGGCCAGCCTGGTGACCGAAGGTTTGCTGGGCAATCGCTACGTGAACATCACCCGCGGGTTTACCGGAACGGTTCTCAAAGAAGGGCAGGAAATTCCCGGGTCGGAAGAAAAAGCCATGAAGCTGGTGGTGGAGCGCAGCGCGGACGTGCTGGCGAATTTGCAGGCGCTTACAGAAAATGTCCAAGACCTGCTCGAAGGCGTGAAAAAAGGCGAAGGCACACTGGGAAAATTGTTGACCGATGATGCGGCCTATAAACACCTGAACAATGTGCTGGCCCGAACCGATTCCATGCTCGGAGGCATTCAAGCCGGGCAGGGAACAGTCGGCAAGCTGGTGGCTACCGACGAGCTGTACGGCAAGGTGGACCAGGGCCTGGACAATGTAAACGCGATCCTCGGCGATGTTCGCGCGCAGAAGGGAACCATTGGCAAGTTGCTGTATGACCCGTCGCTTTTCGATCAGGCGAAAGAAGCGATTGGAAAGACCAATGCGCTCATTGGCGACGCCCGCGCGGGCAAAGGGAGTCTCGGAAAGTTCGTAACGGATGAAACGTTGTACAACAAGTTGCGCGATACGAGTTCGAACCTGGCGACCGCCACCGGCAAACTGAATGACAATACGACGACGGCCGGGAAACTCTTCTCCGATCCGCAGCTGTACGACAACCTGGCGGGACTCACCGGTGACCTGCGGCTGCTGATTGGCGATTTCCGGCAAAATCCCAAGAAATTCCTGCACATCAAAGTAACCATCTTCTAGTGCGGTTTTGCTCGAGCAGGCGGCTTGGCTCGCGCGTCCCGGCTGTGTTGTAATGAGCTTGTAACAATACCGGCATATTCTTTTTAGAACTGTTGAGTTTTGCCCAAATCGATGGAAAACCTAGACTCCTCACAGAAGTTGCGCGCCGAACCCGCCAAGTCCACATTGCCGCAGCCGGGAAGACCAGTCCCGAGCAAGGCGTATCCCGGAGCTCTGATCGTGGTCGAGGGCACGGACGGTTCGGGCAAAAGCACGCAACTCTATTTGCTCAAGCGCTGGCTGGAAATTGGCGGCTACCGCTTGCACTTTACCGAGTGGAACTCTTCGCCCCTGGTAAAGTCGGCCACCCGCCGCGGAAAGCAGCGGCGGCTGTTGACTCCCACTACATTTTCACTCCTCCATGCCGCGGATTTTGCCGATCGTTGCGAGCGGCAGATCATGCCGCTGCTGCAGGGGGATTATCTGGTGCTCGCGGATCGTTATATCTACACCGCTTTTGCGCGCGACGCGGCGAGGGGCTGCCCGGAGCGGTGGCTGAGAAACCTGTATCGTTTCGCTCCGATTCCTGACATCACATTCTATTTTCGCGCGCCGCTCGACGTCGCGGTGCATCGCATCTTGAGTGGGCGGCCCAAACTGAAATACTACGAAGCGGGCATGGATTTGGGGCTGTCGTACGATCGCGCGGAGAGCTTTCGGTTATTCCAGGCGCGGATTCTGGAAGGCTACGACAAGATGGTGGATTCGGACAATTTCGTGGTCCTCGATGGAACTTTGCCGGTGAACAAATTGCAGAAGCAGATGCGCGATATTGTGGCCTCGAAGATTGACTTGAAGCGCTTTGCTCCGCGCGCGCTGGAGGCCGAGTAGTCATGACGGAACACGAAAAAGACAAAGGGGCGACCTCTAGCCTCCCTGGGGCCACGCCGGAAAATGCCGGAACCGCTGCGCTCGTAAAGACGACAGCGATTGAGGACAGTTCCTCGCAGTATTTTTTTGGCGAGCCCTTGGTTGGATTTGATCCCAGCGAAATAACCGGCACGCTGGTGGTGATTGAAGGCATGGACGGGTCCGGACGCTCGACGCAGATTGCGCTATTGCAGGAGTGGCTGGAGTCGGAGGGATTTTCCGTGGTGACCAGCGGATTGCGCCGCTCAAATCTGGTGGGCCGCGATATCGATGAGTTGCTGGCAAAAAATGCGGTCACCCGGCTGACCCTTGCTCTGATGTATGCAACCGATTTTTTTGACCAGCTGGAACACCGTATTTTGCCGGCGCTGCGCGCCGGAGCGGTGGTGCTGGCGGACCGTTTTATTTTTACGCTGATTGCACGCGGTGTGGTGCGCGGCATCAATCGCGACTACATGAGCGGACTGTATGCCATGGCCCTGCGTTCGCATCTTACCTTTTGGCTGAACGTGCGTCCGGAAACCGCCTTTGGACGGGAATTCAGGAAGTCGCAGGCCATCAGTTACTGGGAAGCCGGACGCGACATGTCGCTTTCCCACGATTTGTTCTGGTCTTTCATTCGCTACCAGACGATGATCAAGCGCGAATTCGAAGTCATGGCCAAGCGCCACAGTTTCATCGAACTGGATGGCGAAGCCAGCGTCTCGACGGTCAACAAGCAGTTGCGCCACCGCATCGGCGAACAACTCGGAATTCGCGCCTCAAAATATGCCCCCTCATCGGCTCTTGCGCATCTCTGGCGGTAGATTCCTGAATGTCTGAACCGGTTCACATTGCCGCGATTGATGCTGGCTCAAACGCCGTGCGTCTTTCCGTGGCGCGAGCCTACTCGGCGCTCGACATCGAGCCTTTGCATATCGAACGATACCCGCTGCGCCTCGGCGAAGGCGTTTTCCTGCGTCACCGTTTCAGCGAGGAACTTTTCAAAAGAGGTGCAAAGGCGTTTGCGCATTTCAAAGAGGTGATGGAGGAATACGGCGTCACCAAGTGCCGCGCAGTGGCCACCAGCGCCACGCGGGAAGCGCGCAACCGCGAAGCGTTTGTGCGGCGCATCAAGCAAAAATCGGGAATCAGGCTGGAAACCATCAGCGCGACCGAAGAGTCACGACTGGGCCGCGAAGCCGTGCTTGCGGCGATGGGGCCGGAAAGCCCGCCGCGTTGTATCGCGGACCTGGGCGGCGGAAGCCTGGAAATCAGTATCTTGCAGGATCACGGCCTGACCCAAAGCGCGCAGTTGCCGGTGGGAACGGTGCGACTGATGTCGACCCTGAATATCCCGAATGTCATCCGGCCGGCGCAAGCGGAGCAGGTGAGGAAATATGTCCGAGCGTTGCTCGAGTCGAAACTTCCGTCGCGGCCGAATTTGGGCGAGCAGGTGGCGGTGGCTCTCGGCGGTAATGCAGAAACTCTGGCCAATGTCGCTCCCGGGCCGCGTCAACACGGACTTCCCACGATTGAAATTTCACTTCTGCGCGAACGTTTGCAGGACATTCTGGAGCGCGACGTACGGGAGCGCATGAAAAGTTACGCCGTGCGACGCGACCGGGCCGACGTGATGGCCATTGCCGCGATCACCTTCATTACCCTCGGACGGTACCTGAATGTTCGCTGTTTCGCAGTGCCTGGCGTAGGGCTGCGCGAAGGAATCCTGCAGGAAATTGCGCGGGAGGTTTTCTCGCGCAAAGAGCCGCACCGCTACAATGCGGCCGCGCGGCAGCTTCTGGTAGGAACGCGGAGTTTTGCGCGCCGGCTTGATTACGATCAGTCGCACGCCGAACACGTGCGCGAGCTCGGAATTCTGCTGTTTGACCAACTGCAGGCGGTTCATCATCTGCCGGCGCAGTCCCGTGTTTTGCTCGAAGCCGGATCGCTGCTGCATGACGTCGGGCACCGGGTGAGCCACCGCGGGCATCACAAACACGGGGAATATCTGGCGCTCAACGGAGATATTCCCGGCCTTGAGGGGCGTGACCGGGCGATCGTGGCCACTCTGGTTCGCTATCACAACCGAAAATCGGAGCCGGCCGGGCACCACGTGGCCTATTCGACTTTGAACGGCGCCGACAAGCGGATTGCGCGGCGCCTGGCGGCCATCCTGCGAATCGCCGAGGCGCTCGATCATTCCCACCGGCAGCGCGTCACAAATCTCAAGACTTCATTTCAGAAGGATGCCGTGAGCCTGCAAATCAGCGCCCGCGGGGATGCGGCAGAAGATTTGCGCGACGCGAACCGCAGCGCGGAATTGTTTGAGAAGGAATTTCACGTCAGCATTCATTTTCGGCAGTTGTCGGCGTACACACGCTGGATGAAGTGATCCAAGGGAGAACCAACATGCAGATTTATGTTGTGCGACACGGAATTGCGATTGAACGCGAAGATCCGAAGTGCCCGTCAGAGCCGGAGCGGTACCTGACCGAGGAAGGCATCGAAAAAACCAAGCAAGTCGCCAAGGGACTCGCCGCTCTCGGAGCGTCGGCAGATCATATGCTTTCCAGTCCCTACGTTCGCGCCATGCAGACGGCGGAGATTTTTGCGAATTTTCTCGACCATTCGAAACAGAAGATTGGACGGACCGACTTGTTGCTTCCGGGTGCCGAACCGGCCATGTTATTTCGCGAACTCGCCAAGGACAAACAGTCCTCGACGGTTTTTCTGTTTGGACATGCGCCGCAGTTGGACGATCTCATCGCCGCCGCGCTGGGCTCGAAGCAGCACCTAACCGGGCTCAAGAAGGCCGGCGTGGCGCTGCTTGAATTGAAACGGGTTTCACCGCCCAACGCGCAAATTGTTTGGTTGAGTACGCCGAAGATTCTGCGACGAATGGGAAAGTGACGACGTCTAGCCCGCCGAAGCGACAAAAAACCGCAGAGGTTCGTTTTGACTCACGGCCCCGTCCGATTTTTGTGCGTTCGACGCGGGGGTTTCCGCGACTTTGAGCGGGTGTGGTTTCAGCAGCAGGGGCTGTGCGAGAGTCGACTCGAGCAGATGCTTGCCGGCGGCCAGCTGCGCTGCCGTTTCCGGCGTGTCGGCAAAGTGCGGCGTGTGCAGAACGATGGCTTCGTGGGATTTTTCGATGCGGAAACCGGAACCGGTGGTTATGCCGCATTTGCGGAAGACGCGCGCAAGTCGCAGCACGCCGGCGAGGGCCCGGATTTCGTTTTGCTCGCGATCCGGCAGGCCTGCGAAGCTCTTTTTATCCAGACTGGGCTCCGCTCCGCGGTGATAGCGAATTGTCCAGCCCAGTAAGTCCCACTCGGCCTCCGACCAGCCGGGAGGCATGGGAAGGCTGTTCACAAATTTCCGGGCGGCTCTTTGCGGCGCCTTATCCGATTCTCCAGGCAAAGAATTGTGCAGGCGGGAAGCGGCCAGGAACACCCGCCGAAGCGAAGTTTGCTCGAACGCTGGAAGCGCTTTGGCGTAACGAAGGGCGTCGAAAACGGCGAGTCCGATTCTGGAAATTTGCGAAGTCCTGCGCATACGAGAGTCCGCGGCTTGCGCTGTAGCGCGCAGCCGCGCCAGAGACGCCTCCGCAAGGCGGCCATTGGTCGGCAGATTGGATCGCCACTGATTCCACAAGCTGGTTTTGCCGAGCGTGAGGTGCCGGTAGGTTTCCACGCGTGCGTGACGTTCCCGGGCAATGGTTTCCCGCCAAAACTTGCGGGATTCTTCCGTTTCCACTGAGTCCGACTGCTTGATGCAGCCGAAGAGGACGTCCAAATCGTGCACTTCGCCCAGAAGATCTTGCACGCGCTTGAGGTCACTGCCCCAGGCTTCATGATGCTGCGGCAAGAACCCTTCAACCGTGTAGCGAAATTTCTTCAGCCCGATACGCAAGGCGTGCCATGGTTTTGTTTTTTCCGAGCGCAGAGCTTTGACGTGCAGCGCCCGCGCTTCTTCCCAACGCTCGAGAGCGAGGCATTCCGCTGCCAGTCCGCCAACCGGCACCAGACGCTGCCGCGAGCGCAGCCTGCGTTCCAGCTGCTTCCAGTTTTTCTCGTCGAATTTTTCCGCTTGCCGCAGCGCTTGTGTCTGCAGCTCGCCTTCGTTCTCTTCCAACCCGGACTGCAGTTGTGCGCGCACCGGATCGGTGTCGGGGCCAAGCTTGCGAACCCATTCCTCGAGCACGTGCGCATCGCGCAGTTCCCCAAGCCCCCGGAACAGTTTCTTGGCGGTCTTGCGCATCTCCTGCCAGGCAGGATCAGGATCGACTTCTTCCATTACCGAAGCCAGCGATCGGCAACGCCGGATGGCCACGCGCAAGTCGTGAACCGCGTCGGGGCCGGGCGAGTGGCGGACGTTATCGAGTTCCTTGAGGGCGCGGTCCATCCAGAAGGAGAGTCCGCGATGCTCTGGGCGAGCAACGGAAAGAGAACTGGCGCTAGCCATCGAAATCCTCGAAATTGCGAAACCCATTCGAATGTCCCATCGGAAAGGGACCCCTGTCGAATGGGGCCCTACAGGGTAATCCTTGGGCGCAGCCGAGTCCAGTCAAGCGTGCTGTGGAAAAGGTTGGGAATCATGCGGATGAGGGTGACGCCCATCACGAGAGCCATGGCGGCGGCAATCAGGAAAATTCGGCCGGGGTCCGGGTGCCCCAGGCGCAGCATCGCGTACTGAGCGACGGGTTGCAGTGCAACTCCCAGAAAAGAAAGCAGGTTAGCTACGGCGATGGTGCGGCCTTTTTCCTCCACCGGGGCCCGCTGCTGGATCACCGCGTTGACGGGCACTACAAAGAAACCCGCCGCGAGACCAAGACAGGCAATTTCGATCAGTACGGTCGCGTAACTGATGCCGGGTTGCCCGAGAAGTGCGGCCATGGCGATGATTCCCGCCAGGCCCGGGAGGATCATGCCCATTTCGATTTTCTTGCCGGAAGCGAATCCGGCGATGAAACTGCCGACTCCGATGCCGAGACTGAGTGCCGCCAGCAGGTAGCTGCTGTGGGACTCGTCGGCGTGAAGAATATCCGTTCCGTAAAGAACGAGATTGAGCAAAAGGAGCGAA
>Ga0193716_1002341_pt1 | contig 10701 bp, 9 predicted proteins | sample U2c1metaG_FD_145901 | JGI IMG/M metagenome (GOLD analysis project Ga0193716, IMG submission 145901) | Soil microbial communities from a riparian zone of the East river system, Colorado, United States - U2c1 | ecosystem: Environmental > Terrestrial > Soil > Riparian zone | place: USA: East River...
GCGGCGGGGTTCGCGCCGCTGCCGTTGCCGCCGATGCCACCCTCGCCGCCGCCTCCGCCGGAAGCTGCGGTGCCGCCGCCGCCGCCCTGGCCGCCCTGACCACCGCTGCCGCCGACGCCGACGATCGAGCCGCCGTTGCCACCGGCCCCGCCCGTGCCGCCAGCAGTGCCGGTGCCACCGTTCACGCCGGTCCCGCCGGTGCCGCCGGTGCCGCCGGTGCCACCGTCACTGTTGGAAAAGCCAGATAGGTCATCCCCGCCGGTGCCGCCGGTGCCGCCGGTGCCGCCGGTCCCGCCGGTGCCACCGGTGCCGCCGTTGCCGGCATAATTGGTGATGGCCCCCGGAGCGCCGGTGCCGCCGGTGCCGCCGTCGCCACCTAGGTCACCGCCTTTGCCACCGGCGGCCCCGTCGGTTGGTGTCCCAATCGGGCCCGCTGCGCCATCGGCGCCGTTGCCACCGTTCTGCAGACCGACACCGTTCCCGCCAGGCTCACCGGGCGTGGTCCCCGCCGGTGCCGTGTCCGACGTAGTGGGGGGGTTCGTGCCGGGAAGACCGGTGCCTCCTGCACCGCCTGCCCCGCCGGTGCCCCCATTGCCGACGAACATTCCGGCCGCACCACCGTTACCGCCGTTGCCGCCGCCGACGGTGGCGTTGCCGTTTCCGCCCCCACCGCCCGCGCCGCCGTTGCCGATGAACATGCCGCCGCTGCCGCCGTTGCCGCCGGCCACTCCTGCGGTGGTGGAGCTGTAGCCGTTGCCGCCGCTGCCTGCGAACAGTCCGCCGTTGAAGCCGTCGGGATGTGCTGCAGTGCCGTCGGCGCCGTTGCCGATGAACAGATTCAGCCCGGGAATGGAACCGGCGAGGTCGAAGAAGGCGTTCGCGAACCCGAACGGATCGGAAATGCTTGGGCCGGCGGGGATTACGGTCAGGGCGGTGCTTGCGCCAAAGAGACTGTTCACGCTAAGGGACGCGCTGGGGTTGTTGCACCCGACGAGGCTGGTGCACAGATCGATGGGTGCCGGCACCAGCGGCGCAGCCTGCGCCACACCGGAACCGATGAACAATGCCGCGACGGGTGCGCCAAGGACGACCCCGGCTCCGCCGATCAGCGCCGTGGTTGCGGCGAAGGGCCGCACCTGCTTGCGTCCGCGACGGGAGCCGGTACCTCGCTCACCCCGAGTGGTTGTTTGGAGTTGCTTGCTGCGATTGGACATGGGAATTCCCCCTACAAATGATTGGTTGGGCCACGCTTCGTGGCGAGGGTCGTCCTCGTGTTGCCCGCCGACACTTCGCCAGTTGCCACTGCGTCCTCCTCACCGTTCGAAGCGCGGGTAGGCCTGGACGTCGACCCGTCGCATGCAGTGGTGTCTGACATCGTCGGTCGAGAAATACGCGAGGGAGTGAGTAGTCGACTACTCGTGTTTGCGTTCGAAATTAACGTTTCCGGCAAATTGTTCGTGGCGCCCATTCGTGATCGGTTCGCACCTCGACCTGGCGTAGCGATTTTGCGAAATCACCGTCAATGGCCATCAATCCAGCGTCAATCCACCGTCAATCAATCACCCCGCACAAAAACTGCGGCGGCGTTGGAATTCGTTCGGCAAACGGAGGGCTGGGGACGCATGGCGGATGGAACCGGTGTGTCCGTTTCCGTTCGAGTGCTCGGCGAAGTAGCCATCGCGTATGACGGCATCGCGCTACCGCTGCCCGAGAGCCTCCGCGCGGTCGCGTTGCTGGGGCGTCTCGCCGCCCATGGCGGCTCCCGGACCCGATCCGAAATCGCATCGTCGCTGTGGCCCGACGTGCCCGACGCCGCCAGAAGGCGTGTGGATGTTGCTGACGGCCCCTCCGGTTTCCCGAGTGGTGGACCGGAATCGAATCGACCACCGTCGGCGGTGACGGCGACTGCACGATGTACGTCGAGGGCTATCCCGACTTCCCGATGCCCCAGACTCTCGATGTATCGCGTGACGACAGCAGCGTGAAGATCTCCTGCATGGTGTCCGACCTGGTGTTCCAATGGCACCTGGAACCGGTCGACGGCGGTACGAAAACATCTGTGCACGTGGACATTCCCGAAAGCGAGGCCGCCCGCCTCGACATGCAGCGCGACATCATCACCTCAGCGCTGCGCAAACTCGGCACGCTGACGCCGGCTGATGTCCTCAGTCGGTTGCGTACAACGTCTCGAACCGCTCGATGGACCGTTCGATGTCGCCCTTCACGGCTCGGGCTGCGGCCGCTCCGATCGGACCGAACAGCGGCCTTCCACCCAGATCGATCTTCACCGTGAACGCGCTGCCCACGTCGGTTGGGGCCACCTTCATCGTCAGCGCGTACTTCGCACCGCCGACGCCGTCGCCGGTGATCTCCAGCAACGACGGCGGATCGAACTTCCGCACCGTCCACGTCACTCGGTTACGCATGCCCTTCGCTCCTGCGACACCGACGATGGTCGTGCCGACCGAGAGTTGATCGGGCAGCTCTGATCGCCAGCCCTGGTGCAGCTGCAGCCAATCGCCAAGTTCCGCGAGATTGGACACGTGCGCCCATGCCTCCTCGGGAGGCAGCGACAGCTTGCGGGTCAGCTCGAGTTTCGCCATGACCCCACAGCCTAGGGTGAGCTGGCGCTTCCTAGCCCACCACCCAGATCGCCTGCGCGGCGGGGCTGCCCAGATCGACGGTGGTCTCGCTGGACTCGCCGGGCGCTGCCGACGTCGCCGGGTCCTTGATGGCCACCGAGATCATGCCCGCGAAGTCGCGGCGGGCCACCACCCGCAACCGGGAGTCCAGGTTGATCCCGACACTGTCGAAGTAGCGCAGCATCTCCGGATCGGCGTCCGAGATCCTGGCGACGGTACCGGCCTCGCCGTCTCGGCAGTCCGACAGCTGTCGCGCAGGCGGGGTTGGCACCTGGCCGTCGGCGGCCGGGATCGGATCGCCGTGCGGGTCGCGTGTGGGATACCCCAGCTTGGCGTCGATGCGGTCCAGCATCCGGTCGGACACGGCGTGCTCGAGGATCTCGGCCTCGTCGTGCACCTCGTCCCAGCCGTAGCCGAGTTCGTTGACCAGGAACGTCTCCATCAGGCGGTGGCGGCGGACCATGGCCAGCGCGGCCTTGCGACCCGCCTCGGTGAGCGTCACGGCGCCGTACTTCTCGTGGTCGACGAGTCCCTGATCGGCGAGCTTCCGGATGGACTCCGAGGCGGTACTCGCCGACACCCCGATGCGCTCGGCGAGCATCTTCGTGCTGACCTTTTCCCGCGACCACTCCTGGGCGGTCCAGATGACCTTCAGATAGTCCTGGGCAACCGTCGACAGGTCGCGTTGGTTGCCTTCAGGACTCACGTTGAAGAAGTTTAGGCAATCAACACGTCAACCGGGCATCCAGCGCAGCCGCGGGGCCCGGCGCGTCGTAGGCTTGCACCCGTGCAGCGCTGGCGGGGTCAGGATGAGATCCCCACGGACTGGGGCAGGTGCGTCCTCACGATCGGCGTGTTCGACGGGGTGCACCGCGGACATGCCGAACTGATCAATCATGCGGTCAAGGCCGCGCGGTCCCGCGAGGTTCCCGCGGTGCTGATGACGTTCGACCCCCATCCGATGGAGGTCGTGTTCCCCGGCAGCCATCCGGCCCAGCTCACGACGCTGACCCGGCGCGCCGAACTCGTCGAGGAGATGGGCATCGACGTCTTCCTCGTCATGCCGTTCACCTCAGACTTCATGAAGCTGACCCCCGAGCGCTATGTGCACGAGCTGCTCGTCGAGCGCCTCCACGTGGTCGAGGTGGTGGTGGGGGAGAACTTCACCTTCGGCAAGAAGGCCGCCGGCACGGTCGGCATGATGCGCAAGGCCGGTGAGCGGCTGGGATTTGCGGTCGAGGGCATGTCGCTGGTGGCCGAGCATCATCGCGACGAGACGGTCACCTTCTCGTCCACCTACATCAGGTCCTGCGTGGATGCCGGCGACGTGGTGGCCGCGGCCGAGGCGCTCGGCAGGCCGCACCGGGTCGAGGGCGTGGTGGTGCGCGGTGACGGCCGAGGCAAGGTGCTCGGCTATCCCACCGCCAACGTGGCGCCGCCGATGTTCTCCGCGATCCCCGCAGACGGGGTGTACGCGGCATGGTTCACGGTGCTCGGACACGGCCCGGTGATGGGCACGGTCACCCCTGGCGAGCGGTACCAGGCGGCGGTGTCGGTGGGCACCAATCCGACCTTCTCGGGCCGCACCCGCACGGTGGAGGCGTTCGTCCTGGACACCGAGGCCGACCTGTACGGCCAGCACGTCGCCGTCGACTTCGTCGCCCGTATCCGGCCTCAGGAGAAGTTCGATTCGGTCGACGACCTCATCGTTGCGATGGGCGGCGATACCGAGAAGGCGCGGACCATCCTGCGCGATTCCTTCTAACCAGCACCGCACTGTTAGACTCTCCGGCGACCCAGCACAGCTGCAGTTCGCGGCGGCCGTGCCTCAGATGAACCCTCGCGGACCGATTTCAATGGAGTAATTTCGTGGCGCTCACTACCGAACAGAAAAAAGAGATCCTGGGCCAGTACGGCCTGCACGAGACCGATACCGGTTCGCCGGAGGCGCAGGTCGCAATGCTGACCAGGCGCATCTCGGATCTGACCGAGCACCTCAAGTTTCACAAGCACGATCACCACTCGCGGCGCGGACTGCTGCTGTTGGTGGGTCGTCGCCGGCGGCTGCTGAAGTACATCGCCCAGGTCGACGTGGCGCGCTACCGCTCCTTGATCGAGCGGCTGGGCCTGCGCCGCTGACGCGAGCGCTTCGTGCGGCCGCGATCGCATCGGCCGCAGTCATCGTGCTCGTGGCTTCTGGCTGCTCGTCCGCGGCTGCCGCGGACCTGAAGGTGGGGGACTGCCTCAAGGTCGGCGGCCCGCCCGATCGTCCCGACGTCGCTCGGGTCGAATGTGGCAGCACCGCATCGAACTTCAAGGTGATCTCGACGGTGCAGGATACCGACCAGTGTCCCTCCGATGCGGACTCGTACTACGCGACCCGCAGCTCGTTCAGTAGCACCGGCACCACGGTGTGCATGGACATCGACTGGGTGGTCGGCGGCTGCATGAGCATCGATCCCGAGAACGGCAGAGACCCGCTCCGGGTGAACTGCAACGACGCCTCGGTAGTCCACCGGCAGCGCGCCACCCAGATCCTGGTGAAGGTGGCCAACGTCGATCAGTGCGCTACCGGGGTCGGCTACGCCTATGACGAACGCCAGTTCACGGTATGCGTGGAGGACGTACCGTAAGCACTCCCGTTGGGCGGTCGGACGATTGCCACGGTGTAACATGAACGTGTTTTGAGCCACGTTGGGCTCGAACATCCGGTGCGGTTCGCGCAACATCCGCGTGCACCGTTCCAGCGCGCCACCTCGAGCACCCGCTCTCGAATGGGCGGTCTTCGGTAGTGGCGGCCGGTTCTCACCGGCCGCTTCGATCGACGGCCGTCAGGATTTCCGGGTTCTCTCGCGTGGCTCGCGAAATGGGGTGCGAAACCGCACCACACGAGAACTAAAGAGGTCTGACACACGTATGTCTGCAACTGAAATAGAAGACGGCGTATTCGAGGCGACAGCCGTCATCGACAACGGGAGCCTCGGCACCCGCACCATCCGCTTCGAGACCGGCCGGCTGGCCCAGCAGGCCGCTGGCGCCGTCGTCGCCTACCTCGACGACGAGACCATGCTGCTGTCGGCAACCACCGCCAGCAAGTCCCCCAAGGACCATTTCGACTTCTTCCCGCTCACCATCGACGTCGAGGAGCGGATGTACGCCGCGGGCCGCATCCCCGGCTCGTTCTTCCGCCGCGAGGGCAGGCCGTCCACTGACGCGATCCTGACCTGCCGGCTCATCGACCGGCCGCTGCGTCCCACGTTCGTCAGCGGTCTGCGCAACGAGATCCAGGTCGTCGTGACGATCCTGAGCCTCGATCCGAAGGATCTGTACGACGTCCTGGCGATCAACGCCGCGTCGGCGTCGACTCAGATCTCCGGTCTGCCGTTCGCAGGCCCGGTCGGTGGCGTGCGCGTCGCGCTGATCAACGGCCAGTGGGTCGCGTTCCCGACCGTCGAGCAGCTCGAAGGCGCCGTGTTCGACATGGTCGTCGCGGGCCGCAAGGTCGAGAACGACGACGTCGCGATCATGATGGTCGAGGCCGAGGCCACCGACAACGTCATCGAGCTCATCGCCGGAGGCGCGGGAGCACCGACGGAGAGCGTCGTGGCCGAGGGCCTCGAGGCCGCCAAGCCGTTCATCGCCGCGCTGTGTACCGCTCAAGAGGAACTGGCCGCAGCTGCGGGCAAGGAGACCGGCGACTACCCGGTGTTCCCCGACTACCAGGACGACGTGTTCTACGCGGTGTCCTCGGTGGCCACCGACGAGCTCGCCAAGGCGCTGACCATCGCGGGCAAGGAAGAGCGCAACGACCGCACCGACGAGATCAAGGTCGAGGTCCTGGAGCGGCTGTCCGAGCAGTTCTCGGGCCGCGAGAAGGAGATCGGCGCCGCCTACCGGTCGCTGACCAAGAAGCTGGTGCGGCAGCGCATCCTTGCCGACCACTTCCGCATCGACGGCCGCGGCATCACGGACATCCGTGCGCTGTCCGCCGAGGTCGCCGTCATCCCGCGTGCGCACGGCAGCGCGCTGTTCGAGCGTGGCGAGACCCAGATCATGGGTGTGACGACGCTCGACATGGTCAAGATGGCTCAGCAGATCGACTCGCTCGGGCCGGAAACGTCCAAGCGCTACATGCACCACTACAACTTCCCGCCGTACTCGACCGGTGAGACCGGTCGCGTCGGCTCGCCCAAGCGCCGCGAGATCGGCCACGGGGCACTGGCCGAGCGGGCCCTGGTGCCGGTGCTGCCAAGCATCGAGGAGTTCCCGTACGCCATCCGCCAGGTCTCCGAGGCGCTGAGCTCCAACGGCTCGACGTCGATGGGATCGGTCTGTGCGTCGACGCTGTCGCTGCTCAACGCCGGTGTGCCGCTGAAGGCTCCGGTCGCGGGTATCGCGATGGGTCTGGTGTCCGACGACGTCGAAGTTGAGGGCGGCGGCACCGAGAGGCGCTTCGTCACCCTGACCGACATCCTCGGCGCCGAAGATGCCTTCGGCGACATGGACTTCAAGTGCGCGGGCACCAAGGAATTCGTCACCGCACTGCAGTTGGACACGAAGCTCGACGGCATTCCGTCGCAGGTGCTGGCCGGCGCGCTGGCACAGGCCAAGGACGCGCGTATCACCATCCTCGAGGTGATGGCCGAGGCCATCGACGAGCCCGACGAGATGAGCCCGTACGCACCGCGGATCACCACGATCAAGGTGCCGATCGACAAGATCGGTGAGGTCATCGGGCCCAAGGGCAAGATGATCAACTCGATCACCGAGCAGACTGGTGCGTCGATCTCGATCGAGGACGATGGCACCGTGTTCGTCGGTGCTGCGGATGGCCTTTCGGCGCAGGCCGCGATCGACATGATCAACGCCATCGCCAACCCGCAGCTGCCCAAGATCGGTGAGCGGTTCCTCGGAACCGTCGTCAAGACAACCGATTTCGGTGCGTTCGTGTCGTTGCTGCCAGGTCGTGACGGGCTGGTGCACATCTCCAAGCTCGGTCGGGGCAAGCGCATCGCCAAGGTCGAGGACGTGGTGAAGCTCGGCGACAAGCTGCGCGTGGAGATCGCCGACATCGACAACCGCGGCAAGATCTCGCTGGTGCTCGTCGCCGAAGACGAGGCAGCCGAGGCAGCGGATTCCCCCAACGGCGTTTCGACGGATTCGGGTGCGGCACCTGCCGATGCCGCGACCGCCAGTAACTGATTCAGTACGGCGCACCACCCTGCCAGGAGGGCTGCGCGTCGTCACGGAATTCATCCCGTCGGTTCATTCTGCGTCGGTGGGAGTGTGGGTAGGCGTCGGGTCACGCGACGAAGGTCGTAGCGTGGCCGGCGCCGCCCACTTCCTCGAACACCTGCTGTTCAAGTCGACGCCGACCCGCACGGCGGTGCAGATCGCGCAGGCGGTCGACGCCGTCGGCGGTGAACTGAACGCGTTCACCGCGCGCGAGCACACGTGCTACTACGCCCATGTGCTCGACACCGACCTGGAGTTGGCGGTCGACTTGGTGGCCGACGTCGTGTTGCGTGGGCGCTGCGCAGCGGAAGACGTTGCCGTGGAACGCGACGTCGTGCTCGAAGAGATCGCGATGCGCGACGACGACCCCGAGGACACCCTTGGGGACGTGTTTCTGTCCGCGATGTTCAGTGGCCATCCGGTGGGCCGCCCGGTGATCGGCAGCGTCGAGTCCATCTCGGAGATGTCGCGGGCGCAACTGCACTCCTTCCACGTCCGGCGCTACACACCTGAGCGGATGATCGTCGCGGTGGCGGGCAACATCGACCACGACCACGTCGTCGCGCTGGTGAAGGAGCACTTCGGACCGAGACTGGTGCGTGGGCGCGAGCCGGTGGCGCCGCGCAAGGGCAATGGCCGGGTGCCTGGTCAGCCGTCGTTGCAGGTGGTCCACCGGGACGGCGAGCAGACACACATGTTCCTCGGTGTGCGCACGCCGGGCCGGCACTGGGACCATCGGTGGGCGCTTTCGGTGCTCAACAGTGCTCTCGGTGGTGGCCTGAGTTCCCGTCTGTTCCAACAGATCCGGGAGACCCGCGGGTTGGCCTACTCGGTGTACTCGACGGTCGACACGTTCTCCGACTCCGGCGCGCTGTCGGTGTATGTGGCGTGTCTGCCCGAACGGTTCGACGAAGTGGTCCGGGTGACCACGGACGTGCTGGCCGAGGTGGCGCGCGACGGCATCACCGAGGGCGAGTGGCGAATCGCCAAGGGCTCCATGCGGGGTGGGCTCGTGCTCGGCCTCGAGGACTCCGGCTCGCGGATGCACAGGATCGGGCGGAGCGAGCTCAACTACGGCATGCACCGCACCATTCCGCACACCCTCGAGCAGATCGAAGCAGTCACCCTCGACGAGGTCAACGCCGTGGCGCGGCAACTGTTGAGCAAGCCGTTCGGCGCCGCGATCCTGGGACCGCAGCGATCGAAGCGGTCGTTGCCCGCACCATTGAGGGCCATCGCGGGCTGATCGGTAGCGTTGGGGTCGATGACTGGATTATCTCGACGACACGTACTGATGGCCGGCGGCTTGCTTTTGGGTGGCACTGCTGTTGCGGCATTGGCGGCAGGTGCACCGCGGCAGGCGCTGGCCGCCCCGCCACCCGGGTCCACTACCGAACAACTCATTGCCGGTCTGGAGCAGGCGCACAACGCCGTCATCGGGCTGTTCGCCGTCAACCTGATTTCGGGCGTCACGATTGCCCACCGGGCGCAGGATCCGTTCGCGATGTGCTCGACGTTCAAGACCTACGCCGCAGCGCGCGTGCTGAAGATGGTCGAACGTGGCCAGCTGACGCTCGATCAGAAGGTGCTCGTCGACCCGGCCGCGGTCGTGGCCAATTCGCCGCGAACCGAACCGCGAGCCGGGACGGAGATGACGCTGTCCGAACTGTGCGAGGCGGCGCTGCAAGTCAGCGATAACACCGCGGCAAATCTGTTGCTGCACACCATCGGTGGGCCGTCTGCGGTCACCGCCTTCGCGCGCAGCATCGGCGACCAGCAGACGCGGTTGGACCGTTGGGAGACCGAACTGAACTCCGCGGTTCCCGGCGATCTGCGCGACACCAGCACCCCAGAGTCGCTGGGCGGGGGATACCGCACACTCCTCGGCGCGGAGGCGCCCGGCCCGCCGCAGCTTCGGGTTCTCGAGGGTTGGATGCGGGCCAATGAGACCTCCAGCATGCGGGCGGGTCTGCCGCCGGGCTGGACCACGGCCGACAAGACGGGCAGCGGCGACTACGGCACCGCGAACGACATCGGGATCGCCTATGGCCCGGACGGGCAGCACGTGCTGCTGGCGATGATGATGCGGTCGCAGGCCGATGACCCGTCGGCCGAGACTCTCCGTCCTGTCATCGGCGAACTGACCGCGCTGGTGCTGCCCCAGTTGACCGAGCGCTAGCCGATCGGCGGAATGGTCGTCGTCTCGGTCGTCTCGACGATGGTGGCCGGACCGATCGGACCCGTGGGTGGTCTCCGAGGGGGCCGCGTCGTCGACGAACTCGACGATTCTTCGGTGGTCTCCTCCTCTTCCTCCTCCTCAGTGGTGCGGGTTGGGCGAACCGTCGGCGAGAACGACCGGGTCGGGTTGGTGGTGACGGTCGTCGTGATCCGCGACGGTGGAGGCTGCTCTGCCGTGGTGGTGACCGGGGCGACGGCGGTGGGTGGCGGGGTCGTCGTCTCGGGTATGCGCGCGATGGTTGACGCCGACGTCTGCGGTGGTGGCGGGCGCAGCTCGGCAGGTAAGCGCGAAACCGACTGTGTCATAGTCGGTTCCGTGAATTCCGGGGTGGAGACCACGATGGGGATGACCGTCGTATCGTCGGTACGCTTCAGCATCGCGATGGTCACGCCTGCCCCGATGATGAGTCCCACCAGAACTGTTCCGGCCACCACCCGGTTGCGGCGCCGGGATGCCGGCGCGGCCGCCTCGCTGCCGCCGTCCGAACCCCTTGCCGGTGGCGGTGGGCCAGACGGTCCGGCCGGCGGTGCCGTGGGCAACTGCCCCTGGGCCGCGGCGAGAGTGTGCTCGCGCAACCATGCCGGC
>Ga0193716_1002342_pt1 | contig 10699 bp, 9 predicted proteins | sample U2c1metaG_FD_145901 | JGI IMG/M metagenome (GOLD analysis project Ga0193716, IMG submission 145901) | Soil microbial communities from a riparian zone of the East river system, Colorado, United States - U2c1 | ecosystem: Environmental > Terrestrial > Soil > Riparian zone | place: USA: East River...
GATCACCTTGATCTGCTCGTCGGTAAGAATGCCCCCTTGCTGTTGAACAAAGGCCGGCATAGCTGTGTTGGGCACCCCTTGCGCGATCACTTGCCGCAGCGTGTCGTCATTCACCAGAGCAAGATAAAGCGGATCATTGAGCGGGCGCGCCGCGCCAAGACGCCCATCGGCGCCGTGGCAGCCGGAGCAGTTCCCGGCGTAAAGTTGGTCGAAGGCCACGACCTCAGTGGGACGTTTCCAGCGCGCCGCTTCGTCTGGTTTTCCAGGTAGTCGATCACAGCTCGCGCTTAAGCCGACGATGAGCAGAGTCGCAGCAGTTGTAACGATCAGGCGCCTCAGCATCATTGCTCTGATCTCCGTTCAGATTTTATTCCCGGAGCCTCAATACCCGCCCGCGCAGCGAGCGGCCAGGTCTGTACCGTCTCGACGGTCTTTGTGTGCGCGACTACATAGCCGGTCACCATGCCATAGGCGACCTGCGAGGCGATGAACCAGATCCAATCGATCCGGGTGTTAAGCGCCGGATTGATCAGCCTGAGGCTCGCACTGATCAGCCCCGTCCAGAGAAGTGGAGCTAGGAGGCTGCCCCAAAACGCCGAGAAGCGCGACGGTAACATCGGCAGTAAAACCGCGTAAAGCAAACCGACGAGCAGCGAGATCACGCCGTGGCTGATCAGCGCGACAACGAAACCTGCGCCGTTGAACAGTCGCAGCTGTGTAACATCGGCGTTAGCCAACGAAGGCATGGCCGCGGCAGCCAAGAGATTGATGGGGTACCAGATGCTCTGTTGGAAAATGATCCCATACGCACATGCCACAACCGCCATAGCGATGCCGCCAAATATTCCGCCGATGAATCCGGCTGAATAAGGATGATACTCTGCGGGGATGCGTACGCGATGGCTCTCTTCCCCCACCTTCAGACGCACCACGGATCGCGGAGAGGGTTTGACGGCGAGAGAAGTATCCATAGCTGCCACAGGAACCCATTCCGTTTTCTCCACCGGCAGCACTTCTCGAAACCAGCCGATTGCTCCGCGAAACGCCACGATAAGCCCGACAACGCTCACAGCGGCGTGGGTGACCAATCCGGCGCATAACAGCGTGAGTCCGAAGGCAGTCACCATCGGCCAGGGAGTTGGCGCCGGCACCTCGATCTTATCGGGACGTTGTTCTTGTTGTTGCTCATTTACCATTTGTTTTTTCCTAGACATTTCTCGGCGTTTATCGCCCCGCCAAAAGCACTGGCTCGTATTTGTCATCCTGAGGCATAGCCGAAGGATCTCGATTCCAGTAGGTAGCAGCAGATACGAGATTCTTCGCCTTCGGCTCAGAATGACATTCGCACTTTTTCGGCATTTGCATATAGCCTCAAGCCCTGGGACCACGCGTTCGCTCAACGGCCAATGATGTACACCACCGTGAAAACCACCACCCACACCGCATCGACGAAATGCCAATACCAGGAGATCATCTCGATGTGCTCGGAATAGTTTCGAGTCACGACACCACGAAGGCTCAGCCAAAAAACCAAAGTAAGTAAAGTCAAACCGGCCACGACGTGTGTCGCATGCAATCCAACGAGCGAGTAGAAGGACGTGCCGAAGAGATTAGTACCGATAGTCAGGTGGTGCTGGTAAATCAGCCGACGCCATTCGAAAGCTGTCCAGCCCAGAAACACTACAGCCAACACGATGGTAATTAGCCACCAGAACTTAAAACTTCCAGTGGCTTCATTTCTGAACGCGCGTTCGGCCAGCATGATCGTTATGCTACTCGAGAGCAGACAGATCGTCGCCAGGATCGGCGGCTCCAGCACCTGCGCAGGGAAAGGACCCGTCAGGCTCTTGCCGATATAAAATAGGTACGCGACCGCGAAGATTGTAAAGAGTGCCGTCTCGGTAACGATCAGACTTATCACTCCAATCTTTTTCCGGGACGGTAGCTCCCAATCAGCCGATTCAGCAGGTAAAGTCAAAGTATGTGCAGTTGCCACTAGCTAATTCCTCCGACTTCATTGAACCCATTCCCCAAAATCCGAAATTCGAATATCGAAATCCGAAACAAATTCGAAATCCGAAATTCCAAATCCAAAACGAACGCGTTTAGAATTTTTCTCTTTTTGAGCATTTGAATTTGTTTCGAATTTCGGATTTCGTGCTTCGAATTTGTCGTGTCTGCTTTCATTCGTACTTCCAATCCGGATCTTCCGGATGTTTCAAATCCCACAGCGGTCGGCGGCTTTGCACCTCCGGCAGAGTTTCAAAGTTGTACTCAGGGGGCGGCGACGATGTGGACCATTCCAGCGTCCACGCATCCCACGGATCGCTGCCAGCAATGGCGCCATTTCTTAGCGACCGAAGGAGGTTAACTACGAGGCAGGACACCCCGAGGACCTGAAAGAAAGCCCCGAGGGAGGAAATCATATTGTAGATCTCCCAACCGCGACCGGGATCATAAGTGTAGATGCGGCGGGGCATGCCCAGGATCCCGGCGATATGTTGCGGGTCGAAGGTAAGATGAAACCCGATCAAGAAGAGCCAAAAGTGCCACAGGCCTAAATTCTTGCTCAGCATCCGGCCAGTCGCCTTCGGATACCAATAGTAGATGGCGGCGAATATCATAAAGACAAAGCCGCCGACCAGTGTGTAATGGAAGTGCGCTACCACGAAATAGGAGTCAGTCAACTGCCAGTTAAAGGGTGCTGCACCTAGCATGACACCGGTCAAGCCGGCGATGAGAAACTGAAACAGAAACCCCAGACAAAACACCATGGGCGGCTCGAAGCTAATCTGGCCTCCGTAAAGCGTCCCCAACCAGTTGAAGATCTTGATCCCGGTCGGCACGCCAACGAGCAACGTGGAGGCTACGAAAAACGTATTGCTCATCGCCGTCATGCCGATACTGAACATGTGGTGGGCCCAGACTCCAACGCTGATGAGGCCGATCAGCATTGTTGCGGCAACCATCGCCGGATAGCCGAAGATCGGCTTGCGCGAAAAAACCGGAATGATCTCCGAAGCGCAGGCGAAGGCTGGAATAATCAGGATGTAAACCTCAGGATGTCCAAACAGCCAGAAAAAGTGTTGCCAGAGCACCGCCGAGCCGCCCGCCTGGGTATCGAAGAAGTGCGCCCCAAGGAAACGATCGAGCAACAACATGATCTGCGCCGCCGACAGCGGCGGCATCGCGAGCAGGATCATCCCCGAGACGACCAGCACCATCCAAACAAAGAGCGGCATCCGGATGAACGTCATGCCCTTGCATCGCATCGTGACAATGGTCACGATGACGTTCAGGGCCGAAGCGGAGCTACCGATACCGCTCACGAGTAAACCCAGAATCCAGTAATCGGTGCTGTGGCCGCGCGAGAAAGCGCGTCCGGTTAACGGAGCATAGGCAAACCAGCCGACGTCAGGCGCAGAACCGGCTCCCGCCAATCCTGGCGCGCCGAGATAACTAAAATAGAGCAGCATGCCGCCAAACAGGGTCATCCAGTAACCGAACGCGTTGAGCCGCGGAAACGCCATATCCCGCGCGCCGATCATCAACGGCACCAGATAATTCATGAGTCCGGCGATGAGCGGCATGCCAACGAAAAAAACCATAGTCGTGCCGTGCATTGTAAATAAGCGATTGAAAACGTCCGGTGGTACCAGCGTATTGTTCGGCACAAGCAACTGCATGCGGATCGTAAAGGCCATTAGCCCTGCAATAACCAAAAAAATCAGGGCGGTGACGATATACATGAGGCCTAGTTTCTTGTGATCGACCGTGAGAACCAGGTCATGCAGGCGCGCCGTGAGTGGAAGAGAAATTTCCGGCGCAGGCGATAATGCGATTTCTCGAGTGGACATGTTCGTTTCTCTCAATCTATTTGAGACTCGCTAGATAGACGACGACTTGATCCAATTCCGCGTCACTCAACTGCATGTTCGGCATCAGAGCCCCGGGTTTGATGTGCTGCGGATCACGCACCCAGGCTCGCAGATTTTCCGCGGTGTTTGGGACAACTCCAGCGCCGATAGTTTCACGGCTCATCAAATGCGTCAGATCGGGGCCGAACTGACCTTTTGCTTTCGTTCCCTTGATCACGTGACAGTTGATACAGGAAGTCGAAAAAAAAGCATCGCGACCGGCGCGCAACTGTGGATCATCAACCGGCGGCTGTTTCTGTGCTGCCACCCAGTTTTCGAAATCGCCCGGCGGATGTACGATTACGCGGATGAGCATCCGAGCGTGCTGCAAGCCGCAGTATTCGGCGCAATTGCCAACATAGGTGCCCGGTTCTGTCGGCTCTATCCACATGACATTACGGCGATTGGGGATCACATCGGTTTTGCCGGCGAGTTGTGGCACCCAGAAACTGTGCGCGACGTCCGCGGACTCGAGCTTCAAGAAAGTCGGACGACGATTGCCCGACTCGGTGACAGGCACGTGCAGCTCATTCGCAGTCACAATGCCGAGATCGGGATAGCGAATTTCCCACCACCACTGATGACCCACCACGGTCACGTTCACCGTGCCCGGAGGCGGAAGAGCGCCTTGCACATCGTAAATCGTGCGTGTCGTAGCCAGAGTAATCACAATCACAATCAGAATTGGGATCACGGTCCAGGCAAGCTCGATCTGATTGCTGCCGTACACTTGCGGCGGCTCGAGATTTTCATGTTCGGGCCGCCGTCGAAAGCGAAAGATGCTGTAGGCTAGTAATCCACCGACGACCAGAAAGATCGCCGCACAAATGGTCAGGACCAACGAAGCGTTTTGATAGATCGCATGAGCCGGCGTGGAAAAAGGAACAAAAATATTTGTTGGAGTGAAAGCCTTATCTCCAGACGCGGCGAACGCAACGGCGGGACTGGAGAGGATAAGCAACGCTGTTAGTACAGACCCAAATCCCCCTTTGGTCGCCCTTTGATAAAGGGGGAAAGAGGGGGATTTCCGGATTTTTGTGCACCCTTCGCGCTTTTGCGAGATAAAGTTTTGTGAAGTCATTTGATCACCCATTTGAAAAGCCTGTCGATCGTCTAAGCGGCACGCGTATCCTTATGAGATGAAGCAATCTCCTTATTGAAATTGAAATCAGTAGCCGCGGGACCAGTGATCAGTCGTGCTCCACGGTTGAAGGTGAGGTCCTGGATCGCCCACTGGATGAAAACCAAAATGCGACTCTGGAACTGGACGAGGTACATGAGATGAATGAATGCCCAGATGATCCACGCGAAAAAACCCGAAATATGGGCGCCGAAGATATTCGCCACCGCAGACCATCGGCCGATGACGGCCATGTCTCCCTTATCGAAATACTGGAAGGGCTTTATTTCCGTTTCGCTCGCTAGTTTCCGCACGATCGCCTTCGCCGCGTAGGTGCCTTGCTGCATGGCCACCTGCGCGACGCCCGGCAATGGCTTTGCGTTGGGGCCTTCTACCAGCGCCAGGTCGCCGATCACGTAGGTGTCCGGATAATTGGGAATACTAAGATCGGGGTTCACCTTGATCCGTCCGCCCCTGTCTGTTTCGGCATTCGTGCGTTTTGCAACTGTGCGTCCCAGCGGGGACACGGTGACGCCCCCAGCCCAAATAACTGTTCTCGCATTCAGGCGCTGGGTGCCATTGTGCGTCTCGATCGTCACACCTTCTCTTTCTACATCCTTGACCATGACTCCGGTCTTGACCTCGACGCCGAGCTTCTCCAGCGAACGTTGCGCCTTCTGCGCCAGATCGTCCGGGAACGGCGGGAGTACCCGCGGCGCGCCGTCGAGCAGAATGATTTCTGCTTCTTCGGGACGTATCGAGCGAAAATCGTTCTTGAGCGTCTGGCGCGCAATCTCGCCAATGGCTCCGGCGAGCTCTACCCCCGTGGCGCCGGCGCCCACAATGACAAACGTCAGCCATGCGCGCCGCTGAACGGGATCGCTGATCCGCTCGGCCACTTCGAACGCGTAGAGAATCTTGTGCCGGATGTTGGTCGCCTCTTCGATGCTTTTCATCCCTGGGGCCCACTCGCGCCACGCATCGTGCCCGTAGTAAAAGGTCTGCGAACCTGCGGCGACGATCAGCGAGTCGTACTCGATGCTGGCGCCATCGGCGAGCACGACGCACTTGGAAACCGCATCGAGATCGACAACCTCACCCAAAAGCACGCGGGTATTTTTCTGGCGGCTGAACACGCTGCGCAGCGGAGCTGCAATTTCTCCGGGCGACAGAGAGCCAGTCGCGACTTGATACAGCAGCGGTTGAAAGAGGTGATAGTTCCGCCGGTCAATCAGCGTCACATCGACGGGCGCTGATTTGAGCGCCTGCGCGGCACGGAGGCCACCAAACCCGCCGCCAACGATGACGACGTGCCACCGCTTGTTTTCGGATTTGCCAGCGTTAGGGCTGAGGGTGGTCAATTCCATTTTCTTTACGTCCCCCGTGTTCCGGGTTCCGCGTTCCGAGTTGGGAGGAGACGTCGAACGTTGAACCTTGAACTTTGAACGGTTCCATGAGTCAATTCGTTGTTTGCTGCCTCGACGTTTGGTAAGCGGGAGTCCATTGCGTTTCGACGACCTTCTGACGAAGTTTTTCCTCCGTCGTCTTGGGAGCCACCCCGGCCCTTTGCGCTTCCAGGCCAACCGCAGTCGCGATCTCAACCGCCACCTTCCTCAGGTCGGTTAACGCCGGGAAGAGGGAGGCGGACGCGTCGTGGAGTGCCGGAGAGTTTTCGGCCAGCGCGCGGGCGGCGGCGAGGATCATGGGATCCGTCACACGCCGGGCGCCGGAGGCGACCACGCCGAGTCCGATCGCAGGGAATATATAGATGTTATTGCACTGGTCGATGGGAATCCTTCGCCCGTTGTAGCTGACCGGCGCAAATGGCGAACCCGTCGCAATGAGAGCGCGAGCATCCGTCCATCGGATCAAATCCTCGGCTTTCGCTTCTGACTTTATGGTCGGATTGGAAATCGGGAAGATGATGGGTCGCTGAACCTTGCGCGCCATTTCGCGAACGATGGTTTCTGTGAACGCGCCGCCGACGGTAGAAAGACCAATAAGGATCGTTGCTTCGATTTTTCCAATCACGTCGGCAAGCCCTATCTGGCCATTGGCAGTCGCTGGCCATCCGGACACATGCTCCTGCGGCTGCGCATAGACGCGCTGTTCCGGTGAGAGGTCTTTTCGTTGCAGAAGACCGTCTTTATCAACGAACCAGAAGTGACTGCGCGCTTCTTGTTCGGATAAGCCATCCCCTACTATTGCGGCGCGCAAACCATCGGCAACGCCGATGCCGGCTGAGCCTGCTCCGAGGAAAACGATCTGCTGATCCTTCAAACTCCTTCCGCTCACTTTGACCGCGCTCAGAACCGCGCCCAGCGCGACGCCCGCCGTTCCCTGGATGTCATCGTTGAAAGTCAGCAATTGATCGCGGTAACGCTCGATGATGGGCCGGGCGTGCGGAGTTGCAAAGTCTTCCCATTGGAGACACGTCGTAGGAAACTCTCGCTTCACCGCCGTCACGAATTGATCGACGAAGTCAAAGTACGCTTGGCCGGTCACACGCTCATGCCGCCAGCCGAGATATTCCGGATCCTTGATCCGTTCGGAATTGTTGGTCCCGACATCCAATACGATGGGCAAGGTCCGCTCCGGGCGAATCCCACCAATCAGCGTGTACAGCGAGAGCTTGCCAATCGGGATACCCAAGCCGCCGGCGCCTTGATCGCCGATGCCCAGGATGCGTTCGCCGTCAGTCACAACAATGACGTCGACCTGGGGATTGGGACGATTTCGCAACAGCATAGGGATAGAATCACGCAGGGGGTAAGAGATGAACAGGCCGCGCGGCCGCCGGTAGATGTGGCTGAACTGCTGGCATGCGAGAGCAACTACCGGCGTGTAGACCATCGGAGTCATTTCCTCGATGTGGTCGAGTAGAAGCCGGTAAAAAAGAACTTCGTTCGCATCCTGCAGCGCGCGCAAATAGATATGACGTTCGAGGTCATCGTCCTTGCGCCTGTACGCCTCATACGCGCGAACCAGTTGTTCATCGAGGCTCTCGACCTGTGGCGGAAGAAGTCCGTGCAGGCCAAACTTCTTTCGCTCCGCTTCTGTGAAGGCGGTGCTTTTGTTCAGCAGCGGCCGGTCCAGAAGATCCATCCCGGATGGGAGATTCTGTAATGCTGGTTTGGTAATTGTCTGTCTTTTAGCCATTTTCGTATTTCCTTTTCTTTTTCTTTCGAGGACACTACGCCGACTTAGCGGAAGAGATTGGTCCTTGCCAGATCGATGATCTCATCGCCGCGACCGTTGAGCACCGTTTTGAGCATGAAGAGACTGAAGCCCTTCATCTGCTCGAGCGTGATCGTCGGCGGCATCGAAAGTTCCTGCCGGGAGACGGCGACTTCGATCAACGCCGGCCCATTGTGCTGGAGCGCCTGCGTCAGCATCGGACGCACCTGATCCGGCGTATCGGCCGTCAATCCCAGGAGTCCCGCTGCCTCGGCCATTTTCGCGAAGTCCGGGTTGTGCAAATCGGTGCCGAAGTCGAGGAAGCCGGAAGCCTTCATTTCGAGTTCGACAAAAGCCAGCGAGTCGTTCTTGAAGACAATGATCTTGACCGGCAAATCCAGTTGCCGAAGCGACAGCAAATCGCCCATGCCCATGGCGAGACCGCCATCACCCGACAATGAGACCACTTGCCGTCCGGGATAACTGACCTGCGCGCCAATGGCCTGCGGCAGGGCATTCGCCATGGATCCATGATTGAAGGAGCCCAGCAGTCGCCGTTGGCCGTTCATCGTCAGATACCGCGCCGCCCAGATCGTCGGGGTGCCCACGTCGCAGGTGAAAATCGCGTCTCTCGCCGCAAGCTCATCGAGAACTCTGGCGACATATTGAGGGTGGATCGGCTTTCTGTTTCCATCGCCGGCGGCGAGTTCATCGAGACCTTTGCGTGCTTTCTGATAATGTCCGACCGAAGCCTTCAGGTGATCGTCGTTCCTGTTTTGTTCCAGCTTTGGCAGGAGCGCTTGCAGTGTCGCCTTCGTATCCCCGACAAAACCGTAGTCGACCTTTGTGCGCCGGCCGAGCTGTTCTCCACGAAGGTCAATCTGGACGATGGTCGCATCCTTGGGAAAGAATTGCTGGTAAGGAAAGTCCGTCCCAATCATCATCAAAAGGTCGCAATTCATCATCGCGTGATAGCCGGAAGAAAATCCGAGGAGACCGGTCATGCCCACGTCGAACGGGTTGTCGTACTCGATGAACTCTTTCCCGCGCATTGCATGCACGATCGGGGCGTTGAGCTTGCCCGCCATTTCGATCAACTCCGCATGCGCTCCGGCGCAGCCCGCTCCGCCAAGGATCGTGATCTTCTTCGACTGATTGAGAATCCTCGCCAACGCCGTGATTTCGTCATCGGAAGGACACACCTTTGGTTTCGGCTCGGGAAAATGGAGACGGGGCTCTTGTTCAACGGCGTCGCGCAACGCGACATCTCCAGGCAGGGCGATGACCGACACACCGCGCCGCGCTAGCGCGGTTTGCATAGCAATCTCCAAAACCCGCGGCATCTGCTCGGGCTGGGAAATTAGTTCACAATAGTGGCTGCACTGCGCGAACACGTGTTCCGGATGCGTCTCCTGAAAATAGCCGCTGCCAATTTCGTTGCTGGGAACCTGCGCGGCAATGGCGAGGACGGGGACACGGTTGCGCTGGCAGTCGTAGAGACCATTGATTAAATGTAGGTTGCCGGGGCCGCAACTGCCGGCGCAGACGGCTAAGCGTCCCGTGAGATGCGCTTCGGCGCCAGCGGCAAACGCCGCGGTTTCCTCATGTCTTAGGTGAATCCAGCGAGGTTGCTCTCTCCTGCGAATCGAATCGGTAATTCCATTCAGCGAGTCGCCGGGGACTCCATAGATTCGCTCTACTCCTGCGCGTACCAGGGTTTCGACGAGCAGCTCCGCTACATTTTTCTTGCTCATATCTCTACAAATTTCCTTTCCGTCTGATTCTCTATTCAGTTATTTGCGCTAAACGGTCGGCGTGCCCCCTGAGCCTTGGCCAGCGATCGTACGGACAGCGCTAACGACACGAGCCAGCCGCCGTAGAAGAACATGTCGATTCCGATGAAGACTCCGATCACCCATACCCCCGACAAGGGCCATTCGTTCCAGATCATCAGCCCGAGCAATAGGGTAATAATCCCGCTCGCCAGCAGTGAGCCCCAACCGTCGATCCGCGTGCTCAATGCCGCGCCGATGCGAAACGCGCCTTGCACAATAAACGAGATCGCGAGCACGAGTGTGAGAGCGATGGCGCTGAGCTCAGGATGGGTAGCAAGCATCCAGCCGGCGGCCAGATACAGCAGTCCCGAGAGGAGCTGCAGGAAAAAGCCGCTCCACCGCTTCGCCCAGAAGGCATGGATCGTCACACCGGCGCCGGCAATGACGAGGATCCAGCCGAAGAAGTCGACAGCTACGATTGTGGACAGACCGGCGGTCAACGTGGCAACGATTCCGAGCGCCATCAACGCAACTCCTAGGGAGAGGAAGAGCGCCCAGTGGCGGTGCAATTCCTCGAGGGCGCCGAGAGGCAGATGGCTTGCTTCTGTCGTTTCCTCGCTCACAGATAGCTGGCGCCGCAGTGTTGTTTCGTTTTTCATATTCCTTCTGCCGTTCCTGAAGTAACGTCCAGTAGCGGCTTTGAACCGTCA
>Ga0193716_1002347_pt1 | contig 10682 bp, 10 predicted proteins | sample U2c1metaG_FD_145901 | JGI IMG/M metagenome (GOLD analysis project Ga0193716, IMG submission 145901) | Soil microbial communities from a riparian zone of the East river system, Colorado, United States - U2c1 | ecosystem: Environmental > Terrestrial > Soil > Riparian zone | place: USA: East River...
ACCGTCCACGACGTCCCAATCGTTTGCCTCGCTCTCATCAGAGGAAGATGCAGGTTCTTGGGATCTCACCTCAGATCCACATGTGACGCGCAGCTCCTCCAAGCGGCTGTCACGTAACAATTCCTACAATGATTTTGCCGACGACGAGTCCTCGGACTCGTCCACTGCAGGCTTCTCTGAAGGCTGCGGGATACAGGGTACGTTCCCTAGTACGGACCGTATTCGTGTGCGATGGGCTACGCCGTCCAAGAATGTGAATGTAGCGGAGAATGATGGGCGTAGGCGTGTGGGGGTAAGGGAGGTCAAAGGCGAGATGACCTGTGTCGTATTAGGCAAAGGGCAGGACATGATTGGAGGACCTGAGGGAGTTGTCTTGAGGGTCGAGTACAAGGGGACGTGTAAAGGTGTTTGGTTTGGTGGAGTCGCCACACTTCTTGGAATGGACATCGGGCTCGAAGCCAAAGGGTCTGATGTTGCGTGGGTGCAGGGATTGGAGTCTAAGTGGCTAGTTGGTGGTGGCACTGGATATACCGGCTTCGACACTGGTGCGCCACCTAAACCTGCCTCCAGACAACCGTCGAAGGAATCTCCCGAAATCTTCGTTTCTCCTTCGACCCCGGACGGGAGGTCTTCCTCCGTCATGATTTCCCGACGTAGTTCAACATCGTCTACCGCGTCGCTCTTACGCTCTCCATTACCTGCAACAAATGTGGCAGATTACTCTTTCGAGGGCTCAACGGCGTCGTTGACAGGATCAGGCACGATGTCATCAATCGGCTCACTTCCTCAAGGCACTCCGGAAGGAATTACACGACCTTCCTCTGCACTCAGCATGAATGCTGAATCAATTGTACGACCGCCTGCGGTGCCTCTCACCCTCCACATCAACATGAATGACCTGTTGCCACCGTCTAAAAATGTTTTCACGTTTACTATCGCTGGCACTATATTGGTCACACCGCGGCGTAGATCATATGGATCTGGATCATCTAGCTCTTCGCCAGTATCCGATAACGAGACGGATCCTGAACCGATCTCCCTTCCCAAATTCACCGTCTTCACCGCTGATTCCGAATCGACTTTCACAATGATTCGCAACGAGGTCGAGGATGCTACTGTGGAGGTATATAATATTGCTGGAGACCTTCGTGATGCCCAGACGCGCAAGACTGTCTTACAGAAAGGTGGTCTGGCGCGCTGTGGAATGGATGGCGGACGAATAGCACTGCGATCTATCTTGTCTACTTTTGCGAGGATTAAAGGAGATGGGACCACTCCGAATGGTAAAGCACCTCCGAATCGACCTCGGACACCCAGTGGTATTCCTCGACGATCGTCGACGTCACCTCTGAAGCAAACATATCCCACGACTACCTCTGTGATGAGATCGAAGAGGGATGGGCCTTTGATGATACCTTCCGTCGATGTCACCGTAACACCGCTTCTTTCGGCGGACGCAGATCTACCAAACGTATATGCCGTGCGGGTATGTCTACCGGCACCAACCGACGCTAATTCCGAATGGTTGGAGTTTGGTCTCGCGCAGCCGAGTCCGAGCTCATCGACTGCATCACTCATGGATGAAGATGTCTCCAAACAGCCTCGCGTGGACATTGCCAGTGCGAGTGTTGAAGGCGTACCTGTACGTTTCGAGACAAGTGCGGCCGTGAAGCAGGAGCCGAATGAACTGGGCGTGCCATTCGAAGAGATGAGCGGGAAAGAGTGGATTAGTTGGGTGAGAGTGCACGTTGGAGAGGCCGGCGGTGGTAATGTCCAGGTCGACTATATTGTCAAGGATCGAGACGAAGATGCTGGCAGGACGAGTAAGCAGAAAGGCAAGAGAAAGGTCAAAGATGGAACAGTTCTCAACGTCTTCTTGCCCACGTTCCAGTTGCCGGTTGGCCGTTTGGTGGTGAATGTGGAATCAGACCGAGGTATGTCGAACTGAACGATGAGACATGAATGGCATCGCTGATAATCGTCTCACAGGTTTACAAATATTGTCCTTACGGTCCAATCTCACACATCAGCAGTCATCGGTTGATGGTCCACGGTTACTACATTATTCCCTGGAAGAACTTTTTTATCCACGATTATCACTGGTCTTACAATTCCTCAATACAGCTCAAACCCAAGCCGCCGACCAAACGATTTACGCAAAAGCTATTCAAGCACTCATGTGGACAGCACCCACTATCCTCTCTCTTGTCCTCCTCACCTGCATTCTTAGCCTTGGCACGGAGTTCCGCCAGATGCAACGTTCCCTTGATAGCTGTTCCACCATTCTTGGGTCAGGCTGGGAGACGGAAATGATACCAGAAACGACCACGGTGACGTCTACTATTATGACATCTGGCCATGCCAAATGGTGGTTTGGCGACGCCACCACCACTGACGCGCCAGCAACTGCGACTCAGAGCTCTTCGACGGATGTCTGGTCACCCTTGCCAATTTCGACTGGGCCAGTGCCGCATCCTCAGGTGCAGTCACTTATGCCAATTGACGGTTCTTGGCTTTTGAAATCGGACCTGCTAATTGAAGCGCGGGCAACTTTAGATGTTGTTTTTCGAGGCCTAAAGACGGTCTGGTGGGTGTGTAAGAAAGTGTACCATTATCCTCTTGATCCCTCATGATTTTACTTATGTTTGAGATGTATTACCGTGAGCTCATTTTTGGATCATCTTTATTATATTACAATATGTAGTTCGTAGTGTTGTGGATCGTTTTTTATACCACTTATGATCATTGCATTGCGTTGATGAACGATCCAGCCTGTATTGTTTACGAGGCTGGAATGTATTTATTTTCTCTCATGTTTCATGACGTAATTTTTATGCATAAAATTAACTCATCACGTGCCTGAAATCTGCTTGACGCGACAAGTAAGTTGAGATCGGTCTTCTATTTCAACCTGTTCTTGTTCAAATTGCAACCCGTTGGTTGCCTTATCCCCCTCGCAGGCTTGCCCCTTCACATATACCCACTTCCTATGCATGAGCAGTAATGCCGAACATGGGATCCGGCAATACACGGAAAACGAAGGATAAGAAGGGGATCTTTGAGCATGGATTCGACTTCACGAAACGCCCAGTGGAGGAGGCAAAATACCGCAGCAATTCCAAAGAACGAGAGGGTGTGCCCGCCGTCTAGTGTTCATGGCGCCCTAGTCTCACAATTTATATCCAGATACTATTCCTGCCGATGTCGAGCGTGCAGTAAATGGAGCGTCAACCTCGACGCTCGTCCCAACGCCGCCACAGATGCAGCGTTCAATAAATGAGGCGTCCACCTCAACGCTTGCACCAACGCCTCCTCAGGTGAGAGGTGACTCCGCGAACTCAGGAATTTTTGTCCTAAAATTGATTTGGTACCCAAGCCTCCTGCACCTTCGCAGTGCTACTCTGAGTTGGAGGACATTAGTGACCAGATACGTCACATTGATTGTAAGCATGTAACTTTTGTTTCATATGAACCTCCTTCACATTTTACCTTTCGTAAAGCTGACGAGCTTCGTCAACTGGAAGCTTTTACAAGGGTAGATTCGGTACCATTGGATGTCACACATTCGACGAGCCTGGGGAAGCGTGATGCCAGTGATATATCAGGCCAATTTGGGCCACCAGTATCCAAACGGCCTCGAATGATAGCGCCGCCTGATGAAGAGCCCCAAACATTGCTACCAGTGGAGGCGGAGACACCTTCGGCAGCCAGTGCGTTGTCCCCTCGTGATATTCCTTTCATCATTGTAAGCAACAAGATTACTTTTTTTTTCCCCTCTGGGCACCAAAAATTGAAACTGTTATACAGGCACATTCGGATTATCTCCAGAAGTGTTTTGATTCTAGGAAGCTCAGCTGCGGCGTTCAGTGGGAGATTGCCCGACTCGTCTCCACCAAACAGGAGGATCCGACGGATTTTTCTTTCATACCTATTGATTGTCTTGATCGTCTGAAGGGGTCCAATGCTGAGGCAGCGCCAAAAACGGCCAGATTGATACTTGAGGGGATCGATGCTGGGGAACAAGGAAGGACAAAGGATGCCAACGCTAGGGAGAAATTGGCCAAGGTCAATTGGCCAGTTTTACTCCAGACACTTGCTGAACTGGCATCACAGGCACCTTGGAAGGAACTGGACACTGAGGAAGCAGCTCATCATAACAATCCAGAGGGTGGTCTTGGGTTCAATGCAGATTTTCCTGGATGGCATGGTGGAAAGGTCCACTTTTGCGCACGTTTGAAAAATGTAGGGACGGCAAAGATGCCTCGGTACAAAATCATGCCAGAACGGGCAGAACTGGGACCATCCTGCCTTTTTACACGCCGTTTTATGTCCGGACGATTTCTTACCATCAAGGTGCCTAAACAGATTCTCAACAATCCCAACAACGGTCTTCTGGAACTATTTCTTCGACCATTCGTGCTAACCGGACGTGTTTTTCGTGCATTTTATGCGAAGGACGAAAATGTGTTCATGATCGAAACAGACGAACTGGTGGATGATGGGGTAATAAGCACATCTCGGCGCTCTGCAAGCCCAACTGGCCCATGTTCGTTGGAGGCCTTTTTGTCGTGGCACAACCCGCTTGAATTGAATACAAATCAGGTATGTTCTTTTGTCGCCATTGTATTACACTGAACGCTCATTGTCCGCAGGTCATCACGAAATGGGCTGCTAGATTTGCCTTGGGCTTGTCGAATTCAGTTCCGGGCCTATGTCTCAACCTCGAAGATATCATTCCAGAGGTAGAAATTAGTACGTCAACTATAGTTCTGGAAATCCTCGCCGATTCTCACTCACCGATCTCAGTCAGTTCCGAAGGCTCAGAAATGACAGACGGCTGTGGTTATATCAACCGGGCGGCCCTTCAAATACTGAGAAAGAAATTCGAATGGCACGAGTTCCCGACTGCGATTCAGTTTCGACTTGCCGGGTCCAAGGTGAATAATATATCTCACGTACCTGGAAATGTTGCTCATCAGTTGTAGGGCCTTCTCATGTTACACCCCGATGATGAGGTGAACAAGAGTGACATTCCACGTGTATGGATTCGTCCCTCGCAGAGGAAAATCAAATACAACAAACTCGATTCGGCACAGCTCACGATCGATGTTCTTCGAAAGTCGTACATGAAGACGCCTACACGTCTCTCAGCAGAAGTTATAATCAATTTAGGTAAGTTTAAGACTACAAGTTGGATCAACTTCAGCTGAAAATGTTTAGCTGAAAATGGAGTCCCTCACAAAAACATTGTACAACTATTTCGTGACGGCCTTGAGGAACATATCGCTGGACTCACTAAGTGGGACGGCCCAAACGCCATGTTTGATCTCTATTGTCAAGTTGCACGTGTAGGTGGCGTCATCTCGGCACGTCTCGCTCGGGAGGCCGGCGGGGAGGCACGGGTCAGAGGTTACGGTCAGCGCGAAAATGAAATTTCTGATCCAGATGACGAGGATGAGCTCGCCCAGCCTGATCCAACAATTCAACGATCCACCCGTATGTGTTCACGATCATACTAACATCACCTCTATACTGATCGACGGCATTCAGCATGGAGTCCAGACCTCATTAGTGGGTGCCCTTCATCATTAGAAGAGACTGTCATGGTGTTACTGGATTCTGGATTTACTCCTCAAAATTGCGCAGTCCTCCGTGAAAAGCTTAAGATGGTTGCTGAAACCTCTACCAAAAATTTCATTGCCAAATACCGCATCGATGTTCAAATGTCATGCTCTGCCTTTGTGGTGCCCGGTGAATAATTCGATATGAAACCTTTGTGTTGAACTGAATCTTGCCCTATGCTTACAGATCCTTTCGGTGTTCTTAAAGACAATGAGATCCAATGCAAGAGCTCACATCAGAACTTAAGGACAGCAAATAGTCTGGAAACGGACATTATACTTGGCAAGGTTTTGGTATGTGCGTTATCAATTCAATCGGTGTCTTCTGTAACATCCTTAGCACTTTTAGATGACTCGTAATCCCTGCAAGGTAGCTACAGACGTGCGGGAGGTAAGAAAATCAGTGCTTCGGATTTTATTCATGTACTCACCAATTCGCTAGTTCGATGCTGTGGAAAAACCGGAACTCAGACACTTAACCGACGTTATTGTTTGTTCCATTCAAGGTTACAGGCGCATATTAGACGTCCTGGCTGGTGGTATGTCCATCGTAACTTTACTGGAAATAACAATAACAACGTTCGCCTGGAGGTGATTATGATGGCGACATTTGCACGGTTCTCTATGATCCCCGACTTGTCGAGCATTTCAAGAACGCCGATCTCAAATATAGCTACGAACCCAAGGATCTCGCCAACGATTTCTCTCGCGTTAACGAAAGAGTGCCGGAGTGGCTTGAACGTACCTCTTCGCTCACACAGACTGCTCGTATGCACGAGCTTCAGATATACCTGCTGGGACAGATCCGAGACACATCGATTGTCGGCATATATTCTGGCTTTCATGATGTATCCACGTACAAACATGGCTACGCTGATGAACGAACTTGGCGTCTCGTCTATATGTGCGTTTCATACGTTTATTTACGGTTAGTAGTGTTTGACAGATCCGCTACAGGTTCTGCAGCGTTCTGGACGCAATTAAGACGGGCAGAACGGTGCTACCATCAACTTTGATCGAAGATAGAAAGAAGTTCGGAGGTCGTCCCCCTGCCTGGAAAGAAACAGAAGACGCGAAGGAAAAGGCTAGGCAGGCGCCAACAGCCGGAGACTACCCAAAACGCGAAGGCCACGTCAAGAACAAACGGTTTGTCATGGATACCATCCAGGCGGGAGTAAAGGCGTTTGGCGAAGAAAAGAGGAAGCAGCTCGACTCAGTCTTCGCCTCGTCAGATTGCCCGGTGGTCGACCCCGATCTCACGGCACCGTGGCTCGCAGCGGAGGGGTTTGCGGCACAATTTAAAAAAGATAAAGGCGACGATCATCCACTCTGGAGCTCCCAGCGCCAATCTATTCAAAATCATGTTCATAGAGTCGCGAAGCGATACAAAGAGAGCATCAGGTCGACCTTCAGCAGTTTACGAATCGAAACTCGGCAAGATATCCTTCGCGACTTGGCGATGGAATTCGCTTCAGGACCGCTTCCATCAGATATGTACATGGGGGAGGACGAGATCGCCAGGCTGAGAGCATCATATGCTTATTACCACGACGCGGAGGAGCACAAGTACACTTCCAAGTGGACTCGTCAGTTTTTCATCATTAATCTGACGGCACGAACCTGACATCCGTTTTTACCAGGTTTCCCATGGGATGTGGCGATGCGCGAGCTCTGTGCCATCAAAGCGCGAGCTTTGGGACCGTTCAAGGTGGTGACAATCGAGTATTACGAGCACTTTGTCTTGAAGCATTCATCCTCGAGACGACCTTGATTGTCGTACTTCTTTATATATAATCTTCATCTATGGTTACTTTTCCCATTCATCCTCTTTCTGGATCATCTGTTCAACGTATACCATACAACACTCGGATTCAGCAAACATCGTGTACGCAATATTAAATTCAATAGCAATATGTACTGATTATGTATATTTCATTTCACTGGCATCTTTAGAAATCAATCCATCGGATCTCTACCCCGAGGCGTTGGCATCCAATCAACTAGCAACTCCGATGAATAACGGAGTGTTTCGGCAGATTTACAGGCAGCTCTCCTGGGAGTCGATGACAAGTTGGCATGACGGGAAGTTGCGCGATAAACCATACATATGATCTCAGATGCATGGGCGTATTTGTACGGCCAAGAGAAAAGTTTGTCTCTGGTATTCTCGGGAGATAAGAAGCTCCACGAGGATATGCAATGGACTGTACGCCAAGCAAGCCCTGGTGATATGACGAGGTCCTAAATAGATGCGGAAGGTGGGAAGAACTACAGTGTCCGTATGTGAAAGTAGTTGGAGACTCGGAGAATGAATAGCTCGATGAGGTTTCCCTCTTCCGTGCGACTCGGAGCAGGCTTTCTGATCAGAAGGCCATGTCATAACTGGGTGTCAAAGCATGTTGCGGAGATGAAGCGAGGATGAATACGCCATATCCTACAATGACGGTGACAGATCCTCGCTGATAAGATGTCTGGAGTCTGTATTGGACATCTTGCGCAATCCGGAGCCGTGGTTTGTACTTCCGACCCTTCTGACTAACAGCCTTCTGGCAAGAGCCTTTAGAATATGAAAGCATTCGAAACGAACACAACTCACTGTAATAAGAACATGTTACTAAGTCACTTTACTGTCTAGGAATTTCCGAGCCTCGCACTCCTCGTGGACCCGAAAGATGGAAGTAACCGGGACACGTCAAGAAGAACCAGTTCCGTCGACCAGCAGGGTTCTCACTGTTGTAGTGCTAAAGAAAGGGCCAACTACCCGTTTCCGGAACGTCCTAAAGTTCTCAATTGACAATAGGACCCGAACTCGAATACAGTTACGGCTACGAATGAACTCTGTTTTGCCCAAAGTTCTGCTTGCTTCCACTCGCTTACCTTCACTTATAAGATCCAGTCGATCGTGTCTCTTTTCCTCCGACAAAGTTACACAATTTTCTGTTGCATCTTCCTGTCGCACAATGGCGCCAAAGGTGGAATGGGTGCATTCTATAGACCCTCAAGGCCTCATCCCAGGGTATGCGACTTTCACACAGCCAGTCCAGAAGTCTCTGCAAGATGACAGAGAGTATCGGATTATTCAACTGAAAAATGGTCTGATTGCTACTATTGTGCATGACCCCACTGCGGACAAAGCAGCGGCAAGCCTGAATGTTTCAGTAGGGCATCTGTCTGATCCTGTAAGTCGGAGTCAACTGCATTTATCTTACTGATGTTGTTTGACTTTTGAAAAATAAAATGGTAGGATGACATGCCCGGTCTTGCACACTTTTGCGAACATCTGTTGTTCATGGTGCGTGCAGACCTCCGTTTGCCCTGTCATCATTTGTCTCATACGTTTCAATCAGGGCACAGAGCAATACCCTAAGGAGAACGAGTATTCTGAAGTTTGTATTGAATCCTGAGCTCCAATTCCTTTTCTGACATCCATCTATTTAATACTTTTAGTTCCTTGCTAAGAATAATGGTTCATCCAATGCCTATACTTCAACCTCGAATACCAACTATCACTTCAGCGTAGCCACACCTTCCCTTCGGCCTGCGCTTTCCCGGTTTGCCTCTTTCTTCCACTCACCGCTGTTCTCACCCTCCTGTACCTCTCGCGAGCTCAACGCGGTCGACTCAGAACACAAAAAGAACTATCAAAATGACATGTGGCGCACTTTTCAGTTGAATAAGCATCTCAGCAAGGATGGTCATGTTTGGAATAAATTTGGTAGTGGGAATAGAGAGAGTTTGTCCAAGGCTGGCAAAGACCTGAAAGCTAAAGGCAAGCTGAACGGTAATGGGAGTCTGAAACTGAATGGTTCTGGCCCATCGCCGATGACGAGTCTTGGGCCATCCCCCATACCATCGCGGGGAGCATCTCCCTCTCCGTCTGTTGCATCTACATCAAGCGAATCAGACGCCGATGGGGGTACCGTGGGACGCGAAACACGTCGGCGGTTGGTGGAGTGGTGGAGCAAGGAGTATTGCGCTAGTAGGATGAGCGTATGTGTCATCGGAAAAGGTAATTCGTTTAATTTCTTGGCTAAGTAGTACTGATCACTGACCATTAGAGTCGTTGGATGAATTGGCTGAACTGGTTTCCACTCTCTTCTCACCCATACGAAACCGCGGACAAGATCCCCTGCCAACAATCAGTGATCACCCGTTTGGACCTAACGAGACAAGCGTATGCACTCGTCACATCCTAACATTTATCTTTCATCATTTCTGTTCCATTTTTATAGCGACTTGTCTCCGTCCAAACGATTATGGCGTTCCACGCTCTCGAAATATCATTTCCTCTTGATTTTCAGCCTCCGCGATGGAGACACAAACCGGGCAACTTCATTGCGCATTTTGTGGGGCACGAAGGTCCCGGTTCGCTCCTTTCCTACCTGAAGAATAAGGGCTGGGCCACAACGCTTCATTCAGGTCCGCAATCTTTAGGCAGAGGCTTTTCCATGTTCAAAGTCACTGTTCACTTGACTCAGGAGGGTTTCAGTGAGTATATTTGTCTCCTTATCGTATAAACTCATATTTACATTTATCCTATCACGCTCAGAAAATTATCGCTCGATCATGATTGCCATCTTCAAATACATATCGCTTCTCCGTTCCTCGGAGTTTCCAGCGCGGTATCAACGCGAAATGAGTCTTATGTCTCAGACTCGTTTCCGTTTTAAGGAGAAAACCAAACCAGAATCATATGCAGTATGGGTATCCACACATATGGAATGGCCTGTTCCACGTGAACTTGTCTTGGCTGCCCCGCAGCTTGTCTGGGAATGGGATGATATTGATAGAGATGGAGATGGACTGAGGGAGGTCAGGAGGATATTGGATACTCTGACTATCGACAACGGTAGGGCGGTGCTGATGGCAAAAGCCGAAGAGCATGACAAAATTGGCGCGAGTGACGCTGTTTGGGAGAAGGAGCCGGTTTATGGTACCCATTATAAGGTGGAGAAGTTGGAGGATGATTTTGTCAAGCAAGTGAGTAGTCTTTCATACAATCGGGCCAGGAAACTACTGACAGGAGATGGCCTTAGCTGCAAGGCCCCAATGACATTCCAG
>Ga0193716_1002348_pt1 | contig 10679 bp, 10 predicted proteins | sample U2c1metaG_FD_145901 | JGI IMG/M metagenome (GOLD analysis project Ga0193716, IMG submission 145901) | Soil microbial communities from a riparian zone of the East river system, Colorado, United States - U2c1 | ecosystem: Environmental > Terrestrial > Soil > Riparian zone | place: USA: East River...
GCGTTGATGGCGCTGAGAGGCAGATGGCTTGCTTCTGTCGTTTCCTCGCTCACAGATAGCTGGCGCCGCAGTGTTGTTTCGTTTTTCATATTCCTTCTGCCGTTCCTGAAGTAACGTCCAGTAGCGGCTTTGAACCGTCACTGCTTTGGGTAAATCACAGCTTTTGCGGAAGCTTCGTAAATGCGGCCTTCACTTTCTGCCAGAAAGATTCCTTCGGTGCCTTTTGGCACGCCTCGATAACGACCGGAACGATTTGCTCAATTCCCTCGACGTTCACACCGGCGCGCTCGGGTTTGCCGTCTTCGCCATATGCTACGGCCCAGGAAACAGCGTGGGGCTTGAAGCTGTCCTCTAAGCCTACGAAGTCCTCGCAGGTCATTTTTTCGAAAGGCTTTTTACTACTCGCCGATTGGCTGAATGCCACGGTCGAACTTGCAAACAACGTGGCCACCACGACAGCGCTAGCTATATGTTTTAGGTCCATACTGGTCTCCTTGGTTGATTTTCTTGTGGTACTTGTTCCGAGCGTCAAACTGTCGCGATCGGTCAAACTGTCGCGATCGGCAAACGCAACGTTTGTGCCGCAGATCAATGCACTCACTTCTTCGAATAACTAGCGGATACCTAAGATGAGGAGAAATTGGGAATGCCGAATAGAAGTGGCCGTGTCGATGATGTGGTGCCAACGGGCTAGCAGCTGCCAGCAGATTGGCACTCGCGATGGAAGGAAATTATCTCACGGACGTACACTGCCGAGCTCTTTGTGCAGTGTTTGGAGAGTCAGATAGAGAGGCATGAAGGTTGCTCTCTCAAGGCCCAACAAAGTGGAAAGAAAAAGTTCAGAATCAGGTGGAGCTATAGGAGGTTCTAATGCAACCGGGAGAAAAATTGAATTTGACCAGAAGTATCAGATCCCCAAAGACAGGTAGCCTGCTGCCGAAGGAAGGCACCCTCGTTTCAGTCACCGAAAACCTTGGCCGGACGCTTTTGCTTGTTGAATTTGCGCGCGGACACCGCGAATACGTTTTCGAGAACGAGGTAGAATTCGAACGAGATCGTTTCTCTAGCTCGAACTCATATGATGAGCCTCCACGAGAGCTCATCGAATTATCTCAGCAGTCGCTCCTTTGCTGACGGCGCTGCGGATTATTAATCTCGGTCCACCATCGGCATCAGGCATCTGACGTAAAGTCGAAATGTCGACATCTGACGATAAGTCGTCGGGTTATTCTCGTTCTACTCGACAAGAATGCTACGTCTAATTCGCGCTCTGTTATTAAAAGAGAACTCTAGCTGCATTCAACTATTCGGATGACCATTGCGGCAATTGTCCCATCCAGATGGCGCCGAAGCACCCGAATTTGGAAGGCCAGATGAGCGTTGCCCAAATTAATCCCCGGCTCCTTTTCTCAGGTCGGGTACGTGCCGGCCGACGACCCGCTACCCGCCACAACCTTCGCGAGTCTGGACGCGACCGAGGGGGCGTGTGTTATTGGTTGGCTGCGGCAATTCAAGCGAATAACTTTGCGATTGGGCAAGGAGAACTACCGTGAATCCTGAGACTGTTAATTCGATATTCTGGCAATCGACGAAAGCTACGACCGTCCTGGTTGCCTGTTTGCTATTGGTGCCTGGTCTTGCCTGGTCCGACAACGTTTCGAATTCTCCGGCGGGCTCGCAAATCGATTCTGGCATGCCCGAACGACTGGGCCGCCAAGTCGCTCCCTCACCAACTGCGCCTTGGAGCGCCCCTGATCTTCGCGGCTATACGAGCCTGCTCAAAACAGCCGAGCCGTCACCCATCGACCAGCAGAAACGCTATAGTCTTGTGGAGTTGATCGATCTCGCTGAGCGCGTGAATCCCGAAACGCGTGTCGCATGGGAGCATGGGAGGCGGCGCGAAAGGCGGCAATTGCGGTCGGATTGGTCGAGAGCGAATACTTCCCAGTGCTCACACTGTCGGCGCTTGGCGGTTATCAGAGCGAAGCTTTTCCGGCACCGAAGGACGTCGCTCCCAATGGTTTTTTTCGCGCGACCCTGAACCAAGTGCTTCCCACACTCAATCTGCGCTGGCTGCTTCTAGACTTTGGCCGCCGGGGGAACGCCTGGGATGCAGCGAAGGAACGATTGTTAGCAGCCAACCTTGGCTTCAACCGCAAGCACCAGGAAATAATCTTTCGAGTTCAGCACGCTTTTCTCGGGCTTACTAGCCTGCGCGGAAAAATCGCGGTTGCCCAGAGCGCTGTCGATTCGGCGCGCGCCGTTCGCGAGTCGGCGGAAGCGCAATTGCGTAACGGATTGGCGACCCTCCCGGAGGTTTCTCTCGCGCGGCAGCAGGAAGCGCAGGCTGCCTTCGATCTGGAGGACGTGCTTGCGACTGAACGTGATGCACAGGTAGCGCTGGCGGAGAGCATTGGAATCCTTCCAACGACTCCGATCGAGGTCACGGACTTCTCCGCCTTGCCTCCGCCTGCGGCGCTGGAGGACTCTGCCGATAAAGTAATCGACCAGGCGCTTGAGAGACGGCCGGACTTGATCGCCAAGGTGGCGGCACTCCGCGGAAAGGAGGCCGAAGTGCGGCGCGCCCGCGCAGATTATTTTCCCACACTCTCTCTTGTCTCCAACGTTAATACGATCGCCGGCCGGGTCAAAGTCACCGGCGGAAATCAGCCAACAGGATGGTTCGGTGCTACCGAGCCGAGCTACGGCGTAGGGCTCGCTTTTCAGTGGAACATCTTCGAGGGCGGGGCCACCCAGAGAAAAGTGGAACTCGCCGAGGCCGAGCGCCGGGCCGCTGAAGCAGAGGTAACAGCCGCCCGCGACCAGGCTATTCGGGACGTGTGGAAAGGCTACACGGACGTCCGGCTCGCGGTGCGCAGGCTCGATGTAGCCGCAGCATTGGTGGATGCCTCGGAGAAGTCCTACGGATCGACTCTGGAGTCGTATCGCCGAGGGCTTGAAACACTCACTAATCTTCTCGCGGCGCGCCGCGAGCTGAGCCGCGCGCGATTTGTCGAGTTAGATACAAGAGTTCAACTACTCAATGCATCGGCGGCGCTCGCGTTTACGACCGGGGCGCCTGCGAAGGGACACTAAACGAGATCAGCAAGATTTCGCGCCAATAATGTCAAGCAGGAAAGTCCGAAATCCGAATATCGAAATCCGAAACAAATAGTGAAGCCAAACTAATGTCAAATGTCCAAATCGGAACCAAGGCATCAATAAAGCCCGTTTTGAATTTTCTGTTCGTTTGTTCATTTGAGTTTGTTTCGAATTTCGGATTTCGTGCTTTGAATTTATTTCTAGTTGGCGTTCTTCCGCTTCTCTGCGCGAAAAATCTTCGTAATTAGGGAACTACTATGGGACCACAGATCAATGTCATCGGTTCGTTCTTTCCGTCGTGGATGCTGTGCGCGGCGATCGGGATTGGCGCGGCTCTGCTCGGACGGTGGCTCTTTGTTCGGACGGGGCTTCATCCTTATATAGGGCCGCCAGCGCTGGTCTATTCGAGTCTTGGCATTCTCGTCACGCTCGTACTCTGGGTAACTTTCTTCAGAGGTTAACTTTATACTTTGTTCAGAGGTTAACTTTATGGCTGAAAATAACATTGCATCAGATCCGGGTGCCCGCCGCATGATCGGTCGAGTGCTCGGCATCGGAATCATAGCTGCCGCAGCCATTATGGTCGTTGTGACGTTAGTCCAGTGGGAGATAAGACCGCAAACGGACGATGCGACGGTGCGCGCCAATTTTGTCGGAATCGCTCCGCAGGTCAACGGTCACATCGTCGAACTGCACGTACGCGATAACCAGCTGGTAAAGGAAGGCGATCTTCTTTTCCTGATCGATCCGCGCCCCTACAAGATTGCGCTGGAGCGCGCTCGAGCCACGTTCGCCCTGACCCGTAAAGAAGTCGATGGGCTGAAGAACAGTGCCGCCACGGCTGTGGCCGGCGTGTCCAAGGCCGAGGCCCAGCTTAACGCGTCCGCCTCTCAGGTGACCAGCCGCGAGATGGACCCGATTGTCGCCGACGCCGAGATCGCCCGCTTAGAAGCGCAGTTCCAGCATGCCGACGAACATTTGAAGCGTGTTGAGCCACTGTTACCGCTGCAATTCGTCACCACAGACAACGTGGAGAAAGCCCGGACCGAGCGGGCATCGGCTCTCGCCGCCCTCAATGAGGCGCGGGCGCGCAAGCAGGCTGCCGTCGCCACGCTGGCGTCCACGCGCGCTCAACACATTGCTACAGAGGCGGCGCTGCGACAGGCCCGCAGTCAACGGGCCAGCGCCGAGGACAGTATTGGTCAGTACGAGGGTATCAATGCCAGAATCGCTGCAGCCGAGGCGGCGGTGCATTCGGCGGAATTAGATTTGAGCTACTGCGAGGTACGTGCGCCGTTCACGGGCCTGGTGGTCAATATGAATATATCCAACGGCGCCTTCGCCCGGGCGGGCGCGGAGGTGTTCACCATGGTGGATACTCGCACCTGGTACGTCGTGGCGAACTTCCGTGAGACGCAGCTACGGCACATTCCTGCGGGGGCGCCGGTGGATCTGTACTTGCAATCGCAGCCGGGCAAGCACTTCCGCGGCAGCGTCGTTGGGCTGGGTTGGGCGGTGCTGCCGGAGAACGGCACAAGCGTCAATGGCCTGCCGCAAGTGCAGCGCTCGCTTGATTGGATCCGCCTCGCCGCACGTTTCCCGATACGCATCAAAGTGGATACTCCCGATGATTCCTTTCGCATTGGTGCTTCCGCGATAGCAACCGTGAGCGGCACGTGGCGTGCGGTCGATCGATGAGGGTCTCCAGCCTCATCGAGTTTCTCCGCCGCGAGCTCGCGCCGACCCCGGGAAGAGGCAGTGCAACGTTTCGGCTCACGCTGGCGTGTCTCGCCGCAACAATCCCGATCTTGACCCACCACATTCCCCACCCCACGGGCTACTCGTCATGATCCTCATGTATCTGATCACGCAGGAGGACACGGTCGCTACGCTGATCGGATCGATCCTGGGTGTGATCGGCGTCACCATCGGTCTCGGGCTGGCGCTCCTCGCCTGGGAAATCTCGTTGGACATCGAGTGGCTTCGTCTCGGCTTCTTCGTTGTATTTATCTTCGGGGGTTTGTTCCTCAAGCGCGTTCTGACGATCGGCGCGCTCGGCTCCGCAATTGGTCTCCCGGCGGCTCTCGTGATGATTCTTCCGGATATTCTTCCGCCGAGTCCAGAAGTGCTGACCGAATTTGTGCTGTGGCTCTGGTGGTGCATCACGCTTGGACTTTCGGTTAATGTCGGCGTGCAACTCTTATTGGCGCGCGGAGATCCTCTAACGCTACTGCAAAGGGAGCTGGCAGCGCGACTTGAAACGGTTGCGCAGACGCTGTGCCGACTTGCCGGAGAACGCGTAACGGTGGCTGACCGCGATTCGCTGAAATCTCATGCGATCGCGGGCATGTCGCGGCCGCTTGCGCTCCTCAAGACCGCATCGGTCATTCATGTATGGGCACTCGAGCGGCATGAGGGTCTCTCGGCAATAATTACGCTCACCGATCGCCTGGTCACCTCTGCCCTGGCGCTTGAAACGATTTCAGATCTCTCACCAGGTCTTCATGAGCGACTCCTGAAGGTGGCCGATAGCTGCGACGCGATGCGGCGCGCCTTCAACGAGCTTCGCTTGCCAGACGATTGGGTAGCGCTTGCCGATGAAAAGAACGCCCTGCCGCCCTTTCCGTTGCTGGACATCGAACAGACGCTGGACCAGATCGCTTTGGCGGTGCCTCGCTACTCTGAGGAACTCAGTCGCTCAGACGCCGCTCCCGCTGAAAAACGAAGTTTTTTTCTGCCGGATGCCTTCGACAATCCCGAGTATGTTCGCTTTGCGATCAAGGGCACGCTGGCAGCCTTCATTTGCTACATGGTCTTCATCGGGTTCGATTATCCGGGTATCTACACGTCGGTCATCACGTGCTTCGTCGTGGCGCTGTCGACGATCGGCGCCAGCAACCAGAAAGGGATCCTGCGTTTTGGCGGCTCCGCCGTCGGCGGACTGATGGGTCTGATCGCTCTCGTTTACCTGTTTCCGAACATCGAGACTATCGGCGGCTTCTGGCTGGTCTTTGGCGCCGGGACCGCCGTCGCCGCGTGGGTGAACTTCGGCACTCCCCGCATCTCCTACGGCGGCTATCAGATCGGCCTCGCCTTCTACAAAGCTATCCTTCAAGACTTTGGCCCAGCTACCAGCGCTACCGTTGTCCGCGATCGTCTGATCGGCGTCTTCTTCGGTCTGATCGTGTTCGGGGTCGTAGAGCAACTGTTGTGGCCGGTGCGTGCTCAAGACGCGCTGCGAGCGCGGCTGGCCGAAATGCTGCGCTTGCTGGCCGATCTTGCCCGCTCGGGAACGAGCGATAAGCCGCCGGCAGGGATTGCTGACGAGGTGGATTCCTGGCGTCGACGGATCTCGCAGAAAGTGCAGGACGTGCAGGGGCTGATCGAATCGTCCAAGTTCGAGGCGGGCGACTTGCAAGTTGACGAGATCCAGAAGCGTACCGGTGATGCGCAGCTTGTCTTCGTTCTGTTGCTCTCGCTCGCGCGTCAGTCGCGCGATACCACCCGACTCCCGGATACGATGCGGGCAGCGGCAGTCAATGTCGATAACGCCGTGGCGACAGCGCTGGAAGCGTCGGCTAACCATTTATCCGGTGACTCCGGACCAACGATGCCGAAGCTTGACGATCCGCTGAATACTTTTGAACGCTCCGTCGCCGGCACGGATGCGGTCGATTCCGAGGCCGCTGCTCACCTCGCCGAAAGACTGGCCCTTTATCGTACACTCGTCGCCGCAGTCAAGCAGGTTTCCTCGAAATCAATGCGCACAGCGCAAGACAGAGATGAAGCTCCGGTTTTCGCCGCCGAAAAGACGCTGACAGCGGAACCGAAGTAACGCTGAAAGAATCACGCCCGGCGCGACCGGGGCGCGACCGGCAAAGAAGGCGCCCACTGACGCCTTCGTGGCGCGCTGAGTGAAACTGAGGCAGATCTTACTAAGACCCTGATTGCACCCCGTTCGACAGCGGCAACCATAATTCCGTGTCGTTATGGGTGGACGAAGCGAGGTTAGACGAACTAGGACGATATGGAACCTTCACCTGACCGCATAGCTATTCTGTTGCCTCTAGGCATAGCGGTGTCGATAACCTTCTGCACGGTCGTCATCCACGCGCTAGCCATGATGCCCATGATCTACTTCGTTCACTACGAGTTGAGGCTTGGCCGCGCCGGCGTCCGGTTTTGGAGGGACGTAGCGATAGTAGCAGGAGCCACACTGGTCGCACTCGCAGCACATTTGGTCGCGATAGCCACGTGGGCCATGGTGTTCAGCTTATGCGGCGAATTTTCCCAATTTGCGGCAGCTCTTTACCATTCCGGAATGAACTACACGACGCTCGGTGATTCCGATAAGGTCATGTCGCCGTCGTGGAGATTGTTAGCATCCTTCGAAGCGGCAACGGGATGCTGATGTTTGGCGTTTCAACCGCTATGCTGTTTGCCATAGTTCAGCGCTTAATCCAGGCCAGACTCGGCGAACCAAGCAACTATGACACACGAGTTCAACAAGGCGCGAATGAGCGGGTCAAAGAGTGACAGACACTGGCACCCGATAAGACTTTCGGTAGTCTTTTTTCTGACGTCTTCCGTCGGCAGGCGATGGCCGCTATGAGGGTAGAGAACCAAACGGTAGGGTTTTTTGGCCGCTTCAAGAGATTCGCTTAACAGATTCGCTTGCTCGACAGAAACAAGAAAATCCTCTTCCCCGTGCAGGACCAACGTTGGAGCGTGCCACGTGGGGACTTCCGGCAAGATGCTGATGCTCAATTGGTCTTTATGCTCCGGGTCGAGGTCGTGGACGTTGTCACAATGGGCCAGTGTTTCCGGCGCGCTGTTGATCTCTAAGGTCCGCGTATAAAAGACTCCGACCCCTTTCGTTGATTGCTCGAAAAACAGTCAACACAACGACTTGAAGTTCGACTTGCGGCCGTTATCCTTTAGGTAAGGAAGGTTTTGCGCAGGCACGAGCTCGACAACAAAAGAAAAGCTCCGCGGGCGAATGATGATTGGTAAGCCGCTCAAGGTGATGATTGTTGGCGCAGGCACCGGTGGCCTGTGTTTGGCGCAAGGGTTGAAGTTGGACGACGTCGGCGTCGAGGTCTTCGAGCGTGATTCTTCGCCGACGGATCGTTTGCAAGGCTACCGATTGAGCATCGATGCCGCCGGTGACAAAGCGATCCGGAGTTGCTTGCCTAAAGCACTCTTCGAAAATCTCGTCGACAGCTCGGCCAAACCGAGCCAAAGGGTGGCGTTTCTCAATCATCGAATGAACCGTCTGCTCGCCATTGAATTTCCACAAAGCGACCGAAAGGGCATTGATACCGAGCTGCCCGTAAGCCGCATCGCGTTACGTCGTATTCTTCTCGAAGGGCTTGGCCCCTGCATCCACTTCGGCAAGAAGTTCATCGCTTTCGAAGATGAGCCAAACGGGGCCGTGACGGCTCGTTTCGAAGACGGGTCGACCGCGACGGGCGACGTGCTTATCGGTGCGGACGGTGCCGGTTCTCATTTGCGCGCGCAGCTCTTGCCCGATGCCAGGCGCGTCGAGACGGGGATTCTGGCCATCAGCGGAAAATTCCACTTGAGCGACAACACCCGCGAGGCAACGCCGCAGGAGATCTTCCGTGGCCCTACGTTGATTCTTGGTCCCAAAGGCTGCTTCTTGTTCGCCAGCGCGGTCGAATATGAAGGGCGCGCCTCCAAAGCGTCAACACACTCCGTTAAGCCTAAAGCGGATCCGTCCGTCCACTCTTCAGCACCGTACGATCGCGACGAATATGTCATGTGGGGTTTTTCCGCGCGTCGCGAAAAGTTTGGCTTGCCGGAAAACCTCGAAGCGGTCGCTGGTGAAGAACTGAAAGCCGGTGAAGACTTCAGTTCCGATTCCCCCCTGGAAAACACGCAATGTTACACTTCTGGGTGATGCCCTGCACAATATGACGCCATTTCGTGGAATCGGCGCCAATACCGCCTTGCGGGACGCCGCTGCACTGCGTCGAGCTCTTGTCCGAGTGGATCGCGGAGAGGACGAGCTGATTCCGGCCCTAGCCGCTTACGAACGAGACATGGTCGAGTATGGGTTTCGGGCAGTTCGTACGTCTCTGAAAGAGATGAACGACTGCATTCAGAAGAAATTCTGGCAAAGGCCTTCACGAAGATCTTTTTCCGGACGATTGACCTAATTCCCCCGCTGAAGGTCGCGTTCCATCGCGTTGGTAAATGACTGTTCGGAGCCGCTCGTTTCAGTGGAAAGGTAGTTTTGGATGCTGCTGGCTGATCGGGCTTGCGTCGAACGCCATGAAGCAGCATGGCTCAGCCGACGAGATCGCTCGAGCAGTGCTGTTCCCGGGTTCGACGCGACTTTCACCAAGTAAGGAGGCGTTATGAACTCCGTAAGGCTCGATCCGCACCATCCTTATATGCGTGATCCACTCGCACCGCACCAGATGCGAGACGGTCTGACGCGGACAGAAGATCTGTTCATTCTTTGTCATCTCGGCGTTCCGCGGATCGAACGGGATCAATGGTCGCTAACGATCGACGGCATGGTCGAGCGGCCGCTCACGCTGCGATCCGAAGACCTGCTGCGCTATCCGAAGACTAAGGTGGCAAGTGTTCATCAATGCTGCGGCAGTCCGCTGGCGCCGCTCGAGCCCAAGCGGCGCGTTTGCAACATCAGGTGGAGCGGCGTCCGGCTTGTCGACGTGCTGGCCGATTGTCGGCCAAGCGCGGCCGCTCAGTATATTTGGTCTTACGGCGCGGATTTTGGCGAATTCAGCGGCGTTGTCGTCGATCCCTACCTCAAGGATCTTCCGATCGCGCGCGTTGAGAACGATGTCTTGATCGCCTACGAGATAAATGGCAACGCGTTGCCGGCCGAACATGGTTTCCCCGCCCGCCTCGTTGTTCCGGGCTTTTATGGAACCAACAGCGTCAAATGGCTTACCCGAATAACGCTTGCGGAGCGACGTGCGCAAGGACCATTTACAACTCGTTGGTACAACGACCCGGTGCTGGATGACAGCGGCCAGGAAACCGACAAAACCACGCCGGTCTGGTCGATCGCGCCAGAGTCGCTCATCGTCTCGCCGGCGCCCGACGAGACCATTGAGCTGTCAGCGGAGCGGGAAGTATGGGGCTGGGCCTGGGCGGATGGTGGGGTTCGCAGCGTCCATGTCCGCACCGGCGACGGGGAGACGTGGCAACCTGCCGAGATCGAGCCTCCTCGCGGACGGGAATGGCGGCGGTTTTCGATGCCCTGGACGCCCAAGCGGCGCGGTGCGTTGGTGCTGGCTTCGCGGGCCGGAGCAATGGGTGGGCTGCTCCAGCCGATATCGGGGCAGCGCAATGCGATTCATGAAGTGACGGTGAACGTCATTTAATCCGCGCAGCGTTTGTGCGGTGATGCGAGCAAAGGGCGTGACAGCACCTAAGCTCGCGCCTGACGCTAGCGGCTTAGATACCGGAGAGCCCTGATACTAATGAAAGTGCCGAGTTGAACACTATGGCTACTATCCACAAAGAAATTGAAATCGAGCGAAGCAAAGAATTTGTCTGGGACGCGATCCGTGATGTGG
>Ga0193716_1002349_pt1 | contig 10676 bp, 5 predicted proteins | sample U2c1metaG_FD_145901 | JGI IMG/M metagenome (GOLD analysis project Ga0193716, IMG submission 145901) | Soil microbial communities from a riparian zone of the East river system, Colorado, United States - U2c1 | ecosystem: Environmental > Terrestrial > Soil > Riparian zone | place: USA: East River...
CTGCAGGAGATGCAGGGAGCGGCGGAGACGGCGGAGACGTTGGCGGGATCACTGGAGAAGGTGCGGCTGGCGGGAGCCTTTCGGGCGCTGCCGGTGAAGGATGCGAATGACGGAGAGACAGTGCTTTGTTTCCGGAGCTATCTGCCTGCTTAGGGTGCGGAAGGGTGAAGCAGATCTGTCCTGAGGCTGATCTGGTGAGTTTGGCGAGAGCCTGTTGAGGAGATTGAGGATGTCGATGATGTTTTGGAAGCCTAGAGGATGGACGCTGGTGGGGATGCTGCTGGCGGTGATGACGGTGGGTGCGGTGGCGCAGAGTCCAATTGCCACCACTACCGTTACAGATACGATTTATCGCGCCGATGGGACTACAGCTAGCGGTACGGTACTCGTGAGCTGGCCAGCATTTTCGAATGCGCTTGGACAGACGGTTCCTAGCGGAAGCACGTCGGTGGTGATTGGGGCGGGTGGGCTGCTCAGCGTTCAGCTGGCTCCGAATGCGGGGGCTACGCCGATGGGGAGCTACTACACGGCGGTGTATCACCTGAACGATGGGAGCGTGAGCAGGGAGTTCTGGGTGGTTCCGGTGAGCCAGGTGCCGGTGCATGTGAGCGCAGTGCGAAACACGGTGCTGCCGACGTCGGTGGCGATGCAGACGGTGAGCAAGAGCTATGTGGATACGGCGATTGCGGCGGCGGTTTCAGGAGGCCCGCTGGATGGTTCGACACCGTACGTGCTGAAGAGCGGGGATACGATGACGGGCGCGCTTGCCCTGCCTGGCGATCCTGTATCGGCACAGCAGGCGGCGAATAAGCACTATGTGGATGTGAGCGTGGCTGGACTGACGGGCGGGTTGGTGCAGAAGGTGGCGACGCTGCCGGCCACGACGCAGACGGTGGCTCAACCGCCGGGCACGATGCTGCAAGCGAACAATCTGAATGGGGTGGAGTACGCGAGCCAGTATCAAGATGACCGAGGCAATAACGGCATCGCGAACGCCGTGACGAGCGTGGATTGCGTGAATGGGTGCGAGGTGAAGGCCGAGCAGAGCTACACCGGGGGCGAGATCTATGTCTCAACAAAGTGGAACGACAAGACGCATGTAGAGGACACTCGGAACGGACAACGTAGAGATAACTACATGAATCCTGCGAGCGTCATGACACCGGGCCAGGATACGGCACAGGTGATCGATGTCGTGTCGACGCATCTCAATGCGCTGCTGCAGCCCCAGGTGGTGAGTGAGAGCCCTGCATCGCTTGGGTTGCAGATCAATCACACGGCGCTGGCTGGGGGATCAAACCTGTTTCCCCAGGAGATCGACACCAGGGTTCCCTACTTCAAGACGGGCTATAGCGCCTTGATGGTGAACGGGACGTACAACACGCAAGGGCAACACGTCCTGGCGCCGATGCAGATCGATTGCTATGGAGTGGGCGACTGCTTGTTGGGGTCTCAGGTCATTACTTCTTCCGGCGGTTTTCGGGACAATGCGGATGAAGGAGCTCATCCTTTCGACTTGCAGGTACAGGAGGACTCCCAGGTCTTCCAAGGAACTTGCTCGGCCGGGTGTTCCGCAGGATCGACGTCGGTTACAGTGGCCGCAAGCTCTGCCGGAGGGTCCCAGGGTGATGGACGGTTTCTGATCGACAAGAATCCAGCGAATGTTCTGACAGCCGGTGTTGTGACGGGAGCCGGCGTGGCCGGTCCCCATGCTTCGGCGGCGTTCAGCGGAAGCGCGTTTCCAGTGAGTGTGTTCTTTCAGACGGCACAGAAGCTACCGTCGCAGGTGAACAATGTGGCCCCGGGGATGGTGACGGTCGCGATTGCAACGAGTGGAGTGACGACGGGTTTCGCCACCAACACAGCTGCAGCGCCCCAGACGAGCGGCGTGGCCTGTATTACCGATGCGGTGAATGGAACAAACGCGCAGAACTACGAGATGGCGAACTATACCGTCGTCGATGGAACACATCTGCAGATGACGCTGAACAAGGCACATAATGTGCCCGCCACGGTAGCAATTGGCGGATTGTGCGGATATGGGCTGGAGCAGACGGTGGATACGACCGCGGGCATACGGCAGGTGTTCCCCGTGGTCGGATCCTATTCGACGACGGGGCTCTACTACGCCGGAGGCGCGACGGCCATTGTGGGCACAATGAATCAAAGCTCGGCGTTCCTGAATGTGGCGCTGAATGTTGCTTCGATCGCGCGCAACAGCAACATGGTGACGGTAACGACAGCAGGCAACCTGCCTGTGGATGTAAACGGACTGACACTGACCGTAAGCGGCGTCGCCGATAGCAGCTACAACGGGAGCTACGTGGTGACGACGACGGGTCCGAATACCTTGACCTACCAGCAGAGCGGAGCCAACAGCACAAGCACCGGCGGAACGCTGACGGCGTTGACGGGAGGGTATGCCCTGTATCCGATGGCGGAGGTGCTGAGTGTGATGAACCCAGCGACGAAGAGCGTCGATGGACAGATGACACTAGCTCCGAACACAGTGGCATGGGCTGCGAACGATGCCGTGGAAGAGCCGCACTACTTCCAGGAGTCGATGAAGGGCGACATTATGTTCGTAGGACAGACGACACCGCGAGCGATAGCGCGGGCACGAGCCGGCATGCAGTATGAAGGCAACAATGGGCCGGGGCTGCAGGGCTGGACGGTGACGAATGCAACACCGGCGACCGCCTATCTTGGCAACGGAGGGACCCATACGGCACCGGATATGGCTTACGAGGCAGAAGGTGTGTGGAAGCGAACCATGGTGATGGATGCTGGCGAGCAAAGCGTCTTCACGGTTCACTGCAACTCACATGGATGCGGGAGATGGAACTCGGGCTACAACCTGTTTGAACTGGATAGCAGCGTAGCAACGGACACCATATCGTTCCAGCCGACGACGAGCGCATTGAACATGACGCTGCGCGGAACGCCGTATGGATTCACTCCGCAGGGGTTTACTGCGGGAACGATCAATGCAGGAATAATCAATAGCGGAACAATCAACGCGACCACGTTGAATGGCGCGATGAGCGGAGCCAACATTACGAGTGGAACGGTGAATGCGGCTCGGTTGCCATTGTTTGGGGCCTCGGGTAGCGGACATGCCCAGGGCGCTGTGCCTGACCCGGGAGCGACGGCGGGAACGACACGGTTTCTGCGGGAGGATGGAACGTGGGGGGTGCCTCCGGGAAGTGGAGGGTTGGCTGGACTGCCGCCAAATGCGACGGCGGACTACAACTTTCTGCAGGGTTCGGGGAGTGTGCTGACAGACAGTACGGTCAATGGAAATAACGGAACACTGGCCGCCGGGGCTAAGGCTCCGACGTGGGCACCGACAGGGCTGGCCTTCGTGGGCTCGACGTCGCAGGGGGTTTCTCTGCCCGCGGCGCTGAACTCGACGCAGTCCTTCTGCCTGGCGGCGTACATCAATCCGATCACAGCCGGGCCGCAGTCCAGCAATCCCTTTCCAGTGCTTCTCTCGAGCAGCACTGGAAGCACAGGATTCAGCCTGATGTATCTTGCGACGACCCTGTCCGGAGGCTCGACGCTGCCGCTGACCTATGCTCCGCGCGTGTATGCCGGAGGAACAGATTCCACCTCGGTTCCGAACTGGATGTCGGGGTTCCACGTTCAATGCGTGGTGCTGGGAACGGGTGGTGGGAACCTCGACCATATCTATATCGATGGGACGGAGGTCACCTCCTATATCAAGCAGGGAAGCAACGCCGGCAAGCAGAGTTCGGGAAACTTCTACCTGGGATCGAGCAACGCGGGTCCCTGGGCAGGCTCCGGGTTCGACGGCACGATGTACCGGTTTCGCAGCTACGCAACGCAACTTACGGCAGCGCAGATCGCCATTATCAGCACGGCGTTCCGCAATGACGTTTCCAGCCGAGGTGCGCCGGTTACCCCGCTGCCGATCGTCGGCACAACACCGCAGCTTCACGCGATCGGGGACTCCATTACCTTCGGGTATGGCGTATCGACACCGTGGCCTGCGCTGTTGACCTTGAACAACCAGCCCAACTATGCGATCACCAACTGGGGTATTACCGGGGTCTACATGGAGGCCGTCACGGGCTCGGAGCCAAACCGGGCAGGAACGCGGTGCCTGACGACTCAGGGGCCGGCGAATGCAATTGTGTTCATGGGCACCAACAGCCTTCAGGTGAACGAGACGCCGAACCAGGTGATGGCGGCACTTGCCGGCGAGGTGCAGATACTCAAGACTGCCGGATGCAGGGTCTTTCTCGGCACAATGATCTCGCGTACGGGACCGGGCCTGGATGCTGCCAAAAACACCTTCGATGCCCTGATGCTGCAGCAGTACAAGGCAGTCGGCGCGGATGGCATTATCGATTTTGCCGCTAATCCATTGCTGGGCGCGGATGGGGCTAACGCGAACACGACCTACTTCCAGGTCGACGCTATTCATCCGACACAGGCGGGGCAGCAGTTGCTGGCCAATGCGGCGAGCAACGCGCTGAACTACACGTTCGGATACAACGAGATGAATCCGCATGGCGTGACTTCGCTGCCGTACAGCATGACGGCGGGGGATGGGTATGTGAGTGTCGCCGGAGTGACTGGCGCGGGGACGCTGACGCTGCCGGATTGCACAGGGCAGAGTGGAGCCACTTACCGGATCAACAATCCGCAGGCTACCTACGTGGTGAATGTGGGACCGCTGAACTCCAACCAGTTGATCAATGGACTGGCCTGGGGGACGACGGTGATGGTTCCGTCGAATGGGACGTTGACGCTGCGGGATGTTCCGAATGCGAAGAACGTATCCGGTTGCCATTGGGAGATGTAATGGGATGAGTGACAGGGCGCGGCTTTGCTGGTGGCTGCGCCCCTGGACTCATTGATTCGTCGGTGGGATGAGGGATTCGTGAATGCGTGATTTGGATGAGTTGCTGGAGTTGGGCAGGATGATGGAGGCGAGGCCGGAACTGCTTGTTTCGGCTGCGGAGTCTCTGCTACGGGTGCGGGATCGCGAGGGGGTTGAGAGGGCGCTACGGGCGAATGCGGTGCAGCGGGCGTATGAACAGGAGCGCGGGCGGCAGAATATCGTGCTGAAGGCTCGGCAGATGGGAGTTACGACCTGGGTGGCGGGGAGGTTCTTTCTGAAGACCATTACGGCGCCTGGAGTGTTGACGCTGCAGGTGGCGCAGAGCTGGGAGGCGGCGGAGGGGATCTTCCGGATGGTGCAGCGGTTCTGGGAGTGTCTGCCTGATGAACTGCGCGAGGGGCCGTTGCGGCGGAGTAAAGCTAACTCGGGGCAGATGTGCTTTCCAGAGCTGGATAGTGAGTTTCGCGTCGCCAGCGCAGGAGATGAAAATGCAGGGCGGGGGCTGACGGTGCAGCATCTGCACTGCAGTGAGGTAAGCCGATGGCCGGGGGATGCTGCGGAGACGCTGGCGGGGCTGCGGGCGGCGCTGGCTCCGGGTGGGGAGATGGTGATGGAGTCTACACCGAATGGAGCCTATGGGTGCTTCTATGAGGAGTGGGCTGCGGCGAGTCAGCGGATTAGCGAGTCAGCTAGTCAGCGTGAAGGCGGAGTGGTAAGGCATTTCTTTCCCTGGTGGATGGAGGATGCCTATGTTGGGGCTCCTGTTGTTGAGGGATTGCGGGAGGATGAGCGTGCGCTGGTGCTGGCGCATGGGTTGACGGCGGGGCAGATCGGGTTTCGGCGCGGGCTGGAGGCTAGCTATCGGGGGATGCGGTCGCAGGAGTTTGCCGAGGATGCGGAGAGTTGCTTCAAGGCTTCGGGGGAGTGCTGTTTCGAAGTTGCTGCTGTGGAGACGAGGCTGGGTTCAGTGCCAGAGCCAGTGGAGGCGAGGCGTGGAGGCGCGCTGCAGGTTTGGCTGCCTCCGGTTGCGGGCAAGGAGTACCTGGTTGCGGTGGATACGGCGGGTGGTGGGGCGGATGGGGACTTTGCTGCTGTGCAGGTGATTGAGGTGGAGTCGGGGTTGCAGTGTGCGGAGCTGCAGCAGAGGCTGGGGACGCTGGGGCTGGCAAGGGTTTCGGCGGAGCTGGCGCGGGAGTATGGCGGGGCCATGATTGCCGTAGAGCGGAATAATCATGGGGCTGGTGTGCTAGCTTATCTTGATAGCGTGGAGCGGTATGCTCGGGTGTATGAGCAGGGTGGCGTTGCAGGGTGGTTGACTACGGCGGGAAGCAAGCCGGGGATGGTGAGCAGGATGGGGGCTCTGCTGGTGGAGTCGCCGTGGTTGTTCTTCAGCAGAAGACTGCTGGGGGAGTGCCGGACGTTTGTCTCGATGGCTGGCGGGCGGACGGGAGCGGCTAGTGGGGCGCATGATGACTGCCTGATGGCGATGGCGGTGGCTCAAGCGGTGCGGGCGGAGTTGGCGGGGAAGAAAAGTGCGGTTGGCGGTATACATCCCACCCTTCGCAAAGTGCGCGAAGGATGGGGCACCCGGGCGTTTTGGGCTGGTTGAGGAGAACAGGCAACGGCACTGCTTTGGCAGGTGAGCGGTTGAGGTAGAGAAGCGGGTTTCTCCGCTGCGCTGCTCACGATGGTGCCGTGAGCAGCTTCGGTCGGGATGACGAGTTTTCAGTTGGGTGGAAGAGGACGGTACTGTGCGAGCAATGTCGTGGGAGAGCGGTTGAAGTATTCTGCTTGGGCGGGGTGATGCGGGTTGGCGGTTTTGGCGGTGCAGGCGATTCGTCGGATGCGGGGTGGGGCGCAGAGCCAGCTGATGCTGGGGGCCGATGGAAAGCTTTGGGTGGTGAAGTTTCAGAATAATCCGCAGGATCTGAGGGTGCTGGCGAATGAGCTGATCGCGACTCGTCTGGCGGCGGCGGTGGGATTGACTGTGCCGGTCAGCGATGTTGTGGAGGTCACGGAGTGGCTGGTTGCGAATACGCTCAATATGTTCGTGGAGTTGCCGCGAGGGCAGAGGCAGAGGTATACGGCGGGGTTGCAGTTTGGGTCGCAGTTTGTGGGTGGATTGATGCCGGGGCAGGTGGTGGACTACCTGCCGGAGCAGCAGTTGGACGAGGTGAGGAACCTGGCGGAGTTTGCCGGGATGCTTTGCATCGATAAGTGGGCGGGGAACTGCAATGGGCGGCAGGCGGTATTTGAACGGAAGCATCGGGAGAGGAAGTACCGGGCTACGTTTATCGATCAGGGTTTCTGCTTCAATGCGGGGGAGTGGACGTTTCCGGATTCGCCGCTGCGGGGCGTGTACCAGAGGAACCAGGTGTATGCGCGGGTGACAGGATGGGAGAGCTTCGAGCCCTGGCTCAGCCGCGTGGAGGCGATGCAGGCCGGGACGCTCTGGGAGATTGCGGAGGCGGTTCCGCCGGAGTGGTACGGCGGGGATACCAGTGTGATTGAGCGGTTGATGGAGCAGATGTTGCGGAGGCGCTCCAGGGTAAGGGAGTTGATTGGGGCGTTTCGGGATTCAAATCGGGAGCCTTTCCCGATGTGGGATGCGGGGAAGAGGATTGTTGTGCCTCGGCAGTTCGCAGAGGTGAGTGGAGCGGGTAAGTTTGTGATGTAAGGGTTGGTGTTTGAATTGCTGATTGATTGGTTGGAGGTTGATGGTTGCGTGCGCGTGTCCAGTGCGAGTTCTTCCTGATCCGGTATGTGCCGGATGTGGTGAAGGGCGAGTTTGTGAATATCGGGGTTCTGCTGCGGGAGGCGGGAGGAGACGCGCCCAATCCAGAGAAGCCCGATCATGCGGTGGTTCGTTTTACGCGGGACTGGAGCCGGGTCAAGTGCATGGATGCGGATGCGGATATCGGCCTGCTGGAGGGGTTGGAGGGTGAGATTGGGGCTCGACTGCGGATGGGGGCGAGCGATACGAAGCCGGTGATGCAGGTGCTCGAGGATACGCTTTCGAACTCGGTGCAGATTACTCCGGTAAGGGCTTGTCTCGCGGAGAGTATGCCGGCGGAGCTGGAGCAGCTGATGCGGATGTATGTGGAGCCTTTAAAGGTGAAGGCGGAGCGGAAGCGGACTGGTCGAGCGGCGATCGCGGGGGATATGCGGACGGAGTTTGAGCGGGCCGGGGTGTGGGGGTTGATGCGGAAGCGGATTGCCGCCTCGCTGTATACGCGTGCGGGCGATCCGATGAAGATCGATTGCGGGTATAGGCCGAATGGCGTAATTCGAATGTTTCAGGCGGTCTCGCTGGAGGGAGATGTGGAGGGAGCCAAAGGATTGGCTTACTCGGCTCCTGAGCTTCGTGAGGGTGTCGAGCGCGTGGAAAATGCGAGGCTGGAGTTGACTGCGGTGGTGGAGCCGCTGCGGTCTGTGTCGGATACGGAGGACGAGGCGATGGAGCGGTATCGGTTCGGGGTGGAGGCCATGGAGCGGCAGGAGATTCGCGTGGTTACGGTGAGCGATCTGGCGCGAGTGGCTGAGACGGCCAGGGTGGAGCTGCGGGTCTGATTGGTGGGGTGGATAGGAAGGCATACCCCAGGGGCTAAAGCCCCCGATTCTCTAGAGTGGACTGGTACCCCAAGGCTGTAGCCCTGGGGTACCTAGAAGCGAGAACAGGCAACGGCGAGAACAGGCGACAGCAAAAGCAAATGCGGGGGTTCTTCGCTGCGCTCAGAATGACGAGCGTGATGGTTGGCTTAAAAATGAGGTTGATGAGGCATGGCCCGTGGGCTGTGCCTTTTTCTTTTGCGGCAGAGATGGAAAGAGAGAGGTGAGGCATGGGAGTTCGGACGACGGTGAAGGGTGTTTGGGAGCGGTTGACGGGGATTGATGCGGCTGCTGGGGATGCGACCATGGGGGAGCGGAAGACGGCTATGCTGCCTTCTATCTTGAGTCCGTATCAAGGTGGGCGTGTGGGTCAGAGCGCTCTGCCAAAGCCTACGCCGGCTAATCTGCGGAAGTTTGCGGAGACTCCGGTGGTGCGGCGGGCGATCAACGTGGTGAAGGACAAGATCGCCAGCATGGACTGGCAGGTTAAGGTCCGCAGAGGGTACGACGTTGCAACCGTAGCGGATGCGCAGGCTCGGCTGAATGTGCTCCGACGTTGCCTGGAGGAACCGAATGCCTCGGACAGCTTTCGTGTGCTGTGGGAGCAGGTGCTGGAGGATCTGCTGGTGGGCGGGTTCGGCGCGGTGGAGATGGAGGCTACGGGCGATCCGCTGCGGCCGTTTCATCTCTGGGCGGTAGACGGGGCGACGATCCAGATCGACAGTGCCTGGGATGGGGATCCGGAGAAGCCGAGGTTCGCGCAGGCTACCGGCCGGCTAGGGAGAGAGGGCCTGGTTCCACTGCGGGATGACGAACTGATATATGTGCGGTTGAATCCGCGAAGCCATACACCGTTTGGACTGGGGCGGCTGGAGGTTGCGTTTGAGACGGTGAACCAGTTTTTGAGTGCGAACCGGTATGCGGGGCGGCTGGCTTCGAACTCGGTGGTGCAGTATGCACTTTGGCTGAACGAGGCTACACCGGAGCAGCACGATCGATTGATTCGCTGGTGGCAGGATGAGATCGAAGGAACCGGACGCGTGCCTCTGCTGAGTTGCGAGCAGAAGCCTGAGGTGCTGCGGTTCGCAGGTGGGACGGACGCGGATCTACGGCTGCTGTGGCAGGAGTCGCTGATCCGGATGATTGCGAATGCGTTTGAACTGCCGCCGATGCTGCTTGGGATGCAGCACGACGTGAACCGCACGACCGCAGGCGAGATGGCGAACGAGGCGTTCCAGAGCGCTGTGGTCCCGGTAGCGAAGCTGCTGGCGGAGCACATTACGCGGGACTTGTTCGCGAAGAAGCTGGGGTGGCGCGAGTTCGAGTTCTGCTTCAACGAACTGGAGGCCAGGGACGAGATGCAGGAGTTGCAGATCCAGACGACGCTGCTGGGTGCGGGCGTATTGACGGTGGATGAGGTGCGGCAGATGCGTGGGCTGGCTCCAATGAAGACGGCGGACGAGGTGGCGCAGTGAAGGTAACGATCGACAATCTGGATGGGCTGGGAGCGGTGGACTATAGCGCCACCGTGTGCACGAATGGCCCGCTGAAGATCGAGCGTGTGTTGAATGCCCCTTCGCGGTGCAGCGGTATGTTGGATGTTAGCGATGCCGCTGTTGCTGTGCCGGTGCGGCGTGGGCGGGTTGTTGTTGCTTCCGATAGCGGGACGGTCCTATTCACAGGCTATGTGGCAACGGAGCCAGTGGCCGTCTATGCAGGCAATGGAACCAAGGGGCCGGTGTATCGCTATGTGTTCAGCGCGATCAGCGACGAGTGGCTGTTGGACAAGCAGACGACTTCACTGGGTGGGGCGGGGTTGGCCCAGGCGGGTGGCCGGTTGTTGCGGACGTTGACGAATCGTGTGGATGCGGGGTTGTTCACGACAGATGGCGTTGTGGATGGACGCTCGGTCGGGGTATTTGAGCCGTCGCCGACAGAGAGCTGGTCGGCGAATGCGGGCGCAGTCTCCGGGGCGACGTATGCGGCGTATCGTGTGCTGAACGGAGCGGTAAGTCTGCAATCGGCTGGAGCAGTGACGCACACGCTGAACGATGGCGATGGAACGCTGCAGATAGCGGCGTTGAAGACGGGAGCCGTGAAGGAGCTGGCCAACGATGTGACGGTGAGCGGCGAGATAGAACCTACGGCGTATGTCAACGAGACGTTTGCCGGAGATGGGACGACGGCAGTGTTTCAA
>Ga0193716_1002350_pt1 | contig 10674 bp, 10 predicted proteins | sample U2c1metaG_FD_145901 | JGI IMG/M metagenome (GOLD analysis project Ga0193716, IMG submission 145901) | Soil microbial communities from a riparian zone of the East river system, Colorado, United States - U2c1 | ecosystem: Environmental > Terrestrial > Soil > Riparian zone | place: USA: East River...
TATCACGTGTAGCCCGTCAGGAGGAACGGGAAGCATGAAATCCTTACGCGCTTTCATTTGGCCTTCCGGTTCCCAGCCCGCTTCGCCGAGCGGATCGCCCTGTTGCACATTCGTGCGCTCAAGGAGAGTAGTCGACCCACGGCGGTTGGCCGTCAGCGCTATCCACCAGATGCCCCACCTTATCCCTGGCGAGGTATTCTCTTCTTCCACCTTTCCTGCCACTTCTCGGCCGATATCATTCATCATATCGGGCATGATGCAGGCCTATGAATCGAACCCATTCGCCATGGGCAGCTTAAGCTCGCCCAGAATGTACGACGCCAAATGGTCGGCCGCGGCGGACCAACCCTGCTGGCGGTGCCATAGCGCGAGATCGACTTCGGGAAGAGGGGGCAAGCCATCGTTCTCATCGAATTGTCGCAGGCCGCGTACCTCTACGCTCTGGGCCAGCACGATCACCGCCGCATCCGACAGCGCCATCGCCTGTAGACCCGCGATGCTTTCGGACACGCATGCGATCCGCCATTTGCGATTCTGCGCATCCAGGGCGTTCAAGGCGTGTCTTCGGTACCGATTGCCATCGGGTAGCATTGCGACGGGCAAGGGGTCGCGCCGATGCGCCGATCCGTCCTCGGCGCCAAGCCACACCAGTCTCTCCCGCCGAAGCAGCGTGACGTTGGTTAAGGGCGGGTCGATGTCCGGCATGTGCGTGACGACCGCGACGTCGACACTCCCATTCACCACCGCTTCGGCAATCCTGCGGCTCAGCGCGCAATGGACTGTAACCTCGACATTCGGATAGGACGCCTGGAAGCGGGCCAAGGTGCGCGGCAGCAGAAACGCCGCGTAAAGATCCGGACATCCGAGCACGACGCGCCCCGACACTTCGTCCGAGCGCAGGCGGGCGCGCGCTTCGTTGTCCAGCTCGAGCAGCCTGCGCGCATAGGAGAGCAGCGTCTCGCCATGCGACGTCAGCTTGGGCCGGCGGAGATTTGTCTCGAAGATCTTGCGGCCAATCAGCTGTTCGAGCCGATCGAGCTGAAGGCTGACGGCGGGCTGTGTCCGGTTGAGGCGCTGAGCAACGCGCGTCACGCTGCCTTCCTCGACCAGAAGAACAAAGGTTCGCAGCAGGGAAAGGTCCAGTAACGGTACAGCCATCATAAGCGATACTAAGGTAAGCCCAAATTTTTTCAAATTTCACTTGGGCCTCGGCACGGTTTAAGCTCAAAAAAAGTGAAAAATTGTCCTGCGCGAAGAGGATGCGGCGACGGTGACTATTTGGGCATCCCGTCTCGCCGGCAAGCACCTGGTCCGCGGTTAATGGAAGGCGCTCTCGCAGAGCTTCCGGCCATTCCTGCCGACGATTTCAGGGCTGCGATGCGGGGGCTGGCATCGGCCGTTTGCGTGATCACCTCGCGTCACGAAACGCTGGCGAACGGCATGACCGCGACCGCCGTATGCGGTGTTTCGGCAGACGGGCCTCGCCGAGCCTCTATCTGTATTGCCATGGCAAATTCGGATCGATGGCGTGACCGAATCCGTGTCAAATGTGTTCTTTCCAGCAAATCATCAACCAGTCCTGACGCGATCGACTGCCGCAAGGGACCTGCATCGAAGCCATCGGAGCGCCGGCGCCTGGTATGGAGCTTGCTTCTCTTCATGCCAAAGCGAAGGCTCCGATGCGTAATCATCTTGCAGTCCATATCGAGAGAGTAACACCATGACGCATCCCCTTCGCCTCGGTATTTGGGCCCTGGTTCACGGTAACCGCGCCGCGCTGAATGATCCCGAGGAGCCCTACGACGCCTCATGGGATCGCAACCGACGCCTCGTGCTGGAAGCCGAAGCGCTCGGCTACGATTGCACGCTGATCGCCCAACACACTGCCAATCCTCACCGCGACGATCTCGACCAGCTCGAAGCCTGGACCTCGGCGGCGGCACTGGCGGCGCTCTCCAGCCGAATCGAGATCATCACGGCGATCAAGCCGATGCTTTATAATCCGGTCGTGCTGGCCAAGATGGCGCTGCAGATCGAGCACATCAGCAAGGGTCGTTTTGCGATCAACCTGGTGAATGCCTGGAACCGGCGCGAGATTGTCAACGCGGGCATTCCGTTTCTCGAACACGACGAGCGCTATGCCTATGGAAGCGAGTGGCTGACGGTCGTCGCGGCCCTGATGCGCGGCGAGCGGGTCAATTTCGCCGGCAAGCACGTGTACGTCGAAGATTACGCGCTGCTGCCAAAGGACAGCTTTCGCAGCCGGCCGCGCATCTATGTCGGCGGCGAGTCAGAACCGGCGCGGGTGCTGAGCGCCGCGCAGGCCGACGTCTGGTTTATCAACGGCCAGCCGCTTGCCGATGTTGCGGCGTTGATCGCCGATGTCGGTGGCCGTCCGCGCCAGGGCGATCCGTTGCGGTTCGGGCTTTCGGCTTTCGTCATCGCGCGGGAAACCCAGCAAGAAGCCGAGGCCGCCTACAGGCGTTTGCTGGCGCTGGCCGCCGAAGATGAAGACGTGCGGGCGTTCGTGAAAGCCAACACCGACGAGAAGGTTCAGATGCGCAAGACCATGGCGAAGTTCGAGCGCGTCGGGACCAACGGCGGCACCGCCGCAGGCCTGGTCGGCAGCTACGATCAGGTGGCGGAGCGCATCATCCAGTTCCACGAAGCCGGCATCGAGACGCTGCTGATGCAGTTTCAGCCGTTCGAGAACGAGATGCGACGGTTCGCAAAACATGTGATGCCGCGCCTGCGGGGCATTCGTAGCTGAACCGGAGCGGACGACAGACACCACCAGAAAAAGGATGTGCTTCATGGTTATCCGGCCGTTCGGCTTTATTGTTGCCGCGGTGCTGTCTATGGCAATGCCCGGCGCCTTTGCGCAGACCTATCCATCACGGCTGATCAAAATCATCGTGCCGTTCACGCCAGGCGGCACCTCGGACCTACTGGCCCGAGAGTTGGGGCACAGCATCAGCGAGGACTGGGGACAGTCTGTGGTGATCGAAAACCGGCCCGGCGCCGGTGGTGCGATCGGCACCGCCGAGGTTGCCCACAGCGCACCGGACGGCTATACCCTTCTCATGGGTTCGAGCGCTGCGCTCGCGATCAATCCTTACATCATGAAAGAGACGCAGTACGATCCGACCAAGGACTTCAAGGCAATCTCCCTGGCCGCCAAAATTCAGAATATGCTGGTGGTTCATCCGGATATCCCGGTCAAGACCGTTTCCGAGCTTCTCGCTTATGCCAAGTCCCACCGGCTGATTTTCGCGAGTTATGGCATCGGCTCCTCGCCGCACATGTCCGCAGAAATGTTCGAGAAGATGGGCGGCATAGAAATGACGCACGTGCCGTTTCGTGGTGCGCCGGAAGGAATGACGGAGGTCCTTGCCGGCCGTGTGAACCTGGCCTTCGACAACCTGCCGAGCGCGCTGCCGATCGCGAAGTCCGGCAAGCTGATTGCCATCGCTGTCTCCGGCAATCACCGCTCAGCACTTGCGCCCGAAGTGCCCACGGTCGCGGAGTCGGGTCTGCCTGGCTTCGATGTGACCACATGGTACGGTCTCGTCGCGCCGGCCGGTGTCCCTGATTCCATTGTTAACAAGCTAAGCGCGGAGGTCGCCACCATTCTCGCACGGCCTGACGTGCGAGACCGCCTGGTAGCAGCGGGCACCGAACCGCAAAGCATGACGCCACAGGAGTTCGCGGGTTTCATCGCCGACGAGCAAACCAAGTGGCGGAAGCTCATCGCCGACGTCGGCCTGAAGATTAACTAGCCGTGGCCGCGCATTTTCAGTGCTGGACATAGTCCGCGCGTTTCGGCGCAATGCCGGACGGCGGCACGTCCAGGCGCACGGCGATCCCCTCGAGTGCAGGACTGGAGGCCGGATAGAGCTTTCACCAGCGGCTCGTGTGCCAGCATCAGCCGGACTTCGCGCGTTCCGCCGCTTGTTTTACCTGCTCCGGATCGGCCGCTATCTTGACGCCTGCGCGCTCCTGCTCGAGCAGCATCACGGAGCGCGAGTCGCGTCCGTCCCAGCCGCGGTTGCACGCTTCCCTCATCTCGGCGTAGGCGAGGTTGCACATCCGCATGGGAACACCGAGTTCGCGTCCCAGGTCAGTCGCGAGCTTGACGTCCTTGGTGGCGAGCTTGAGCGCAAAATTCGGCGGATCGTATTTGCCGGGCAGGAACTGATCGAGCAGGCCGTCGAACGTGAAGCGGCGGCCGCCGACGCCCTGGCGCACGGCTTCCCACAATGCGACGGGGTCCATGCCGGCTTTCACGCCCATGGTGAAGGTCTCGGCGAGCGCACAGGTGATCGCATAGCCCGACATATTGTGCACGAGCTTGGCGACTGTCGCGGTGCCGATCGGCCCGATATAGGCCGGCCGATCCCCCATCGCGTCGAGGACGGCCTTGTGGCTGTCATAGGCGGCCTTGTCGCCGCCAACCCAGATCGCCATCTTGCGCGACGCCGCACCGGCCGGCCCCCCGCTCACCGGCGCGTCGAGCATGTGCGCGCCTTTGGCGGCAAAGGCATCGTGAATTTTTTTCACCACGCCTTGAGAATTTGTCGACAGGTCGAAATAGGCCGCACCCTTTTTCACCCCTTCGATCAGGCCGTCGGCCCCCAGCGAGACCCGCTCGACATCCGCCGGCTCCGGCAGGGAGGTGAAGATCACGTCCGATTTCTCGGCCAGCGCGCGCGGCGTATCCGCCCATTCGGCGCCCGCCTGCAAATGGTGGCCGGCCGATTGCCGGTGCAGGTCGTGCACCACGACCTTGTATCCGGCCTTGAGAATGTTGGTGGCCATCTTGCCACCCATGGTGCCGAGCCCGATAAAGCCGACGACAACGTCCTTGGTCATCGTCATTCTCCCTTGTCGCCTTCGACCAGCACGGTATAGGCGACCTGCGCGGCCGACATCGCCGCGGGCCAGCCCGCATAGAATGCCATGTGGGTGATGACTTCGGTGATCTCCTCCTGGGTGACGCCATTGGCGATCGCGCGCGTCAGATGCGACACGAGCTGTTCCGGCCGGTAGGTCGCGACCAGCGCCGCCACTGTAATGAGACTGCGATCGCGCTTCGAGAGAGCCTTGCGCTCCCACAAATCGCCATAAACAACGTCATTGGTGTAATCGACCAGCGCAGGCGTAAACGCCTTGATGCGGTCGCGTTTGGCGGAAGGCGGTGCCTTGGCCATGCGTCTCTCCCTTGTCTTTTTAATGCCGCACGTCGTGGCGCAGCTTTTTTCATTGCCGTTGAAGCAAAGATAACGTTCCATTAGCATCGCCGGACGGGAGTGTCGATCAGCGCAAATCGCCGAGCTGACACGCGCGGATCAGCTTGAGCATCGAGCTCCTGCTGCTTTTCTGGCCAAGGTTCAACGAGGCCACGAGGCGTTCCGGACGAGGTTTAGCCGCGCATTCGCTGCAATAAGGAGAACACCGGTTGGGCGGGTTAAGGGTCATCGGTGACATCGGCGGTACCAACGCTCGTTTTGCGTTGGCGGAGAATGGCGCCTATCGAAACCTCTTGCATGTCGAGGTCGGACAATACGCGTCGCTGCATGATGCGTTGACGGCCTATATCGACGGCTTGACGCCTTCGCTTCGGCCGAGCGAAGCCGCGCTTGCGATCGCCGGGCCGGTTTTTGGCGACAGCATCGCGCTGACAAATCATGGCTGGTCGTTTTCAATCTCGGAACTGAAACAGCGCCTGCAATTATCCTCGCTGGCGGTGATGAACGATTTCGCCGCCACAGCGCTATCGGTGCCGTACCTGCCGGCGTCTGATATTTGTCTTATCGGACCGGAATGCACGGAGACCAGGGGTCCCGTTGGCGTCATCGGGCCGGGAACGGGTCTTGGCGTCAGCTCGCTGGTGCCGGATGGCGAAAAGTGGGTGCTGGTGCCGGGCGAGGGCGGTCATGTCACCCTGCCAGCCTCCACCAAGGAGGAAGCCGCCATCATCGAGGTGCTTCGCGCGCGCTTCGGGCACGTCTCGGGCGAGCGCGTGCTGTCGGGCGCCGGGCTTGTCAATCTGTACGAGGCTCTCTGTTCGATGGCGGGGATTGCGGCTGCGCCGATGACGCCGGCTGAGGTCACCAATCATGCCATTGGCAAAACCGACGCGATTTGCGTCGACGCGTTCGCGCACTTCTGCCGGTTTCTCGGCACGGTCGCCGGCGACCTTGCGCTGACGATCGGCGCGACCGGCGGTATTTATATCGCGGGCGGCATTCTCCTGCGTTTCAAGGAAGCCTTCGCGGCATCGCCGTTTCGAGAGCGGTTCGAGGATAAGGGACGCTTTAGCGGACTTTTGCGCGGCATTCCGACGCGGCTGATCCTGGACGAGTCGCCGGCGCTTTCAGGTCTGGCAAATTCCACTTTCTGACCTCAATCCCGATCAACGGAGAAACCATGTCCCGCATATCGATCAAGACGAAAAGCGACTTGCCGGCCGAGCTGGCGCCGCTGTGGGACAAGATGACGACCTATGGCGCGTTCGAAAACCAGGCCGGCGTGATGGCGCACCGGCCGCCGATCTTCAAGCATATGTGGTCGCTGCTGGTCGATCTCGCCGATGAGGCGATGGTGTCGAAGCGGCATCTCGAACTGGCGCTGGTGACGGTCTCGCTGCTGAACAAATGCACCTATTGCGTTTCGCATCATGCGCCGAAGCTCAGGATCCAGGGTGTCTCGGAAGAGGGGGCCGAGCGCCTGCTCGATTACAAGGATCACCCGGAGCTTGATGCGGTCGACAAGCTCGTCGTCGAATATGCCATCGCCGTCACCAACAACTGGAACATGACGCGCGACGAGGTTTTTACGCGGCTCAGGGAGCATTTCTCCGAAGCCCAGATCGTCGAGCTGACCTGGCGCATCGCGTTGTGCGGCGCGTTCAATCGCTTCAACGATATCCTGCAATTCGATATCGAGCAGGGCGTGCCGGTTCGCGAGGCGGCTGAGTAACGATCCCAAAGACGCGGTGCTCGGCAGCCATGACCGGGATTCGTCAATTCAGACGTTGTTCTCCAGCCAGGTGCTCCCGACGTCGTTAACGCCGAACCATTCCGCCGCGTCGCCGGATATGTCGACGACGAGCAGTTGATCGTCAGCGCCAACATGCGGTTTTAGCTGGTCGCGGATGGAGGCCGGGGTTTGACTGGATTTCACGATCCAGATGGTTTCCAGGTGATGCCACCAAATGCCGAGGGATTGGATCGCCCTGACAAGTCCGTCGTGCGTGCGGCCCTCGGGGGGATGAACGTCATAGCCGATCAGGATGGTAGCCATCGGCGCTGTCCCTCTCCCTTTGCCCGGATGTTCTTCGGTTCCCGCCATTAAGTGAGAAGTCGCGAGAGGCGAAATAGTTCGTTCCGCGAAGCTGCTTTTATGCCGAACGCAATGAGCCGCGAAGGAGGGGGCACCGGACTGGCGCCCTCTCAACCTTACGCGAAGCCGCGCTCCAGCACATTCCGGATGCCTGCCGCGTCCTTTCCGGCCAGGCCCATCCGATCGAGCGTGCGCGCCTCCGCGGCGAACGTCTTGCCGCTCATGGATTTGACGATCTGGATCAAGGCATCGATCGCGGGCGTCGGCACGCCGGCGGCCTTGCCGATTTCGCTCATCGGAATAAGGCCCGCCGGCACGTCCTCGGCGATGTATTTATGATCGAAATCCTTCGGCGTGCCGGTGGCCTGATAGGGCCCGTCGCTGTTGGTGGTGAGCTTTTGCGCGGTTTCGCTCAGCGTTTTGCCGCGCACGCCATAGGTAATCTCGAACCAGTCGGCGAGGTCGCGCACCCTGGCGCCGAGTGCGGCCGCGACCGCGACCCGCTCGGCGTTGATCGCCTCATAAAGCCGCGCGACCAGCGGCGTCACGCCGTCGGCGTAAAATCTGTAATTGCCGCCCTCGTCGATCTTGCCGGCATTGCCGACGCAGTTGGCGACGTGGAGCATGGCGTTGGCGTTGGTGAAGCTCGTATGCGCGATCGAGGGCATCGCCACGGCGGTCGGAAACATCGGCCCGAGCACCGAAAACACCGCGTCGATACGGTTGCCCGGGAACGTCGCGATCTGCAGATTGCGCTTGGTCACGATCGGCTCGATATGCGCGGGGCCGCGGCGCCAGCACGAATGGGGGAAATTATCCATCTCGGCGATATCGACCTTGGCCTTGCAGCCCAAGGCATCGAGCGTGCGCCGCACCAGCAGCGCGCCGCCGGTATTACCCTGGATCAGCAGGACGATCTGGCCATCCTTCAACAGCGGCGCCAATCCGCGCGCGACCGATTCCTGATAATTACCGCCGGTCACCACGATGATGACGGCGGCGCCGTCGACGGACGCCTTCAGGTCGGTGCTGACCATGGCGGCCGATGAAAAACCACGGCCTTCGACCTTGACCCCACCGGCCTCGCGCACATTCGCCAGCTTGGCATCATCGATGTCGTGAAGCCGCACCGTGTAGCCGGCGAGCCCGAGGAAGGCGAGCAGATAGACGCCGCCCATACCCGCGCCGATGATCGCAATCGTGGTCGAACTGTTGTCTGTCAAGGTGACTTCTCCCGATCCATGACGCGCATTATCGCGCTGCAACAAGCGCTTCGGAACCCGTCATTCGTAAAATGTGCGATTGCTTTCATCCAGTCTAGCAAAATGAAAGCGGTGGACTAGCAGATACCTGCCGGGCAAAAATAACGATAGGAAGACCGGAAACATCCGGCATAGATTTCAAAAAAATAATCAAACGGGGGGAGACGATGTTTCGATGGATGCGGGAACTCACGGCAGGTGAGCGACGTACGATGGCGGGTTGCTTCGGCGGCTGGTCGCTTGATGCGCTCGATGTGCAAATCTACAGTTTCGTCATTCCGACCTTGCTGGCGACCTGGAATATCTCGCGCGGCGAGGCGGGTCTGCTCGGAACCATCACGCTGGTGGTCTCATCCTTCGGCGGCTGGTTCGCCGGTGCGCTGAGCGACCGCTACGGCCGGGTCCGGGTGCTGCAGATCACCGTGCTGTGGTATGCCGTGTTCACCTTCCTGTGCGGTTTCGCGCAGAATTTCGAGCAGCTGTTCGTGCTGCGTGCGATGCAGGGGCTCGGCTTCGGCGCCGAATGGTCGGCCGGCGCGGTGCTGATGGGTGAGATCATCCGCGATAAATATCGCGGCCGGGCCGTCGGCTTCGTGCAGAGCGGCTGGGCGGTCGGCTGGGGCGCCGCGGCGCTGTTATATACGTTGATGTTCGCGATCCTGCCGGATGCGATCGCCTGGCGCGTGATGTTCTGGATCGGGTTGACGCCGGCGCTGCTGGTGATCTGGATCAGGCGTAGCATGTCCGAGCCTGAGGTGTTCAATGCGCGTCGCGACACCGGTGCGAACGGCATCGCGCAGGCTTTCACGGTGTTGCGACGGCCTTATCTCGCGACCACGCTGAAGGTCGCATTGATGGTGACCGGCGCCCAGGGCGGCTCCTACGCGCTGTCGGTCTGGCTGCCCACCTATCTGAAGACCGAGCGCGGCTTGAGTTCGCTCAACACCGGCTCGTATCTGTTGATTCACATTCTCGGCGCGTTCTTTGGGTTCCTGGTCGGCGCCTATCTGTCCGATCGGATCGGCCGCAAACGAACCTTCATCGTCTCGGCGATCGGTTCGGTGATCTGCGTGGCGATCTATCTGGCCGCGCCTATCAGCGACGGCTTGATGTTGGTGCTCGGCGCGCCGCTCGGTTTCATCATCTACATGATGTTCTCCGCGATGGGCCCGTTCATGACCGAATTGTATCCGACCGAGGTTCGCGGCGCGGGCCAGGGCTTCTGCTACAATTCAGGCCGTGCCGTCGGCGCGTTGTTTCCGGCGCTGGTCGGATTTCTCAGCGGCAAGCTCGGCTTGAGCGGGGCGATCCTGCTGTTCTCGCTGCTGGCCTACGGCCTGATGCTGGCGGCGCTGGCCTTGTTGCCGGAGACCAAAGGCCGCTCGCTGGACTCGATCGTGCCGGATGGGCTAACGCCACTGCGGCCAGCACCGGCCGGTAATCCAGGATAGACTTGCTTGAGGAATAGACTTGCATGACCAAACCGTGTCTGCCGCCTCGCGCGGTCACGTCGGCGCCGCATTGGAAGGCGCCGGCCAACAGCACCGATTGTCACTTCCACATCAACGGGCCGTATGATCGCTACCCGCTCAGCCCGGGCCGCTCCTACACGCCGCCGGAAGCGACCGTGCCGGCCTATCAGGCGATGGCGCGCACGATCGGCATTGGCCGCATGGTGATTGTGCAGCCCTCGACCTTCGGCACCGACAATCGCTGCACGCTGGACGCGGTGGAATTGCTCGGACGCGATAATTCACGCGCCGTCGTGGTGATCGACGACAGCGCGGACGCCGACATGCTCAGGAAAATGCATGCGCAGGGCGCGCGTGGCGTGCGCTTCAACGCAGTGAGCGGCAACGGCACGCCGCTGGCGCAGCTCGAGAGCCTTGCCGCCAAGGTCGCGCCGCTCGGCTGGCACATCCAGTTCTATACGCATGGCGAGCAGATCGCCGATCTGGCGCCGGTGATCCGAAAGCTGCCGGTGACGGTGGTGCTCGATCACATGGCCGGCGTGCAGAGCAATCGGGGCACTGATAGCCCCGAGTTCCGCGCCGCTGTCGGCCTGCTG
>Ga0193716_1002351_pt1 | contig 10672 bp, 6 predicted proteins | sample U2c1metaG_FD_145901 | JGI IMG/M metagenome (GOLD analysis project Ga0193716, IMG submission 145901) | Soil microbial communities from a riparian zone of the East river system, Colorado, United States - U2c1 | ecosystem: Environmental > Terrestrial > Soil > Riparian zone | place: USA: East River...
CTGCGGCGGCGGCACCGAACAGAGCCACGGCGAAACCAAGCGCAGCTACGACATGCGCATCGTGGCGGCGACGTTTCCGGCGAAGCAGTCGATGGCGCGCCCGAGCGAGATGACGGTGCGCGTGAGCAACGAAAGCGCGCACACGGTACCGAACGTCGCGATCACTGTCGACTCGTTCTCCTACGTCGAAAAATTCGCCGAACTGGCCGCCAACAGGCGGCCGGTGTGGGTGGTCGAAGAAGGCCCGGGAACGCCGGCGGAGCTGCCGGTCCAAAGCCAGGCCGTGAGCCCGCCGGGCGGCGGGCAGACGGCGTACGTGAACACCTGGGCGCTCGGTCCGCTGAAGGCCGGTTCCTCGCACACATTCACGTGGAAGGTCGTGCCGGTCAAGGCGGGCTCCTACACCGTGCATCTAAGGGTGGCGGCGGGACTGGCGGGCAACGCCCGCGCCGTGCTGAGCGGCGGCGGTCCGGTCGGCAGGAGCCTCACGGCCGAGATCGCCCCGGCCCCGCCGATCACGCACGTGAACCCGAACACGGGCAAGGTCGTGCCGGGTACGTTCCCGGCAAGCTCCAACTAGCGGCGGGTGCGCGAGCGGGCGAGGGCCCGGCGCATACGAGGACTCCCCACGCCCGGCGTTTGGCCCGCTGTCGAAACGGGTCCTCGCCGATTTCGCCAAGAGATGCTGTCCGAAGGCCCGCTTGGCACTACGATTGCGTTCGGCTTTACGGGCCTTGGCCCAACCGCCGTCGAAGGATCTTCGACCGACCCGGCGAGCGCACCTCGCTCGCTTGACCGCTTCAGGAGGAATCGATTCCGCTCATGCCCAGGACACGTCAGCAAAACGTCACCGCAGCGCAGTGGAGCGCGAACGGCTCAGCTCTCGGCTCGCCGGATCTGACCGTCGCGGACAACCAGGTCTTTGGGGCGAACGTGTTCTCGCCCGCGGTGCAGCGCAACCGCCTGCCCAAGCACGTCTACAAGGCCCTGCACCGCACGCTCGCCCGCGGCGAGGCGCTCGATACGACACTGGCCGACTCGGTCGCGCAAGCGATGAAGGAATGGGCGATGGAGAAGGGTGCGACGCACTACACGCACTGGTTCCAGCCGCTGACGGGCTCCACGGCGGAGAAGCATGACTCCTTCTACGGCCCGGTCGGCGACGGTACGGCGATCGCGGACTTCTCGGGCAAGGAGCTAATCCAGGGCGAGCCGGACGCTTCTTCGTTTCCGACGGGCGGCATCCGCGCGACGTTCGAGGCGCGCGGCTACACGGCGTGGGACCCCACATCTCCGGCGTTCATCCTCGAGAACCCGAACGGCGCGCTGCTGTGCATCCCGACTGCGTTCACGTCGTGGACGGGCGAGGCGCTGGACCACAAGATCCCGCTGCTGCGCTCGATGGACGCGCTCTCGGGAGCGGCTGTGCGCGCACTGGACCTGCTCGGCGTGGACGACGCGACGCGCGTGTTCACAACGACAGGCTGCGAGCAGGAGTACTTCCTGATCGACGAGCAGTACTTCTTCGAACGGCCGGACCTGGTGACGACGGGCCGGACGCTGTTCGGCGCGAAACCGCCGAAGGGCCACGAGCTGGACGACCACTACTTCGGCTCGATCCCGGAGCGCGTGCTGGCGTACATGCTCGAGGTCGAGCTCGAGCTGGCCAAGCTCGGCGTGCCGATCAAGACGCGCCACAACGAGGTCGCGCCGAACCAGTTCGAGGTGGCTCCGATCTTCGAGAACTCGAACGTGGGCTCGGACCACCAGATGCTGACGATGCAGATCATGCAGAACACGGCCCGGCGCTACGGCCTGATCTGCCTGCTGCACGAGAAGCCGTTCGCCGGAGTCAACGGCTCGGGCAAGCACAACAACTGGTCGATGGGCACGGACACGGGCATGAACCTGCTCGACCCGGGCGACACGCCGTCGGAGAACCTCTCGTTCCTGTTCTTCTGCACGGCCGTGATCCAGGCGGTCAACGAGCACCAGGAGCTCTTGCGGGCGTCGATCGCGAGCGCCGGACAGGACCACCGCCTCGGCGCCAACGAGGCGCCGCCGGCGATCATCTCGATCTTCCTCGGGACGGACCTCGAGAAGGTCTTCACGGCGATCGAGAAGGGCAAAGTGCAGCCGTCGAAGCCGGGGTCGTTCCTCGGCTTCGGCACGCCGGTGCTGCCGCCGCTGCCACTGCACGGCGCGGACCGCAACCGCACGAGCCCGTTTGCCTTCACCGGCAACAAGTTCGAGTTCCGCGCGCTTGGCTCCAACTCCTCGCCGGCGTTCCCGAACACGGTGCTGAACACGATCGTGGCGGAAGCGGTCGATGACCTGGCGGGGAAGCTGAAGACGGCCCTGAAGGGCTCAACGACGCTCGAGAAGGCGGTCACGACGGTCGTCAAGGAGACGTGGATCGCGAACAAGCGGGTCGTGTTCGACGGCGACGGCTACTCCGAGGCGTGGCACAAGGAAGCCGAGAAGCGCGGCCTGGCGAACCTCAAAACGACGCCCGACGCGCTGCCGTGGATCGTCGAGAAATCGACGATCGCGGCGTTCAAGAAATACAAAGTGCTGACCAAGCGCGAGCTCGAGGCGCGCTACGACGTGTACACCGAGCAGTACGTGATGAACCTCAACATCGAGGCCGAGACGGCCGCGATGGTCGCGCGCACGATGTTGCTGCCGGCGGCGATCCGCTACCTCAACGAACTGCGGGCGACGGGCCTGGCGGAGCTGGTCGAGGAGATCGAGCCGGTCGTCAAGGAGTTCCACTACGCGCTGGTCAAGCTCGAGGACGCGAACCTCGACGAGAATCACCCGGACAGCTCAGCGCAGAAGGAGGCCGTCTACATGCGCGACACGGTGATCGCGGCGATGGAGGACACACGCGAGGTGGCCGATAGGCTGGAGAAGCTGGTGGCCGACGACCTGTGGCCGCTGCCGAAGTACTCGGAGATGCTTTTCATTAAGTAGAGATGGCTCGCGTCGCTGCTCAGCGCGACGCGATCTGCGAGGAGGACCACAGCGACTGGTCCTCCTCCGGGGCGATGACTGCCCCGAAAGGGACAGCGGAGAGCGAGATCCGGTGCGCGTCAGGCGCTACGGACGGTCAGCGACTAGAGCGAGACCGAGACGTGGCAGACCCGTTCGAGGGTGCCACGACCACCGTCGAGCGCTTTTTCATCGAACGATTCGGCGGCCTTGTGCGCTGCGGATGTGTCGTGCACGGCGAGCGCCCCGAGGATCTTCGACTGCTGCGCGAGCGCCGTGCGCAATCCCTGCAGCTGCGTCCGCTGCCCGGCGCCGACGAACGGCGCGAGCTCGTTGACCCGTGCGCTGAGTGCGCCGGCGGCGGCGATCACGCGCTTGTCGGACTTCGGATCGAGGATGTTCAGCCCGGTTTCCGTTCCGATGCGGACGTACTGGCGCAGGGCGGGCGCCGCCTTCGCGCAGGCCGTCTTTCGTTTGGCGCCTTGGTCGCTGCCGCCGCAGCCGGCGAGGACGAGCAGCGCGATGCACGCGGATGCAACGGCGGTCTTGGTCATGCGCCTTCCCTCCCTCGTCCGGTCTCACGCTCAGTGCGGCGGGTGCTCTCGGCCGCCGCGAGCGGCGCAGGCTATCAGCGAGCGACGGCTAGCATAACCACATGGCGCGGGACTTCAGCGACACGATCAATCGCCGCGTGCTCGTCTACGACGGCGGCATGGGAGCTACGCTCGAGCAGTTCGAGCTGACCAACGAGGACTATGGCGGCCTCGAGGGCAAGTGCCACGAGGCGCTCGTGCTCAACCGCCCGGACGTGATCGAGGGCGTGCACAGCTCGATGCTCGAGGCAGGCGCCGAAGTGCTGGAGACGGACACCTTCCAGGGCTCGCGGATCAAGCTCGACGAGTGGGGTCTGGCCGACTACACGGTCGAGATCAACACGAAGGCGGCCGAAATCGCGCGCAAGGCGGCGGGCGAAGAGCGCTTTGTGGCGGGCTCGATCGGCCCCACGGGCTACCTGCCGGCCTCGGAAGATCCCTCGCTCGGGCAGATCCGCTTCGGCGAGCTCGTCGAGGTCTTCTCCGAGCAGGCGGCAGCGTTGATCGACGGCGGCGTGGACCTGATCATCATCGAGACGGCGCAGGACATCCTCGAGGTGAAGGCTGCGGTCTTCGGCGCGCGCGAGGCGTTCAAGAGCACGGGCCGCACGCTGCCGATCCACACCTCGGTCTCGCTGCTGCCGAACGGCGGCAAGATGCTGCTCGGCACGGATATCTCCTCTGTCCTGACGACACTCGAGGCGCTGAAGGTCGACGTGATCGGTCTGAACTGCTCGACGGGTCCGGAGGACATGCGCGACGCGATCCGATTCCTCGGCGAGTTCTCCCCGTTGCCGGTCGCGTGCATCCCCAACGCGGGGCTGCCGCTGCAGGGCCCGGACGGCGAGACGATCTTCCCGGAGCAGCCGGAGCCGCTGGCGGATGCGCTGAAGGAGTTCGTCGAGCGCTACGGCGTCGGCATCGTCGGCGGTTGCTGCGGCACGACGCCGGCGCACATCGCGGCGATCGTCGAGCGCGTCTCCGGACGCGAGGTCGGCCCACGCCCGGCGCCGCGCGCACCACAGCTCTCCTCGATGATCGCCTCGACGCCACTGCAGCAGGAGCCGGCGCCGACGATGGTCGGCGAGCGCGTCAACTCACAGGGTTCGCGCAAGGCCAAGGAGCTGCTGCTCACAGACGACTACGACGGGCTGGTGCAGATCGCCGAGGACCAGGTCGAGGGAGGCGCACACGTGCTCGACCTGTGCGTCGCGCTGACCGAGCGCGCGGACGAGGACGAACAGATGCGACTGGTCGCCAAGAAGGTCTCGCTGACCCAGCCCGCGCCGATCCAGATCGACTCGACCGAGCCGGAGGTGATCGAGCGCGCGCTCGAGCAGATCCCGGGCCGGGCGATCGTCAACTCGGTCAACCTCGAGGCCGGACGCGAGAAGCTCGATCGCGTCGTGCCGATGGCGCTCGCGCACGGCGCGGCGCTGATCGCGCTGACGATCGACGAGATCGGGATGGCCAAGACGGCGGAACGCAAGGTCGAGATCGCCGAGCGGATCCGCGACCTGTGCTGCGAGGAGCACGGCTTGGACCCGCAGCTGTTGATCTTCGACTGCCTCACGTTCACGCTGACGACGGGCGATGAGGAGTGGCGGCCTTCGGCGGTCGAGACGATCGCGGGGATCAAAGCGATCAAGCAGCAGATCCCCCACGTGAAGACCTCGCTGGGCGTCTCGAACGTCTCCTTCGGCGTCTCCCCGGGCGCACGCGCAGTGCTCAACTCGGTCTTCCTGCACCACTGCGTCGACGCTGGGCTGGACCTGGCGATGGTCAACCCGAACCACATCACGCCGTACTCGGAGATCCCGGACAACGAGCGCGAGCTGGCGGACGATCTTGTGTTCAACCGCCGCGAGGACGCGCTGGAGAAGTTCATCGGCCACTTCGAGTCAAAGGGCGAGGAGGAGGGACCGGCGGGCGCAGCCGACCCGACGGAGGGAATGGAGCCGGAGCAGGCGCTTCACTTCCACATCCTGCGCCGGCGCAAGGACGGCGTGGAGGCGCAGATCGACAAGAGCGTCGAGAAGATCGGCGCGGTGCCGACGCTCAACGAGGTGCTGCTGCCGGCGATGAAGGAGGTCGGCGACAAGTTCGGCGCGGGCGAACTGATCCTGCCGTTCGTGCTGCAGTCGGCCGAGGTGATGAAGAAGGCGGTCGCGCAGCTGGAGAAATACCTCGACAAGATCGAGGGCTACACGAAGGGCACGGTCGTGCTGGCGACGGTGTTTGGCGACGTGCACGACATCGGCAAGTCGCTGGTCAACACGATCCTCACAAACAACGGCTACACGGTCGTCGACCTCGGCAAGCAGGTGCCGATCCAGACGATCGTCGACGCCGCACAGGAGCACGAGGCGACGGCAATCGGCCTCTCGGCGCTGCTCGTTTCGACCTCCAAGCAGATGCCTGCATGTATCGAGGAGCTGCACGCCAAGGGTCTCTCCTACCCCGTGCTGATCGGTGGCGCGGCGATCAACCGCGCGTTCAGCTATCGCGCGCTCTACCCGGGCGGAAAGGAATCGGACGAGGTCTACGAGCCGGGCGTCTTCTACTGCAAGGACGCCTTCGAGGGCCTGTCGGTGATGGACCAGCTGATCGACGCCGAGGCACGCAGCGCGCTCGTGGAGAAGCTGCTGGCGGGCGCGACGGAGTTCCGCGCCAAGGGCGAGGCGCCGCAGGAGGAGCTGAACTTCGCCGATGACTCGGTGCGCTCGGCGGCGCGTACGGACGTGCCGATTCCGACGCCGCCGTTCTGGGGCGTGCAGGAGATCGAGGTCGACCTCGACGAGGTCTATCGCCATCTCGACACGCATGTGCTGTTCAAGCTGCACTGGGGCGGGCGCGGCGTCAAAGGCGAGGCGTGGCAGAAGCTGCTCGACGAGGACTTCCGTCCACGCCTGGAGCGCATGTGGAAGGAGCAGACCTACCTGCACCCGCGCGCGCTGCTCGGCTTCTTCCCCTGCTACGCGCTGGGCAACGACATCGTCGTGCTCGACCCTGAGGACCGCGCGAGCGAGCTGACCCGCTTCGTCTGCCCGCGCCAGCCCAAGGGCGATCGCATCTGCCTGGCCGACTTCTTCCGCCCGGCCGTCGACGGCAATCCACCGGAGGAGCTCGACGTAATTGCCGTGCAGGCGGTCACGGTTGGCTCGGAGGTGACGGAATTGATGGCCAGGCTCGAGGCCGAAGGTGAATTCGCCGAGCAGCTGTTCGTCCACGGCCTCGGCGTGCAGACGGCCGAGGGGCTGGCCGAGTGGTTGCACTGGCGCGTGCGCCAGATGCTCGGGATCGGCGAGGCGCAGGGCCGCCGCTACTCGTGGGGCTACCCGGCAGTGCCCGAGCAGGCGGAGCACCTGAAGGTCGAGAAGCTGCTGCAGCTGGAGCAGATCGGCATGAAGATCACCGACGGCTATGCGCCCGAACCGGAGCAGTCGACGCTCGCACTGATTGCCCACCACCCGCAGGCGATCTACTTCGGCACGCGCCAGGGCCGGCTGCTGCCAGACGGCTCGCCTGACGACCTGATCCGCGGCTCAGCGCGCGACCCCTCACTATTCGGTGAGATCGACGATGACGATCCGCCCGAGGGCGCGATCGAAGCCGAGGATGAACCGGCGCTGACTTAGTCGGAATGCCCGCCACCCTGCTGGGGCACGTGGGTCAAGGTGGGCAAGGACGCAGGAGCGTGGCGTGCGAAAAGCACGCGAGCTGGCCGATCGGGGATCGCATTCGCTCCACGATCGGTAAGGACGCAGCACGGCGCCGCGCCCACGGCGTCCCAGCTAGTCGTCGTCGCGGGGAGGCGGGCGGAAGAGAATCCGCTTGACCTCGGAGGCGGTCCCGCCGCCGAGCCGCAGTGCGGTCTGAAAGCCCTCCTCGCCGAGCTCACCGGCGTCGAGCGCGCTGCGCAGCGCGTTGAGCGTCGGCAGATCCTCCTCGGCGACCTGGTCGCGCGCGACCTCGAGCAGAATCAGATGCCGCGGTCGTTTCAGCGCGGCGGCGATGCGCACGATCGGCTCGCGCTCCTCGGCCCCGACGCCGTCGGCGACGAGCACGACCGTCTCCCTGTTCTGCAGGCGCTTGGAAACGGCGGCCTGCAACAGCTCCTGGGCGCGGTCCTCGAGCTCCTCCTCGGCGACCTTACCGCTGAGCAGGCCGCGCACCTTCGCCAGTGAGAGCAGGCTGGCCCGATCGTCGATCAGCCGCGCGACAAAGCCCTCGCGCTCGGCGGCCGAGGCGGAGACGACAACGACGAGGCTTCCGGGCGAGTAGCGCAGCCGGTCAGCCGGCTTGAGCACCTTGCAGTGGACCGAGATGTTCGGCGGGCGCTCGGGCCCACCCTCGCGGCGCGGGCGATCGGAGGACCAGCCGGTGCGCTCGTCGGCGCCGATCTTGACGCTGCGCGACGCGGGCCGGCTGGCTGAAGATTGGTCTGCCATACCCCCATCATGCCCTAAGCGCGCGCTCGAGCCCGCCGCTCGGCAGGACGAGCAGTGCGATCGGCGATCAACGCGAGCTTCTCACGCCGGTCGAGTGCCTTGATCCGCGCCTCCTCGCGCCTGGCCGCCGTGCGGTCCTCCATCGCGACCTCGTAGACGATCTCAACAGGCAGGCGGCTGGCCGTGTATCGGCTTGCCTTGCCTGCAAGGTGGCGCTCCAAGCGCTTGGCCACGTCGGTGCTCCAGCCGGTGTACAGCGAACCGTCGGCGCAGCGCAGGATGTAGACCCAGGCGTCGGTCATCGATTTACCGATACGCCGCCCGCCGGCCGATGCCTGCGTCGTCCCGCCTATAGCCGGGTCGTCGGATCCAGTGGGCGTGGCGAAGAAGGTCCACGAGGTGATTGCGATCCTCGAAGCGCACGGGTGGCGTAAGGCGCGCGAGCGTGGAAGCCATCGTCAGTTCAGACACCCTCCCTGCCATCCGTCGTGACGGTCAGCGGCAAGCGGAGCGTTACGATGCCGGTTGGTCAGCTGGCGAGCATCCGGCGTAAATCTGGAATCGAGGAGCTTCGATGACCAACTACCTGGTGATCTATGAGATGGACGACGAAGGAGGATGGGGCGCGGCCTCACCCGATCTTCCCGGATGCGTCGCAGTCGGAGATACCCGCGCCGAGGTAGAACGACTGATCGGGGAGGCGATCCCCTGCACCTGCAGATGATGCGCGTGGTTGGAGAGCCGATACCCGAGCCGCGACACGCGGCCGGCGTGACCAGGGGCTGAGGCCCCAGACTGCTTCGCCCGCATCGACGATGCTCAACGCCCGGCGACGACCGGTGCTGCCTGGCCCTGCGGCAGCGGCCCGAGCCGTACAGGCGCCGCGTGCATCGTGCGCCGGCGCACCTCGCGCCAGGAGAGGCCCTCGTTGAGCAGCGCCGGCAGCCCCATCAGCACGGCGGTGGCGAGCTCGACGAGCTGCAGCACGATCCCGTAGGCGATCGCGTCGGGGGTGGAGACGTGGTAGGCGCCGGCGAGCACGACGACGCAGGCGGCTTGGAAGACGCCGACGTTGGCGGGCGTAGCGGGCATCAGCGCTGTCACGTTGACCGCGAACAGCACGCCCGCGGCCGCTGCGGCGCCGGCGTGGGGGTCGAGCCCGAGCGCGACGAGCAGCAGCCAGCACGACAGCCATTGCAGCGTCCATGCGAGCAGCTGGGCGGCCGTCGCGATCATCGCCGAGCGCGGTCGGCGGAAGAGGAGCAGACCATCGCGCAGCCGTGCTAGGGCGCCGCGGACGCCGCGGCGCAGCGCCGCGACGGCGTCCGCGCGGGAGGCGCCCGCCGCGGGAACGAGCACCGGCGCGAGGCGGATCAAGACAAGCGCGACGAGCGGCGCCAGCGCGACTAGCAGCAGCGCCCGATCGTGGCGGTCGAGCGCGGTCACGCTGGAGAGCGTCACCGCGCCGAGCACAACGAGCGCGAGCAGGTTGAGCATCGCCTGCGAGACGATCGTGCCGAGCACGAGCGGGAGCGTCTCGCGCGCTCGCCCGATCCTCCGCGCGACGATCAGCGCCCGCGCGGACTCGCCGAGGCGGGCGGGCATCGTCGCGGACATCAGCACGCCGATGAACGTTCCCTGCATCGCATCGCGCCGTTTGACCCTGCGCCAGATGGGCGCCGCGCCGAGAATTGCGTGCCAGGAGATCGCGCGCGTGAACATGGCGGCACACATCAGCGCAAGCCCTCCGAGCACGAGACCCGGCTTGGCCGCGAGCAGTGAGGCGATCACACGCGTCACGCCGACCCGCTCGAGCGCGAGCGCAGCCAGCGCGGCGCCGGCGAGCGTGGTCAACGCCAGCCCGGCTCGCCGCAGCGCGCGCACGCGACGCTCGCGCCCGACGAGCGGCGCCGGCTCGGGGGCGAGCGATGGAAGGCGCTGGGCGGGCACGCGCGGCTGCAGGTCGGCCGGAGCGAAGCCGTGACGCAGCGCCGCGCGCGCGAGAGCCCCCCGCCCGCTGCGACGCGCCGGATCGCCGAGCGTGACGGCCTGCTCGTAGGAGTCGAGCACTTCGGCGGCGATGTGCGGCCAGGCGAAGCGCTCGGCTCGCTCGCGCGCGGCGCGCGCCATGCGCTCGCGGCGGCCGCGGTCAAAGGCGAGCGTGCGCAGCGACTCGGCGAGCACGAGCGGGTCCCCGGCGGCCACGAGCTGCCCGTCGAGCCCGTCGCGGACCACATCGCGGTAGCCGGGTATGTCGGACGCGAGTACGGGCGTCGCCGCGGCGAACGCCTCGGTCAGGATCATGCCGAAGCTCTCGCCGTGCAGCGAGGGCGCGCAAAGCAGGTCGGCCCGCGCCAGCTCGGCCTGCTTGCGAAGCTCTGAGACCTTGCCCAGCGCGTGCACGCCACGGTCGTCGAGCGTCATGTGCGCGACCTCCGCCGGCGTGGCGCCGACGAGCGTCAGCGTCGCCGGGATCTGCTCGCGCAGCGCCTCGAATGCGCGCAGCAGCACCGGCAGCCCCTTGCGTTCGACTGCTTGGCCGATGAACAGGATCCGCAGCTCGCCCGCCCCGGCCCCCGCCCCGCCCAACTCGGGCTCTGCCGCGAGGGCGCGCTCCAACTCGGCCTCGGTGGG
>Ga0193716_1002352_pt1 | contig 10660 bp, 3 predicted proteins | sample U2c1metaG_FD_145901 | JGI IMG/M metagenome (GOLD analysis project Ga0193716, IMG submission 145901) | Soil microbial communities from a riparian zone of the East river system, Colorado, United States - U2c1 | ecosystem: Environmental > Terrestrial > Soil > Riparian zone | place: USA: East River...
ACCGCCCAGTCCGGGCCGGAGCCGCCGGACTGGGCGGTGAGCGTGTACGCCTCATCGATGAACAGCACGCCGCCCAACGCCTTGGTGACGACCTCGGTGGTCTTGATCGCGGTGGCGCCGATGTACTGGGCCACCAGGTCGGCGCGGGCGACCTCGATCATGTGTCCCTTGGACAGGATGCCCAGCTCGGCCAGCACGGTCCCGTAGAGACGCGCGACCGTGGTCTTGCCGGTGCCCGGCGGGCCGGCGAACACGAGGTGCCGGCTCATCGGCGGCATCGGCAGGCCCATCTCCTGGCGGAGCTGGGACATCTTGATCAGGTTGATGAGCCCGGTGACCTCGCCTTTCACCCCGTCCAGCCCGATGAGGACGTCCAGTTCGCCGAGCGGCCCGTCGAGCACGGGCGCGCCACCGGCCGGCGCGGCGACGTCGTCGGCGTGGACCTGCCCGCGGACGGGCTCGCCGGCGTCCGTGTCGGTGACGAGGTGGTCGACGGACACCTGGCCGCCGTCGGCGAGCCGGTTGACGGCCTCGCCGCCGCACCCGCGCACGTCGCACTGGCTGATCAGCACCGGCTCGGTGGTGGCGAGTCGGATGCCATCGCCCGCGACGCCGGAGATCTGGCAGTCGGTCAGCGACAGGCGCGCCCCGGTGTCGGCACTGACACCGTTCGCCTTGGCTGACCGCACCCGACAGCGAGTCATCGCGGCGGTCGCGCCGGTGCCGACCAGCACGCCGTCGGCGAGCGAGTCCACGAACTCGCAGTCCTGGAACGTCGCCTCGGCGCTGTCGGTGAGCACGGCGCCGCCGCCGCGCAGCAGGGTCGACGAGACCACCGCACGTACCCGGCCGCCGATCGCGAGCACCGTCGCCGCGCCGGTCGCGCGGAGGTCGGTCAGCCTGGCCTGTGCGCTGCCGGCGAGCACGATGGCGGCGTCCCCGGTGGTCGCCACCTCCGCGTCCTGCAGGTCCAGCCGGGTTTCGCCGCGGACGCTGAGACCATGCCCCACGTCGGCGCGTACCGCCAGTCGTGCGAACCGAACCGACGCGGAGCCGTCGATCATGATCGCGGCCTTGGTGCTGCCGGTGACCCGCAGGCCGTCGAACACCGCCACCGCGGCGCCGTCGGCGAGGACGCCGGCCGGTGTGTCGGTGATGGCGCAGTCGATGAACCGGGGCTTCGCCGAGTCGGTGATCTGGACGCCGCCGCTCCCGCCGGCACTGAACGTGCAGCGGGTCAGCACGGGCGCGGACTCCCCCGCGATGTGCGCGGACCGCGCGGCCGCGCCGGAGAACACCGAGTCGGCGACGGCGACCGAACCCGTGCTCGTCACGTACAGGTCGACGTTCGTGCCGGCGAGGACGGACAGGCCGGCGAGGTCGGCGCGACCGCGCTGCTCGACCACGATCGCGGGCTTGTCCGCCCCGGTGACCTCGCACCCGGCGACGACCGCCCTGCCGTCGCCGTTGACGCAGATTCCGTTGCCACGCACGTTTTCCACCACGCACCTGCGCACCACGAGCGAACCCTGTGTGGTGACCACGACGCCAGAGGACCCCGTGTCGTGGACCCGGCTGTCCTCCATGCTGCTCGGCGTCGGCGAGGTGATGACCACGCCGGCGCCGGTCCGGTTGGTCACGTGGCAGCCGCGCAGCGCCAGCGCGCCCTTCGCGCGGGCCAACACGGCTGTCCACCCCGCGCCCTCGACCACGCACGAGTCCAGTGCGACCTCGCCGTGGGCGATGTCCACGGCGACGTGGTCGGCGTCCTCGCCGCACAGCGTCAGTCCGGTCAGCTGCGCGCCTTCGGCGCTGACCGACAGCACCGCGCCGCGCTTGGCCCGGACGCGCACGCTGCCGGGCCCGTGCTCCGCGCTGATCGACACCATCCGGTCGATCCGCAGGTTCTCCTCGTACTCCCCGGCCGCGACGACGATCATCGCGCCACCCCGTGCGGCGGACAGTGCCGCCGAGATCGTCACGTGCGCGCCGGGGCGCCCGGTGCCGACCTCAAGGAGCTGACGGTTCATCGCTGCGACCTCTCTTCGGGTTGGGACTCATGCGCGTGCTCATGCCAGCCCCGGCAGCGCGCCGAACCGGTCGGCCGCGAGGTCGCTGACCCGGCGCTCGGGAGTCTCCGTCGACCATTTCTCGAGCTGCTCGGTCAGCGACGTGACGGCCATGTCGTCGAGGACACTCGGGCGCACGTCGACGTGCCCGTCCTCGGTGATCTCGCCCGCGGTCAGCTCGCGCAGCAGGATGTGTCCCCGCTCGCCATCGGTCGCCGGCCGCCTGCGCAGTACCTTGAAACAGGTCCCCGGCACGAAGACCACCCGGTCCGGCACGGACTCGTCGGCGGGTTCGAGCAACTTGGTGCGGCGGGCACTCATGGACCAGATGACCACGTCCGTGTCCCCTTCCTGCGCGGGGCAGGGCGCGGTCAGCGCGTGCACGAAACTCCAGTCGGTGACCAGCGTCTGCCGGTCGTAGAGCGCGAGCTGCGCCGCGGTCGGCGAGGTGGCGAAGATGGCGGGCCCTCGGTGGGACGGCAGCCGGTTGAGCCCGGAGACCACACACCGTGCGAACGGCACGTGCGGCCCGACCACGTTGGTGCGCAACGCCATGTCGATCGCCGCACCCGGCTGGGACAGGTGCAGCCGCACGGCGACGGCGTCGGTCCGCACGTCCTCTTTGGACTTGATGAGCGCGCCCTGGAAGCCGGGGTGCTCGGAGAGGATGCGGCCGACCGCGTTGGCCTGGAGGCCGTACTCGGCGCCGAGTGTTCTACGCAACCACTCACGTTCCTGCGCCACCCCGGTCACCGGGAGGATCGCCGCCGCCTCGGGATCGGGCGTCGCCTGAACCGAGGCCGGGGCCATGTCGTCGACGTCGGTCACCGCGTTGGTCACCGCGACCGGTTCGGGGTCCACTCCGGACAGCACGCCCGACTCCAGCCGCAGGGCCACCGTGGCGGGTGCCGACTGCTCGTCGGGCACTGCCGGCTCGTCAACCACCGGCACCGCATCGGTCCCAGGCACGGCAACGATCTCGGGCACGGCACTCGGTTCTGGCGCCACTGGTTCGGGTGCCGCCGGCTCCGGCGCCGCCGATCCGGTCACGCCGACCAGCCGAGGCAGGCCCGTGTCCGCAGCGGCCTCTGCCGCCGAGGGCCGCGGTGCGAGCGCGACCGTCTTGACGGCGGCGTCCAGCCACACCTCGTCCACGTCCGGCGCTGCCGTGTCCAGCCCGGCCAGCAGCGTGCCGGCGCCCCGCGCGCCGGGCGCCCGCGACGGCACCTCGGCACGCGGCGCCGCGCTCTCCAGTTCGGCGAGTGCGGCGCCGCCGGCGACCACCGCGCCCGCGGTGACTGGCGCTTCGACATGGTGTGACGCAAGCAGTCTGCTGAACTCACGGGTCCTCGGGTCGAGTCGGGCGAGGACGTCGGAGGCGAGCAGGCGCATGCGGTCGCCGCCCGCACCCGGCTCCGACTCGAACGTCAGTGTGTGCACCGCGCGATTCGTGTGGGCCGCGCGCACGGCGGCGGCGTTGGCCCCCTCGACGGGTCGCCGGATCCACAGTCCGGACTGAACGACCTCGATGACCGCGTCCGGGGCGTACCAGTACACCGCGGGCGCGACCTCGGGCACGCCGTCGACCGGTCGGCGGTGGCTGAGCAGCCGGGGCGGCGCCGGCTCGCCCGCTTCGGACGGCGAGTATCCCAACTCCTGCACGAACGTGTGCCAGCCGAGGTTGCCGTCGTCGTCGACGGTGAACACGTCCGCGCCGCCCGGCGACGCCACCGGCAGGCCGGTGTAGCAGGCGAGCGGTTCGCCGAACAGGTCGGCGAGGGCCTGGCCGAGTGCGGTCCCCGGCGGCAGCGCGACGGGGCCGAACTGGGCGAAGCGGATCCGTTCCCGCACGTCGGCCGGAATCCGGATCCACAGCCGGGCGACGTCGTCCAGCGTGACCGGCGGCGAACCAGGACAGCCGACGACGATCGTCACGATGTCGTCGCGGCAGGGCAAGGTCGTGACCAGCAGCCTGCGGTGTTCGCGCTGCCGGCTCTCGGCGTCCACCGGGCGGATCCACATGCCGCCGGGGATCGGCTCGGCAACACCGCGCGCGCTGGTCGGCAGGTCGTCGGCGAACACCGCGCTGTCCCAGCGGGGCTGCGGGAACCGCTTGGCCTCCCACCTCGGCGTCTTGCCAGCCTGGAACCGGATCCAGCCGGTGCCGCGTCCGGAGTGGACGAACAACCCACCGCGGGCCGCGGGCTGCATCGCGCCGTCCGGGGCGACGACCGACCGGCCGAGCCGCTCGGCCAGCCACTGGCCGGCCAGCGCGGTGGTCTCCCTGGCCCGACCGCCGACGACCAGCCGGACGCCGCGCCTGCTCCTCGGCAGCAGTTTGGCCACCGCGTCCCACATCGCGACCGGGCTGTCCGGTGGCAGGTCGACGACCACCAGGTCGTGGTGCGGGTCGCGGGCCAGCCAGATCGCCAGCGACTTCGCCTGCTCACTGATCCGGTCCGGCAGATGCACGACGGTCGCGTGGCCGATGACCCGCTTGCTCAGGTGGTGGACGCGCGAGCGCGGCCGGTTCCTTGTGATTGCCATGCCTGATCACCCTCCTCGGGTAGATCGCGGGACCGCCGTGGTGAGCACGGGGCCGGATGGGATCACCGAGAGGACGTCAGCGGCCACGGGCACCGGGCGGACGTCGCCGTACCCCAGCGCCTTGGCCGCGTCGTCGTCGGCGATCCGGTACTTCCGCCCCTGCTCGGTGATCAGGTAGCGGTCGGGATTGCGCTGTCCTTCCGGCACGGGGACCGCCGCGGCGAGGATGCCGCCGCCGGGCGGCAGATCGAAGAGGACGCCGCCCTGCGGTTCTGGTGCCCCGGACAGCAACGCCATCTCCGCACCGCCAGGGCCCGACTGCCGCACGCAGAGCATGTTCGACGGGTCGATCGGCCGGGCGGACAGCATGTCGGGCATGCGGGACAGCAGCGTGGAGTTCGGCGACCGCGGCGCGGCCGCCACCTCGGCGGCGGTGACCGGACGGATCGGCGGTGCCTCTTCGCGCCCGTTGAGCAACGCGGCCTCGGTCTCGGTCAGCGGGGCAAGGCCGTTCTGTGTCACCACGTAGAGCCGGTGCTCCGTTCCGATCTACTGCGCGAGCACCTCGCCGATCTCGGTGCGCCGGCCGCCGATGTCCTGGCCGCGCGAGCCGAGCCCCGCGAGGTCGGCGTGCCCGATCGACGCACGGTCGGGGATCACGTCCAGCCACGCCGACGGCAGGTCCACCGCGGTGCCGAGGCCGAGCGCGACGGACGCGCCCCAGTCGGCGATCCGCTGCTTGCCGCCGCGCCACACCACCCACTCGGTGCCCTCGGGGTCACGGGCCAGCAGGAAGCGGCCAGGGTCGACCGGCCGCGCCTTCTTCGTGTCCGTGACGAGCATGGCGGTCATGCCGCCGGGCCGCCCGATCTCACAGAGCATCGGCGACCGAGAGATCAGGTCGGCCGGGGCCGGCACCGGGTCGGGCGCGCCGTCGATGCCGAGCGGCGCACCCCGGCGCAGGCCGGCGAGCGACGCGCGGGAGATCGTCTCGACCTTGGCGCCCGCGCCCTGCAGCAGCAGCGCCGACGCCTGGTTCGGCACCGGGTGCAGCACGTCGTCGCGCATGACGTAGCGGGTGCCGGTCTCCTTCTCCAGCAGGATGACGCCGTCGTCCTGCCACGCGTCGTTCCCACCGGGCACGAGCAGGCCGTACACCATGAACCCGCCCGTGACGAGAAGGCACACCACCACGCCGATCATCAGGCCGAACCACGCCCGCCGGGCGGGCGGCTCGAACGCGCCGGGGTCGCCGACGACGAGCGCGGAGGTCATCCGGTCGACCATGAACCGGTACGCGTACACATGGTCCCGTTCGTTCTGCATCGCCCGTCACCCCGCCAGTCCGCGTGCCCACGCGTAGGCGTCCAGTACCTGCGCCACCACCGGCAGCATGGCGACCATCGCGACGCTCTCGACGATGTTGGCCAGGTGGCCCCACACGGGCCGGGGCCGCCGCATCGGCGGGCGCAGCGCGGCGGTCACCGCGACGGCGATGCCAAGCAGGCAGCACAGCACGATGACGACACGCATATCGATCCCCGACGTCATGGCCATCTCCCCGAGCAGCAGAACGCCGGGCAGCATCCCGCCTGCCGCGAGCGAGACGCGCTGCGCGATCGTCAGGTGCACGCGGGCCCGCAGCGCCGAGGTGAGCGCGAACAGCGCCACCAGGGTTGTCGGGGCCCAGCCGGGCGTCTCGAGCAGGAAGATCGACGCCACGATGAGCACGCAGAACGTCACGATCATCAGGACGCTCAGGTAGCGGTCGGCGCTGTTGGCCCGCTCGAGGACATCGTCCGAGGGCAACGGGTCGATGTCGTGCTGCAGGTCTTCCGCGGTGCGCGGAAGCTGGGGTCCGTGTAGTTTTGCCATGCGCAACACGATGCGCGGTGCGTAGCTCGCCACACCTAGATAGAACGTGCCGACCAGCGCCACAGTTCGGGCGCCGGACAGATCCGCGGAAAGATGCAGCGCGCAGGCCCCCGCGACCGTGAGTCCACTGAGGACGGCGAGGCCGAACGGCAGGAACGGGATGCCCTCGGCGATGGTGGCCCGGAAGCCGAGCAGGATCCCGCCAACGGCCGCGACCGATGCGCCCGCGACGAGCGCGCCGGGCGGATCCGGCACCAACACGCCATGCGAGTGTGCGGCGATCACGCCGGCCAGCCAGGCGAACCCGCACGCGGACACACCGAACAACGCGACGACCACGCGGGTGGCGCTCGTCCGGCCCGTCACCACCGCCGCGCCCCCGAGCAGCATCGTGAGCAACACCGCGACGGGCAGTCGGGCCGGGCCGCTGTCCGGCAGTGCGGTCACCATGGCGACGGCGAACGCGGCGGCGAACGCGGCGGCGACGTACAACCAGCTGCTGAACTCCGGCCGCCAACGGTCGCGCTGCTTGGCGAACGCGGTGGCCAGGCCGTCGGCCACGTCGTCGAAGTCCATCTCCGGCATGGCGTCGGCGGCCGGCCGGAGGTAGAAGTGCTCGCCCTCCAGCCAGTCCAGTGTCTCCGGGGTGCCGTCGGCGTCCAGTGCCGTGCCGCCGAGCCGCTGGAGCACCCAGTCGGTCTCGTTGAGCAACTCGCCGGACGTGGCGTTGTCGTCGCCGGTGTACTGCAACAGCGCGGGCAGCAGGTCGGCCACCGTCGTCGACACGGGCACGGCGAGATCGGCGCGCCCCGACGGGCCGTGCACGCTAACCCGTACGAGTTCAGCGGGTTGCAAAGTGCTCATGAGGTAGTCACCTTCAGCTGGTCGAAGTCCGCGGACGTGGCGGCGGGCCGTAGGTCGGGGTCCAGGTAGCCGGTCTGGATGAGCCGGACGCCTCGCCGCGTCACGAGCTGTGCGCGACCGGGTGGGAGCTTGCGCGGTTTCGCCTCGCCGAGGAACTTGCCCTCCTCCTTCGGGTAGGACAGGAGGGCGCCGGGCGTGCCCAGCTCCCAGAGCCGTCGCAGCACCGGGTCCATCATCGCCCGCACGGCGCCGGAGGTGCTCCGCGCGACGATCACGTGCAGTCCGATGTGGACACCCTGCGCCAGCAACGGAAGCAGCGGGTCGAGGACCGATCCCCGGCCCGGCGACAGGGAAAGCAGGTCGTGGTCATCGATGACGAGGAACACCTGCGGGCCCGACCACCAGTCGCGGGCACGCAGCCGGTCGGCGGGGATGTCCGAGCCGGGCACCCGTTTCTGCAGCGACACCGACGCCTTGCCGGCCAGGTCGTGCACCGCGTCCGCGGTGATGCCGTACCCGATCCGGTACGCCTCGGGAACCGCGCTGTCCAGCTCGCGCTGCGCGTCACCCAGCATGATCTTGGCCGCCGCCGGCCCGTACCGGCTGGTGATGCCGGCGATGGCCAGCCGCAACAGGTTGGTCTTGCCGGTCTCGGAGTCGCCGAACACCATCAGGTGCGGGGTGACACCGAAGTCATGCCACACCGGGTTGAGCCGCTGCTCGTCCAGGCCGAGGCAGATCCGCAGGTCGCCCTCGGCTGGCGGCAGGTCGGCGGCGGGCAGGACGTTCGGCAGCATCCGCACCGGCGGCGCCGTGCGGCCCGGCCAGAACGTCGCGACCTCGATCGCCGCCGTCTTGGTCGCGTTGCTCACGTCGTCGGTGCTGGTCGAGCCGTCGAGCCGGGGCAGCGCGGACAGGAAGTGGCTGCCGTCGCCGACGAGGCCGCGGCCCGGCTGGGACGGCACGGTGGCCGCCTTGCGCGAGCCGATCTCGGACTCCATCGCGTCGCCGAGGCGCAGCTCGAACCGGGTGCCGATCAGGTCCCGCAGCCACGGCCGGATCTCCGACCACCGGCTGGCGGTGATCACGACGTGGATGCCGAACGACAGGCCGCGCGAGCCAAGCTCGTTGATCCGGGTCTCGAGGTCGGAGTAGTCCTGCTTGAGCGAGAACCACCCGTCCACCACGAGGAAGACGTCGCCGTGCGGGTCGTCGACCGTGCCGGCCGCGCGCATGGCGCGGTAGGCGGCCATCCCCTCAACGCCCTTCTCGACGAAGATCTGCTCCCGGAACTCCAGGATCTGGTGCAGTTCCTCGATGGTGCGCACCACCCGGTCGCGGTCGAGGCGGGTGGCCACCGACCCGACGTGCGGCAGCCCGCTGATCGAGACGATGCCGCCGCCACCGAAGTCCAGGCAGTAGAACTGGACCTCGAGCGGGGTGTGGGTGAGCGCGAGGCCGAGGATGAAGGTGCGCATGAGGGTCGACTTGCCCGACTGCGGCGCGCCGACCACGGCCAGGTGCCCGTCCGCGCCCGACACGTCGACCATCAGCAGTTCGCGGACCTGCTCGTACGGACGGTCCACGATGCCGACCGGCACCGTGAGTCGCCCGCGCTGGGCGAGGTCCTCGACCGTCATGCCGAGGCGCGGGTGCGGCAGGAGGCTGGGCAGCAGCGAGTCCAGGGTGGGTGACTCCGCCAACGGCGGCAGCCACACCTGGCGCGCCGCCGGGCCCTGGCCCGCGAGGCGGTCGATGAACACGTCGGCGAGCGTCGACCCGGAGGCGCCGGTCGTGGGCTCCGGCTCCTCCTGCTGTTCCGGTTCGGCCGCGGCCGGCTCGGCGATGCGCGCCAGCGAGGGCTTGGGGTGCACGGAAAACGGCACCACGTCACGGAAAGCGCGCGCCTCGGCGGCGGCGAGCGGCTGGTCCGACGCCGCGGTGAGACAGGGGCCGGACACATAGGCGCCCTTGAACCGCACCAGCGTGGTGGTGTCGATCTTGAGGAAACCGTTGCCAGGCTCAGAAGGCAGCTCGTAGGCCTTCGCGACCCCGATCACGCTGCGCGACTCCATCGAGGAGAACGTGCGCAGCGCGATCCGATACGAAAGGTGGCCCTCCACCCGGTGGATGCGTCCCTCATCAAGTCGTTGCGAGGCAAGCAGAAGGTGCACCCCGAGGCTGCGACCCAACCGGCCGATCGAGACGAACAGGTCCATGAACTCCGGCTTGCTGGCCAAGAGCTCGCTGAACTCGTCGACGACGAGGAACAGCGTCGGCAGCGGCGCGAGCTGCTCGCCGCCGGCGCGTGCCTTCTCGTACTCGAACAGCGACGGGTAACCGCTGGCACGAAGGAGTTCCTGGCGCCGGTTCAGCTCGCCGTTGATCGAGTCCTGCATCCGGTCCACCAACGGCAGCTCGTCGGCCAGGTTGGTGATCATGGCCGAGGTGTGCGGCAGCCGGTCCATCCCCAGGAACGTGGCGCCGCCCTTGAAGTCGACCAGGACGAAGTTGAGGATCTCCGAGGAGTGCGTGGCGGCGAGGCCAAGTACCAAGGTGCGCAACAGTTCGCTCTTGCCGGAACCGGTCGCGCCGATGAGCATCCCGTGCGGCCCCATGCCACCCTGCGCCGACTCCTTGATGTCCAGCTCGACGACCTCACCGTCCTCGGTCACGCCGATCGGCACCTGCAACCGCGCCCGCTGCGCGGACCGGCCGCGCCACATCGACTGGACGTCGAAGGCACGCGGGTCGCGGATGCCGAGCAGCGTGGTCAGCTCGAAGTCGGTCTCCAGCGAGCTGTCGACCAGTTCGACCGTGCCGCTGGTGCGTTTGGGTGCGAGCAGCCGGGCGAGCGCCCCGGCCCTCGGCGCCGAAAGGGCGTCCGCGGTGGCCGTGCCGGTGCTGTCACCCGCGGCGAACTCGACGTTGTCGCCCGCCATCGTCAGGCGCAGGACCTTCAAGCCGCCGGGCAGCGCGCCGGTGATGTCGAGCAGGCAGACGTTGCGCAGGCCCGCGCCGAGCAGCCGCGACGACTCCGGGATCGTCGCCAGGTGGGCGACGATCACCAGCAGCGGCTCGGTGCTGCTTGGCGCCGCTTCCTTGTCGTGCTCGCCGCGTTCGGTGATCTCGGCGCCGAGCAGGGTCATCAGCTCGTCGTGGTCACAGGCGACCAGCGGCATCCGCCCGGCGACGCTCGCCACCTCGGGGTGCTGGTTGTGCGGCAACCACTTCACCCAGTCCCACTCCGGCAGGGCGGTTTCGGTGGTCAGCACGGCGATGCGCAGCTCGTCCGGCGCGTGGAA
>Ga0193716_1002353_pt1 | contig 10653 bp, 6 predicted proteins | sample U2c1metaG_FD_145901 | JGI IMG/M metagenome (GOLD analysis project Ga0193716, IMG submission 145901) | Soil microbial communities from a riparian zone of the East river system, Colorado, United States - U2c1 | ecosystem: Environmental > Terrestrial > Soil > Riparian zone | place: USA: East River...
TCCCCCACGGCACGTGACGCGCGCGACCATACGCGATGTGTCGCTTCACGGCGGCGCGGTGTGTCTGATCGAGCAGCGAATACGGGCTCGATGGCATCACGATCAAGGGCATCAGGTACTCGAACATGCTTCCGCTCCACGACACGAGCGCGGTCGCACCCGCGTGGGCGGTGAGCGATCGTCCCAGATGAAACCAGTGCTCCCTGGGTGCGTCGCCCTTGGCGATCGCGAGGAAGCTCGCGAGCCGCGCCTCCGACGCGAGCAGGTCATAGGAGGACGCATCGAGGCGGTTGGCGCGCTCATCGAATCCGATGGCGAAGAGCTTGCGCGCGTCGTCGAAGAGAAGTGTGAAGTCCATCTCCAACGCCATCGCGCGCGTCCGCGCGGACAACGTCTCGAGTCTCGCCGCCTCGGGCGGCTGGTCGTGTGCAGTGGCGGCGATCTCGCGGCATGCCGCCGATGTCGCGAGCAGATGTCCTGCGAGATTGCCCGAGTCCACGGTAGAGATGTAGGGAGGCTCGAGAACGCCCAGGTCGGAGAGTCGATACCAGTTGTAGAAGTGGCCGCGCAGCCGGCGCATCTTGGTCATCGTGTCGAGCGCGCGTTCGAGGCGCACGATCATATCGTGACGCGGCAGGATGCCGAGATCGTATGCCGACACGACGGAGAGCAACTGCAATCCGAGATTGGTCGGCGAAGTGCGATCGGCGACGACGGGAGATGGCGTCTGCTGAAAGTTGTCCGGCGCGAGCCAGCGGGTGGACTCGCCGACGAACTGCGCGAAGTACTTCCAGTGTCGCTCCCCGTAGCGCTGCAAGGTCGCGCGCTGCGCGGGTGTCAGGGCGAGATTCGCGCGGACGGTCGGCTCGCTGAGGCGGAAGGTGATGTAGGGCACCGCCGCCCAGCAGACGATGAACGGAAGCAGGAGGTAGAGCGGCGCCCTTGTTGCGGCAAAGGCCGCGAGTGCGAGGCCGAGCACGACGGCGGGCGACATTTCTCGCCACAGCGTTGGCCCCTCGCGCGCCGCGAGGCGCTCGACCTGCGACGACGTTTTCCACTCGAGCATGTGGCGATGCGTGATGAACGTCCGCACGAGCGCACGGATGATGGCGCCCAGGGCACTGAGGGCCTCGTGTGGAAGGAACACGACGGCGAGTGCCGCTTGCTCGGCGGCCGCTTCACCGTCACGCAACAGTCCGCGATAATAGGGAAGCCATGATTGCTTGAGCGGCGGTCGCGTCGCCGCCAGCAACGGACCAAGCAGCCAGCGCAGTGCGAAGACGATGAGCACGACCATCGTCCATTTCGCAGGTGACCCGGGCAACACGGTCCAGCCGGCAACGAGCCAGGCGAGCGTCGCAATCGGCACGAGACTCCGCCGCAGGTTGTCGAGCATCTTCCAGCGAGAGAGCGCGGACATCGCATGCGCGCTCGAGCCGCGCGCGAAGATGAACGGGAGCAGCTGCCAGTCGCCGCGCGTCCATCGCTGCTGGCGCTGCACGGCGGTGAGATAGCGAGTCGGATACTCGTCGAACATCTCGATGTCCGTCACGAGTCCGGAGCGAGCGAACACTCCTTCGATGAGATCGTGGCTGAGCAGTGCGTTTTCCGGAAAGCGGCCGGCGGTCGCGCGCTCGAACGCTGCGACGTCGTAGATGCCTTTTCCTGTATACGACCCTTCTCGGAACAGGTCCTGATAGACATCGGACACTGTCGTCGTGTAGGGATCGACGCCCGGGTGGTCGGCGAAGATCGCCGCGAATCGCGAACGATTCGCACTCTCGAGCGTGACGCTCACGCGCGGCTGCAGGATTCCGTAGCCCTCGACCACTCGTGTGCCGCCCTCGCGAAAGACGGCGCGATTGAGCGGATGTGCGAGCGTGCCGATGAGCGATGCGGCCGCGCCGCGCGGAAGGAGCGTGTCGGCGTCGAGCGTGATGACGTATCGCACGCTCGATAGCCAAGTCGTGTCGCCCTCGATGTGCGAGAACGCGTGCCGCTCCCTGCCGGCGAGATACGCGTTGAACTCCTCGAGCTTTCCGCGCTTGCGCTCCCATCCCATCCACACGCCCTCGCGGTCGTTTCTCCGTCGTGGGCGTTGAAAGAGATAGAACGGTGAGCCGGCGTACTCGATGTTCAGCGCGCGCACGCCTGCCGTCACGGCTTCCACGATCGCCGCGTCGCCGGGCAGCGACTCGTCCTTGGCATCGACGAAATCGGCGAGCAGCGCGAAGCGAACCTGCTCGTCGCGATTCGCGAGGAACTGTATTTCCAGATGATCGAGCGCGTCGTGCGCCGCTGCGGGAGAATCGAGCAGGAGCGGCACGACCACGATCGTCCGGTGCGACGGCGACACTCCGTTCGTCGGATAGTCCAGGCGCGACAGCCGCGTCGGAGGGACAAAGATGTTCGCAATCTGGTTGACGAGTGCGATGCCGATCTCACTTGCCGGCACGCACACGAGGAGCGCGGTGAGCACGCGCACCGTCCACGAGGCCGTGTTCGGCAGCGTCGCGACAATCGCCGCCAACACAGCGAACGTCGCGAGTGCGAGCGCGCCGAAGTAGAACGGCGCGGCGTGTCGCCTCGCGAACCGTCCGACGCGGCGGGCGATCGATGGCCGGTGGCGCAGCGCACGTTCGAGCGCGTCCCTCCCGCGGCCAACGAGATAGTATCCGACGTGCGTGAGACGTTCGCGCTCGTCATCCGACGTGCCGGTCGCCGCCCCGGCCTTCGCCGCGAGAGTGACCGCCGCGCGGGCGACCAATGGCTCGGAGATCTTCGCGCGCTTCGCCAGTGTCTCGACCCCGTGGCGGTAGAGATCGCGGGATTCGAACGACATCGTGGGGTAACACCGCGCCGGATCCTCGCGCAGCACGGCTTCCGTCACACTCATCGCCTCGACGAACTCCGGCCACGCGAAGCTCGCCACCGTGCGAAGACTCGTGATGCTGTTTGCCATCACGAGCTGCGTGAGCGACTGCCGGCGCGTGGATCGCTGCACCGCCTCTTCCACGCTCATCGCATCTTCCGCGATCCATTGCTCCACCCAAAGCAGCGCCGTGAAGTCGGCGCGCGCCGCGCGTATCTGCTGGAAGAATCGCGTGAGAAACGCGGCCGTCATGTCCGGCGGATGCTCGACGAATTCGGCGAGCTCGCGTCGCAGCTCCTTGTCGCCGCCCGGAACGGTGCGAAAGCGCTGCACCTGTTCGTCGGCCCGCTGGGCGTCCGTGACGTCCTGCCTCGAGCGAAGCGCCATGCGCCGCACGCTTTCCAGCAACCCGATGCGGAGCATGACGGGCCACGCCCATAGCTCACCGAGCGTGAGCGGCTCGACGGTCTGATACTCGCGTATCATGAGCTCGATGTTCTCCTGATCGAGCTGACCCTCCGTGTGCTCGATCAGCTCGAGGGCGATGCCGTAAATGCGTGGGTAGCCGCGATACGGACCAGAGTCGAGCTTGGGCAGCTGCTGGTAATAGCCCTGCGGCATGTTCGCGCGGATCTCGCGACCGTGCTCGACGACGAGAAAATACGAGTCGAGCAGCCACGCGCCCGCTGGAGGAACGTCGATGCCGCGTGCGCTCGCATCGAGCAGCACTTCGCGCACATCGCCCAACACGCGCTCAGTCTCGGCGAGTCTCGAGAGGAGCAGACCGTGTCGAGTGCCGCGTGCGGCGCGGGCGCCTGGTTCGGCGAGATCGTGCTGGTGAGCGAGATCTCTTGCGTGCTGGGCGAGCCTGGCATCGCCAAACAGCTCGCGTACTGGCCCCGGTACCGGTTCGTCCACTTATCGCGAGCGGTCGATGTGAGCGCCGTCGCGCGCTTCGTCGGAGGGGCGCGCGAGGCGATTCCGATCGAATTGCGCTCGCTGATCGTCGTGGAGCATGTCGCGTACGCGCGCGAGCACGAGATCCTCGAGTGCGACTCCCGATGCACTCGAAGACGCGGAGCCGCTGGCGAGCCTGGAGTAGTAGAGCGCGTCGATCGCGCGAAGCTCCGCGAGCTGTCCCGGCGTGAGCTCCACGTCCTTCAGCAGCGGCGCCACCATCGTCATCATGCTCACAGCGTTTGGCGCAACGTCATGTTCGGCATCGCCCGCAAACTCGCAATCTACCCTGCCGGATGATCTGTACGCGCACCCCTCGCCCAGCGCGATGCTGTCGAGCGTCCAAACACGAATTGCGCGAGCGAGAGGCGCTGACCCGTTCGTGCAGCCATCGCCTCGCGCTCACGGCCGCCTCTCTTGCAATCTTCCGGCCGTTGCTGCCCTGGGAAATACGCATCGCTCATGCGTGATGAGGTCGCTCATCCGCTCCACCCGCAGCCCTCGCCGTCCCGACTGATGCGTCAATCGAGAATCATTCCGGGGTGATGCGGTGTCATACCATTCGACGCGACTGGGCTTGACGATTGGCTTGCTGGCGCTTTGCACGACATGAATCAATCTTTATCTGTTGAACTGTACCTCTTCGCCGCGGGCAGCGGCGCCCGGAGCATGCAAGGCGTGAACTCTCCAACAAAGCTCGGTCCCACCCGGTGACCGACGTCGTCGCTGATGCGCCGCGCCCCACGACCGGCGAGCATCACTCGCCGGTCGCGCTGCCCGCGCCGCCCACGCGGAAGTACGATCGTTCCCTCATCGAGGGCCCGATTGGCGCCGCCGTCTGGAAGCTCGCGTGGCCGACGATGCTCGCGAACATCATCGGCGGCCTGCAGGGGATCGTCGACCACATCATGGTCGGGCACCTCATCGGCTTCACCGCAAACGCGGCGATCGGCGTTTCCTTTCAGATCTTCATCATGGTCATCGTCTTCATCTCCTCGTTGTTCACGGGGATGAGCGTGCTCGTGTCGCGTTTCGCAGGCGCCGGCGACGAGGCCAAGGTGAATCGCACCGTTTATCAGGCGTTCCTCACGGCCATCGGCATGTCGGTGTTCGTCATGGCGCCCGTCGGATTGTTTCTGGCGCCCACGCTGCTCGACATGGTGAACGCCGCGCCCGACGTGAAGGTGCTGGCGCTGCCGTTCCTCCGCATCATGTTCATGTTCAGCACGGGGCTGCTCATTTTCTTCATGCTGAGCGGCGCACTTCGGTCTGCGGGCGATGCCCGCACACCAATGATCCTGGGCATCACGATGACGGTGCTCAACATCGCGTTCAACGTCGTGCTCATTCGCGGCCTCGGTCCCATCCCGTCCCTCGGCACCGCCGGCGCGGCGATCGGCACGTGCACCTCCACGGGACTCGTGGCGGTGTACTCGCTTTACAAGCTTTGGAAGGGCGGGTGGGTCGTGCAGTTCCCGCGCGGCCAGGGGTGGGGCCCCGATTGGACGATCATCAAGTCGCTGTTCAAGTTCGGGCTCCCCACTGGCATTCAGGGGATCGCGATGAACGTCGGCGGCGTCCTCATGCTCTCGTTCATCGGCTCACTCGCGCAGAGCGCGGTGGCGCAGGCGGTGTTCACCGTCTCGTACTCGGAGCTCTTCTCGCTCATCACGTGGACGTCGATGGGACTAATGGGCGCCGCCTCTGCGATGACGGGACAGAACCTCGGCGCCGGCCACCCCGAGCGCGCGATCAAAGCGGTGCACATCGCGGCGCGCGTCGGCTCAATGGTGGCAGCGTCGATCGGATTGATCTTCTTTTTCTTTCCACGCCAGCTGCTCGCGATCTTCGGCATGCACGAGCCAGCCGTGATCGAGATCGGCACCCAGCTCCTGCGCGTGCTCAGCGTGTCGGGGTTGTTCATCGCCGTCGCGCTCACCTACACGGGAGCGCTGCAGGGATCAGGCGACACGAAGAGTCCTCTCTACATCTCCATCGTGTCGCAGGTGATCATCCCGCTCGGTATCTGCTTCACGATCAAACACACGGGGACGTTGCAGCCCATTCACATTTGGCTGGCGATTCTCACCGGGCACGCGACGCGCTGCCTGTTGAGCATTTGGCGCTTCAATCAGGGGAAGTGGCGCGGCATCCGCGTGGACATCGCGCCCGCCAACAGTTAGTTAAACCAGCTTCTCCCGCGGCCGCGCGGCCGCCGGGATCTGCTTCTCGTACTCCACCGCGGCCGCGGTGCGATTGTTCACACCGAGCTTCTGAAAGAGATTCTGGGTGTGGAACTTCACGGTGCTCGCGCTCACGCCAAGCTGCGTCGCGATCACGCCGTTGGAGAGTCCCGCTGCGAGGAGCGCCCACACCTCGCGCTCGCGTTCGCTCAACGAGCCCGGCCCCACGATCGCCTTCTCGTTCGACTTCCGCATCCAGCGCCGAGCCGCCTGCGGGAACACGAGGACGCCGGAGTGCACCGCGCGCAGCGCGTCGACGGTGCGCGCGGGCGCGTCGGTTTTGAGCGCGATGCCATCGGCCTGATGCTCGAGTGCGGCTCGCATCGACTCGCCGTCGCCGTACGCGGTGAGCACGAGCACGCGAATCTGAATCTGCTCGCTGCGCAGCTTCTTCAATACTTCGTAGCCGTTGGTGGTGCCGAGCTCGAGGTCGAGCACGACGACGTCCGGGCGATGCAGTCGCACGAGCTCGGGTACGCGCTCGCCCTCCGTCGTCGTCGCGACCACTTGAATGTCGCGCTCGGCGTCCATCATCGCGCGCAGCCCCTCGAGGACGAGCGGATGATCGTCCACCAACATCACGCGAATCATGACCGCACCGATGGCATCATTGACGAAGCACCTTGGTCATTGGATGGGAAAACGCACTTCGACACTCGTGCCGTCCGCTCCCGAATCGATTTCCAGCGTGCCGTTCATGATCGCCACCCGGTCGCGCATGCCGCGCAAGCCGAAGTGGCCGCCCGTGACACCGACGTCGTTCTCGCTTTCGAGAATGCCGGCCACATCGAAGCCGCGCCCATCATCACGCACTTCGAGCACGAGCTCATTGTCCTCCATCGTCAGCCGCACCGCGTGCTCAGACGCCTCGGCGTGCCGCGTCGCGTTCGCGAGTGCCTCCTGCAGAATTCGATAGATCGCTATCTTGAGTGACACCGAAACCTCGGGAATGTTCTCCCCGAGCTCGAGGTCCACCGTGTTGCCGGTGATCGACTCGTGCTGGACGATCAGCCCCTCGATGATCGCGCCCACCGGACGCCGTTCGAACTCCGGCGGCCGGAAGGCGCCAATGAAGCTCCGGATCTCTCCGAGCGCGCGCTCCAGCGCTGCCGCGACGCGGCGCAGCCCGATCGATGCTTCACCCGCCTGCAACTCCGGTCTGATGCGCAGGAGGTGCACCTGCGACAGCGCGCTGAAGATGTCCTGCACCGGTCCGTCGTGAATGTCGAGCACCACCTGCTGCAAATCGCGCTCGGCCGCCTGAAGCAGTCCGTGCGCGGCCGTCCGGTCCGATGTGCCGGAACCGGCGGGCGCGCGCTTGGACGTCGTGCGCGAATGCAGGCGGGCGGCGCGACCTCTCAATGCGTTCCTGCGCTGGTTCCGTGCGACGCGCTCGCGACGGCGGAGCCCAATTCGGAGTACGCCGTCTCCGTCAGCTCTTTGAACGGCATCGCGCGGTACGCGATCTTGCCATCGGGAGTGAGAACGAAGGCGACGCGCGTGTCATAGTGGTTCTTCTCATCGATCACGCCGTACTTCTTGCCGATCGCACCGCTCGAATCGCTCACGAACACCATCGGGAAATTCGCGTCGCGCGCCCACGACTGCTGCATCGTGTCGGCGTCGGTGCTGATCGACACGACGACGATTCCCTTGCCGCCGGAAAAAAGCGTTGCGTAGCGATCGCGATACGACTCCATCTGCACCGTGCATCCTTTCGTGCGCGAACGCGGAAAGAATGCGAGCACGACGGTCTTGCCGCGAAGGTCGCTGAGGTTGAGCGGATTCTTGAGCAGGCCGTAGCGAGTGGACGCGGGCGCCGAGAATTCGGGCGCCTGCTGACCTACTTTCGGGACGGCGGCGGTATCGGGATTCTGCGCGACTGCGGTCGCCGGCACGATTGCCAACGCAGCGGCGGCGGCAAACGCTCGCCGCAGATGGACCAGGTTGATCACAGAGGGTCTCCAGGGCGGGTGTGCCGCAAGATGAATCCCAGGGAGGGGGGAAGCAACCGTACTTTCGGGCAGGCATGGCTTGATTCGCGTAGGACAAACTGTGAGGCTACCGACGTGCGAAAACCCATGATTCGCAGCCTTATCGTCGTCCTCGCGGCCTCCGCCTGCAGTGGCGCGCGCGTGGCGCCGTCCGCGTCGGCCACCGCCCCGCGTACGCTCACGTCGCCCGCAGATCGGTTCGCCGATTCGGTGCTCGCCCTCCTCTCGCTCGAGGAGAAGGTCGGGCAGCTGACCATGTCACCCGCAGAAGGGCTCCAAACCGGGCCGCACGTGCCGCAGGGAAGTGCGGCGCAGGTCAAGCAAGGGCTCATCGGCTCGATCATCGGTGTGACGGGTGTCGCGCGCATTCGCGCGATGCAGCGGGTCGCGGTGGAGGAATCACCGCATCGAATTCCGCTGCTCTTCTCGCTCGACGTGATCCACGGATATCGAACCAACTTTCCCGTTCCGCTCGCCGAGGCTGCGAGCTTCGATCCGGCGCTCGCGGAGGCCGACGCGCGCATCGCGGCAGACGAGGCGACCGCGAACGGCATCGTGTGGAATTTCGCGCCGATGGTCGACATCGCGCGCGATCCGCGCTGGGGGCGAATCGTCGAAGGTGCGGGTGAGGAGCCGTACGTCGGCTCGGTATTCGCCGCGGCGCGTGTGCGCGGATTTCAGGGCGCGCACTTGAGCGACTCTGCGTCGATGCTCGCGACGGCGAAACACTTCGTCGGCTACGGCGCGTCGGAAGGTGGACGCGACTATGCGACTGCCGAGATCAGCGAGCGGACGTTTTGGGAGACGTACATCCCTCCGTTCAAGAGTGCGATCGACGCGGGCGTTGGCGCCGTGATGCCGGCGTTCAGCGCGGTGAATGGATCGCCGCCGCACGCGAGCGCGTGGATGCTTCGCGACGTACTGCGCGAGCGGCTCGGCTTCAAAGGAGTGGTGGTGAGCGACTGGTCGGCGCTCGAGGAGCTGTTGCCGCACGGTGTTGCGGGTACGCGAGGCGATGCGGCGAAGCTGGGGATTCGCGCCGGCGTGGATGTCGACATGGCCGACCACGTGTATTCCGACAGCCTTGCGTTCTACGCGCGCACGGATTCCGCGCTTCGGCGCGACATCGATGCGTCGGTGCTCAACGTGCTGCGCGCGAAGTATGCGCTCGGGCTGTTCGCCGATCCGTATCACGGCGCGAGTGAGGCGCGCGCGTCGCGCGTGACGCTGTCGGCAGCGCACGTCGCGGCCGCGCGGACGGCTGCACGCGAAGCGATCGTCCTTCTCAAGAACGAGCGATCGACGCTTCCGCTGCGTCGCGACATCAAGTCGCTCGCGGTGATCGGCGAGCTTGCGGCGGACGCGCGGAGTTCTCTCGGGCCGTGGTCGATCGCGGGGCGCGCGAGCGACGAGGTCACGGTGCTCGATGGCCTGCGCAACGCGAATCCATCGATGGAGGTGCGATACGCGCCGGGCGCGCACGCGGGGGGCGCAGACACGTCGCGCGTTCACGACGCAGAGGAAGTCGCACGAGGCGCCGATGCGATCGTGCTTGTGCTGGGCGAGGATGGCGAACGCACGGGCGAGGCGGAAAGCCGCGCCTCGATCGAGCTGCCATTCGCGCAGATGCAGCTTGCGCAACGCATCACGCGACTCGCGGGAAGCAAGCCACTCGTCGTCGTTCTCATGAACGGTCGTCCGCTCGCGATCCCGTGGATCGCGGACAGCGTGCCCGCGATCGTCGAAGGATGGTACCTCGGCACCACGCACGGCGACGCGATCGCCGACGTGCTGTTCGGAGCGTACTCGCCGGGCGGAAAGCTCCCCGTCACCTTCCCGCGCGCTACCGGCCAGGTGCCGGAGTATCTCGCGCACATGAACACCGGGCGGCCGACGAATCCGAAAGACAAGTACACGACAGGATACAACGATCTGTCGCCCGCGCCGCTCTATCCCTTCGGGTTCGGCCTGAGTTACTCGGCGTTCCGCTATGCCGCGCCGCGCGTATCGCGCGACAGCATTCGCGCGCGAGATTCGCTCTCCGTCGCGATCACCGTGTCGAACGTCGGCGCACGCGACGCGGACGAGGTGGTGCAGCTCTACCTGCGCGACGATGTGGCGAGCGTCGCGCGGCCGGTGAAACAGCTCGTGCGTTTTCGGCGCGTGCACCTTCGTACCGGTGCGAGCGAGACGGTGACGTTCACGCTCGGCGCGCAGGACCTCGCGTTCTACGATCTGCATCTGCGCCGAGTGGTGGAGCCGGGCACCTTCACCCTCTTTGCGGGCACGAGCTCGGCGAGCACGCAAGAGGCGCACTTCACCGTAACGGGCGACACGCTAGTGCTCGCGGACCCGCCGCCGCGCATGCAGTGAGGGCGAGAACGGTAGTGGTGCCGGGAATTGCGGCGATGCTGCTCGCGCAGGCGAGCGCGGGCGCGCAGAGCGGCGGCATCGCCAGCTACTGCAATCCGATCGACATCGACTACAAGTACAACTTCGAGCAGCTCAACGCGGGCATCTCGTATCGCTCCGGCGCGGATCCGGTGATCGTTCGGCAGGGCGATGAGTATTTTCTCTTCGAGACGGT
>Ga0193716_1002354_pt1 | contig 10647 bp, 13 predicted proteins | sample U2c1metaG_FD_145901 | JGI IMG/M metagenome (GOLD analysis project Ga0193716, IMG submission 145901) | Soil microbial communities from a riparian zone of the East river system, Colorado, United States - U2c1 | ecosystem: Environmental > Terrestrial > Soil > Riparian zone | place: USA: East River...
GTTTTATGGCAAAAACAGCCATGGCAAAAAATATGTCCGTCCGGGAAGAAATGTTTGCAAGTATCACCTCCTGGCAAACGAGTGATCTTTCTCAAAAGGAATGGTGCCGGCAACAAGAGATCGCCTATCATGTTTTCCATTACTGGTACAAGGTGTACCGGACAGAGCATCCGGAGCCGGGTAATAACAGTCCTTTTGTTCGGCTCACAGTGAAGGCAGACGCAAATGCGTGCTGCGAGGTGGTTTTTGCAGACGGAACAAAGGTTGTGTTCCGGGAACCGGTGTCCGTTCAATATTTTAAAAGCCTGTTGTTTTAGCCGTGCTGCATCTTTCCGCTTCCTGCCACTATTACTTGTACAGTAGCCCCGTCAATATGCGCAAGAGTTTTGACGGCCTCTCCGGCATCGTTCAAAACGAACTGAAAAAGGACCCGCTCAGTTCCGCTGTTTTCATTTTCCTGAACCGCCGCCGTAACCAAGTCAAGCTGCTGGCCTTATGAAAATATTTTCATAATTTTTACAACTTGGCTTGATTCCGGTGCCGGTTGAAAAAGACAAATACATCACCGGACAGTGGATTACGATCTAACTCCGCCCGGATTACATTGGTCAGCCCGTTAAAGCTCAGGCGCATATTGACAATCCCATTATATAGATAGTAACACCGGGAGGAAGATAAATGCAGCAGGCTCATAGGAAAACGTTTAATAGGTCTTTGGAAATGGACTGATAAAAAACAAGCCGGTTACCGTTCGATAAATGCACTTCCAGGGATGGCAAGGTGGACTTGGAGAGACCGGCAGAAACGGACGGCTCCTTTTTCGGTCGGACACGGGTAAAACCGATAGCAGTATTGCTGTTATCCGAATGCTCCTTTCGGGTCTTGTGAAACCAATAATACAGTTTGTGAACCGTGAAATCCTTGTCCGCGCAATACGCCTGAGAACTCATTTTACTGGCCTGCCAGGAGGCTACATGCTGACGCATCTCCCGGGCAATCTTCGCATTTTGTTCCTTCTTTGCCATAACTCGGTTTTTGCGCCAAAGCTACAAGCGGGATAGGAATGAATAATGCGTCTTTGGTCTACTGCTTACTCTGTACGTATATAGAAAAAATATTCTACTGTTCTTTTGGACTTCAGATTTAATGACCGCATTATTTATTGGCGATTCAAGATTGGTCGCCGGATGTCAGTTTTTCGATATCATCTAAATCTTTATGTCGCCCTGCTGCTTTTTTTGCCTGGATCAAATTATTTAAATGGATAAATCTAACGAGTAAACCAGCTTCGTCGAATTCCTGTGCTTGAGTAAACGCATCATTGAATTCCACACCTTTAAGCTTTGTGATGATATCTATACTAACCGGAGGTCGTCCATAAGTAAAAACATCTGCGGTGCCAGGATCAAGGAATCTTTGTTCGGTCATATCAAAAAGGGGCAAAGCAAATTCAGCAAAAGCGGCAGATAATTTTAAATAGTTTTCTTTGGTCCTGTTTACCCAAATATCCATGTCCCCTGTAACTCGTCTATAACCATGTAGAATTACAGCATAACCACCAACCAGGATATATTCTACCTTATTGTTGTTTAATGCCTGGATGAAATCCCTAAAATCATCATTAAAAATGGAAGCCATCAGTTACTCATTTTCCTGCTCGAATGATAATTCCTGTCTAATCTTGGTTGGTCTGACAAAGAGAAACCGTAAGCCTGGGAGATGAGATAATAAGCTTGACGTAAACGTTCAGGGTAAGAAATATTTTTGTCAAATATATTCGTGTTATCAGCTTCTTTAAAAGTCTGTATCCTGAACGCGGATCTATCGAATTTGTAGTCGGACATAGTTCAGTTTGTTTGTAAATATACAGATTGGAAAGTAGAAAAATGAAATGTCAGAATAATTATAAAAGCAAAATCCGCTGCCATAGTAGACTTTGCTTATTGTGCACCGGAGTGGAAATTTCTTGAACAGGAGATTCCGGCCCATTCTGACCACTCATTCCGATTATATTGACCACCTGTTCCGGCGATGCTGACCATCCCTTGCAACACGGGCGGTGCTGTCATTCCGGCGATATTGACCACCCTTTGGTTGGTGTTTGCCTGTCATTCCGGCAATGCTGATTACCCGTTGGTTTTCGATGTTAGCATAGACATTTGTCTATAAACTACTCTGTAATCATTTTCTTGCTTTGCAGTGATCAAAACTGCATGACATGGCCGGAAAATCAATTATGATGAGCAAATTCAAACAGATCCTGCTGCAACGCAGATAAAGTCAGCTCTACTCTCCTGTGCAAGCTCCAATATCAATAAGATAGGGGAAGCTTTTTTGAATTAAGGCCGAAACAAGAACATTATTATCAAGAACGATTTTTTGCATTTTTGCGTACTGCTTTCACTTCTTTAGTAATATCCTTTATGGTCATATCCGAAAGACCATATTTTTCTGAAAGTTCGACACTTTCATTCAAACTCTTCTTGATAAGTTCTTTTCTAATTAAATCCAGCAGATCTGAAAAAGCGAATTTTTCCTTTTTCAGGCCAAATTTACTGAATTCCAAATCTGATATGGATACGTTTAAAGTACGCATGATATATCCTTTTGCTCTTGTTTCTTCAAACATAACAAAATTGTTCCAATTCAGTAAAGTATTTAGTAGTCAATGATTTCGGTGGCTGAGGTGGAGCTACCAACCTTCGCGTTGGTCGGAATACTTTCATGACGTACATCGTAAAAACAGACACTTTGACTAGGATTGGGCAGCGTTAAAATTGCACTTAGCTGGTTTTGGGGACGGTATCTTTTATATATCTCATTCACGTAACGAGTAGATGTATGCCCTATAAGCAAGGCGACAGTAGCGGTATCCACACGTGCATCTTGAAGCAAGATACTAAAACTAAGCCTGGCACAGCTCCAGGAGATACGTTTGTTAATGGCAGCCAATGCGCACCATCCTCTTAATATTTTATTTGCACCGTTGGCTGTGGGAAGATTGAATATACGTGTATGCTCGTCGGGATTAATTAACCTGGCAAGTCTTTTGTCCAAAATCGTCCTGGCAATAGGGTGCAATGTAATATGTTGCTCTACATCTGTCTTTTTCTGTATGATAAAATTGTTTGCTCTAATATAGCCGATTGAAAAGCCCTTTATATCGCACCATCTCAGTCCAGTATAACAGCAAAAGATAAAGGCGTCTCTCACCGTATCATTCAGACAAGGCGTATTAAGCAATTGAATATATTCTTCCACTTCCAGGTGATTTTTCCGCCTCTTATTCTTCCTCGCCTTAACCGGGATATCAGCGCATGGATTAATTCTAAAGTATCCTTGTTTGGTAGCCGCTTTTATCACCTGTTTGAAGCGGGCAAAGTAATTGGCGGGTGTTTCCCCGTTCAAATGATCCAGAAGGTGTTTGCGGAACCTCAAACATAATTCTTCTGTTACATCGATCGGGGAAAGAAACTTGCTTCCGATAAAACGTCTGAATTGCGTCAGGCAGCATGCCAGATGCCGGTTACCTGTTCGTTTATTTCGCTTTACATAATCCGAATAGAAATCCAAAAAATTCTGGCGGAGACGATGCACGGGTATCAAGCCTGTGCCAATGCCCTGAGCATCTACGATCATTTCCGATTTTTTTCACCTCTAAGGTTCGTAAGGCTTCTTGGTTGTGTTTTTCTTGTGTCTTATTAACAGGATGGGTATACGTAAATATGCCGGTAGCCTTTCTCTGACCACGCTTTTTGCCCCATTCAAAAGAGTAGTAGAGCTTGCGTTGATTGCGCATCAAACGCGGAGTAATAGTGATGTCCATTTTTAAAATACCTGTGCCAAATGTGTGCCCGTTGTGTGCCTGACATCGACCTCTGTAAGTAGCAAGAAATGAACAAATAACAAGTGAAGTAAAAAAATAAAGCCTCATAATTGATTGATTATGAGGCTTTTGGGAAGTGCCCGGAACAGGAATCGAACCTGCACTACCTTGCGATAACCAGATTTTGAGTCTGACGCGTCTACCAGTTCCGCCATCCGGGCTTTCCACTTCGCAGCCAGGTGCTGAAAGCGGGACGCAAATATAACGCAATTCAGCCTTCCCCTCCAAAAAAGGCCGAAAAAAAACTATCTTCGGTCGTTCGTAAACAATTAAGAATGCTAACGATAGGCTTACTTTGCGAAGGAAAAGTTCCTCCCGACAACAGAGTGGCGCTGACCCCGGCCCAATGCAAATGGATCCAGAAAAATGCTCCGGATGTCCGGGTCCTGGTAGAGTCCTCTCCCGACCGCTGTTATACCGATCGCGAATACAGGTCGGCCGGCATTGAGGTCACGGACGACATCTCGGCCAGCGACGTGCTTTTCGGGATCAAGGAAGTGCCGGTGGATGCGCTGATAAAGAACAAGACCTATCTTTTCTTCTCCCATACAAAAAAGGAACAGCCTTATAACCAACGGATGTTCCGGGCCATCCTCGAAAGGAACATTACCCTCATCGACTATGAATGCCTCGAGCATGACGACGGTCAGCGTATCCTTGGGTTTGGTTTTTTTGCTGGTGTCGTCGGCGCGCATAATGGCATCATGGCCTATGGCAAAAGGACCGGCAGCTATGAACTGGGACGGGTGCACGAACAACAAAGCTTCCGCGAGCTTATTCATACTTATTTCGGTCTCCGCCTGCCGGAGATAAAAGTGGCCGTCACCGGCTCGGGCCGCGTCGCCCACGGCGTACTCGAAGTGATGAACCTGCTGGAGATCGTTGAGGTCGAGCCCGACGAATTCCTCGAACGTAACTTTTCCTATCCCGTCTTCACCCAGCTAAAAGGAGCGGCACTCTATGAGCACGCAGAGAACGGAACCTATCAGCGCGAACGATTCCACCGCCAGCCGCAGGACTTTCGGTGCAAATTCCTGCCTTTCACCCGGACGGCGGATATTCTTATGAATGGTGTTTACTGGGACAAGGACATGCCCCGCCTTTTTGAATGGGAGGATCTGGCAAAGCCCGAATTCCGGATAAAGACCATCGCCGACATCACCGACGACCGCGAAGGTTCCATCCCCTGTAATCTGGGGGATTCGCCCATGGATGATCCTATTTATGGGGTCGATAAAATTACGCGACAAAAGACGGCTCCTTATCTGCCGGGCTCCGTCGACATCATGGCCGTCGGAAACCTGCCAAATGAGTTGCCTCGTGACGCCTCCCGTTATTTTGGTGAACAGCTGATCAAACACGTGCTGGATCCCCTGGTCCGGGGCGGCTCGCCCATCATCGAAAGGGCGACGATGGTGCGCGAAGGGCAATTGACGGCACCATTCCGGTACCTGGAAGATTATGCCTATAAATACAAATAATAATCCTTCAACAGCTCCACAAAATCTGGCGTATACTCGCCTTCGCTATCTTTTATCGTCAGCTCCGTCGTCGGAACAGAAGCTTCACGGTGACGCGAGAAATAGAGAATGCTCCGGAAAAAATCATGTCCCGGCGTCTGCCGTACCAGCAGCTTCTCCCGAAGCGAGAAGCCATGACGGCTTGCGGCCTGCTCTGCGAACCATGCCGCGCGGTGATAGGGTAGGAGAATGCCGAACGAGCCCTCCGGTGAAAGATTCGCATCGATGACCGAGAGCAGCTCCGTAAGGGTCAGCTCCTTGCTGTGCTTTGCAAGGTTGGCGCTGTCCGAGGCGGCTGGCAGGTCTCCCTCGAAGAAAGGAGGATTGGTGATGATGAAGTCGAACTTGTCGGGAAAGGAAAAGGACCTGACGTCTCCCGGAAATACTTTCAGCATGCTCTTCCATGGACTTAACCCGATATTATCCCGTAATTGCCGGTAGGCCGCGAGATCGAGCTCTATCCCTTTTATTTCGCCCTTGTGTTTCTGCGCAAGCATCAGCATCAGCAGACCTGTGCCGCTGCCAATGTCCAGCACCTGGGAGTACGCGGGTGTCTTCTGGGCAAACCATGCGCCGAGGATACAGGCATCGGTACACACTTTCATGGCGCATAGGTCCTGGTGGATCGTAAACTGTTTGAACTGAAAATAGGTATTGGCCATCGTTGCAAAAATACCGCAAATAGGGCACTACTGCGCCGGCGCCCTAATCCGCCGCTTCTACCATTCCGCCCTCGCGCTGGCGCTGGCCGACAAAGACGCAAAGTCTCCGGCGAGATAGTGATAATGTCCTGTTATCGCGATCATGGCCGCATTGTCCGTACAATATTCAAAAGCGGGGATAAAGGTCCGCCAGCCCAGGCTTTCACCCGTTTCCCGGAAAGCCTTGCGAAGCCCGCTATTGGCAGACACACCACCGGCGATGCAAAGGTCCTTGATCCCCGTCTCCCGGGCGGCCTTTTTCAGTTTGTTCAAAAGGATCGAGATGATCCGCCCCTGGATCGAGGCACAGATATCGGGCAGATTTTTGGTCACAAAATCGGGGTCTTTGCCTTTCTGCTCCTGGAGAAAATACAGGATCGCCGTTTTAAGGCCGCTGAAGCTGAAGTTCAGACCAGGGATCTGCGGCTCGGGGAAGGCAAAACGGGTCGGGTTGCCTTCCCGGGAGTATTTATCGATGAGCGGACCACCCGGATAGGGCAGCCCCAGCAGCTTTGCCGATTTGTCGAAGGCTTCACCGGCCGCGTCATCCAGCGTTTCGCCGATGACTTTCAGCTTTAGTGGAGAGTGGGCGACGACGATCTGGGTATGTCCACCGCTGACAGTCAAGCAAAGAAATGGAAAAGAGGGCAGGGGAGTAGCTGCTCCGGTGGCCATGGTAGCGGCTTGTGTCGGGTTGCTCCCCGTTGCCGCGCTGGTGCTGGAGTCGCCGGCTATCGCAGCCCCCGGTATCAGATTGGCCAGCACATGCGCCTGCATATGGTGCACCGCCAGCAAAGGGATTCCCAGCGACATCGCCAGCGACTTGGCAAACTGCGATCCGACCAGCAGCGACCCGATCAGCCCCGGCGCCTGCGTAAAGGCGATGGCGTTCAGCTCCGTCATCGCAATCCCGGCCTTCTTTATAGCTGCGTCCACCACCGGCACGATATTCTGCATATGCGCCCGGCTCGCCAGCTCGGGTACCACTCCGCCGTATTGTTCATGCACGGCCTGGCCGGCAATGATATTAGCCAGGATAACACCATCCCGGCTGATAGCACAGCTCGTCTCGTCACAGGAAGACTCTATCGCCAGGATGGTTACAGGTTTTGTCGATAACATGGGCGCAAAGGTAGCTAAAACGTCTTATTTGCTCCGGATCGCCACCACGGGATCCATCCGCGCGGCAATAAATGCGGGAATGATGCCGGCCGATATGCCCGTGAACAGACAGATGCCCACGGCCAGCAGAATTATATTCAGCGGGATAAAAACAGGGAATTGCAGCACGGCGGAGAATATCAGGGTCAGTATAAACACGGCCGCCAGCCCGATCAGGCCCCCGATGATACAGAGAAAGGCCGACTCCAGCAGGAACTCTACCAGGATAACACCGCGCTTCGCGCCGATGGCTTTCTTGAGCCCGATCTGACTCGTCCTTTCCCTCACCGTCACGAACATGATATTGGCGACGCCGAACATCCCGACGATCAGCGACAAGGCAGCAATGGACCAGCCTCCGATATTCATCCCCGAAAAAATGGGGTCGAAGAATTTGCTCAGGCTGTCGATATCGTTAAGCGCGAAATTGTCTTCCTGGGTTGGGCTCAGCTTGCGGATCGAACGCATGGCTCCTTCCAGCTCATTCTTCAGGGCTTCCGTAGTGATGGAGCCGCCAGCCTGCGCGAGGATCTTTGGCTGGGAATATTCCTCCTTGAACATCTGCCGCATAAAGTTGTAGGTCAGCAGCATGCTGTTGTCATAGTCCCATCCGCCGATAAGACTCTGCCCCTGCTTTTCGATGATGCCGATGACAATGGCGTTCTTCCCATCCTTCAGCTTCACCGTCTTGCCGAGGCCGTTAGCCGCCTTGCCAAACAGACGCTCCGAGATCCGGTAGCCAAGCACCACATAAGGGGTGGCGCGATCATAATCAGATTGCTGGAAATAGCGACCGATATTTACATTCACCAGCTGGATCTTGTCAAAGTCTTCCGAGTAGCCATAGTAGGCAACCCCGGTCAGGGAATTATCGCCATAGTCTACATTGGACTGCCCTTCTATACCAAAGGAAATATGCCCTGCATCCGGCACCTTCAGCTTCAGCAGTTTCATTTCCTCGTATTTTGGCGTGGGGCGCTTGACATATTTCCACCAGGGGAAATCGGGCCCGCCGCTATACTGCCACTTGTCGATGTAAATGGTGTTATTGCCCAGCGCCTTCAGGTCATTGTTGACTGCCCGCTGCATGCTGCTGATCGTCGACAGCACGCTGATGATGCAGAAGATCCCGAAGGTGATCCCCAGCAGGGACAAAAAAGTCCGCAGCTTATTGCTTCGGAATTCCTGCAAAGCCATCTTAAAACTGGTCCAGACAATTTCCAGGTAGCGTAACATACCCCGAAAGTACTAAATTGCAGGTAAAATAACAGGCCATGTTCTTTATCGAAGACCAACAGCTCAAAATCAGCATCCATCCGAAAGGCGCAGAACTACAAAGTATCTTCCACAAGACCCACGGCGTCGATTACATGTGGGGCGGCGACCCCGCTGTCTGGGGCAAACATTCACCCCTGCTCTTTCCTATCGTCGGCACCCTGAAGGCGGACACCTATTACTACAAGGATAAGCCTTATTCCCTTTCTCGTCATGGTTTTGCCCGCGACAGGGAATTTGCCGTGGAGACACAGGCCGCGGATTCCATCACCTTCCTATTACAGAGCGACGATGCGACCCCCGCCGTTTTTCCCTTTGAATTCGAGCTCCGGATCATCTATCGCCTTAGCTCAGCAGGTCTTTCTACTACCTACCAGGTGAAGAATCCCGCTGCTGGACCACTTTTGTTTTCCGTCGGCGGTCATCCTGCTTTTAAAGTACCCATTGCCCCCGATACAACATATACCGACTATTTCCTTGAATTCGACCAGGTAGAGAACGGCCCCCGCTGGCCTATCTCCAAAGACGGTCTTATCATGAACGAATCCGAACCCCTTTTCAGGGATACCCGGATCCTGCCGCTCGACAAATCGCTGTTTGCCCGCGACGCGCTGGTCCTGAAACACCCGGTTTCCAATGGCGTGACGCTGCGGTCTGCCCGCACCGAAAGAGGCCTGCGGATGGACTTTCCCGGTTTTCCCTACCTGGGCATCTGGGCGGCGCCGGGCGCTGACTTTGTCTGCATCGAGCCCTGGTGCGGTATTGCTGACTCCGTCGACAGCGATCAGCAGTGGACGAAGAAAGAGGGTATCAACCAGCTGGAGCCACGCGGGATTTTTGAAAGGACCTGGACCTTGAACGTGTTTTAAAACTCCAACTCGATCACTGACGGATCCCTCATCAACTCATGTATAACATGCCTGTGATTTTCCTCCGACCCCTGCACGACCCATTCCCCCGAAACAATATTGGTCGCAGCCGACTTGGTCTGTCTGCTGCGCCGGTACTTCAGATGATGCTGTGCAAACAGCTCCTCATATCGCAACAGGGTCTCATTCTCGAATGCGCAGATGATCTTGTAATTCCGGATCTGGTTGACCCGGGCGATCCAGTTTTCCATAAGGCTGAACAGGAACAGGATCAGCAGCACCAGCCCGCATGCGAAAGCCGCAAGCGATAAAAAGCCCGCACCGATGGCCATGCCCAGGGCCGCCGTCACCCAGATCATCGCCGCCGTCGTGATCCCGCTGACCTTGCTGTGCGGGTCCCCTTTGAAGATCACGCCGGCCCCAACAAAGCCTATGCCCACCACGACATTCGAGGCGATACGCTCCGGCTCATGCCCGCTGATAAGTTGCGAAAGGATGGTGAACAGTGTGGCTCCAAGGCAGATCAGCGTCAGCGTCCGGAAGCCCGCCGACTTACTGCGATATTCTCTTTCAGCGCCGATAGCACCCCCGATCACCACGGACAGCAATAGCTTGAAGATAAGTTCCTGTGTCATTTATTTTGGGGGCGTGAAATACCCGGCTTTATAGGCTTTGAAATATTCCTGGTAGTCCTTTTTCACCTGACCGGCATAAGTCTCAGCGTAGTCCAATACGCCCTTCTGCCAGTTCCCGTCCCTGCCAAAAGCGATGAGCTCATCCGGTAAGGCCGCGCCCTGCCGGCCGGCACTGCGCAGCTGCGCGCTTGCCGTCAGGAATGCCATATCCTCTGTCACACAAGCGATGTCCTTATTGCGGTCGCGGATGACCAGGAAGTCGATCTTGTCCGCCATCGGCTGTAATTCCTTCATCACATAGGGTTCATTGCCAAAGCTCGTGGTGCTCAGCAGGGCAGGGGAGATGTTCTGCATCCTGTCCTGGATGGCGACAACCCGGTCCGCCTCCGAAGCCCAGGCCGGCTGCGGATTGCTCAGATAGGGTTGGAGGGAGGAAGGTTTCGCCTGCTTCATGTCGATGAGCAGGTGCTTCTTCGGGTCCTTATTATTTCTCAGGAGAAAGGCATACCGTTTTATCCCCAGGCTACCGGTGCCGGCTATCCGAAAACAAGCGTCCAGCACCTGGTAACGGCCCTTTAGCAGTGGGTATTGTGTCATCCA
>Ga0193716_1002355_pt1 | contig 10647 bp, 14 predicted proteins | sample U2c1metaG_FD_145901 | JGI IMG/M metagenome (GOLD analysis project Ga0193716, IMG submission 145901) | Soil microbial communities from a riparian zone of the East river system, Colorado, United States - U2c1 | ecosystem: Environmental > Terrestrial > Soil > Riparian zone | place: USA: East River...
ATTCGGGTGTATCGGGCGTGGTAGGGGGTGTGAGGTATGCTTTTGCGGGGTTTGTGGGTATTGACGGGGGAGGGGGCGTTGATTTTGGTGGAGACGCTTGACGAGGGCCGAATGATGGGATTGGACTCGTACTCGAGTTGGGGGCGATAGCGGGGAAGGGATTGATGGACGTTGCTGCGAGTTTTGAGATTGTTTGGAGGACATATGTGGGGTATGGTCCTGGACCAGCAAAGTCCTTACGTACCATAGCTTCGAACTCTTTCAGCGTCGACGGTTCGACGTTGAGCTCCCAATCTAGGTATTGACACATCTCGCGCTCCATCTGATTGATCTCTCGCAGCTGAAACATCCCCTGCCCGACTATGCTCCACGACTTGTTCGAATAGGTGTCGTCGCAGATGACCTTTGATGCGATCATGAAAGCAGATATAAACAGTCGATGGCCCGAGGAACCTCGAGCCGTAGGGAAGCGAGCCTTCAGTCGATGCAGCAAGACCAGCGATGCGAAAGTCACGGATGAGTGTAGTTTCGTCCGGTGCAGAGCGTAGGCGATGAAATGCGGGAGTTTGGTATTTGAGCCCGAGGATGTAGGAGGGTACTCTGGACATGCGAAGAGGTGAGTGATGAAGCGCCCACAGAGCCGGGCTGTGTTTTCGTGACCGTAATAAGGATCAGGTCGGGTGGGCGGTGGCTGTGGGGCAGCAGCTTTCGTCGGCTGGGCGCACACTGCACTTCCAGTATGCGAGGAAGTAAATGCCCCCTCAGCTTCGAGAAGAAGTTCTGCATTGGCGACATTAGTAAGCGAAAACGGTAGGCATGTACAAGATTCCTTGCCTTAATTGCAGGATCGCCGTCATTATTCTGCAACACTTGAAGTAGACAAATATTACAGGGAAAAGTACGATGGAGTGACGTGGAGCGGATGTGAGGATGTGAAGGCGAAGCTTATTTGATTAAGAAGGGTTTTAGCTTCTCCATGAATTCGTCCTTAGAAGTTTATACGTATCGTGCCGCAGTGCGAGACGATCTTGACGATGTTGTCAATCATACCCACTGGCGTCTGCGGCGAGACCGATGATGTGGGGGACGTCGACTGTGAGTACGAAGGTTCGGACATATCGGGGGTGCGAGGTATGCTTTTGCGGGGTTTGTGGGTATTGACGGGGGAGGATTTTGGTGGAGATGCTTGATGAGGGCCGAACGAGGGGATTGAACTCATACTCGTGTTGGGGGCGATAGCGGGAAAGGGATTAGTGGATGTTGCTGCCAGTTTTGAGATCGTTTGCAGAACGTATGTGGGATAGCTCGACGTTGAGCTCCCAATCTAGGTACTGACATCTCGCGCTCCATCTGATTGATCTCTCGCAACTGAAACATCCTTGGAGGCGATTATGAACACAGAGATGAATATTTGGCCCGAGGAACCTCGAGCCCTAGGGAAGCGAGCCTTCAGTCGTTGGCGTTGCAGTAAGACAAGAGAAGCAAAAGTCATGCAGAAAGACAAGAGATGTGAAAGTCATAGCAATGACCAGGCGGAGTTTATAACTACAGGGCTGTCTAGCAGTTTGTGGTCAGAAATAATATTTAAAGGAATACTATGATGTATAAACACTCATCGGGCTGCCATTAATTGACCATACGGTATAATTCTGAAGTTTGTCTGATCAGTAATTGTATTGGTAACATAATAATTGTAACAAAATGGTAATAGCCGATCTCCCGCTACCATTCTGATCCTCACCTGCCAAGAAATTACATTCTAGGTCAATTATTCTAACGAAACAGCAAGACCTGATCACTCGCTCCCGTTCATATATTTGTCTGCTCAAGGAATATCATGTTGTATAAATCCTCGTCAGGCTGCCAATAACTTACCATACAGTACCATTCTGCTGTTTGTCTGATCAGTAATTGTATTGGTAGCATAATCATTGTAATGAAATGGTAATAACCGATCTCCCGCTACTATTATAATTCTCGCCTGTTCCAAATCAATTTTTATAACGAAACGGTAAGACACTACACCTCAGCAAACTCCGCTAACCGGTGGCCGAGGTGTTAGCCAGATCTTTCGCGTGTGCCACAGGAAGCTGTCTCGAGCGGGCCTTTAAACGCAAATTGTGATCGAGACTCAGCTAGACAAACTTGATAGCCCGAGTGGTGTCCCTGATAACACCATCATCCTTCAACATTTGATAGAAGACGTGTTAGAAGGTTCGTGATCAGTTTATATGCCAGTATACTGACCATCGCTACTTCAGACCCGCCAGCAACGGCAACACCCACGTCAATCTGTTTGAGTGCAGGCGCGTCATTGAATATAAAGGCAAGTTAGATCAACATTTTCGTCTGCCAATGGTGATTTGCTCGCCTCCATCTCCGGTCACCGCAACTGTAGAACCAGCGGCCTGGAAAGTCCGTACAATCTGGAGCTTCTGCTGCGGACTTGTGTGAGTGAAGACAATTTCGTCGAACTGGGCAAAATTGATATCATCAAAATCTAAAGTTGGGAGTCAGATATTGAAGACTCCTCACCGACATAGTCTGCACCCACTGGGACTCAGTCATTGTCATCATTTCCTGACCGCTGAGAAACAATCTTTTAACCGGGCCGCCAAGCTCTTTGCTTCGGTCGAAGGCGGGAATCTGATCTAACGGGATGTCCTTCGGTAGGTCCTTGAGGTGCTTGACCCGGGATATCGGATTGGTAATGATTCCAACTTGCTAAGCAATTGCCATAGCCGTGAGCGAGAAATCACATTTTGGTACAAAAGGAGTCCTTGTCGAGCTCTTCGGCACGTATAATCTTCTTTGCGACTAACAGGACACGTTGACCACGGCTAGCATATTCTTCCAGCGTGGGGGATATGCCGGCAAAGGCAAGGATAGCATCAGTCAAAGGTCATACCAATGAACAAAGGCACGTTTCGAGTACATGAGGTCGAATTTATAGTCTACAATTATTACATCAGTAAATGAAGCAGCCATGGATCAACAAAGCGAGTGTGAACTTACCAAGACGTCCCCAGGCAGCAGAGATGGTGGTGGTGCTAACAAATAGTCAGGCCATGTACTAGATAAAGATGGAGGTGCACTAACTTGGAAAGCATACAAAGACTGCGGGTAGTCTTCGCAAGATCGCCACCGGGCACACATGCGGGGGCTTCGTAGCAAATACCCAGCTGTAAGTAACAACGAGCATGATGAGATAAAATTCCATAATAAGCCGTTGAAAATAACAAACCTTAAAACCGGTCGGGCACCAGTCGACGAACTGGATTGTTCGCTTTGTCTTGATACTCGCAACAGCGGCCTGTGCCCTTGGGGGGCGACGTCACCATGGTACAGCAAAGCACATGCCACTTTGGAGTTTATTTTGAGCGCTACATAAGGTGGAAATAGCCCAAGCAAGCACTTACTGTACTTGCCCTCACGCGGGTCGCACTTGACCATCTGGCTGCCGGGCTCGAAGCAAGAGAAGGTCATCTCCGCCACAGAGTTCTGCTCGTGATGAGCTTTGTCGGCTGACAACAGTGGTGCGTAGGTGGCAAGGGGGAAGTGAATACGTGGGAAACTTCATTTACGTTGTTATCAGTGATGCCCTCCGATAGTTAGTCAAGTTGACACGGTACGAGGTTAGTCTGGAACTCGTTCAAGTCAACGTTAAGGGAACCGTCGAAACGAAGAGACGCCGTGATGGAAGAGACAACTTGTGATATAATTCGGTCCAGGTTGGTGAAACTAGGTTGGGAAACACCAAGGCTCTTCCTGCAAATATCGTAAATAGCTTCGATATCAACCTGTAAATCACACCATCAATTTCGAGGTTTATAAATAAATGTTATTTGCTTTATCACACATACCATGAATGAGCAGTCAGAATGCTCGAGGGTGGTGTGCGTGGTCAAAACCGAGTTGTAGGGCTCGACGACGGAGCTCGATAATTGAGGTGCGGGGTACACACAAAATTCCAACTTGGATTTTTTGCCGTAATCTGCAGACAAGCGCTCGAGCAGGAGCACACCAAACCCAGTCCCAGACCCTCCACCGAAAGAGTGGAAGACGAAAAAGCCCTGTAGACCCGTGCAGTTATCAGCCAGGCAACGGAGCTTGTCCATCACGGGATCGATGAGTTCCTTGCCGACGGTGTAGTGACCACGAGCGTCTGTAGATATAGCAAAACGTGGTTTAAATTCCAGTGCGGCGGCAAGGAGATATAAGCGTCCACTTACAGTTATTCACAGCGTCTTCCTTGCCTGTGATCAATATCTCAGGGTGGAAAAGAGATCTGTAGGAACCGCTCTTCACATCATCAATAACGCCAGGCTCGAGATCGACATAGAGCGACCGAGGAACGTGTTTGCCAGAACCAGTCTCCGAGAAGAATGTCTGGAAGCCGCTATCGGTCGTTGATGGCGAGCTCTCCTGCAAGCGGCCGTCTGGCTATAAGAGACGCGCAGGTCGGTCAGGATCAGTTCACGCGAACTACAAAAGTTCGATACTCACACTCAGTCCATGCTCCAGGGTGTACAATTCCCCTACGCACAGTTATTCGCGATCAAAAAAAGTTGGGCGCGCAAGAGGATCCGCCAAGCATTACCGATTTGAACACCAGCTTGACCGACATGAACAGAGATAACTTCACGCATTGTCTTTAAGTTTGAGAAACCGATGTAACCTGAATATGAAGGAAGATGAAAGTCGCCTAGAGGTGGAAGGGCGAAGGCAGGAAGAGTAACCATGAATTTGGTTCATCACAAATTATGGGCCGAGATCCGGCGCCAATTTCGGACTGCACATCCCTGGTCAAGGACAGGAATTGAGGCAATACCCGTGGACATGGTAGCTGCCGAATGCTGCTCAGTCTGGTCATGCAGCCACGAGGGCTCCCAGTTGGCTGCACCAGCGGCACGGTTATCAAAGTCGTGAGGAGTTGGCAGGACCGGCGAATTGGCACTAAAAGAGGGGACCGATGTTGGGGACGATGGATATGATCTTGAGCCTGAATCTGGCCCGGGAATCTCGACGATACCAAGGACTTCGACGTCCTGAACTTCCACTAGCTTCAGGAGGTGCGGTGGTGAGCGGACTCTTGCCACTCAGCCGCTTAGCTCTGTCAGTTTTCATCTTTGATGGTACGCGGGATTCAAAACTAGGGGATTTCGTGGCGCTGGATGAAGAGGACGACGGCAATGGCGGGATAGAAAGGGGTGTCGGTGGGAGGATGTAGAAGGTGAGTTGTTGTTGTTGGTGTTGGCAGAGGCGCGTGAGGATGTGGAGAGTGTGGTTGGTCGTTTGGGTTTGGTCGTGTTGGGTGTGTTGGGGGGTGAGTTCGTGTCTAGCTTGGGTGTGGGTTTTGGTTTTGGTTTGGTAGGCGTGCTTGGGGTCGTGGTTGCACTTGTGGTGCTGGTTCTGGTTCTGGTGTCACTTCGAAACGAGGCATAGCCTGGGACAATGGGTAAAGGAATGCGGGTAGTTTGTTTGTTACGAGGTGCATGAGGCCAGCGACGATGAGAGGGTGGCGACGAGGATACGGTGCACATTTCGTTGACTGAATTAACTCCTGAGATACCTTCGTCGGGCCTAGATAGATATCAACTTAGTCGGGTTCTGGGATATATGCAAGTAAACGGTACCTTAAGAGCCTTGACCTCAGCTGTATCATCTTCATCATCCTCGCTGTCTTCTGAGGAATCATCGGCAAGAACTTCTTCGTCAACCTCCATGGCATCGTCTGCCCATCTCCTTCCCCTTCTGCGCTTCGCCTCAGCCTCTTGCTCGATCCTGGCTGCTTCCTTCCACCTCTGAACTTTGTGCTCTAATGCACCCTCGATTCTCCAATCTCTTTTACCTTCGACCCACCTAAAGCCGCCAACAGTCTGCGCAATGCCCACCTCACAATTCTCGTCCACCCTTGAGATTACCGTCGGCGGACAAATTTGAGTTGATGGTAAATAATAAATGAGTGAAGGCAGCCTCTGAATAGGGAAATTGCCGACAGTGTGGCCACGATTTCCGACCCCTCGACCTTCTTTAAATTTATTGGGTTGTCCTTAATCTTCGAATGCTCGACCACGGGTTCCTAGAGAATACAGACAAGTTCCGAATCCTGATCGAAATCGGCCTCGGTATGACGACAGGCTGGCGGTCGGCCTGGGTAAAGAAGCACACGCCAAGAGTCTGAAGCCTGTCTGTAGAGAGATACATAGATTAGTATTCATTGAGATTCCCATCACCACCGTGGTCACGGCGATGGCCAACTGATCGATTCAGTTGTAGAAACAGACAGACAGAAAGCACCAGTAGACGCGGCAATACCGTCTCAAACGATCGTGACGGTGCCTACCGCTGCTCAGGGCAAGAGCACTTCTTCGAGTGCTTCTCTCCGGAGCCCAGAGACTGTCGCAGAGTGCACGTAAGTCATTGCGACGCGTACTTTGTTTCCTGATATTGACATGTGCTGTCCAGCTGCGCAAACCCAGATAATCATGGCTGCGTGATACCACAAGTACCGGTGGGACAGTTGTCGGAATTCTTGCGCGACGCCCATGTTCAGTGAATAGGATGGTTGTGACGAATTATAACCCTTCTGCAATACCAAAAGCATTCGCGATACAATTGCAACATTTTCTATAAATGCCAGTGGTATTTACATGCCGAAATTCAGCCCCGTATATTCGTATGATTATAACGCGTCTGTACTCACCTTAATGCCTGGAGCAGGAAATACAATTTTGCTGCTTGTTTGTCTGCTCTGGGGTTGTGTTGTTGTTTAATTATCACAGTAAAGTAGTAATCCTTAACCGGTTGACCTCACTGCAATTTGTAACAATCAGGTGTCAACGGGATCACTCGTGCGTCGGAGGCGCAAGGAAAAACAACCCGGTGCACAATCAATTATTTCGCTAATGAAATCAACTATCTGGCGCAAACTTTCAGTGCCTGGAATTACCCGGACGTTGGGCAGTCTCGGTTTTTGTGGGCCCTATGAGATGGAAATCTCTTGGAGCATTTTTTCGAGATCTTCCTGATGAGCCTGCTTCAGTTTTTTAAATCGAGATTTACTCAAATTGGCTGTGAAGGTATGGCAATTTTTCCTGCGCTCGCGCTTTGTCAGTGAACTTAGTTTAAGCAGTATCAGGATCACGAACGTGTGTTGCAATACATCTGTGGAGCAAGACCAATGCTTTCCTGGACACCAAGGGCATCTGAAAGGCTCTTTCGACTTGCCGCCGCGGTATTTTTTGTAGTTAGCCTTCTGTCTTTCATGGGTCGCTTTGTTCTTCTCTGCCTTGGTCTGCCGGTTGATGGCACCTCCAGAAAATGCAGGCTAGATTATAAATCAGGAATTTTAACCGGAGAATGACCGCATATGCTAACTGACCTCGGGACTCGAAGTATTGCTTGGTAGGGTATCCTGAGGTGTGTCGACGTTTGCATCCATATGTTCGTCCTCGAGGTCGCCCAGTATTGAAGAGCCTGGCTTTTGGAAAGTAGGGAACTGCCCCGACAATGAAGAAATGGAGCGGCATAAATGCTGAGAGTTTTCGACGTCGGTGGCTGGTAACATGCCGCTACCTTCAGAAGCAGCAAGACCCAAGCACTGCTCCTGAATATTCATGTAGGCATGAAGCACAGAGCGCTTGAGTTGTAGCACATCTACCATCCATGGTCCGTCAATAAGATTTTCCTCACGAAACTCATTAGTGAGCTGTAAACAATGCTCAAGGTGGTCGGGGAAGAGGAAGTCATTTGCAACTTTGATGCAACAGCCTTGGTTGCTAACCTGGAACAAAACAAATGAAAGGGTGTCGAGTGCGTATCTTGTACCATATGGTATGTCCTACCTGGTGAGGACATCCTGGGGGGATGAGGACGATTTCATTCTGATGCTGATAGATAGTATATGGACGGATTTGCAACTCTTCCCACAGGTCAGCCAAATCATCGTCCGTCAAGAAAATTTGCTGCTGATGAATAGGGTGCCCTTTGATGCTATATCGTTTGCGCATCCACGTAGTAAGTCGGTCGGTGTCCTTCCTTGCAAAAATACGCCAGATTGCATATTTCTGTAAATCGGCGTATGTAAGAATATTCAACGCAGGGGCCACGTCCATATGGAGCCTGGTTGAACCAACACCCTTGATGTCCCTTAGGGCCGAATACATCTTTGGTCCTGTGTATACCTGTTAGTACAGTTTACCTGCGGGCGCAATCCTTGAAACACCTTACCGAGGTCAGATTTAGCATCACCTCTTGGAAAGTATGACGCAACATTGAGACAACCGTCTAATTTTGTATAATCTTCCACCGGGACTGCATTCATCAGATCAGAATGAAGAAAGCAGTATGGAATGGTAGTCTGGAAGTCCTCTGAGGAAGGGTAGTCCTAGACAAAACAAGTTGTGAGTCCAGGTTCTCATGGTGAAGCGTCAAAATGGTAAAACCTTGAGTTTGAGAACTTGTTTGCCATCATGTTTGTTACCAAATAGGGCGTAGAAGTCGCGTAGCATCATTGGGATGATATCGCCTGTTTCGCAATCTTCGACAAGGCACATAGTTGTACCAGTCAAATCCGTGAAGAACTCCGGGGACCAGGGATATTGCAGTAGCTTCTGTCCAGGCACTGGGGTCACGACTAGTGGGTATGGATCTTCACGGGCCCACAAATGGACAAAAAGCTCGTTGGTCAATACGTTGTGTTGAATTGAAATAACCTCCCTATCGGAGTCCGCTTTTTGAATGGCGGCGGAAATTTCTCGAGGCACAGTGAATGGGCGAGGAGGTGGGATGGGCAGTGCCTTGATGTCAAGAATCAGTTGCTCCACTTCGTCAGGACCAAACCGGGAGGTTGGATGGAGTTCGTGGCAGGATCCGGGTCTCGCAGAGCACTGATACGGTTTTTAGGTATCAGATATCACTGGATCACGCTTTGACAACGAAAACTTACCTTCAGCTTGTCTGTGTTACCGAGCAAGAGGCAGAAGCACTGGTTGCATACTTCCCACCCACAATTCCGACACATCCACCCTGGGGAAAACAACGAGGTCCAGCAGTAGTCTGTAACAATTATAAGCCCGATTTATAAGAGGATAAACTAGGATAGCTCACCGCAGATGTCTCGCACATTTGGATCTTGACGGCACCTAATGAGGTCAGGTTTGGTCTCGTGTTCAAGCTCAGCTTGCAACAATGTCAGTAAGAATGGGGCAATTCGACCCTGCAGAATTATAGGTAAAATTGATAAGCATAATACTAGTGAATCTACCTGTAGATCCCGCAACGTAGCCAGATTGCAAGACCGATTCCATATTGGTGGTAGCATTGAAGTCGCAGTCGCAGCTTTGGCGGCATCATCAGGCGCAAATGTGACGACGATGTGTTGATCCTGTAATGAAAAGCGACGGAAACCTAAAGAAGAACGTTGAAGCACGTTGTAAATGATGTTTTTAAGGGCCTACCTTTGAACCGACACAGGTCCGTCTGTTTCTTCTCTTTTTTTTGGCACCGAAGACACGAAGAAGGATGGTAAGGCTCTGCTCCAGGAAATAGAGTCCGTAAGCGAGATTTAACGCCTGTACACACGACATGTTGCGTATAGGTCGTCATGCCGTGACTTTGAACTGCCAGTGGTTGCATCTGATATTAGTGTATAGTACAATACACAAAATTACTTACCTGTGTGCCCGGGAAATTGAATACCCAACTGGCACGTCCTTCTGGAGGTCCTGAGGATATGAGAATTGACTCGCGGGCGTGTCGTTCAACAGGCTTGAGTCAAGTTCTTGCCGCACGTGTGGTCACTGACTTTTCTGAGCTCGGAAATAGCGACTTCCTTCTCCGAAATAGCACCTTTCAGGCCCTGTGGCCGGCACTTTCAGTACAAACCTTCGTATTAGCACTTTTCAGAGCCAAATGGAGAGGTGGTAGGCATCATTCCTGTAAATACACTGTCGCATCTTATTGCACATTCCGACTCTTGTTGGGTAACCGAGTTAACGTGAACACATTTGTTTGGTTGGAGTAGGGTAATTTGTAATCATGTCAACTAAGCTACGGTTTTATGTTGGAGAAGTCCTTCTATACATACAAGCAAGTTGGGGCGAAATTTAGGTTTTCCTGATGTACATCTGTAAAGCCCCTATAACGGTGCTGATGTACCTGGCTCGGACCACTCGGAAAGTTGAAAGAGGTTTTGAGACTGAAGATGTCCGGTAGTAAGATGCAAGATCTGTGGTGTTGTTGCCAGCTCCGTCGCATAATCCTTGGTGCTGTTCCCAGCTCCACATGTGTTGGGCGGCGTCAGCCAAGGCGGAGCAATGCTGAAAACCAGCGTTGCATAATCCGTGGTGCTGTTGCCAGCTCCACATACGTTAGTAACGATCAGCAAGGACGATGATGACGATGCGATGGGATAACAGGCGTGTGGGTAAAAATCCGAGCTACCATTTGGAATGGGTGGTGTATGCGGACATCTGCGTCATCACGGCGAAACCGAGGGCTGCAAGCTCCACTATCGATCCAGATAAGTTTTGCGCGAGACGATCTTGGCGCTGTCGTCGATCATGCGCGCCGGCGTCTGTGGCGAGACCAAAGAAGCGGGGGACGTCAACTCTGAGTACGAAGGTTCGGGCGTATCGGGTGGGG
>Ga0193716_1002358_pt1 | contig 10636 bp, 8 predicted proteins | sample U2c1metaG_FD_145901 | JGI IMG/M metagenome (GOLD analysis project Ga0193716, IMG submission 145901) | Soil microbial communities from a riparian zone of the East river system, Colorado, United States - U2c1 | ecosystem: Environmental > Terrestrial > Soil > Riparian zone | place: USA: East River...
GGCGCAGCGATCCCTCGTTCCTGCACGAGGTACTCAGCGCCGCGGTGGAGGCCGGAGCAACGACGCTCAACATTCCGGACACGGTGGGCTACGTGATGCCGGATGAGTACTTCGCGATCATCGCAGGGATATTGGAGCACGTTCCCGGGGCGAGGGACGTCGTGATCTCCACGCATTGCCACGACGATCTCGGTCTCGCGGTCGCGAATTCGCTCGCGGGCGTGCGTGCGGGTGCGCGACAGGTGGAGTGCACGATCAACGGCATCGGCGAGCGAGCTGGAAACGCGTCGCTCGAGGAGATCGTGATGGCGCTGCATACGCGCGGCCAGCACTTCGGCGTCGCCACTAACGTTCAGACACGACAGCTCGCGCGTACCTCGCGGTTGCTCGCGGCGATCATCGGCGTGCCTGTGCCGCCGAACAAGGCGATCGTCGGTGCAAATGCCTTCGCGCACGAAGCCGGGATCCATCAGGATGGCGTGCTGAAAAATCCCATGACGTACGAGATCATGCGCGCTGAGACCGTCGGCCTCGATGGCAACGCGCTCGTGCTCGGCAAGCACTCGGGGCGTCATGCGCTGCGCACGCGGCTCGAGGCGATGGGACACAGCCTGAGCGATGACGAGTTCCGTCATGTCTTTGCGCGCTTCAAGGACATTGCGGACCGCAAGAAGCTCGTGGAGGAGCGCGATCTCGAAGCGTTGGTGGTGGGAGAAGTGCGTCGCCCGCCGCCGCTCTTCGTGCTGCGCCACGTGCAAGTGTCGTGCGGCACGGAGCTCATTCCCACGGCGACGGTGCGGCTCGTGGGTCCCGAGGGCGACGTGCGCACGGAGTCCGCTCAGGGCACAGGGCCGGTGGACGCGGTGTGCGCTGCGATCAATCGCATTGTGGGCGACCCCGGAGAGCTCGTCGAGTTCGACGTCACCGCTGTGACCGAGGGGATCAGCGCCGTCGGCGAAGTCACGATGCGAGTGCGCGAGCGGAGGGCGCAGGAATCGCTACACTCCACGGAAGCGCCGGACGTTGGCATCGCAGATCTCGAGCGGAACGAACGCTTTCCCGTGTACAGCGGCAACGGCGTCCATGTCGATATCGTGGTCGCGGCGGCCGAGGCGTATCTGTCGGCGCTGAATCGACTGTTTCACGCGCGCGCTGCCGCATCACGCGACGCACCGAACCAGCGCGCGGAGGACTCCGGTGCACACTCCGGGATTCGGGGAAGCGAAGAACATGTGATGACGGCCTGAAATCGACGAGGCCTCTCCCCTGATGGGCAGAGCCGGAACGTGGGTGGGTACGGTGCAGCCCGCCAGGTACGACTAAAGGCATGGTCAAAGCTGGCCAATCGAGAGAGGCGAGGATTCCCATTTTGCAGTAAGCTTTCGGGGCACTTTCGAGGCAGGATGAGCGAATGCCCGATGCGATGAGTCGCGACGTGGGACGCGCTGAACCGCCGATCAACGATGACGTGACGTACGCCGCCGTCCCGCGGGAGCGCGCGACGGAGCTGATGCGCGCAAACGAAGCGCTTCGGCGTACAGTCGCCCGTCTCGCCGCACGGCAGGAACTCTCCGAGTTCTTGCACGAGGTGCTTGCCGAAGCGACGCGATTTCTGGGAAGTCGCGAAGGTGGCCTCTACGTGCACAAAGCGGCTACCGACACGATTTACCGCCGTGCGGTCATCGCGGAAGGTCTTCCGGCGGATGGGCTCGCGCGACTCGGCGAGGCCCTCCCATCGAGTCGCTATCCGCATTGGGGTGTTCTGCGCGCGTCGCGCGAACCGATCGTCATCAGCGACGATTCGGAAGCGGAGCAGCAGTGGGTAGAGGCGGCCGACTGGCATAGATCGCGTGACGACAGGGCGTTTCTGATCGTACCAATGCTCCTCGGCGAACGACTCATCGGCTACTTCGATCTCTCCGTTCAGCGTTCCCGGGCGCAGTTCTCTGCAACTGATCTCGAGTTCGTGACGGCGCTTGCGCAGCAGGCGACGCTTGCGCTCCACATGTCCAACCTCGCGGAGAAAGCCAAGGAATCTGGGCGCGCAAAGTGGTTGGCAAAGGCCAATGAAGCGCTGCGCAACTCGCTCGACATGCTCGCGGGAAATCCGGAGCTCTCGAGCTTTCTCCATCAGGTGCTCGTCTGCGCGATGAAGCAGCTGCGCTGCGCGGATGGGGCCATCTTCATCTACGATCCTGCGAAAGAGACCCTGCAGATGACTGAGGCCATACTGGGGGACGATGGCTCCGGAAGGGTTGATGACGCATTGCCGTTTGAGGGCGTCTTTCCAACGAGCGAGGTGCCGGTGTGGGCCCGCGTGCTCGCGACGCGCGAGCCGATTCTCAACGACCTCGAAGTGCATGAGCACATTCGCGCGCCGGGCGTGAAGGAATGGCATCTGCGGCGCGGCAATCGCATCGTGGTCGTAACACCCATGATCCTTGGCGACCGCCCCATCGGCTATCTGGGACTCGGCGTGCGTCGCGCTGCGAGCGAGATCACAGCCCCGCAGCTCGAGCTTGTGAAGGCGTTGACGCAGCAAGCCACACTCGCGTTGCACATCACCAGGCTTGCGGAGCAGGCGAAGGACTCGGCAATCGCGGATGAGCAGGAAGCGGCGGCGCGCGAGCGGGCAGCAGAGATGGCGCGCGCAAACGCCGTGGTGCGGGGCACACTCGATCGTCTGGCGAGCGAGGAGGCACCCGACGGATTTCTCGCGCACGTGCTCCTGGAGATCGTGCGCCAGTCTGGAGCCTACACCGGTCATCTGTTCGTGTACGAGCCAGAGGACTCGACGCTCCGTCTGCACAGCGCAGCGCGCGGCGGTGTGTTGACGCGGGGGCCGCTGCCGGATGATCCGGCGATTTTTCGCGCACCGATCTCGCCGGAAATCACGTTTCAGTACCTGTTCGCGACGCGGCGACTCACATGGCTGCCTGTGGATGAGTTGCACGACTGGCGACGATCTGAGACGCTCGAGTGGCATCGACGCATGGGACACTTGGCGACGGCCGGGCTCGCGCTGTTCGCGGGAAAACAACCGGTTGGCGCGCTCGGTCTCGAATTCCGCAAGGCCACGCCGCTCCCGCTGGCGCGGTCGGAGCTCGTCCAGGCGCTCGCCACGCAAGCCGCGCTTGCGCTCGAGCTGATGAGACTGGGAAAAGCGGAACGCTCGGCAGCGGTCGCGGATGAGCGAAGGGCACTCGCGAGAGAAGTCCACGACACGATTGCGCAGGGTCTGGCGCTGATCGTGATGCAACTCGCCGACGCGGAGGCGAAACTCGGACCGGCGTGGGCCGATGCTGGGAAGTCACTCGATATTGTCCGTGATCTTGCGGTCGAGAGTCTGGCGTCTGCGCGCCGGTCCGTGGGCCTGTTGCGGCCCAACGCGGGCGCGGGACTGCCGCACGTAATGCGATCTGTCGTGGAAAACGTGTGCCGATATGTCGCGGCGAAGGTCGACTTTCGGGTCGAGGGGGACGCCTTCTTCGTCGACGCACGCGTGGAGGCAGAGCTGGCCGGGATCGCCCGCGAAGCGCTCACGAACATGGCCAAGCACAGTCGAGCGACTCACGTGCGCGTCGAGCTGGCCTTCCTCGAGGAGCGCACCATCCGCCTCGTGATCTCGGACGACGGAGTTGGCTTCGACCCTGATCGAATTCGGGCCGATGCATACGGCATTGTCGGCATGCGGGAGCGTGCCGCGCGCATCGGCGCGGCGCTCACGTTCGTCACTGAGCCAGGTGCGGGCACCGAGGTTGTCGCCGCGTGGCCCGCATGAAGGAGACTATGGATCAATCGATTCGCGTACTCCTGGCCGATGATCATGCGATCGTGCGCAGCGGTGTCGCACAAATTCTGAATCAGCAGTCCGGGATTCAGGTTGTCGCTGAGGCGAGCGACGGCGGGGAGGCGATCGAGCTTTACCGCCGTGAGCGGCCTGATGTCGCTCTCATCGATCTTCGGATGCCGGTGGTCGAAGGTGCGAAGGTCGTCGAGCGCGTGCGGAGGGAGTTTCCGGACGCTGTCCTGATCGTTCTGACCACGTACGACACGGACGATGACATCGAGTGCGCGCTCCGCGCCGGAGCGAAAGCGTATCTGCTGAAGGATGTCTCGCCGAACGATCTCGTTGCCTGCGTGCGCGCCGCGCACGCAGGTCGGACGTGGGTCTCGCCGGCAATCGCGTCCAAGCTTGCCGAGCGGATGACGCAGGTGCAGATGACGCCGCGCGAGATGTCCGTGCTGAAGCTGTTGGCGGTGGGGAAGGCGAATCGCGACATCGCGGAGTCGTTGTCGATCAGCGAGGGGACCGTAAAGCTCCATGTGACGCACCTCTTCGAGAAGCTCGGCGTGACGAGCCGCACCGAAGCAGTTGCAACGGCAATGCGTCGCGGCCTCGTGCGGCTCGACTGACCTCGAGGTGCGGGTAGGTGCCAGAAGGGACCACGACGTACATGCGTTACGTCGTGATCCACTCGCCAAGATGATCAGGCGACCTGCAACTGATCGTCGATTCGCGTAACACCCGGTGACGACCAAATCGCTCGTTCGATGTCGTCACGCACTGCGAACGTTGGCACTACACCGTTGAGCGTCACGACACCATCGACGGCCTCCACTGAGATACTCGCGGTGGACCCATCGAAACGACGGCGGATGGCGTCCTCGATGTCCCGCTTGAGGTCGATCGCGGCCTCGGCGATCGCCAGCTTGATGTCGTTCGTCACTTCCCGAACGCCAACCAGGTTGCGCACGGCCGCTTCTGCCGCCTCGCGCTGAGAGAATCGCGCGACGGTGCCGTGTAGCTGCAGCAGCCCGTCGGTGACCGAGGCGCTCACGCCTTCCGGCACGCGCGCATCCCATTCGAGCGCTCGCTTTGCTGCCTTCTCGATCTCGTGATCCTCTCGATAATCGTCCTTCGGCGGTTTCACATCGAGATAGTTGCGCACCGCTTTCACTCCGACCACGCGGTACGTCGCGTGCTCGATCGCCCACTTCTGCGCGAAGCTATCGGCGGATCCGTCCAGGTCTACCAATCCGTGATCGACCGTGATCTCGACGTCCCGTTGGTCGGTGATGTCGAGATCCATTTTCAACTCGGCCCTGATGTCCGTGTGTATCTCGTGATCTTCCTTCAGGGTGTGAATGCTGTCCTTGAGTGTCATGGCTGCTCCTCTTCGTACGTGTCAGTTGATTCCGGCGGCGCCTTCGTTGCGCAGCGCGGTGAGCTCCTGCATCGACTTCTCGAATTCCTCTTTCGCGCTCTGGAGTTTTGCGCCGGAGGCCTGCGCGAATCCTTCCGCGTTGCGAGCCAGGGTGTCGCGCTGTGCCCGAAGCCGATCCCGGTACGTCGCGATGCGGGCCTTAGTGCCTGCGTCTGCCGCCTTTGCGTCGGCCTCGAGCATCGCGATCTCCGCATCGGTCGCCTGCGTCACGTTCACGGCATACGCCTGAAGATCGTGCTTCGACTTGGCCACCTTCACCTCCAGCTGTGCCAGGTGTGCCTGTGCCTTGCTTTTCGCCTCGGCCGTGACACGCGCCATCTCCACGGTGGCCGCGGCGAGCGCCGCCTGGTTGGCGATTAGCGCGGCGCCAACGGTTGCCATGATCTCGAATCGCTTCGCATCCCGCTCCGCCCGCAGCGACTCGAGCTTGCTGCGGGCGTCGCCTTTCGCCTTATCGGTTTTCGCGCGCAGCTCTTCGCTGAGTCGCGCGATGGCGGAATCGAAGTTGTGAAGCAGCTGATGTCCATTCTCTGTGGTGCTCATATCGACGCTCCATTGGTCAATGCGAATCGTGATCGGTGAGTCGCGCGACTTCGTATCGATAGGCCGCGCGCGTCAGGCGGTTTTGGCGGATCGAAACGCGTCGGTGACTTTGTCCTTCGCTGACGAGAGCTTGAACGCCCCCATCAGAAGCACACCGCCGCTCACGAAGGCAAATCCCGCGATGAGTCCCATGATGGCCGCGAGCGTAGTCGGGGGGCTCATGAAGGCGAATATTCCGGTGACGATGGACACGAGTCCGAAGGTCAGCGTCCATCCCCAGGAGATGCCTGCGCTCCGCTCGTCGAACGCCGCGTAGATCGCAAGGCTGCCGGTGAGAAGGAGCCACCACGCTGTCCACACAACCGCGAACGTCAGCGAGAGGCCGGGATAGTAGTAGAAGGCCGCGACGCCGAAGGCCGTGCTCACCAGTCCACTTATCAGCATCAACCACCACTGGCCGGTTACGCGGCGCAGCTCGATCGCGCGGACGATCTGCACGATCCCACTGACGACTGCCCACATCGCGATCACCAGTGCGAACGAGGCGATGGAGTCCATCGGGCGCCAGAGGATGAACGCGCCCAGAGCGACGGCGAGAAGCCCACGCAGCGTAAGCGCCCACCAGGTTCTCCGGTATGCGGATTGAATGAGGTCGGAAGTCATCGTTGTCTCCTGCCGCGCACTTGCGGCGTTTCGAGTGTGCGTCCGACGAGCGGGTGATGTCGGCCGCGGTGAGATGCAGTACGATTAACCAAGACGGCGCGCCGCATCGTGAACGGTGCTGTTGAACGAAAGTGCCCGCGACTTCTTTCGTTGATCACCAACGCCAACAGACATTGCCGTAGAGGAGCGAACGCCGCGTGCGAATTCGAGCGGTGTGAGGCCATAGGCCGATTTGAACTTGCGGCTCAGGTGGCTCTGATCCGAAAAGCCCGCATCGAATGCCGCTCGCGAGAGTGACGCACCCGTCGCGAGCAGTCGCGCCGCGCGTGCGATGCGCAGCTGCACGTGATACGAATGAGGCGGCAGGCCGACCGCACGACGAAACGCGCGGATCAGGTAGCTCTTGCTCAGGTGAGCCATCGAGGCCAACTCATCGAGCCCGACGCACTCGGTCACGTGCTGTTGGAGATGCGACTGTACGCGCCGGATCGCCCGCGCAACACGATCGTCTTCTGGAATTGGAGCGTCCTCGCGTGCGTGGCTCTGTATCAGCTGCCGAAGCAGTCCGCGACATCTTTCGGCGGCGTCGCTCGACACTAGCGGACGTTCGAGCTCTTCTCCGAGCGACGTCAGCGCGCGTGCGAGGGGACGATCAGACAACGGCGCGCCGTCGAAGCGCAACACGGAAGCATCTCGCATGCCGACCGAGTGTGCGAGCTCCTGCAGCAGTACCGGAGAGACGAGGTACACACGAGCATGGCAGTGCGAGATAGTCGCCCTTGCGGCGTGGAGCTCCAGTATGTCGCCCACGAAGATGTCGCCCGGTTCGGTCAACAAGGGAACGCCACGCCTCACTACGATGAAGCGCCTGAAGGGCACGACTACCAGCAACGCCTCGTACGTATGCGGTGCGATGTGGCTTCCTTCGTACGTTCCGGAGATGAGATCGGGCAGCGTATCCGGCAGCGGGCGGCGGAAGACAGCGCGACGCGCGACCGAAGGTATCGTCGCGTTCGTCCAGGGCATTTTCGGCAGCGACGGCCACTCCGCGTTCGTGAGTGGATCGTTCTCGCGCTCGCTAGTGCGCTCTCGAGGATCGAGCGGCGGCGGCCGTAAGCGGATATGATGCATCATGCACCTCCTTGCGAGCCGTCGGGCGGCCGTTGTAGTCCGAAGGGCAGATTATCATTTCCGTGTGCCGAGTTCTATTTGGCAAAAGACCACACTTTACTAGCACTTTCGTCGAGCATTTCATGCGTCGAAGGTGAGCGCTACGTCGGGATGGCTTCCGATCGCGCGCACGTTCAGCGTGGCTGGTGTGTAGCAGCGTAGGCCTGCTCGAGTCTGCTCTTCGTGCTTCGAAGCGATGCCGTCATTTGGTCGCGCAGCTTGCCGACCACCTTTCCGCGCACGTTCACGATTCCTCCGCTTGGCAAGTCGTCGAAGTGCAGACGGCGAAGCACCACCAGGTAGATGCCGGTATCGCCGGCCGTGCCCTCCTTCGTTCCGTCCACCACCGCAGTGAGGCCGAGCGCTCCGTCGAGATAGTGATCGGCGTAGAGCAGCTTCGTGGCAATGAGCGTGGAGCCAGGCAGTTCCGACGGCGCATACACAACCTCGTGCGTGATTGTCAGCGTGGGCTTCAGACCAGGCAGATCATCCTCGGACCAATAGATCGCCTCTCGCGTGCGCGCGGGGCGATCCGAGGGATAGTTCACCAGATACCGCTGAAGCGACGGCGCGTACTGGTACATGTAAGGCGAGCGCGAGAGAAGCGCCGTGAACACCATACCAGCTGAATCGGCGGACCGTTGGTCGTCATACGCGAGCAACGCGGCGTTGCCGCGCGCGCGATAGCCGGTTGCGTAGCTCACCATGTGCGAGCGGAAGTACGCATTCACCATCGAGTCGGCCGAGGGTGTCGGCGGATCGAGGGTCGCGCGAAGCCGAACAATCGCGTCGGCCGGAAGCTTCAATTTGCACGAGTGAGGTTGGCACTTCGCCAAATCCTGAAGGTCGTCGTGCGGCAGGGAGAATGCCTCGGCATCCGACGCGACCGCTGGATCTGAAAACAGCGCATAGTGCAGGCGTGTCGGGTCGCGAAGTGCCGAGGGGAAGTCCGTCACGCGTTCGACGTAGAACGAGCGGGTCACGCCGATGCTCACAATGCCGAACACTGCGACCTCGCGCTGGTCGGAGGGGTCGAGCACTTTCACCACCGGCGTTCCGCTGCTTGCGGCGTTGATCTCATCGCTCTTGAGCGAGATTGACTGCTGAAGGAATTGCGCGAGCGCCGGCGGCATGCCTTGAGCGTGAGCGCGCGCAGTGATGATCATCGATACGATCAGGCCACTCATGAGCGCGGAGCGGACGCGTGCGGCGCCATGTGAGTGTCTGGCGCGTGGCGGTGTCGTGGTCATGGTGCGGTCCCCGTGAGAGTGCGCGATGCGGAAGGTCGATCGTCGGACGCCGTGAGCTCGGTGGCTCCGTAGTCGCGCTGATATACGCGTAGAAGCTCGAGGAACAGAGAGATCAGGAGTGGTCCGACAACAATTCCGATCATGCCGAAGAGCGGGATGCCGATGAGAGTCCCGAGCAGTGTCGTGAGCGGATGCACGTCACCGAGTCGCCGAGAGACCTTGGCGCGCGCGACCTTGTCGATCAAGTCCGGCAGAAGCCAGCCAAACGCCATGACGATCAGCGCGCCGCTGATGTTGTGTCGGACGAGTAGGAGCAGCGCGGCGGGAACCGCCACGATCGCACTCCCCACCACCGGAACGAGCGACGCGATCCCGCCCATCACGCCCCAGAACGCTGCGCCATGAAAGCCGACAATGAGGAAGCCGATCGACATCGAAACGCCCTGCAGCGATGCAGAGAGAAGGGAGCCAAGCAGAGTGGCCTTCGTGACGCGCTTCAGGTCCGTCCCGAGCTGATTGGCGCTTTCGAGAGAGAACGGCAGATATCCGCGAACGCGCGCCCACAGCGCGTCGCCCGAGAGCAGCACGAAATACAAACAGAGAAAGGTGACGATCAGGTTGAGTAAACCGCGCGAGGCATTGCCTGCGAGCGACGTTGCCACGCGTGCCGCCCATTCGCGCACGGCATTCTTTTGTGTCTCGATCGCGGCGACGACTTGGCCAACGCGAGTTCCGTCGCTCGGCAATGCGTCGTGAAGCCGAGCGACACCGGACGATCCAGGATCGACGGCGCGCAGTTGCTCGAGGAATGCGTGACCGATTGCGAGAGCGGGGACGAACACGAGTAACACGCAGGCGACAAGCATCAGCGATGCGGCCCGCTCGCGACCGATGCGGGCCGAGAGTCGCCGGTATGGCGCGTCGAGCACGGTCGCGAACACCAAAGCGCCCAGCACACCGCCTGCGATCGGCGCCGCAGCGACCAGGAGCGCGATTCCGACGACGATCACGAGGACCGCGGCACGCGACGGGGCCGGCCAACCGCGTTCGTCTTTCAGAGGTGACATTGACCTGCTCCACAGGCGGAAGGCCGTATGGTGCAGCGATACGCACGTCCGGGCGAGCACGATTCGATTGAACGAAAGTGCTCGAATCGTAGTGCAATTTCGATCACGACACGGAGTCGTCGAACGATCATCCTCCGACTACCCTTGCGCCACGATTCACGATTGGCGCCTCATGACAATTACGGAGGCAGAGATGAAGACAGGACCGGGACAATCGCCGATGCGTTGCCTGCGGGCAGCCATTCTGATGTGGGTGGTCGTTGGATGTTCAGAGAAAGTCGCAGTGGCGAGCGCACACGCCGACGACGCCAAACTCTCCACCTATCACACCTTCGCGATGATGACAGTGCCGAGTCGCGCGGCAGCGATCGACAGTGCGAGCGCTGGCGACACGGCGGTACGAAGCGGCGGCGTCGTGGACTCGAGCGGCGTGGGTGCCACCTCGGGCGCGCAGATGGATCCGATGCTCGCCAGCTCGCCGGTGGGAGAGGCGATTCGATCGGATATCGTGCATTCGTTCGCTGGCCGCGGCTATCGAGAGTCATCGGCGCCGAACTTTCTCGTCGCCTTCTATGCCGGAACGGGGGACATCGTCGACGTGAAGGCGTATCCCTACGGCTATTCCGGACTATCGAATTCAGGAAAGGTTGATGTGCGCGACTACCCGGCGGGAACCGTCATCGTGGACGTAGTCGATGCGAACACAAAAAAACTC
>Ga0193716_1002360_pt1 | contig 10632 bp, 11 predicted proteins | sample U2c1metaG_FD_145901 | JGI IMG/M metagenome (GOLD analysis project Ga0193716, IMG submission 145901) | Soil microbial communities from a riparian zone of the East river system, Colorado, United States - U2c1 | ecosystem: Environmental > Terrestrial > Soil > Riparian zone | place: USA: East River...
TCGACTCCTGTGGTCGCGGCGCACCGGTCCCGGCCCCGCCTCGAAACTCCATTTCAACATCAATCGGCGACTGCCGCCGCGGGGTACGCGCAGCATCCCGATTGCGACATCACGTGATCTCATCGGATAGGTTCAAGCTAGGTAGTTTCGTTCTCGCCAGGTTCAGCTCGGAGCCGCGCGAGCATGAAAGCGGTGCCGCCCCGCATCCAGCGGAGGTAGCCAAACAGGGAAGTTGGGCATTGGACGAACAACGCGAAGCGACGGCAGACGACGCCACTCCGTCGGGTTCGACGTGCGTGGTGAGCGAAAGCTCGGTCGACGAGGTGGCCATCGTGGCCGCTTCCGGTGTGATCGACATGCTGACCGCGCCGCAACTCGAGGAAGCGCTGCGCGCCGCCCTCGACAAGAAGCCCGGGAGCCTCGTCGTGGACCTGACCGAGGTCGAGTTCCTCGCGTCCGCGGGAATGGGTGTGCTGGTCGCTGCCCACGAAGAGGCGGGTGACACCACCCGCCTGTGCGTCGTCGCGGAGGGTCCAGCCACCAGTCGGCCGCTGAAACTGGTCGGAATCGCCGACATCGTCCCGCTGTTCGCCACTCTCGATGAAGCGATTGCGTCACTTCGCGGTTAGACACGCTTAGCCCGTGCTCCGACGGGGTACGCACGAGCTGTCATGATCGATACGATGCAATCCGCGAAAGTCGCCAATGCTGAGCGCTTCGAGCGCTTCGGCATATCGGCGACCGCGCAGACCGCTTCCCAGACCCGCGACGAGTTCGCCGCATGGCTGCGGGAAAGCTTCGAACTGGACCCGATCCGTTCGAGCGACGTCGTCCTCGCAATCAACGAAGCGCTGGCCAACTGTGCCGAATTTGCCTACCTCGAGCGCCCTGACACGGGCACCATGGACGTCCTGGCGTGGCACGACGCGGTCGAATCCACCATCACGGTCCTGGTGTCGGACCGGGGATCCTGGCGGCCGCCCGTCGAGCCGAGCGTCCGCACCCGGGGTCGCGGCATCCCATTGATGGAGGCGTTGTCCGACCGGGCGTCGATCGAGACGTCGGACCACGGCACCCGCGTCAAGCTGGAATGGGCCAACGTCGCTCCTGCGGCGCTGCGGAGCCGGTCAGCTCACTGAACCTCGTATAGGCCCTTGCCGGTGACCAGCGGCAGGTCCAGCGTGGTCCGGATACCCGGCGCCGCAGCCACGACGTCGGGAATCGCGTTCACGATCCGGCCCGCAGCGGCAAGGATGGCGGCGTAGTTGTGATCACCGTTGCGGCTGGTGGGGCAGACGTCGACGACGTATGAGGGCTCGCCGGTGATCTCTATGCGGTAGGACCCACCCGGCTGCGCAGGCTGGGCCCAGTCGGGGCGCAGGTCGTCGCGGAGTCGGGTGACGTGCTCGACGACGATGACGGGCTTGCCTGCGACCATGCCCTCGATCTGAAAGCGAAGCGCCGCAACGGTTCCCTTGGCGATGTGCCCGGCGGCGACGTCGAAGTCCTCCGGCGCAGGCTCCTGTTCGACCGAGTCCCTGATCTCGTCGACCTCGATGCCAAGACCCGCCGCGAGCTGCCGGATGGCCGTACCCCAGGCAATGCTCAGCACGCCCGGCTGAAACAGGATCGGGAAGTCGCCAATGGCATTCCCGAAGCCCATCACGTCGAACATCACCGTGACGCCGTCGTAGGAGGCGTAGTCGGCGATCTCCATGGTGCGCACCTGTTGGATGCTCTGACAGGTACCCGCTAGGGCGAACGGGAGCAGGTCAGTCGCGAACCCAGGGTCGACGCCGGTGATGAAGATCGTCGAATCACCTTCGCGCGCAGCGTCTTCTACTCGACCGATGTACTTGTCGGGGACGACCTGCCACGGGTACTGCAGTACGCCGGGCGCCGAGCCGACCACGTTGATGCCGAGGGCCAGGATGCGACGGATGTCGGCCATCGCCTCGGCGAGGCGGGTATCGCCCATGGCGCAGTACACGACGCAGTCGGGCTTGGCGGCCAGCACTGCGTCGAGGTCGTTGGTGGCGGTTATGCCCGTCGCGGTGTCCAGGCCTGCGAGCTCACCCGCGTCCTTGCCGACTTTGGCCTCCGACGACACCCAGACCGCGGTCAGGTCGAACCGTGCGTCGTTGACGAGCTGCCTCAGTGCGAGGCTGCCGCAGTTCCCGGTGCCGATGAGCGCGACACGGATCGCCATGCTGTTTCTCCTCCGACGGATGTCATCGGAGTATGCGTGCTCAGCCCCAAAATTGGAACAGGTTCTAATTTGTCGATCTACGTAATGTAGCCTGACTCGTCATGGGACGAGTGGACGAAAAAGTTGCACTGATCAGCGGCGGGGCGCGGGGGATGGGCGCTGCTCACGCGCGGATGCTGGTCGCCGAAGGCGCAAAAGTGGTCATCAGCGACATCCTCGATGACGACGGCAAGGCACTGGCCGACGAACTCGGAGCGGCCGCGCGCTACGTCCACCTCGACGTCACCGATGCCGACCAGTGGGATGCGGCCGTCGCGACCGCGGTTGGGGAGTTCGGCAAGCTCAACGTGCTGGTGAACAACGCGGGCATCGTGGCGCTTGGCCAGATCGGCAAGTTCGACATGACCAAGTGGCAGAAGGTCATCGACGTCAACCTGACGGGAACGTTCCTCGGCATGCAAGCCTCCGTCGAGGCGATGAAGACCGCAGGCGGCGGATCGATCATCAACGTGTCGTCGATCGAGGGACTCCGCGGCGCGCCGATGGTGCATCCGTACGTGGCAACGAAGTGGGCGGTCCGCGGCCTGTCGAAGTCGGCGGCGCTGGACTTGGGCAAGTTCAACATCCGGGTCAACTCGTTGCACCCGGGCTTCATCCGCACGCCGATGACCAAGCACTTCCCCGACGACCTGGTCACCAGCCCGCTCGGCAGGCCCGGTCAGTCCGACGAGGTGGCCACGTTCGTGGTGTTCCTCGCCAGCGACGAGTCGTCGTTCGCCACCGGCGCCGAGTTCGTCGTGGACGGCGGTCTGATCACCGACGTCCCCCACAAGGTCCTTTTTTAAGCGGGCTCTCCTAAGCACGCGCTCCCACGGTCTCGATCGCGTCGACCACCGCCCGCGGTGCGTCGAGCGCGACGAACGTGCGGGCACCTGGGACCTCGACCATCGAGGCGTTCGGGAACAGTGCCGCGAGCCTGCGCCCGAGCGCAGGGGTGAAGCTGCGGTCTGCCATGCCCCACACGATCGTCACGGGCTTGGTGAACCGCGGGAGCCGGGTGGCAACGTCCACCAGATCCGTTGCGGCGACGCCACGCAACAACGTGGCGAGGTTCTGCGCGATCCGCGGGTCGGTGCTCATGGGTGCGACCCACGACGCGGTCAGCGCACCGTCCTCCGGTCGTAGCAGCAGCCCGTAGCCGAGGGGCGAATGCCGCAGCGCGGTCACCTTCATCAGCTTGGACAACAAGCGGATCGACCTGGGTCCCCGCATCGTCGCGAAGACGACGTTGAACGGGAACGGCGGGAACTTGTCGAAGGCGTCGCAGTTGGTCAGCACCAGTCGGCCGACACTGTCCGGGTGGGCGTCGATGAGGAGCTGGCACAGCCCGCCACCAGTGTCGTTGCCGACCAACGTGACGTCGTGCAGGTCCAGCAGGCCGATGAACTCGTTGACCATCTCGGCAACGCTCGCCGGCGTCAGCTCCACCCCTTGGTCCACCGGCACGGTATGCGACCCGAGTGGCCAGTCGGGAAGGATGCAGCGAAAACCGTTGTGCGCCAGCTCTTCGGCGACCTTCAGCCACAGCTTGTGGTCGACGAGGATGCCGTGCACGAACAGGATCGGGGGATGGGCGGAGTCGGCAGGACCCAACTCGCGGTACTCGATCGTGGCTCGTTGCAGCTTCGCCTGCGGCATGTCGGTTACCCTCCTGATGAGAACTTACGAACACTCGGTATGAAAGTTACGTGCAGACTGTATGAAAGTCAACGGATGGTGTTGAAAGACGAGCCGGCAGAGCGCCGGACCCAGGCGCAACGCACCGCCGCCACCAGGGCGCGGCTGCTCGAAGCGGGCAGGCACCTGTTCGCCACGGACGGCTACGCGGCGGTCGCGACCCAGGCCATCGTCGACGCAGCCGGGGTCACGCGCGGCGCGCTCTATCACCAGTTCGGCGATAAGGCCGGGTTGTTCGCCGAGGTGTACGAAGAGGTCGAACGCGACCTGGTGACCCGCATCAGCACGCAGATCGTGGCGGCCGAACCCGCCAACCAGCTGGCCGCGATGCGCATCGGTGCGCGACTGTTCCTCGAGGAGTGCTCGGCTCCCAGCGTGCAGCGCATCGCGCTGATCGACGCGCCGGCCGTGCTCGGCTGGGAGCGCTGGCGCGAGGTCGGCATGAAGTACGGCCTCGGAGTAATCGAGGCGATGCTGGCGCAGGCCATGGCCGACGGGGCGATCCCCGACCAACCCCTTCGCCCCACCGCGCACGTGCTGCTCGGCGCGCTCGACGAGGCAGCCTTGTACGTGTCGAGGGCGCCCGACGCAGGCGAGGCGCTGGAACAGATGTACGAGGTGTGCGACCGCGTGATCAGCGGTATCACCGGCGGTCGCTGACCGGCACAGCCGACTCCCACGCCGACAGGCAGAATGTCCCTCGACGGTCATTCGAAGTCAATCGCAGGGGTCCGACTGCTCCTCGCGTCCGCAGGCGTCTGACTGCTCCTCGCGTCCGCACCACCCGGAGGGAGTCGCACCATCGCGCCCGAACTGCGCCGCACCGCCGTTCTGGGCATGGTCGTCTCGCTTCTCCTACTTCTGATCGCCTCCGGTGACTTCCCGCGTCTCGTCCGCCCCGAAGCGCCTGCGGGCCTCATCGAGTTGTCCTCGGGCTGGCGGCTCGCGTCGACGCGCGACGTCGCCGCTGCCGGTCCCGACGTCTCCCGTCCGGATTTCAAGGGCTCGGGCTGGCACGACGTGCGTCGTATGCCCGCCACCGTGCTGCAGACGCTGCAGGACGACGGCACCTACCCGAACCTGTACTACGGCACGAACCTGCTCAACGAGGTGCCACAGGACCTCTACCAACAGGACTGGTGGTACCGGACCACGTTCACCGCACCGGCGGGCCACAGCACCTACCAGTTGAGCTTCCCTGGCATCAACTACCGGGCCGAGGTCTGGCTCAACGGCCATCTGGTCGCAGGCGCCGACAAGGTCGTCGGCATGTACGTCGACCACGAACTCGACGTGACCCCGTGGATCGAACCAGGGCGGACCAACACGCTTGCCGTGAAGGTCACCCCCGAGCGGGCAATGCAGGACGTCAACGGCGTGGAGCTGGCCGACAGCTGGTTCGACTGGATCAACTGGAACTACCTCGGATACCAAGGGCCGAACAAGAATCCGTCGAACGGCAACTCGTTCGTGCCCGATCGCAACGCCGGGATCTGGAAGCCGGTCTACCTGCGTACCTCGGGCGTGGTAGCCATCGGCGACACGGCAGTGAACTCCGAGCTACCACTGCCGAGCACCGACACCGCGCGCCTGACCGTCCACAGCGGCCTGCGCAACTTCTCTTCGGACCGCGTCCGCGGCGTGCTGCGCGCGACGATCAGCCGGCCGGGGAAACCGGACGTGCGGGTCGATCAGCCGGTCACCCTCGCGCCCGGTGAGCAACGCGAGGTGAGTTTCACGCCAACCGATTTCGGGGAGCTGGTGCTCAACCATCCCGACCTGTGGTGGCCCTACACCATGGGTAAGCCGGACCTCTACGACCTGCGACTGGAGTTCCTGCAACACGGCAAGGCGACCGACGCGAAGTCCCAGCGCTTCGGTGTGCGAACCATCACGCAGGGCCGCGACGATGACGACCGGTTCCCCGAACTGGGCTCGGGCGGAAGCTTCTATCTGCAGGTCAACGGCCGGGACTTCCTGGTCCGCGGCGCGACGTACACGCCAGACCTGCTGTACCGCTACGACCCCGACCGCGACGACGCGATCCTGGCCTACGCCCGCGACCTAGGGCTGAACATGCTGCGGCTTGAGTCGAAGATCCCGCCGGAACGGTTCGTCCAAAAGGCCGACGAACTCGGCATCCCGCTCATGGTCGGCTGGATGTGCTGCAACCAGTGGGAGAAGTGGCCCCAGTGGGACGACGAGGACCGCGGCGTCGCGCAGGCCAGCCTGCGGTCACAGATCGCGATGCTGCGCTCGCACGCCTCGGCGTTCGTCTGGGCCAACGGCAGCGACGGCAGACCGCCTGCCGAAGTTCTGGGCTGGTACCACGACATCCTTCGAGAAATGCACTGGCAGAACGCGATCGTCGACACCGTGTCCTCCTACACCACCAACGCCGCTGGCGAACGGTTGTGGGACGGCATTCAGATGGCAGGCCCGTACACCTGGCGACCACCGAGCTACTGGTTCAGCGGTCGCTATCGCGCCGCGCGCGGTGCATCGGCCGAACAGGGCGACAACGAGCACATCCCGCCGTTCGCGAGCCTGACCAAGTTCATCCCTCCCGACAAACTGTGGCCGATCAACGACGCCTGGTACTTCCACGCCGGATCCAACGACGGCAACGCCGTGCTGACCAGCATCCAGCGGGTGATCAACCGCCGCTACGGATCATCCTCTGGCGCAGAGGAGTTCACCCGCAAGGCGCAGCTCGCGCACTACGAGTCGACGCGTGCACAGTTCGAGTCGTTCGCCGCGCTCGGCTGGGCCGGTCACAAGATGACGATCTACTGGATGCTGAACAATCACTGGCCGTCGTTCTTCGGCAACATCTTCGACTACTACCTGCGGCCCGGCGGCGCGTACTACGGGGCCAAGAAGGGGCTTCGCCCGCTGTCGGCGGTATTCGACTCCTACGCCACCGGCGACCACAGCCAGGCTTCGGTGTCCGTGGTGAACCAGACTCCGAGCGACGCAACCGATCTGCGTGTCCGCGTCCGCGTCTACGACCTGCAGGGCCGCTTGCGCGACGACGAGACCAGCCCAACGCTGACCGTGCCCTCCGGAGGTGCGACGCCTGCCATCACGCTGCCAAGGGAAGCCCGCGACTCGCCGGTGTTCTTCGTCCGTGCCGAGCTGCTCGGCAGCGGTGGCGACGTCATCTCCGAGAACGTCTACTGGCAGTCGCAACGCAACGACGACGTCGGAGATCCCAACGACGACTTCGCCTTTCAGGCGAACCAGGACACCTGGGCGGACATGACCGCGCTCAACTATATGGCCAAGGTGCCGCTTGACGTGTCCGCAAAGCGCACCACCAACGGTGCCGGGCAGAACGTCGTCGACATCCGGCTGCGCAACGCCACGACCCAGGTCGCCTTCTTCGAGCGGGCGGAGGTCACCTCGACCCGCGACGGGGACGAGATCCTGCCGATCGAGTACTCCGACAACTACGTGACCGTGTTCCCCGGTGAGACCGTCGACCTCGAGGCCGTGGTGCCCAGCCCGCTCGTCACCGCGAACTGGGTGCGCGTCACGGGGTACAACACGCCAGCCGTTTCGGTGCCCGTCGCGTAATCCTCGGGGCCCTCGCGGCGCAACCACCACACCGTCGCGACCAACGCCGTCACGAACGCCAGCAGGTAGGCCGCGGGCAACCAGACGTCCCACGCGCCGCCGGGGCGGATCGACAACAGCCCCATCTCGGGCGTGTCACCAGCGACCGAGACGAACCAGCCGGCGAACGTCACCCACAACAGGCCCAACCCGACGAGCGACCACCTGCTGCCGACGACCAGCGCACGGTGGCCGAGGTGAACCGCCAACGGCGCCACCCACACCCAGTGATGACTCCAACTGAATGGCGACACTGCGTCCGAGGCCATGCCGACGACCGCAACGCCGAGCACGCGGTGCCCCCGTCGCCACGCCAGTGTCGCGATCGCCAACGCAGCCGCGCCGAGGACCACCGCGACCACCGTCGACGCCCCCAGCGGCCAGTGCAGACGCACGAACAGGCCACGCAGGCTGGTGTTCGCGACGGGATCACTCGAGATCCGCACGACGTCGTCGAATCCCCGCCGCAACCAGAAGTAGCCGGAGTCGCTGGGGAGCACCGCGAACCCCACCGCGACGGTGGCGGCGAACGTCGCGGACGCCACCAGCGCGGCACGCCGCCGACCGATCAGCAGCAAGTAGACGATGAACAGCGCAGGCGTCAGCTTGATGCCTGCGACCAGCCCGATTCCCACACCGGCCCACTTGCGCCGCTCCGGTCCGAGCAGGTCGGCCACCACGATGGCCAGAATCAGCAGGTTGACCTGCCCGAGTTGCAGCGACAATCTGACGGGCTCGAGCCACGCGACGAGGCCCACTAGCAAGGCACCGACGCCCCACAGACCCGTCGTTGGCGTCATTCCGAGCCCGCGGAGCAGTCGCAACACCACGTACGCCACCAGTGCGGCGTTCGCCGCCAGCCCAAGGATCTGAGCCGTCAGCGGGGTGACGAGCGCGAACGGCAGGAAGAACAACGCGGCGAACGGGCTGTAGTCGAACAGCAGGGTGCGTGGGTTCCCGGTCAGACCCGTCGCGTAGAGATCGTGACCGGCAAGCACCTGGTCGGCACCGAACCGGTAGACGAGAAGGTCGACCTGTCCTGCCAGGTTCGGCCAGCGCAGATAGGCGGCCGCGTACACGACGAGGGCAACGGTCAGAACGGCCGGACCGTAGGCACGGGCCGCGGAGTTCGGGCGCATCAACACCCGAGCGAAGGTACGGGCGGTGGCTGGACGGTTCCTGAAAGTCGGGGTTGCCGACGCCCCCACGGTCGATGCCGGGAAGGATGGCAGCTGCAGACGTCCCGGCTAGGAGAGATCAATGACCGCACCAGACGAGCGCGCCGCGCTCGCCAAGGCCACCGAGGAATCGGGCTGGCAGCGCCGCGAGGTCGAACGCGTCGACATCTACCTGCGCGGAAAGTCCCGGGTGCGAGTGATCTGGCGCGGTGGCGACGCGATCAGCGGCGGGTCGCGCTTCGGCGAAGACGGGCTCGAGCAGTACTCACGCGACCTGAACACGGTCAAGAAATGGCTGTCGTAGCTGCGTAAGCCAGCCAGAAGCCGACGAACAGCACCAGGCAACCAATGCAGAACAGGTGGTCCACGCAGATGGCGCGCGCCCGCTGCGTCTGCTCGTCGAGAGATCCAGCGCGACGGCCGAGGCGGACGGCGTTCGGCACCGTCCGCAGCAGCGCGAGCAGGATCGGCACGACGGCCAGCGGGATCGAGACCACGACCAGCCACAGCGGGTCCCGTCCGCCCGCCACCCGCAGTCCAAGGGTGATCAACAGAATCGCCATCACGCCCGCGACGAGGTGACTCATCGGACGCGACGCCGTCGTAACCCGGTGGTAGTAGCCGGCGATGGACGCCATCGTTGCCTCGGGCAGTTCCACCGTGTGCCGGTGGGCGAGCACTTGGACGTCGAACATCAAGTCCATCCACAGCACCGCGAGCAGGAAGCCACTGCATGCGGTCATGACCGCTATCGAGACTCCCATCGTGGGAGGCGACACTACCGTCGCGACATGCCCCTCGTGCTTACCCCGCGCGCTCCGTGCCCCGGCGCACGAACATTGCCCGCAGCACCGATGCGGTGACGGGCAGAATCGACAGAATTGCGATGGCCAGGACCATCAGCTCGAGGTGCGCACCGACGAACGGCACACCACCCAGGTGGTACCCCACCACGGTGAGGCCGACGCCCCATCCGATCGCCCCGATGACGTCGTAGGCGAGGAAGACGGGATACCGCATCCCCGATGCTCCGGCGATCACCGGCGCGAATGTCCGCACCACGCCGATGAAGTGCCCGATCACGATGGTCTTGCGACCGTGCCTCTCGAAGAACTGGTGCGACGAGGCCAGGTAGTGCTTCTTGAAGAAGCGCGCGTCCTCCTTCTTGAACAGCGCGGGCCCCAGCCGCCACCCGATCAGGTATCCGAGCTGTCCGCCTGCCACCGCGGCCAACGCCGCGCACGGGGCGAGCGTCCACACGTCCACCGGCGCATTCGGTTGCGCGGCAATCAGTCCGGCGCTGAACAACAACGTGTCGCCAGGCAGAAAGGGAAACAACAGCCCGGTCTCGATGAAGACGATGAGCATTACGCCGGGGAGCACCGCGGCCGCAAACGGGCCTCCTGCACCCAACCAGTACATCGGGTCCCACAGCTGGGGCAGCGCCACGATGGTGCTCGTCACGGCCGCCGAACCTAGCGTGCCGACGTGGCCAGCCGCTGAACGGAGACCGACCACCGGTGCGAAGTCCTTGGTCATGCTGTCGTGGTCGTAGTGTCATACCCGTGAGTGCACGCGCGGGCATCGTCGTCACGGGAACCGAGGTTCTGACGGGGCGGGTTCAGGACCGCAACGGGCCGTGGCTGGCCGACCGGCTACTCGAACTAGGCGTCGAACTCGCCCACATCACGATCTGCGGTGACCGCTCCCAGGACATCGAGGCCCAACTGCGGTTCCTGGCGTCCGAGGGCGTCGACCTGATCCTCACCAGCGGCGGCCTCGGCCCCACCGCGGACGACATCACCGTCGCGACGGTCGCCAGGTTCTGTGGCCGCGAGGTGGCGTTGGACGCCGAGCTCGAGCAGACGATCTCCGACATCCTCAAGTCGA
>Ga0193716_1002361_pt1 | contig 10631 bp, 9 predicted proteins | sample U2c1metaG_FD_145901 | JGI IMG/M metagenome (GOLD analysis project Ga0193716, IMG submission 145901) | Soil microbial communities from a riparian zone of the East river system, Colorado, United States - U2c1 | ecosystem: Environmental > Terrestrial > Soil > Riparian zone | place: USA: East River...
GGACGAGCGTCGACTAACTTTTTTTCGAACGGTTCCATTAAATTCTCGCTTTTCGCCAGCCGCTCATGACACCAACCTCCGACTAATCCCACCGCGCACTTGAAGGGTGTCTTAAAAACATCGCATCGAGTTTACCGAAAGTCGAGAAAAAGTTAGTCGACGCTCGTCCCAGTCTGTCATTCCACGACCAACTCAAATTCATTGTGCCGGCCCAATCGGATGATCTGGCCAGCCTCGCACACCAGCTTATGATTTGCCGACAAACGCTTTTTTCCGGGAATGGCGAATGTGCCGTTAGTGGAACCCAAATCGACAACCTCAAATCGCTGAGTTGTAGCAATATGGGTGATGGAGCAGTGTTTGCGGCTAATATCACTGTTCTCCGCAAACACTAGATTTGATTCCCCTGCCGTGCTTCGGCCCAAGACCAAGCCGTTGGGGGGAATAAGCATCGATACGCCAATATATTCTCCAGCACGACCTTTAATAGCAGGATTTTGTGCGACAGAGGTAGGCTTCATGCCGGGAGGTTGCCGTCTGCCCAGCGGAAGCCTGCTCCGGCCCGCAGGAACAGGTGTGTGGCGCCACCGCAAAAAGAATGCGAGCAAAAGCATTACCCCCATCAGGACAACCACACCACCCCAAAGCAAGCCGTTGTTTTTGTCAGTCCAGGTACGCGGGTTCTCAATGATCCTAGGTAAAGGCAGGCCGAGATCCTTCAAAATTGGAATCACCACTGCAATATCCTGCGCCCAACCTATCCCCGCAGCCTGGTTACCAGGTACAAAAGTAACGACGCCAAGCACTTCGCCGTATTCGTTGTAAAGCGGTCCGCCGGAATTTCCCGGGCTCATGGCAGCATCCGTTTCGATCACAGATACTCCCTTCCAACCTTTCGCTATTGCGGCGGCGGCGAGGCCGGGGCTCTCTCCGCCCAACTTACTGACTATACCTTTCTTGATTGTCGGCATGTATTTCGCGGACGACACTGTTTCTCCCGACGCTCCTGGAAACCCTACGGTATAGACGATATCGTTGATTTGGGCTGAGTGGCCGGTGGCAAAGGTGACACTCGGCTTGGTGGGTAGGGAACGAGCCAATCTCAATATAGCGACATCAACACCCGTTAGACGGGCCTTCTCGTCGCTGATCCACGAGGCCCATGTAATGTTCGAAACGTCTACCTTGATCGGCGCTTGCGCTTCTTTGCCCATGAATGCGATGTACAACTTTTGCGTAATGTTCGGAGCGCCGGCCTTTGCCTGGAAGACTGAAACCCTTTCAATCCATTCGAAGATGTAGCGCCTGGCGAGATCGGGATCACTCTCCAGCCTCATTCTGATATCCGGATTCCGGCCTAGCTCCTCCATCATCAGGGCTGGGAGTTTTCCGGTCTTTAAATTGGATAGGTATTCGTTCTGGAGAGCTTTCTTAAGGACGTTGATCTTGTTGTCGGAATGGCACTGATCGATTACATGGTTATTGGTGATGACATATTCGGAATTGCCAACGAGAAACCCTGAACCGCTCCCTGCCTGAAGCAGGTCTCCTTGAAACTGGACATCGCACTCGACAAAAACGACGCTTTCGAGCATTTTGTTAAGCACTGAACTGTTCTGTGCTCTCACCGAGGCAACCCCGAAAACGAACAAAGCCGCGGCCACCGGTGAAAGCACTAAGAGTCTACAGAAGATCATATGCTCTTGAATCTTTCCTCGGATATATAGGCCGCTAAACTACCCATCGTTGGTACAGAACTGGCGAGCATGGGCAACCTGGTGCCGAGCAGGTCGATCCGTTCCAGCTCAGCGAGAACATACTGCCAAGAATTTTCGAACCGGTCCGTTAAATTTTCCACCTTCGCCATCTTTTTATGACTGTCAATCTTCCCCGATCGATTTCATGGCAAGTCTTTCTTTGGCTCGGTTGGCTCCGGCTGCGCGTTGGTATTCCCTGTCACGCTATTCTCCTTGCTCGCCGTGCTTCCGTCGGTACGAGTTGTTTTCAATGCTTCCTCCGGCTTGCTTGCTTTAGCCGCCTTCAGCGCGCGTTCCTTTTCGAGTTGCCGCTTCAATTGTTCTGCGTTCGCCTCGGCATTTTTTCGCGCAATGTCAGCCTTTCTTAGTTCGCTTTTAACCCTGCCCACTTCCGCCTCGGCAGTCTCTCGAGCCGATTCACTCTTTTTCAATTCTTCCGACAACTTTGTTGCCTTGCTGGCAGATTCCTTCTCCGCCGCTCGTTGCCGCTTCGGATCATCTTCCTCTTTTGCCTTTTTTTGATTGGCGCCCTGCTCCAATTCTTGCTGAGTCTTGCTCGCACTCTGCGGGTTAGTTTTAAGTTCGGAATTGCTGGAACTCTCAGGGCCCGCGACCTTCCGGTCCAGGAATAGATAAAATACCAAGGCGGTGAGTACCGCCGCCAACGCAATGGCCGCGACCATGTAGAATGAGTAATGATGCGATTTGGACGTTAGTACCGTTTTGTTGGCCGATTCATCTGTCTTTGTTGACTCGGGAAACGGCGCCGTGTTCCGCGTGCCCGCAACTGCAGCAGCGGGTTGCGCCGGCTTCGCCGCCTCGACGCGCGGTTGCTCTTTGCGCGGTCCATATTGTACAAACTGAACCGTGACATTGTCTTTGCCGCCTTTTTGCAGAGCCAGTGCGACTAACTGTGCCGCTGTTTCTTGCGCGGTCGAACTGAATCGCAGCACCGATTGAATTTCCTCATCGCGCACGAAGCCGCAAAGTCCGTCGGAACAAAGAAGAAAGGCGTCCCCATCCACGATCGGGAGTTCTTTGCTAATATCAACCTCGACGGTAGGATGAGTTCCGACGGCGCGTTCCAGCACGCTGGCATTTGGATGATCGGCAGCATCTTCCGGTTTTAGCATCCCCGCCTGCACCATTTTCTGAACCATCGTATGATCCCGGGTCATTTGAGTAAGCACGCCGTCGCGGTAAAGATAGGCTCGGCTATCGCCGACATGCGCTAAGCTGGCGACCTTTCCGGATATCAAAAGCACGACTGCCGTTGTCCCCATTCCCTCGATCGCGGCATCCCCCGAATGGGATTTCTCATAAATGGTTTCATTGGCCTTTTTGAAGGCTGTCTGCATAACCTGGTCGACAGGCTCGTTGGCGGCGGCTGTGCTGAACTGTCGCTGTAGCTCCTGCACGGCCAACTCAGCCGCCAACGCGCCGCCTTTATGGCCACCCATGCCGTCGGCCACGATGTACAGATGCCCGAGCGGCACGTTAGTTCCACTCATGCGGTCCTGATTCTCTTCCCGGACGTACCCGGTTTCCGAGCGTGCCCCGACTTCCAAGCTTTTACTGTTGAGGTTCATATCATGTAAAAACACAGGCGCTAGCGCCGTTGGATGACAACAAGTCTAGCCGTTCGCTTCAGTATCCGCCACATCGTCCTCGCAACGCCGGTTTAGCCAACGAATTCCGACTTATTTTTCTCGATCTCCTTATTCTCTGTTTGACTCGCCGATGCTCCTGAAACCTGAAATACCGCATTGCCGATACGAACTTTGTCCCCCCGACGAACAGTTGTTCCCTTTACTTTCGTTTCGTTGAGGAAAGTGCCATTACGCGAACCATCGTCGCTAAGGAGCAAACTACCTGCCTGGTAACGAAGGGAGGCGTGGTGGCCGGATACAAACTCGTCTCCCGAAATCTGCAAGTCGTTATCGACGTTCCTTCCTATTCGGAAATGCTCCCTCTCAATAGGGAACTGCTTGGCACGCACCGTGCCGGCGATGCCGTCCAGCATCGCCGCAGGGCGTCCCGGCTGAGGTTGGGGGAAAAAATCGCTCACAATAGTTGGACGCCGGTTCGGCCTTGCTTCAGGCTTTGGGGTCGTCGCGACCGGTCGGGAAACAATGTTCAACATCATCCAATCCACCAAGTCGTAAGTAACCTCCTTATATTGCCGCGCGGCATCTTCGGTGGGCCTCAGCTTGGTATCATGAGCAAGCTGTTCACCGAGTGGGTTGAGCAGGTTAATTATATCACTGATCTCGGGTTTCAGTGCGTTTGCTTCTTTCAATCTACGGACCGCCTCGCTAATTCCAGTCGTTGGCGTCAACTCTAGGCCGGCCGCCAAACAAGCATCGTACACGATCTGTTTAAGCGCACCCCAAGCTTCAAGGACGATATCGCGCGCCGAGTGTTTCGCAAAGTCCGCTGTTCTTTCAGCGACCGGCAAAGTGCGGCTTGCCGCGATTTCTCTTTCAATACCCTTCGCCTGCGCTTTTGCATTTTTGACCTCGTCCGCAAAAACGAGTTTAAACCGGCGTTTGCGGGAAGAAAATTCGAAATGTTTCAGTTTGCCAATCAGCTCGCCAAGCTCCTTTCTAAAAACCAGAGCTAGAACGAGGACCAGAATGATTACCATGATCGGCCAACGCCAGACGCCAACTATTTCCAGCAGCTCTTGTTGAGTCATCTAAACACCCTCCGAAACGGCAGGTCGGATCACCCGATCAATCACCCGGTGGTGCACCCCCATACGTAAGCCTTGCCGGTACGCAGTAAGTTGTACCGGGCCCTCGCAATGAGTAGAATTTTAGCCGCAGATATTGCCTTTTAAGCAGCTCCTGTGAGACGGGCCGGCGGTGACGAAGCGCCGCCAAGTCAGCTTAGTCCTATAGATGCCGTTGCACAGTAGAAACATTCAGTGCTTCAAAGTAGAAATCGGGATCGGTCTATCCGACCGTTGTATCACCACTGCTTTTTTTCGCGGCTGCTTTAGGCTCAGGTTCTCGCTCTGCACGAGGCGGTGTTTCCTCGGCCCCCTCGGCTACTTCTATTCGGACAAAAGTCCATAGAGTGGCACCGGTTTTTATTGTCGCATAGTTAGGCAAGTCTGTACCCAGATTCGCCTTCAATGCCTGGCCGTTCAAAAAAGTGCCGTTGGAAGTGGCCTGATCCAGAATCTCGTAGCCGCCCTGACGGCATAGGATCAAAGCGTGCTCTTCGGACATTTCCCCGTCCTGGGGCACCTGGATATCGCAATCCCGAAGATGCGGCTCACTGCTGACTTGCCCCCGTCCGACAAAATTTTTCCCTGCCCGTACTGGGAAAAGCTCGCCTTCGCGGCGCCACGTATAGGTGACCAGAACTCCGACAATCCTGCGTGTATCATCGGCAACGTAAGAACCCGGATTGGGCGGCGTTGACATCGTTCGCGTAACGCGGTTTGCCTGAGACGGGATGGGTGTACCGCTGTCCACCCTCGTCCTTTGACGATCCGCAGATTCGATAGGTTCGAACAAACCGCTCTTTTGATTTGATTTTTGCTCAGCTTCGCAATAGGGACATCGATCCCACCCAGGATCCATAGAATGACCTTTGGCGCATTTTCGCCCTCGACGGAGTGCATCTGCCATAATAACCTCCTTTTTATTCAGGAATTCGAACGGCGTCGTAACTTTATCACTACCTCCCGACCCGTCAACTTAAAATTTTCGCCCCAGTCACAACCGAATTGTGGTTTTTCACACCAGCCAATAAAACCAACCGAGTATTATCGCTCCCGTTCAACCCTTAGGCCAATTACGACCTCGGTTCGGGCCTAGGCAAAATCGCGCGGGCGGTTTCAAGTACCTTTGGCCGCCTGCCCACAATCCGCGCGCATCGAACCGACATCCACAGCGTTGTTGTTCCCGCGCCGATATTTTTCATAATGATGCCTCATCATGCGGGTCATGGGAATTTGTTGGAACGAAGATATTTTGGTCAACGCTTGGGTATAATTCTCGAATTCGGCGTCTACGATGGCACTTGTTAAACTTATCAGTTGATTGACAAGACCGCTGTATGCAGGAACTGCGTCACCGATATTTTTATCAAGGTCCTCGATCTGTTTCCTGAGCGCGTCGGCGGTCGAGGAGTCGACTCCTCCTGCAAGGTTTAACCCGACCTTCTTCAGTTCAACCCTTTCCAACTCGCGGCATATCGTCAACGCCTTTTCCGAGGCCGTCTGAATCAAGTTATAAGCCAGCTTACTTTGTACCGGGCCGTCATCAATCGGGCCGTTGGGTTTGTCTGGAACCTGTTTGAAGGTCATGAGCGTAGCGATCCCGACACTGACAAGTAGGGTCGCGGCCAGTCCCCACAGCAGGGTTTGCCGCATGTCCCACCGCCGGTCTGGTCTTTTGGCTGTGGCCTCATACGCCTGGATGTGTCCAAGAAATTCGGTGCAATCATGAAAGCGCTCGGCCGGGACTTTAGCGAGCGCCCGCCGGACAATTTGCGCAAGCTCCTGAGGGATATCCGGCTGCTTCTGGTGCAGGTCCGGGGCCGGCGAGTGAATCTGCTGCTCATGAACGGCGAATTCGGTTTCGCCGTCGAAGGGGACATTGCCAGCGAGCATTTCGTATAGGACAATGCCCAGTGAATAGATATCCGTCCGTAGATCGAGCTGCTTAGGTCGCTGGATCTGCTCGGGGCTCATGTAACAGGCGGAACCGATGGTGGCTCCCGTGGCCGTGTGGCGCTTCTCTCCTGCACCCGCTAAAATCGCGATTCCAAAGTCCATGATGCGCGCTCGACCCTGGCCGTCGACGAGCACATTGGATGGCTTGATATCCCTATGGATAAGGCCCTTGCCGTGCGCGAACGCCAGCGCGCTGAGAATGTCCTGAAAAATCCGCAAGGCCTCACGTTCCGGCAACCGACCTCGTGACTGGATGAGCTTACTCAAATCTTGGCCATCCACGTACTCCATCACGAGGAAGCACTGTCCTTCGGCTTCGAAGAAATCCGTTACCTGGACAATATTGGGATGATCGAGCATCGCCTGCTTTTGCGCTTCGCCATGAAACCTGCCGCGAAACTGTGGATCGTTGCTCAACGCTTTGGAAAGGCTCTTGATGGCAAATCGTTTCGAAAATTCCAGGTGCTCCGCCAGATAAACAACCCCCATCCCGCCCTCGCCGATTTGCGAGACAATGCGAAAGTTATGAATAATTTTGCCGATCATTTGGTTAAGCAATCCAGATCGACGGCAGCGGCATTCAGCGCTCTGCGCATCGATACTTTATACGACGCAGTACGATTCTGAGTCATTTCGACCGCCGCGATTTGTTTATCAGGCTCATTAGTTCTTCCACTTTCGCTAGATACACTGTCGTGTCACCCGAAATGGTATGCGTCGGAGCCAGTCCATCTCCGTCGTAACTAATACCGCGAGGAGTCTTCAGACGCCCGGTTGTTAAAACAATTGCAGATCCATCGCTTAGTTCGATAATGTCTTGCATCGTCCCCTTGCCAAAAGTTCTTTTGCCGATAGAAACAGCCCGGCCGTTTGCGCTGAGCGCCGCTATAAAAACCTCCGCCGCGCTGGCGGTCGCTTCATCTTGCCACAAATAAAGGGGCGAGTTTTCGTTTTCGGCAGCCGCGTTGCTGTCGTAACTCTTCGGCCGATTTCTTGTTTCAATGGAAACGATTCGTTTGCCCTTCGCGAGGAAAAGCATCGCAGAATCAATGGCCGCGTGCAAATCACCGCCGGCATTGCCGCGCAAATCAATTACGATCGGTTGACTACTCGGCCAGCTCTGGAGCACGCGTCGTAATTTCTCCTTGGTATCGCGCGTAAACCAACTGATTTTGATAACTCGGGTTTCGCCTAGTTGCACGAGCGACACACTGTCAAGAGTGACAGCGGAGCGTCTTACTTTGACCTGTTTTTCTACGCCGTTTTTTGTCAAAACGACGAAATCCACTTCCGTTCCCGCTTTGCCCCGAGCGATCGAGGCCACGGCAAAAACGGATTTTCCCCGCACCGGAATGTCGTCGATCGTTTTAAGCTCATCTCCGACCGCGATTCCGGCCTCCGCGGCGGGACCACCCGCATAGGGCACACAGAGAATGCGTCCATCGCGCTCCTTCTTGATTTCCATACCGGTGCCCACATAGCGGTCGTCCTGAGCACTTTTGAATTTGCGATATTCTTCGCGGTTGAGGTAGTCCGACGATGGGTCTTTCTGAGACAAATAGTATCTGATGGACTCTTCAACAATTTGCTCTCGCGTTGTATCGGCTTTTAAGAAGGAAGCATTTTCCCTAATTTTGGCGATCGCCTCCATATAAAGAAGAATGTCCTTGTCCTCGAGTCCAAAGGGCCGTTGCGCCACCGGCGCTGGATTCTTCTGCTGTTGCGATAAAAAAGCCGCGATGAGCGATATCACGGCAGCTCCGGATAAAATAATGACTAATACGTTGCTTAGCCACGATGCCCTTTGCGTTTTCATTGTGCTGGCCGAACAGAACCCCTCACGTTAGGCAAGGTTCCTGACTCGCTCGCTCATAATGCCAGCATAAGTTTCAGCTGTGCGCTGATCTGCTTTTTCAACTCCTCAATTCGCTTTTGTTTTTCAACATTAGGTAAACTGTTGTTTTTTTCCAGAGCCGCGATATCTGCCTTATATTGTCTCAACTGTGAATCAAGCCTTTCCTGGGTTTTTCGTTGAGCCGCAGTATCAGCTTTGATTTGGTCATTTTCCCTTTGCAAGTCGACCAACTTTGCGCTTATCTCGCTCAATGTCATTTGCTTCGATTCTAAGTCTGCCAGTAACCTTTTCTGCTGGCTAAGCAGAGCAGATCGTTGAGCCTCTTGAGCCTGTAAGGCCTGTTCCTTTTCCTCGATTCGTCGCTGACTTTCCTCGTTCTCCCGTTGCAGTTGCGTGAGGGCGCAGGCCGAAGACAAGAAAAGCGAGACGAAAGCCACCGCACTAAATGATTTGCTCATGCTTGATCCTCAAGGTAACTATCGGCAACGCAACTTAGTGTCACGCTAAATTCTTTGACTCTGATTGGCGAGCGCGGTTGTGTTGCTCTTCATTTTCGCCACCTTATCTTCTAGCGCAACGATCTCGGCATCTAGGTCTTTCGAAGACTTTCCCTTCGTTACCTTAGCGTTTTGGGCTCGAAAGCTCTTCAGGTCCTGAAGCTCTTTTTCAACTGCGGCAAGTTGCGTCTTGGCCGACTCAACCTTTTCTTGGAGTTGTTCCCGAGTCTTTACGAGACTCTTGTTATCTTGTCTCTGCTTTTCAGTTTGTTTGGCGAGCTGATCAGCCGTTGACGTGACAGAAGCGACGTCTTTAGCGAGCTGCTTGTTATATGCCTCACTATCTTCATTTAGCCCACGAGCATATTCGATCCTCGCATCCAAATCATTTTCTTTGCCGGCCAATTGCTCGCGTCGTTTAGCAATTTGGGAAGCAAGGACGTATCCTGTTACGCATCCGCCAATGGCTCCAGCGCCAGCTCCGATCCCTGCCCCCCTTCCGCCACCCGCCAAACCACCGATGAGGGCTCCTAATGCAGCACCTCCTAAGGCTCCGATTCCGCAGCCTTCTAATTTGGCTTGGTCCTCCAATGTGGCGCAGCTTGATAGAAACCCGACAATAACTGACAGGGCAATGAACCGTTTCATAGCCGATCCTCCTGATTGTGCGCCATTTCGTATTTGCAACCTAATGGCAGTGACCGAGAATTTATCCTCAAACGAAACCCCCTCCGATCCCTGAATAAGCGAAACAGCGGATGTTTTATTGTTACCCTCTGTCCGACCAATAACCCTGCACGCTCGATGATTCTCTCATCCTTACTCAGCTGACGATAAGCTCGACAATAACATTGCCGGTAAGCCGTTTGCCCAGTTAGACCCATGCCGCAATTCCCTTTGCCTGAACCCGCAAAAAAAAGGCCCAAACGGATGCGGTACCGATCGGGCCATGGAGTTCAAACTGGAGTGTGTTAACAGACCAACATCAGCTAGCCGATTTTGAGGTCTGTATTGCACGATCAATAATCTCCTGTCAATAATAATTCTTGAGCCGAAAACTTCCTCGAACGGGTTGCGGTCGCCATTTGCCTGATTCATCACGTTAGGACCCAACAAAGCTGCTATTATCATTTCGTGTGCCTGCCAATCATTGGCGTACTCATTTCGCAGAGAGCAATGGGAATGCCAACTTAAAGTCTTTGGTTTCGGAGCAACTAAACTCTCAGAATCACCCCCGACAATTGGCTTCCGACCCGCGGGAGTTTCGATCGACAAGGAACAACACGCGCAACTTTCGTATACAGCCAATGTATACAAAGGTATTCGTCCTCCAATAGCTCTCGGAGATTGTGCCTATCTCGGCGATCCAACCTAGCAGATTACTGAACTTGTACTTCAGAAAAATGTCCGTGACGAGAAAATTTTGGCACCGCGTCAAGCACAGTGCATGAAAAGATGACCGTGGAAATGCTCTACAAACTCGATTTTCAGGTCTTGCGTCATCTGCTTTTCTACGTTTTCAAGGTGCTAGGCTAGGCGTTACCGAGTAAAGTCCCAAGCACCAGCAGATACTTCTAATCCAAATTTAACCTATGTCGTCCAAAAGGCATTGCAGTCCAACGGACGATTTGAATAGAAGTCGGGCGGGGTCACGAAGGTGAACGGTAGTATGTGCTCGTTGTGACCTTCTGTGACTTGGATCTTAATGGTCGAAATGTGATGCATGGAACCTCGACCTGAAGCATCATCCCTTCACTGGCCCGTCTTTCTCGGCGGCTTCGGTGTTTGATCCCGCGGCGCTTCCTAGGGGAGGCGATCCCTTCAGCTCGAAG
>Ga0193716_1002362_pt1 | contig 10631 bp, 8 predicted proteins | sample U2c1metaG_FD_145901 | JGI IMG/M metagenome (GOLD analysis project Ga0193716, IMG submission 145901) | Soil microbial communities from a riparian zone of the East river system, Colorado, United States - U2c1 | ecosystem: Environmental > Terrestrial > Soil > Riparian zone | place: USA: East River...
GCCGGACCTCCGAGAGGAACGACGCCGACGACGCCGACGCCACGTGGAACCGGCCGGCCGGGTTGTACCGCCGGTGCACGGCCCGCAGCAGCGCGACCTTGCCGACGCCGGGCTCGCCGTGCACGGTGATCCACTCGCCGGCCTGCTGGTGCGCGCACACCTCGTCGCACGACCGTTGCCACAGCGCGCCGGAACCGACGATGCCCGGCAGCAGCGGGTGGGTGAACGGCCGCGGCGTCGACGGGTCCGCGCCGTCCATGAGCCGTACCCGGACGACACCGCCGGACGGCCCGGACTCGGTCAGCACCGGCGCGCAGTAGATCCGCGCCTTGGCGCCACTCGGCAGGTCGACGTCGAGGATCGCGCGCTTGCTGCCGTGCATGGCCTCCGCCGCGGTCGCCAACAGCGTGGCCTGGTCCTGCGGCGGCAGCAGTTGCCGCGCGTGGTCGTTCATCATCACGAGGTCGTTGTTCAGCGCCAGCACGATCCCGTTGCTGTGCCGCGACGCACGCAGGTACTCCTGCACGAGCGCCAGCTCGCGGCGCCCGGACGTGACGGTGAGCTCGCGCTCGATGTGCCCGGCCGTGGTCCGTGCGAGCGCCATGAGCAGCGGTGACGCGTCGCGGCTCCAGCACGTCAGGTCCAGCACACCGAGTAGCTGACCGGTGATGGGATGCCGCACGGGCACGCCGGCGCAGCCGAACTCCTCGAGCCCCTCGGCGTAGTGCTCGTGCCCGTACACGTCGGCCGCCTGGCCGCCCTCGAGCGCGGTGCCGATGCCGTTGGTGCCGACGAACTGCTCCGCGTAGCTGAACCCCGGCGCGAGCTGTACCTGGTCGAGCCGCTGCTCCAGGCCGTTGTCGCCGGTGCGCCGGTCGATGACGACACCGTCGGCGTCGGTCAGGATGATGCTCACCGGCGTGCCCGACAACTGTTCCTGCAGCCTGCGCAACACCGGCGCCGCGCCGTTGGACAGCGGCGTCTCGAGGTTCGGGTCCTTCACGTACGCGAGCTTGATGCGGTCCGCGGCGACCTTCCAGGTCCGCGACCGCGACCACGACGCCATGATGTTCTTCCGAACTCCGTCCGAACCACCCGGCTCCGACGTGAGGAACCGCTCCCGGGCCAGCGCCAGCCGGTCCACGATGTGGTGTGGAGCATCGGAGTTCGTCAACGAATCATCTCCTGGCTCGCCTTCGCGCCGAGAGCGCATCGCACTAAGGCACGTTGCGTCCATGTTACGCAGCGTACGAGCACAGGGGTAACACCAATTGTCTCATATTGAGACCCGGGTCACCTGAACAAAGGGTTGTGATTCGAGGCACCGGGACGGTGGTCCGCGAGGCGGGCCGACCGCGACGCCGCTCGGTGACGGCCCAGCACAGGAGGCATGGCGTGAGCCGACAGAGTCTGAGCAAGGCGCACAAGAAGATCACCGAGCTGTCCTGGGAGCCGACCTACGCGACTCCCGCGAAGCGGTTCGGCACCGACTACAAGTTCGACAAGGCTCCCAAGAAGGACCCGCTCAAGCAGATTCTCCGCTCCTACTTCCCGATGGAGGAGGAGAAGGACAACCGCGTGTTCGGTGCCATGGACGGCGCGATCCGCGGGAACATGTTCCGCCAGGTGCAGGAGCGGTGGATGGAGTGGCAGAAGCTGTTCCTGTCGATCATCCCGTTCCCGGAGATCTCCGCGGCGCGGGCGATGCCGCTCGCGATCGACGCGGTGCCGAACCCGGAAGTCCACAATGGACTCGCGGTGCAGATGATCGACGAGGTCCGGCACTCCACGATCCAGATGAACCTCAAGCGCCTGTACATGAACCACTACATCGACCCGGCCGGGTTCGACATCACGGAGAAGGCGTTCTCCAACAGCTACTGCGGCACCATCGGCCGGCAGTTCGGCGAGGGGTTCATCACCGGTGACGCCATCACGGCGGCGAACGTCTACCTGACCGTCGTCGCGGAGACCGCGTTCACCAACACGCTGTTCGTGGCGATGCCGTCCGAGGCCGCCGCCAACGGCGACTACCTGCTGCCGACGGTGTTCCACTCGGTGCAGTCCGACGAGTCCCGCCACATCAGCAACGGCTACTCGATCCTGCTGATGGCGCTGGCCGACGAGGACAACCGCAAGCTGCTGGAGCGCGACCTGCGCTACGCGTGGTGGAACAACCACGCCGTGGTCGACGCCGCGATCGGCACGTTCATCGAGTACGGCACCAAGGACCGCCGCAAGGACCGGGACAGCTACGCGGAGATGTGGCGCCGGTGGATCTACGACGACTACTACCGCAGCTACCTGATGCCGCTGGAGAAGTACGGCCTGGTCATCCCGCACGACCTCGTGGAAGCGGCGTGGGACCGGATCTACAACAAGTTCTACGTGCACCGCGTCGCGCAGTTCTTCGCGACCGGCTGGCCGGTGAACTACTGGCGGATCGACCCGATGACCGACAAGGACTTCGAGTGGTTCGAGGAGAAGTACCCAGGTTGGTACAACCAGTTCGGCAAGTGGTGGGAGGCGTACGCGCGGCTGTCGAAGCCGAACAGCCACAAGCCGATCGCGTTCGAGAACGTCGGCTACGAGTACCCGCACCGCTGCTGGACCTGCATGGTGCCGTGCCTCATCCGCGAGGACATGGTCACCGACAAGGTCGACGGCCAGTGGCGCACCTACTGCTCGGAGACCTGCGCCTGGACCGACACGACGGCGTTCCGGCCGGAGTACGAGGGCAGGCCGACGCCGAACATGGGCCGGCTGACCGGCACGCGTGAGTGGGAGACGCTGTACGACGGCTGGGACCTCGCGGACATCATCTCCGACCTCGGTTACGTCCGCGACGACGGCAAGACCCTTGTCCCGCAACCACACCTCGACCTCAGCGACGAGAAGAAGCTGTGGAAGCTGGACGACATGCGCGGCATCCCGTTCGGCAGCCCGAACATCGCGCTGAACAAGATGTCGGACGCCGAGCGCGAGGCGCACATCGCCGCCTACAAGGCCAACCCGAACATCACCCCGGCCTGACACCAGCCCACCCACCTTCCCCGCCGTGCCGCGGCGCCGCCCCGCGCGGCACGGCGGGGGATCCAGCATGCGAGGAACCATGGGCGAGACCCACAAGGTCCGGTTCGAACCGGTTGGCATCGACATCGAGGTCGACGAGGACGAGACCGTGCTGAACGCCGCTTTTCGCCAGGGCGTGATGTTGATGCACGGGTGCAAGGAAGGTCAGTGCTCGGCGTGCAAGTCCTTTCTGCTCGACGGCGAGCTGCAGATGGACCGCTACTCCACGTTCGCGCTGGCCGACTACGAGAGCGAGGAGGGTTACGTCCTGCTCTGCCGGTCGCACGCCTACAGCGACCTGGAAGTCGAGCTGATCAACTACGACGAGGACATGATCCGGTCGGGGCTGCCGGTGGTCTCCGGGTGGACGACCGTCGAGTCCATCTCGGAACTGACGCACGACATCACCGCGCTCACGTTGCGGCTCAAGGAGAACGGGCTGCGGTTCCACCCCGGTCAGTACGTGGACATCTCGATCCCGGGCACCGAGGCGCACCGGTCGTTCTCGATGGCCAACACCTCCGCGATGGACGGCCAGCTCGAGTTCATCGTGAAACGTTACCCGGGTGGGAAGTTCTCCGGTCTGCTCGAGGGTCAGCTCAAGGTCGGCGACCCGCTGGAGATCACCGGACCGTACGGCGCGTTCACGCTGCGCGTCAGCTCCGACCGCAAGCTGGTGTTCGTCGGCGGCGGCGCGGGTATGGCGCCGATCCTGTCGCTGCTGCGCCAGATGGTGGAGAGCGGCAACGAGCGGGAGGCGGTGTTCTACTACGGCGCCAGGGGTGAGAGCGACCTGATGTTGCTCGACGAGATGGCCGAGATCACTCAGCAGCTACCCAAGTTCCGTTTCGTGCCATGCCTTTCCCACGAGTGGCCGGACGACTGGTCGGCCGAGACCGGCATGGTCACCGACGTGCTCGAGAAGTGCGAGACGGGCCTGGCCGAGTGCGACCTGTACCTGTGCGGGCCGCCGCCGATGATCGACGCGGCGCTGCCGCTGCTGGCCGGTATGGGCGTGCCGGAGTCCCAGATCTACTACGACAAGTTCACCATCACCGCCGCGGCGGAGTGAGAGAGGTGTGCTCGATGGCGAGTGCAGAAACTGTCGGCCGGAGCTTCCCGAAGCCGGAGTTCACCGGCGCCGAGGCCGGCCTGCTCGAGTTCCCGGGCTCCAAGAGCCGCTCCTACAACTACTTCACGTCGCAGAAGCTGCGGGCGACGGTGTACGAGGACGTCACCATGGACGTCCAGCCGGACCCGGATCGACACCTGACCCAGGGTTGGCTCTACGGCTTCGCGGAGGGCCCCGGCGGCTACCCGAAGGAGTGGACCGAGCTCAAGTCCGATGACTGGCACCAGTTCCTCGACCCCAACGGCGAGTGGGAACAGACGATCTACCGCAACAACGCCAACACCGTGCGTCAGATCCAGCGCAACCTGGAGAACGCCAAGAAGGCCGGCGCGTACGCGGCGTGGGGCCCCGGCTGGGTCAAGTTCATCGAGCAGCACGTCGGCGCGTGGATGCACGCGGAGCACGGGCTCGGCATGCACGTGTTCCTGGCCGAGCAGCGGTCCGCGCCGACCAACATGATCAACAACGCGATCGCCGTGAACTGTGTCCACAAGCTACGGTTCGCACAGGACCTCGCGCTGTACAACCTGGATCTCTCCGAGTCCGCGCTGGACTTCGACGGCGCCACCCACAAGAAGGTGTGGCAGGACGACCCGGTCTGGCAGGGCGTGCGCCGCAACGTCGAGGAGCTGACCGCGATCGGCGACTGGGCCGAGTCGCTGTTCGCCACGAACATTGTGTACGAGTCGCTCGTCGGCGTGCTGTTCCGCAGCCACCTGGTGATGCAGATCAGCGCACGCAACGGTGACTACGTGACCCCGACGCTGATCGGCGCGGGCGAGCACGACTACAACCGCGACCTCGGCTACACGAGGGCGCTGTTCAAGATGTTGACCTCGGACAAGACGAACGCCGAGCACAACAAGGCCACCATGCAGACCTGGCTGGACCGCTGGGTTCCGGTGAGCCAGAAGGCCGCGCGCGAGCTGCAGCCGATCTGGTCACAGCCCGCCGAGAAGGTCATCTCCTTCGAGGACTCGTGGCATGCCGCGACCACCGAGTTCCGCACGGTCCTCGACGAACTGGGTCTGGACGCACCGAAGGAGCTGTCGAAGTGATTGCCGCATCGTCGAAGTTCGACGTCAACCGCACCTCGTCCAACATGTGCGGGGTCACCCTGATGAACAACCAGAACGGCTACGTGGTGGCCGATGTCATGCGCGGCAAGGAAGGCGTGGTGGTGTCGGAGTACCCGTCGATGATCCGCGTCGACGGCCAGAACAAGATCATCTTCGACTGGGACGAGATCTCCGAGGCCATCGGTTCGGAGTTCTCCCAGCCTGACTTCGAGGAGATCATGTCGACCCACTACGGCCGCATGGTGCACCTCGACGACCAGACGATCATGTTCGCCAACCCGGAGGACGCCGCCGAGTACATCGACTTCGACCTCAAGCCCGTTAGCTGAGGAAGGACCGCGACATGTACACAAAGGACGGCGAGAACTACTTCATCGTGGACAGCCACACCCACTTCTGGGACGGCAGTCCAGCCAACCAGGCCAACCGGTACGGCAAGGGTTTCATCGAGTGCTTCTACGACTACCACCGCAACCTCTCGCCGGAGTCCGAGGTGTGGACGCTGGAGAAGTTCGGGAAGTACTCCGAGGCCGACCTGCTGCACGACCTGTTCGAGGTCGGCTATGTCGACAAGGCGATCTTCCAGCCGACGTACCTCTCGGACTTCTACGTCAACGGCTTCAACACGACCGAGCAGGACGGCGCGATCGCCGAACGCAACCCCGGCAAGTTCATCGTGAACGGCGCGTGGGACCCGAGAGACGGTGAGGCCGGTCTCGACAAGCTGGAGCAGCTTTCCCAACGGTGGGACCTCAAGGGCGTCAAGCTGTACACGGCGGAGTGGAAGGGCGACTCGAAGGGCTGGAAGCTCACCGACGACTGGTCCTACCGGTACCTGGAGAAGTGTGAGCAGCTCGGCATCAGGAACATCCACATCCACAAAGGACCGACGATCTACCCGCTCAACCGGGACGCGTTCGACGTCGCCGACGTTGACGACGTGGCGACGGCGTTCCCGAACCTGAAGTTCATCGTCGAGCACGTCGGGTTGCCGCGCCTGGAGGACTTCTGCTGGATCGCCACGCAGGAGCCCAACGTGTACGGCGGGCTGGCCGTGGTGATGCCGTTCATCCACAGCAGGCCGAGGTACTTCGCGCAGGTCATCGGCGAGCTGTTGTACTGGATCGGCGAGGACCGGATCACGTTCGCGAGCGACTACGCCATCTGGACGCCGAAGTGGCTCATCGAGAAGTTCGTGGACTTCCAGATCCCCGAGGACATGCAGGGTGAGTACGGCGCGCTCACCCCGGACATCAAGAAGAAGATCCTCGGGCTGAACGCCGCCAAGCTGTACGACCTCGAGGTGCCCGCGGAGGTGGCCGCGTCCTCGAACGGTGGCGAGGCGGTGGGGTCGGCGCCGGTTTCCCCTTCTGGGGTCCCGGCATGACCCCGAATGGCCACGTTGCCAGGCCGGGGCACGGGAATGCCGTGCACGCCGAGCGGAGCGAGGCCGGTGACACAGCATGACCGCACACAACCACGCTGCCAGGCTGGGGCACGGGAATGCCGTGCACGCCGAGCGGAGCGAGGCCGGTGACACAGCATGACAGCCATTGATGCCCGAAGTGGGGTGCTCGTGCGGGTGTGGGCGGCCCTGGCGACGGTGCGCGACCCCGAGCTCGACCAGCCGGTAACCGAGCTCGGGTTCGTGGCCGCCGCCTCGGTCGAGGACGGGAGGGCGCGGGTTCGCCTGCGCCTCCCCACCTACTTCTGCGCGCCCAACTTCGCCTATCTCATGGTGGCCGACGCGCGGGACGCGGTGCGGGAGGTGCCTGGAGTGTCCGAAGTGGACGTTAAGCTGGAGGACCATTTCGCCGCCGAGGAGATCAACGAAGGGGTCGCCGCGTCGGCGGGGTTCGAGGGTTCGTTCCCCGCGCACGCGAACGGCGAGCTGGACGAGCTGCGGGACACGTTCCGGCGCAAGGCGCACCTGGCGTGTCTCGAACGGGCGTGCCGCAAGCTCATCGCGAGCGGCTGGCATATCGAGGAGCTGGCGCACGTGCAGCTCGCCGACCTGCCGGACTCGCCGGAGCGGGCCAGCCTGGTCCGCCGGCGGGCGGAGCTCGGTATGTCCACAGAGGACGACGCGCTCCTGTTTACCGAGGACGACGGCGGCCCGGTGGCGGCGGGTCAGGTCGCGGGCCGGCTGCGGTTCGCGAAGGCGGTCCGGGTGAGCGTGGACGGCAACGCCGCGTTCTGCCGGGGACTGTTGACGACTAGGTATCCGGAGGCATCACCGTGAAAGCTGTGCGCCTGAACAAGTACGACACCACGCCGGAACTGGTCGACGTCCCGGCGCCGGAGGTGGAGTCACCGCTCGACGTGGTCGTGCGGATCGGCGGCGCCGGGGTGTGCCGGACCGACCTGCACATCATCGAGGGACAGTGGGAGGCGAAGTCCGGCGTCACGCTGCCTTACACGCTCGGGCACGAGAACGCGGGCTGGGTCGAGGCTGTCGGGTCGGCGGTGTCGAACGTGGCGGTCGGTGATCCGGTGATCCTGCACCCGCTGGCCACGTGCGGGCTGTGCCGGGCGTGTCGCGACGGCGACGACGTCCATTGTGGACAGTCGACGTTCCCGGGCATCGACTCCGATGGCGGGTACGCGGAACTGTTGCGCACCAACGCCCGCGCGGTCGTCAAGCTCGACCCGGCACTGCGGCCGGCGGACGTCGCCGCGCTCGCGGACGCCGGGCTGACCGCGTACCACGCGGCACGCAAGGCCGCGAAAGTGTTGCGGCCCGGTGACAAGGCCGTCCTGATCGGCGCGGGTGGGTTGGGGCACATCGGGGTCCAGGCGCTCAAGGCGCTCTCGCCGGCCGAGCTCATTGTGGTCGACCGGTCGGCGGCGGCGCTCGGGCTCGCGAAGGAACTGGGCGCCGAGCACACCGTGCTGGCCGACGGCGACCAGGTGGCCGCGGTGCTCGACCTGACCGGCGGGGAAGGCGCGGAGGCCGTGATCGACTTCGTCGGCGAGGGCGGCGCGGTCGAGGACGGCATCGCCGTGCTGCGCCGCGCCGGCAGCTACTACGTGGTCGGCTACGGCGGAAACCTCGTCGTGCCGACGATCGACGTCATCTCGACCGAGATCAACTTCATCGGCAACCTCGTCGGCTCCTACAACGACCTCGCCGAGCTGATGGTCCTCGCCGCTCAGGGCAAGGTCACCCTGCACACCAGCACGTACCCGCTTGCCGACTTCGACAAGGCACTCGACGACCTCGACCGCGGCCGGGTCCGTGGCCGCGCGATCTTGGTGCCCTGACCAACCCGTCCGCGACAGTTCAGAAAGGTTGTTCAGCCATGGCAAAGGACCTGCGCTTCAACGTGGCGGCGCGCTCGCTGCTGAAGATCGGAGTGGACGCGCTCGCCGACGCGGTCAAGGTGACACTCGGCCCCAAGGGGCGCAACGCGGTCATCGAGAAGCTCACCGGTGCGCCGACGATCACCAACGACGGCGTCACGATCGCCCGCGAGATCCAGCTACGTGACCCGTTCGCGAACATGGGCGCCCAGCTCGTCAAGGAAGTCGCGATGAAGACCAACGGGGTCGCTGGCGACGGCACCACCACCGCGACCGTGCTGGCGCAGGCGCTCGTGCGCGAGGGACTCGCGGCCGTCGACGCAGGCGCGAACCCGATGCTGCTCAAGACCGGCATCCAGCGCGCGGTCGCCGCGGTCGTCGCCGAGCTCGCCGAGCGTGCGCGGGAGGTGCACACCCAGCAGGATCTCGCGCACGTCGCGACGCTGTCCGCCAACAACGACGTGGAGATCGGCGACACGATCGCCGCGGCCATGCAGCGGGTCGGCCTCGGCGGTGTGGTGACCGTCGAGGAGTCGCCGTCGTTCGGCCTGCACGTGACCTTTGTGGACGGTGTGGAGTTCGACCACGGCTACATCTCGCCGTACATGGTGACCGACACCGACCGCATGGAGACCGTGTACGAGAACCCGTACATCCTCTACACCAACGAGAAGATCTCGCGGGTGCAGGAGCTGATGCCGGTGCTCGAGCAGGTCACCAGGACGGGCAACCCGCTGGTGGTCATGGCCGAGACCGTGGACGGGCCCGCGCTCGGCATGCTGGTGGCCAACAACGTGCACGACACCTTCAAGTCGGTCGTGGTGCGCGCGCCCGGGTTCGGCCACCGGCGGGTCGCCGAGCTGACCGACCTCGCGGTGTTCACCGGCGGACAAGTGATCTCCGGGGACGCCGGTCTCGCACTGGACCAGGTGCGGCTCGACCAGCTCGGCCGGTGCCGCAAGATCACCGTCACCGAGTCGTCGACGACACTCGTCGGCGGCGCCGGTGACGGCGCCGCGGTGACCCAACGGATCGAGCAGATCAAGCGCGAGCTGGAGCGGGCCGAGAACGAGCACGACCAGGACCACCTGCAGGCGCGGATCGCGCGGCTGTCGGGAAGTGTCGCGGTGATCCACGTCGGCGCGGCGACCGGCGTCGAGCTGAAGGAGACGCAGCACCGGGTGGAGGACTCGCTCTCGGCCACCCGCGCGGCGATCGAGGAGGGCATCGTCGCGGGCGGTGGCTCCGCGCTGTTGCAGGCGCAGTCCGCTGTGGACGGTGTGGAGCTGGTCGGCGACGCGGCCATCGGCAGGGACATCGTGCGGCGCGTGCTCGGCGAGCCGCTGCGGTGGATCGCGGTGAACGCTGGCTTCGACGGCGCCGAGGTCGTCGAGCGGGTCGCACGGCTGCCGGTCGGGCACGGCTTCGACGCGATGTCGGGGACCTACCAGGACATGTTCGAGCGTGGCGTGGTCGACCCGGTGAAGGTGACCAGGTCGGCGCTGCAGAGCGCGGCATCCATCGCCGCACTGCTGCTGACCACGGAGACGTTGGTGGTGGAGGAGATCATCGGCAACCCGGGCGCGATCATGGCGCCCGGCTTCGGCGACCTGGCCGAGGGCATGGTTCGACCGTCCAACATCTACTGAGTTTCGGCCGCAGTAAGCGGTCGAGAGGAAAGTGGGCCCGGGCGAGTCGCGGCGCCCGGGCCTGCCCCGCCCTGTTCCGCCTCCCCGGAATTTTAAGTGTTGGTTGCGTTCCGGCGTAGGTGCGGTTGGTGGGGTGGTTAGTGGTTGCGTTGCTTCTCGTTCCCCTTGGGTGCTGCTGCGTTGGTTTTGGGCTTTTGCGCAGAGATTTGTGGGGCGGGCTTCTGTCCACTGAGGAGGGTTGAGGGTTGATGGTTGCGTTGGTGTTGTTTGGGGTGCTTGGTGTTGTTTCTATGGGGGTGCACCTGCTTGCTGTTCGGTGGGCTGGGTGGGATTTGATTCCGGTTGCGGCCCAGGCTCGGGTCCGGTGGTGGCACCGGCACACCCGTGCCGTGCTGG
>Ga0193716_1002364_pt1 | contig 10624 bp, 8 predicted proteins | sample U2c1metaG_FD_145901 | JGI IMG/M metagenome (GOLD analysis project Ga0193716, IMG submission 145901) | Soil microbial communities from a riparian zone of the East river system, Colorado, United States - U2c1 | ecosystem: Environmental > Terrestrial > Soil > Riparian zone | place: USA: East River...
CATCACCCGTTGGCGCATGCCGCCGGAGAGCTGGTGCGGATAGGCATGCACGCGGCGTTCCGGCTCGGGGATATAGACCTGACGCAGCATCTCCACGGCGCGGTTCATGGCCTCGCGCCGCGACAGGCCCTGATGCAGCGCAATCGCCTCGCTCACCTGCCGCCCGATGGTGAACAGCGGGTTGAGCGAGGTCATCGGCTCCTGGAAGATCATCGAGATCTCGTTGCCGCGGATGCGCTCCATCTCGGCGTCGCCGAGTTCGAGCAGGTTCCTGCCGTCGAAGCGGATGGCGCCGCCGACAATGCGGCCCGGCGGATTGGCGACCAGGCGCAGGATCGAGAGTGCGGCGACGCTCTTGCCGCAACCGGACTCGCCCACGACACCCAGCGTCTCGCCGCTGCGCAACGCGTAGGACACGCCGTCGACCGCGCGCACCGTTCCGACCCCCAGGAAGAAATGCGTCTGGAGATCCTCGATTTGCAGAATCGTCCGCGCCGGCATCGCAGCCGGTTCACCGACGGCACGCTGCCCCGGCGGATGAGGATTCAAGAATGACTCCCTGTGTTTTGTCGTGTTAGTTTTGGCCCAATAGATGGGCAAGCCATCAGAGCACAGTGTGCTCGGTCTGCAAAAGGCCAAATGGGAGGAAAGCGCGATGCAAGACTCAAAGTCTAAGCGTTCCCGCGTAAATCGTCGAAACTTCGTCAAGGGTGCCGCAGCCATGGGCGTGGGCACCTTCGGGCTGCCCTGGCCGCTGTGGGCGGCGGGCGTGCCCAACGAATTCGACGGCTCGAAATTCCAGCTCGCGGCGCCGGAGCCAAATCCGAAATCCGGCGGCGTGCTGCGCTACGCCATCACCTCCAGGCCGCCGCATTTCGACGTGCACCAGTCGGGCACCATCAACAGCCTGGGCTCCCAGGGTTGCATGTTCGACAACCTGATCCGGCGCGATCCGCGGGATAGCGGCAAGACCATCATCCCCGACCTGGCGCATAGCTGGGAAATCGCCAAGGACGGCAAGACCTACACCTTCTTCCTGCGCAAGGACGTGCTGTTCCACGACGGCGCCGAATTCACCGCGGAGGACGTGAAGGCAACTTACGACCGGATTGCCAAGCCGCCCGCGGGCGTCAGCATCCCGCGCAGCACGTTGTTCACCACGGTGAGCGAGATCAACGCGCGCGACAAATACACCATCGAGTTCAAGCTCAGCGAGCCGCGACCGGCCAGCTTCATGATGGCGGCATTCGCCAGCGGCTGGAACGTGATCTTCCGCAAGAAGACCCTCGAGGACAACAATTACAACCTGCGCCGATTGGTGGATATCCCCGGCACCGGCCCCTTCCGCAGCCAGCGACGTGTCGAGAACGAAGTCTGGGTGATGGAGAAGAACAAGAACTACTGGAACAAGAGCCTGCCCTATCTCGACGGCATCGAGTTCTATCACGCGCTGCCGTTCTCACCCGAGCTCGGCTCGGCGCTGTTGTCCAATCGCGTCGATTACGGTCGCATCGTCGATCCGGTGACCTCGCGCAAGGCCAAGGCAACGCCCGGCATGTCGTCGACCAACTTCTACCAGAGCGTCATCCAGGGTACCTGGGTGAACAACAAGAAGAAGCCGCTCGACGACCCCAGAGTACGGCGCGCGCTTCACCTGGTGTTGGATAAGCCAGTGCTGGTCGATGTGGTCAAGGACGTGACGCCGATGATGGTCGGGGGCTTCATCTACCCCTTCTCCGACTTCGCGACGCCGAAGGAGGAACTCGGCAAGCGTCTGGGCTATCAGGCCGATTCCACCGCGGCCATCAAGGAGGCCAAGGCGCTGCTCGCCGCCGCCGGCCATGCCGGCGGCATCAAGGGCCTGGACTTCATGGTCCGCGAGGTCGCTTCGTTCAAGCTGTGGGCGCAAGCCATCCAGGCCATGCTGCAGCAGGCGCTGAACATCCAGACCAACCTGCGGACCGTCGTCGAATCGGTCTGGTTCGACGACGTCAAGGCGGGGAATTTCGATCTCGCGATCGGCGCGGTCGTGTCGACGCTGCTCGACCCTTCGGACTATTTCAACGCCTGGTACAAGAAGGACGGGCCGCAGAATTACGGCTTCTGGGACAATGCGGCGTTCAATGCACTGTTGCCGCAGATCGACAGCGAGGTCGATCCCGAGAAGCGCCTGGCCATCATCCGCCAGGCCGAGAACATCATGGAACAGGATCCGCCGGTCCTGCCCGTGGCCTGGGAGAAGATCAACGACGTCTGGTACAACTACGTGAAGGGCCACGTGCCGTACGAGTATTTCGGTATCTACGACTGCGTGCGGTTCGACACCTTCTGGCTCGACAAGTAACGGAACCCCGTCGTCAGGCGCCGGCGCGCAGCAACAGCTTGCCGGCGACATGGCGCGACTCGATCCTGCGATGCATGTCGCTCGCTTGGACGAGAGGAAAGACGCCTTCGATCGGTATCTTGAGCCAGCCCACGAGAATGCCGCCCGTCACATGGTCGACCCCAGCCTGCCAGGCCGGCGAGGTCTGGTCGACATGGCCGAGATGCAGCCGGGTGAAGGTCTGCGACCGGGGCAGGATGCGCTCGCGGATATTGAGGAAGGGCTGGCCCTCCGCCTCGCCGATGCTGATCACATGGCCGAGCTTGCGGACGACGTTGAAGGTCCGGTCGAGCATCGTGGCGCCGAGCGAATCGATGGCGAGATCGACCCCCTTGCCACCGGTGAATTCGAGCACCGCCTTTTCGAAATCCTCCTCCTTGGTGAGAACCACCCGCTCCGCGCCATAGTCGAGTGCGCGTTTCTCCTTGCCCGGCGTGCCGACGGTGCCGATGACCCGCGCGCCGGCCTTTACCGCGAGCTGGGTGCACATGAGGCCCACACCGCCGCCGATGGCATTGACCAGGACCGTGTCGCCGCGCTCGAGTCCGAAGACGGTGTGGAGCATGTGATAGGCGGTCAGCGCCTGGATCGGGAAAGCGGCGGCGACGTCGAGAGCGATGCCGTCCGGCAGCTTGATCAGGCCGGCAGCGGACGCCACGCATTGCTCGGCATAGGCGCCGCCCTTCTCCGGAAAGGCGGCGACCCTGTCGCCGACCTTCACCCCGCCGACGCCCGGCCCGAGCGCGGCGACGGTGCCCGAGACTTCGAAGCCCAACACCATCGGGTAGGTCATGGGATGCGGATAGAGCCCGGTCCTGACCTGCGTGTCGGCCCAGTTGCAGCCGGCATAAGCCACGTCGATGAGGACCTCGCCGGGGCCGGCCACCGGATCGGGCATCTCGGCCAGCGTGAGCTGCTCGGGACCGCCCAGCTTGTGGATGACGACTGCCTGCATTTCATTCCTCCCGCTGAAAGATCGCTCTAGCAACTTTGACACCAGACCGGCTGGCACGCAGTTTGCAACTTGTATCGACAACGAATTGTCTTGGCTGGGAGCAGACTTATGGATATCGGCGTGTTCATTCCGATCGGCAACAATGGCTGGCTGATCTCGACCACCTCGCCGCAGTACATGCCGAGCTTCGATCTCAATCGTGAGATCGTGCAGAAGGCGGAGCGCTACGGCCTCGACTTCGCGCTGTCGATGATCAAGCTGCGCGGCTTCGGCGGCAAAAGCGAGTTCTGGGACCACAATCTCGAATCCTTCACCCTGATGGCGGGCCTCGCGGCTGTGACGGAAAAGATCCGCCTCTACGCCTCGGTCGCGGTGCTGACGATCCCGCCGCCGATCGTGGCGCGGATGGCCGCGACCATCGATTCGATCTCGCACGGCCGCTTCGGCGTCAACATCGTCTCCGGCTGGGCCAAGGACGAATACGAGCAGATGGGCCTGTGGCCGGGCGAGGGATATTTTGCCAAGCGCTACGACTACAGCACCGAATACGTGACGGTGCTGAAGGACCTCTGGAACACCGGCACGTCCGACTTCAAGGGCGAGTATTTCCAGATGACGGACTGCAAGCTGAGCCCCCGGCCGCAGGCGCCGATCAAGGTCGTCTGTGCGGGCCAGAGTCCGCGCGGCATGGAATTCGGCGCCACCTACGGCGACTACAATTTCACCCTTGGCAAGGGCGTCAACACGCCGACGGCGCACGCGCCCACCAACGAGCTGATGATAAAGGCGGCAGCCAAGACCGGCCGCGACGTCGGCAACTACGTGCTGATGATGGTGATCGCCGACGAGACCGACGAGAAGGCGATGGCCAAGTGGGAACTCTACAACAAGGGCGCCGACATGGGCGCACTGTCCTGGATGTCGGGCCAGGCCGACGCCGATCCCAACGCCGCCGAGGGTGGCACCGCCAAGGCCATCTCCGCGCCGGAAGGGGCGATCAACTTCAACATGGGCACCCTGGTCGGCTCCTACGCCACGGTGGCGAAGCTGCTCGACGAGTGCGCCACCGTGCCCGGCACCAAGGGCATCATGCTCACCTTCGACGACTTCCTGATCGGCATGGACGCGTTCGGCAAGCGCATCCAGCCGCTGATGAAGAGCCGTGCCGCAAAGCTGCGCGAGGTCGCGTAAAAAGCCACGTCATCCCGATCTGTTGGCCGATCCATCGGGCTCGCTGCCGGCTTCCTCGAGAATCCACTGGCGGAACAGTTCGACCTTCTGCTTGCGGATGTTGCGCGGGTAGAGGAGACCCCAGGCGCGCTCGCGCGGAATCTTGAGGTCGAAGGGCGCGATCAGCCGGCCGCGCCGCAGGTCCTCCTCGACGAATGGCCCCCATGCCATGGCAACGCCCCAGCGGTAGCAGGCGGCTTCGGCCGCGAGGGCATAGGAATCGAATCTCGGCCCCATCTCGGTATCGACGTGCTTCACGCCGGCAGCCGTCAGCCAGATTGGCCAGTCGGTCGGCGAATTCAGCATATGCAGCAGCGTGAACCGCCGCAGGTCGGCCGGTGTCCGAAGGCCCTCCTCCTGCAGAGCGGGATGCATCACCGGAAACATGCTGCCGCTGAAGAGCGGCTCGAATTGGAGGTGCGCCGCCTCGCCGTCGAGCCGGATGGCGACGTCGATCTCGTCGTACAGCGCCTCGAGCGCGCGCGTGGCGGTGAGAAGCCTGATCCGAATCGCCGGATGTCGCGCCTGGAAGCGCGGCAGCCGCGGCATCAACCAGCGAAGCGCGAAATTCGGCAAGGCGCTGATGGTAAGGACGACGCCGGCGTCGGCGCCCCGGAGTTCGTCGGTGCTCTCGCGGATGCGGTCGAAGGCCTCCCGCACCGTCGGCAGATAGAGCTCGCCCTTCTCGGTCAGGATCAGCGCATTGTTCAGCCGGCGGAAAAGCCGGAAGCCGATCCAGTCCTCGAGCACCTTGACCTGATGGCTGATCGCCGTTTGCGTCACCTTCAGTTCTTCGGCGGCGCGGGTGAAGCTGCAGGTTCGCGCGGCGGCTTCGAAAGCCCGCAAGGCCTTCAAGGGGGGCAGAGGGGAATGCATGGCGTGAGGGTGATATAAAGCCTGCCCAACTTCAAGTTGGTCAGACTTCACCAAATCTGGCTTGTGCCCCTAGTCAACTGGTGCAGATGATGGCGTCTCATCGACCAACCGCTCCGGAGGCCATCATGCCGCTCGACAGCCAAACCACCACTCTTTGGATCCAGCCGACCGGTGGCCCGCTCGGCGCCGATGTGCACGGCATCGATCTCAATCGCGAGATCGATCCATCCACCCTCGCCATGTTGGCCGACGCCTGGGCCAAGCACCTCGTCCTGCGCTTTTCCGGCCAGCGCCTGGATGACGACGGGCTGATGCGCTTCAGTCGCCTGTGGGGCGAACTCGACCGGGTGCCGGTCGGCACCGGCACCGAGAAAGCCAACGGCGTGGCCGCGAATGCGGTCGACTGGGTCAACGTGATCTCGAACGTCAAGGTCGGCGGCAAGCCGATCGGCGGTCTCGGCTCCTACGAATCGGTCTGGCACAGCGACATGTCCTACAATCCGCTGCCGCCGCGCGCGAGCCTGCTTTACGCCATCGAATGCCCGCCGGCAGGCGGCGACACCGGCTTCAACAACATGGAACGCGTCTACGAGACGCTGCCGAGCGAGCTGAAGAAAGCCATCGACGGCAAAAGCTGCACGCACGATTCCAGCCGCAACTCGGCCGGTGAGCTTCGCCGCGGCTTCAAGGAAAACACCGATCCGCGGCAAACGCCCGGCGCCGTCCATCCGCTCGTGCGCAAGCATCCCGTGACCGACCGCAAGTCGCTGTTCCTCGGCCGCCGGGGAGGCGCCTATGTCCATGGCCTGTCGGTCGCGGAGAGCGAGGCGCTGCTGAATGCGCTGTGGGCGCATGCCGAGAAGCCCGAATTCGCCTGGTACCAGCGCTGGCGGATCGGCGACCTGATGATGTGGGACAACCGCGCCACGATGCACCGCCGCGACGCCTTCGACGAGACCAACCGCCGCCTCATGCACCGCACGCAGATCGTCGGCGAATCGGTCGTCGCGGGCTGATCATGACCATCGAGGCGATCGAGATCTTCCGCGCCGAGGTACCGCTCAAGGTGCCCTACAAGGTGTCGCGCTGGACCTTCACCGCCTTCGATCCGCTGATCGCCTCGATACGCTTGCGTGATGGCCGCCTCGGCTGGGGCGAGGCCACGATCCAGGCAGGCTACGCGCTGGATGAAACGCCCGAAACCGGCTGGGCCTTCCTCAAGCAATGGGGCGAGCGCCTGGTCGGCCGGGACATCGCCACGGCCATGGCGATGCTCGAAGCGGAGATCCAGGCCAATTCGCATGCGGCGTCGATCCTGATCTCGGCGCTGGAAATGATCGAGCACAGCTCCCTGCTCACGGTCGATGCGCCGACGGTGGCGCCGCTTCTGGTGCCGGTCAACACGATGGACTCCGATCACGTGGGGGCCGAGATCGAAAAATCCATCGCTGAAGGCTTCCGCACACTGAAGGTGAAAGTGGGCTTCGACGTCGAGGCAGACCTGAAGCGCGTCGCCGCCATCCAGCACGCGCTGCGCGGCCGCGCCACCATCCGCCTTGACGCCAACCAGGCCTTCTCGGCCGAACAGGGCCGCCGTTTCGCCGCCGCACTCGACCCGACCGGCATCGAGCTCTTCGAACAGCCCTGCGACAAGGCCGACTGGACGGCCAACGCCGGCGTCGCTGCGGTTTCCACCGTGCCAATCATGCTCGACGAGTCGATCTACGGCATTCCCGAGATCGAACGGGCGGCCACGGTCAAGGGCGTGGGCTTCGTGAAGGTGAAACTGAAGAAGCTCGGCAGCCTCGCCCGCCTCGAGGCGGCCCTGACACGGATCGCGGCACTGGGGCTCGTGCCGGTGCTGGGCGACGGCACGGCCACCGACATCTCCTGCTGGATGGAAGCCGGCGTCGCCCGCACGACCATCGGCAACGCCGGCGAGAATAACGGTTTCCTGAAACTGACCGCACCACTGTTCAAGACTCCGTTGCCTTTCGCCCGTGGTGCTATCCGCCTGCCCGCCGGCTGGTGGCCCGAAATCGACGAGCCCTATCTGCGCAAGGTGTCGGCCGAGACCGCCCGTTTCACAGCTACGACACTGGTCGCGGCGCAGTGAAGACTGAAGTAAAAGGCGTCATGAAACGGCAATTGCATCTCAATCTGTTCATCCAGAGCCGCGGCCATCACGAGGCCTCGTGGCGGCATCCCGCCTCTTCGCCGCTGGCGCTCACCGATATCCAGTATTTCCAGACTCTGGCGCGCCAGGCGGAAGCCGGGTTGTTCGATTCGATCTTCCTCGCCGACACGCTGGCGCTGATGGACACCGTGGCGCACGCCGCCAGCACCTGGCTGGAACCGATCACCGTCCTGGGCGCGCTGACGGTATCGACCAAGCGGATCGGTCTGATCGCCACGGCCTCGACCACCTATACCGAGCCGTTCAACCTCGCCCGGCAATTCGGCTCGCTCGATCACATGAGCAATGGGCGCGTGGGCTGGAACATCGTCACCTCGTGGCTCGCCGCGGCGGCGCGCAATTACGGCGACGCAGGCCAGGTGAGCCACGCCGACCGCTATGCCCGCGGCGAGGAGTATATGCAGGTGGTGAAGGCCCTGTGGGATAGCTGGGCGGACGACGCGGTGCTCGATGACCGCGCCGGCGGCAACTATGCCGACCCCAAGCGCATCCGGCCGGTCGACCACAAGGGCATGCACTACAGCGTGGCCGGTCCGCTCAACATGCCGCGCGGACCGCAGGGCCGGCCGGTCTTCGTGCAGGCCGGATCGTCCGAAACGGGCCGCCGCTTCGCCGCGCGGCATGCCGAGGCCGTGTTCACCGCGCAGATGGAAAAATCGACCGCCCAGACCTTCTATGCCGACCTGAAGGCGCAGGTGGTGGCGGAAGGACGTGCCGCGAACCAGGCGCTGATCCTGCCCGGCCTCAGCCCGGTGATCGCCGGCACGGAGGCCGAGGCCCAGCGCCTGGCGCGCGAGCTGGGCGATCTCACCGACCCCGAGGTCGGACGCAAGCGGCTGTCCGGTCGATTCGGCGGGCACGACTTCTCGCACCTGCCGCTCGACAGGCAGCTCACGCCCGAGGATTTTCCCGATCCCGACACGGTCGAGGCGGCGCGCAGCCGGACCGAGGTGATCGTGGGTCTGGTGCGGCGGGAAAAACCGACCTTGCGGCAGCTGCTGGCCTACCTGGCCGGCGCCCGCGGCCACTACGCCACCGCAGGCACACCCGAGCAGATCGCCGACCTGATTGAGGACTGGTTCAATGATGGCGCGGCGGACGGCTTCAATTTCATGCCGCCGGTGCTGCCGGCGATGCTGGAGGTCTTCATCGCCGAAGTGATCCCGCTTCTGCAACGCCGCGGCCTGTTTCGTACCGCCTACGAAGGCGCGACGTTGCGGTCGCATTTCGGTCTCGACCGCCCGGAGGCGGCTTTCTGAAACCAATCGGGCGAATCGTGGTCCGGAACCCCGGCCCACGATTCCATCCGTTTCAGGCTACGGCTACTTGAACATCGGCACCACGGCTGCCGGATCGGCGACAGCCAGCGGCTCGCTCCAGAAAGCCTTGTCCCAGACGATCGGCTTGGTGAGCTTGCCGGACTCCGCAAGCTGCCGCTCGATGGTTTTCATGTGATCGAGCGCATCGGGATTGAGGCGTAGCACGAAATCGACGCGCGTCATCAGTTCGGCGGTGAACTTCGGGTCGAGCTTGAGCGTGCTGGCGACGTAGCCGGCGGCCTCTTGCGGCTTCTCGTTGAGCAGCTTGGTCGCCTCGACCATGGAGAGCATGAAGGCCTTGAGCGCGGCGGGATTTGCCTCCGCCCAGCCCTTGTTGAGATAGATGTAGTCGCGAATGACGAAGATGCCTTCGTTCAACGTCAGGACCTTCGTGCCCGGCACACCGGTCAGTATCCGCGTGGTCCAGGGCTCCCAGGACGACACGACATCGATGTCGCGCCGCTCGAGACCCGCCAGCATCTCCGGCGACTCGACATTGACGATTTTGTAATCCTTCGCGTCGAGCTTGAGCTTTTCGAGCAACGCCCGCCAGAACACTTCGCTGGCGGAGCCCGCGGCAATACCGATACGCTTGCCTTTCATGGCATTCAGATCAGCCACGTCGCGACCGACGATCGCCTGATAGCGCGTGCCCAGCATGGTCTCGGCCACGATCACCACGTTGTTGGGATCGAGATTGTGGGTCTGGACACCCGCCTGCTCCGCGCCAAGGGCGGCCTGTATCTGGTTATTCACCAAAAGCGGAACCATCGCCGAACCGCTCGATCCGAGCTTGAGGTCCACGGTGAGACCGTTCTTCTTGAAGATGCCGCCCGCCTGGGCGACGTAAAATTGGGCCAGCGATGGATCTACGCCGGTTCCGATCGTCATCTTCATGCTGCCTTGCGCGAATGCCGACGTTGCCGCCAGGACCAGCAATGCGGCCGCCCCTATCAATTTCCTCATGTGAACCCCCTTCTGTGATGAAGCAACCCAACCCCTCCCGAATTCATGTGACCGGCGAATAGCGACGCGCGTAGCGATAGATGCCGATGCGAAATATCCGATCCGCGCAGAAGCCGAGGACGCCGAGTGTGATCAGTGCGGCGAAAATATCGTTGATCAGCATGAACATGCGCCCGTTCCAGATCATGACGCCGATGCCGTCGTTGGCCGCGACCATCTCGGCGGCGACGATGGTGACGAAAGAGTTCGCCATGGCGAGGCGCATGCCGGTGAGGATGAACGGCACGGTCGCCGGCAGCGTCACGAGGAAGAAGACTTGGGTGTCGCTGGCGCCGAGGGCGCGGGCCGCCCGGATCTTGTTGGTGGAGATCGAGGAAACACCCGACGCGGTGTTGAGGATGATGATGAAAATCGTCGCGTAGGTGATGAGGAAGACCTTGGAGCCTTCGCCGATGCCGAACCAGATCACCGCCGTCGTGATCATGGCGGTTGCCGGAACGAAGCGCAGGAACTCGGTCCAGGGTTCGATCAGCTTGCGGGCGATCTTGAAGCTGCCGATCGCCAGGCCGATGGGAACGGCGATGGCAGAGCCGAGCACGAAGCCGGACAGGATGCGCTTGAGGCTGGCCCCGATGTTCTCGAGCAGCGAGCCGTCCTCGATCATTTCCACCAACTTGATGAAGACGGGTATCGGTGAA
>Ga0193716_1002365_pt1 | contig 10622 bp, 8 predicted proteins | sample U2c1metaG_FD_145901 | JGI IMG/M metagenome (GOLD analysis project Ga0193716, IMG submission 145901) | Soil microbial communities from a riparian zone of the East river system, Colorado, United States - U2c1 | ecosystem: Environmental > Terrestrial > Soil > Riparian zone | place: USA: East River...
CCGCCAGCGTCAGCTCGAGGCCGACTCGGTGTCCGCGGTCACCCGCGCGGCCGGCTGACTCTTCGCTGAATACCCGATGACAGAAGGAGAAATCTCATGAGTGGACCGATCAGGTACGACTTCGCGGGGCTGGATGCCGGTCACTCGAGCATGATGGGTGGCGCGTCCGGGTTCACCGACCAGAAGGACCAGTGGAAGGGCGTCGTCACCGCAACGGTCATGACGTGGATGAGCCAGGACGGTCAGGACTTCGGTGACGTCAACCAGATGTTCGACCAGGCGGTCATCACCACCAACGACTTCCTCACGCGGCTCGCCACGGCGGTCCAGCAGTGCAACATGAACGCACAGGACACGCTCGCGTACTGCCGGGGCGTCGTCGCCGGCTGACACACCAAGACAGTGGCCCTGAAGCTTCGGCTTCAGGGCCATTCTCTTGTGCCACCTACCTGATCTGCTCGACCGGGGGCGGCGGGAACAGGAAGATCTGGTCGGGTGGCTCCTGCCGGATCGGGGCGGCCGGGAGCGGTGCCCTGCGGCGCGCCAGCCAGCGGCGGCGTTTGCCGCGCGGCAGCGCGAAAGCGAGGATCGCGGTCACCGCGATGGCGAGAACCACCATGCCGGCACTGAGTTTCGCGCCCGCGCCCATTCGGTCCCACCACGCGAGGTTCCGCATCCCGTCGACGTCGACGGGCGGGTCCGTCACCAGGGGCATGAGCGAGGGGTCCTTTATGGACAGTTGCTCGGTGACCGCCCGGTACGGGTCTACCACCCCGACGCCGTACTCGAGGCTCTGCTTGCCGCCCCGAGCGGGAGACGCGGTCGCCAGTATGCGCGCGGCCACTTCCGGCGCGGTCAGCGTCGGCCAGGCCGAACGCACGAGCGCGGCGGTGCCGGAGACGAACGGCGCCGCGAAGCTCGTGCCGGTCCAGTAGTTGTGGCCGGCGACCCTGGTCGCACCGAGCACGCCCTCGCCGGGCGCGACAAGGTCGACGTAGTCACCGATCTGGGAGCCGGAGCTGCGCTGGCCGGCCATGTCGATCGAGCCGACGCCGAGCACTCCTTCGTAGGCGGCCGGAAACGACGGCCCCGGGTTCTTGTTCTTGCCCTGCCGGTTGCCGACCGCGGCCACCAGCAACACGTCGAGCGACTGGGCGTAGGCGACCGCGTCGCGGATCACCGCGAAGTCGCCGTAGCCGGACAGCGAAAGGTTGATGACCTTCGCACCCTGGTCGGCGGCGTACCGGATGCCAAGGGCGACCGTGTTGGGATCGATGGCGATCGGCTCGCCATCGTCGTTCACTTCCTTGTCCACGACCCGCACCGGCAGAATCCCCGCGCCCGGCGCGATCCCGCTGAAGCCGATGCCGTTCGCCGGTGCCGCGGCGATGATCGACGCCACGGCGGTGCCGTGCGACTGGCAGTCGAAGTTGCCGGGGTGCTCGCCGACGAGGAAGAAGTCCCGACCGGGAAACACTTTCCCCTGTAGCTGCGGATGATCGGCGTCCACTCCGGAGTCGACCACCGCCACCGTGACGCCGGCGCCGGTGCTGTGCTGCCAGGTTCGCTTCAGTGACAACGACTTCTGCGCCCACGGCTGGTCCGGCACCGGCGAGCCGGCGGGTAGCGGGTCCCGGCAGGCGCCCTCCGGCGGGGCGGCCGGTGCCGGCGCGACCCCGACCAGCGGCAGTCCCACCGCGACCAGGACGGCTGCGGCAATGGCGCTGCGACGGCTCATGATGTCGAATCATCACCGGCGGCTCCCGCGCGCGGTCCTGGCTGGCCGGAACCGGTCAGCACCGGCCGCCACCGGTCCGAACAGGACATGCTGGCGATCCTGGAACGAGGGTTGGAGCCACCATGGAGTTCTCCGGGGCCCTGACAGGGCTGAGCGGGTACGAAGAGCTGGCGGACCGGATACAGGCCGCGCGCCGCGAGGCCGACGACGCCCTCATCACCGAGTACTCGCAGGACGGGTTGGTCACGGCCGTGGTCAACGGCAGGAGCGAGTTGGTCGAGCTGGAGCTGGACCCGCGGATCTACCGCGACCAGAACGCCGACGCGCTGGCGAAAACGATCATGGCGACGGTGCGCGCCGCGTGCGCGAACGCCGACCGCGGGGTGGCGCGGGTCGTCATGGGCCTGGCGCCGAACGTGTACGAGGACGAAGACGACGTGGACACCAAGTTCGATCCGGCCCTGCACGCGCTGGGCCGCTACCGCGGCAGGAGTTGATCGCGATGGCCAGCATCGACCTCGGTGGCGACGGGCTCGACATGTACCCCGAGGAGACCCGCACCATCGCCTCGGCGATCGGTCAGGAGGGCGGCACGCTCCACGCGGCCTTCGACGGGAAGATCGGCGAGATCGGCGCACTGGACAGCCAACTCGGCAATGGTCCGCTCGGCGAGAACGCCGCGCGGCAGTACAACCCGTTCGTGGACGCGGTGCGCGGGCAGATGGACCAGCTCAAGCCGCTGATCAAGAAGAAGGCGGAGAACGGCGAGCTCTGCGTGGACAAGTACGTCGAGCAGGACCAGATAAACAAGCAGAACCTCCAAAACTCGCGTTAGCACCCCTCCGCCATGGGAATGAAGAAGCCCACCGGGCCGCTCGTCGACGAGGTCGACAAGCAGATCAACATCAAGGACTGGTGGCCGCCCGACGACGAGGACGTCGCCTATCAGGTAGCGGATCTGTGGCGACAGGCCGCCCGCGACCTCGAGACGGGCGCCTACCGGGTGGACGTGTGGGTCGATCGCGTCAAGAACGTGTGGATCGACGGCCTCGGAGTCGCGTACTACGACGACGGTCGCCTGTACGGCAAGCAGTACCGCGAGTTGGCCGCGCAGTTCAACAGCATCGCCGACTTCATGAAGCAGTACGGCGACCTGGTCAAGAAGACCAAGGACGACATCAAGGTAGAGCTGGCGATCAGCGCCGCGTTCCTGATCGGTTCCTTCTTCCTGCCCGGTTCGCTCGCGGCGGTCGCCGGCATAGCGGCCGCGCGGATCGCCGGGATCATCGCCGCGCGGATCGCGTCGCAGATCGGCACCAAACTCGTCACCGGACTAGGACATCACCAGCTTCCTGCAGCAGGGTTACGCCAACCTGCGCGGCACCCAGCAGGGCATCAACTTCAACCAGGTGTGGGACGACATGCGCACCGGGGCCATCGGCGCCCCGATCGGCAAGATGGTCGGTGGTCTCGGCAGCCTCGGCAACAAGGTCGTCAAGATCCCGGACAACCTCGGCACTAGGATCGGCGGTTCGGCACTGAACAACGCGGTCACGTCGCCGACGTCCAACTATGTCTTCCAGAACTGGGGCAACAAGGACGCGCTGACGAACTGGGGCGGCTACGTCGACTCGATCAAGGAGAGCGGCGTGCAGTCCGCCGTGATCGGGTCGACGCGGACGGCGGCTGTCGAGGGCGGCCACAGCCTCCGCAACTCGTTCGACAGCAACTTCGGCAGTGGTGCCGGCAACACCGGCGACGGCACCGGCCCCGCGGGCGATGGCGGCACCGGCGGGGACGACGGCGGGGGTGGCGGAGACCCGACCCCGTCCGCACCGAACTCGGGCGCTGAACAGGGCGGCAACACCGGCGCGGGCACGGGCGGCGACGCAGGGGCCGGCGCGGGCACGGGTGCTGGCGGTGACACGGGTGCGGGCGCCGGGACTGGTGCGGGCGCCGGATCGGGCGCGGGCGGCGATACCGGTCAGGCCGGTGGAGCGGCGACCGGTGGCGGTGCCGGGGGCGGGACGGGCGGCGGTGCCGCCGCTGGTGCGGGGGCCGGTTCGGGTGGCGGGCCAGGAGCCGGTTCGAGTGCGGGCGGTGGGCCGCATACAGCCGGATCCGGTAGCGGCCCCGGCAGCGGCGCGGATGTCGACACGGGTGGCGGACCAGGCGGCGACGCGAACGTCGACGGCGGACCGAACGGTGACGCCAGCGGCGGGCCGAGTGGTGCCGACTCGGGTGGCGGACCGAACGGTGGCGGACCGAACGACACCGACACGAGCAGCGGACCAGGCACCGACACCAACAGTGGGCCGAGCGGGGCCGACTCGGGTGGCGGACCGAACGGCGGCGGACCGAACGACACCGACACGAGCGGCGGACCGGGCACCGACACCAACAATGGGACGGGCAGCGCCGGCGCGGACGGCGGACCGAGCACCGACGGCGGCGGCAACCAAGCCGGTACGGACACCGGGTCCGGTGCGGACACCAGCCCGGCAAACGGCGGCGCGCCGGATACTGGTGTCGACTCCGACACGGCCACGGAAGACGGCGCCGGTCAGACCGGCGCGCCGGTCTCCGGTGGCGGGTTCGTGCCGGGCGGGAGCGCCGCGCCGACGCACACCGCCTCGCACGCGAACCCGTCCGGCGGCAACCAGGCCAACGGGTCGCGAGCGACCGGCACCAATCCGGCGCAGGACACCTCGCAGAACGAGGAGTCCGGCACCAACGAGGCGCCGAACAGTGAGTCCACCTCGGACACCGGTGAGGCGCCGAGCACCACAGAAGAGTCGGACACCAACGAGCAGAGCATCGCCGGAGAGTCCACATCGGACACCGAAGCCGCGCCGAGCACCGACGGCGCGCAGAGCGGACCGGCCGCGGCCGTCGCGGTCGGCGCGTCGACGGGTGCCGCGCTCGCCGCGTCGGCGGCAACGGACCAGGACAACGACTCGACGCCGCCGAGAAACGACAACCGGCCACCGCCGTCCCGCACGAAGTTCGGCCCACCGGCCAACAACGACGACACCCCGCCCACCGAACCCGAGGACACCACGGGCTCCGACGAGGCCACCCCGCCGGAGCGGGTCGGCCACCGCCAGCCCGACGACAACCCGACGATGCCACCGAGTCGGGACCGGACCAGCCTCGGCCGGTTCGCCGAGTCCCGACTGACCCGCGACGGAGCGACCGGTCGGATCACCCACGTCGACGGCACGCCGATCGCAGAGAAGCTGCGTGAGATCGCCAAGGACCGCGCGGAGATGTACCGCACCGGCCGCAGGACCGCCGCCGACCGGGCCAACAAGCGGCACGGCAAGCCAGCCAAGAAGGGCGACATCTACCAGCAGTTCGCGAAGGCCGAGACCGGCGACATCATCGGTCACGTCATCGACACCAGAACCGGTGAGATCTTCGAGGCCGTCAACGGTCCGAAGGAGTCAACCCTCCAGTTCTGGGAGACGCACGCCAAGATCCGGCAGCGGCTCGAGGAGATGTGGCGCGCCCACAACCTCAACGGGAACGCGCCCGCCGAGGACGAGAACCAGTACCCGTTCTACGACAAGCCGCTCCGGCACGCGGAAGTCCGCGCGGCGAACGCGGCACTGCACGCGAACGAGGACACGGAACTCAGCGACCTGATCGCCGACGTCACGCAGATCGGCCCCAACGGCAACCACGGCAAGCCGTTCTGCTCCAACTGCGCCGGCATCCTCCACGACGTACAGGACATCAGCGACCCGCCGCCGAACAAGGCCAACCCGTCCGACGGCCCCGACGGCGGACCACCCCCCGGCCCGAACAACCCCCCGCCGAACGGCAATCCCCCCAGCGAGAACCAGGCCGGCGACACGCAGCCGCCCGGTGCGCCGTCGACCTCCGGTGACGCCACGCCGCCTACCGGCACCACCTCGCCCGACACCACGCAGCGCGCCCCGTCCGTGCGGATCGTCAACGGGGCGCACGGTGCGGTTCCTTCGGTGCCGCACTCCAGCTTCTTCGCCCGGATCGGCAACAACAGCCTGATGCGCAACGCGGTCGAGGGCATGGCGCGCATGGGCGGTTCACGATCGTGCTGCGGGACGGCAGCACGATCTCCGCCGTCATCAAGATCGGGCCGACGCGGCACGGGAACCTCGCCGAGTTCACCGTGGCCGGCAACACCAACACGGTCGAGATCACGTTGTCCCCCAACGTCACCAAGCACAACGTCGAGCGCGCGCTCTCGAACGCCTTCGCCCAGACCGTCGAGATCCTCAGCGGCAACAACACCAACGAGGATCTGCTCACCAGTGAACGGCACCCCGGCGACAAGTTCGACCTGAGCCACCGGGACCACGGCCGGCAGGGCGAGCTGCGCAACCTGGATCGGTCCACAAAGGAGACTTCCCGGCTGCGGATGCAACGCCGCAGGCGGCTCGCCGCGGAGATGGCCGCGTTGGTCGAGCACCTCGGGGTGCACCCGGACGACGAGACCGGCGGACTCGACCGCGCCGCCCTGGTCAGCGAGGACATCGCGACGATCCTCGCCGAGCACGCGCCGCCGGGTTCGCGGCGGCCGAGCTGGACGGCCACCGACCCGACCGGCTTACCGCCGTGGCGGGCCTACCCGCACCAACTCGTTCTCCAGGGACTGCCCGGCCTGTTCGCGGCGTCCGCGATCATCTCCACCGCGACCTCGACGGCCGGCGTGCTCGCCGGCACGACCGTCGGGATCGTCTCGGCCGGGACGGCGGTGACCGGCACGCTCGTCAAGCGCTGGACCGCGGCGCGGAACAAGCGGATCGGCGACGCGAGCCACGAGCACGCCGGGAAGCAACGCGAGTACGAGGCGAACCAGCGGCGCGCGAAGCTGCTTGACTCGGTGCTGGCCCGTTCTCGGTCCACCGACGTGGACCTCCACAACGGCCCCGAGGAACCGGCGCCCGGCGCGGCGCCGGACAAGGTGCCCACCTACCGGCAACGATTGCTCGACCGGGCACTGGCGCCGGCGGTCGGCGCGGCGCTCGGCTCCTCGATGCTGGCGTTCGGGCTGTCGCCACTGATGTTGGCCGGCCAGGCCGGCCTCGCGCTGATCGCGTACGCGGCGGGTCCGATCGTCGACCGCTACCTGCGTACCGCGGAGCTCACCCGCGAGGTGGGCACCATCGACAGCGTCGCCAGGGACGTCGCCGACCTGGCACACCAGTCCGAGGTCGCCTTCACCGACCTGCTGCACAAGGTGTTCGACCGGCTCGACGCGCTCGCCGGTGTCGCGCCGACCGGGGTGGCGCCCGAGTCGGGGGAGGCCATCGCGCGGGACGCCGACCCCGCCACCGTGCTGCCCTACGGCGCGAACAACGCCGTGGGCGAGTCGGGGAACTTCTCGCGGGCCCTCGAGGACATCGTCAACGGCAAGGCCGGCACGATTCCGTTGGTGGTGCTGCGTTTCATGGTCGGCACGCTCGGCATGGCCGTGCTGGACCAGAACTACAACCGTGCCGAGCTGGCCGCGGTCTACGAGCAGGTGATGTTCGACGAGGGCACCCGGCACCTGGAACGGCAGGCCACGTTCAACGAGGCGTTGCAAGGCGCCCTCGACAAGATCGACCAGCATCTCACCGCGATGGAGCAGCAACAGGCGGCGGACCAGCGGGTCGAGCGGTCGGCGCCGAGCCGGATCGCGGACCGGCAGCACACCCCGCCCGCCGACCGGCCGCCGACCGGGAAACCGGCCACCGACGCCGAGCTGGCCGAGTCACTGCCGGCGGACCGCCCCGTCGGCATGCAGCGCGGCCGCGCGTTCGCGGCATACGCCACGATCCAGGGCGCGATCATGAGCGGTGCGATGACCGTCGGGACCGCGTTGTTCGGCTCCGGTGTCGGCCTCGAACGGTGGACCGGCCCGGTCGTGATCGGCACCGTCGCGGTCGGCGGCATCATCGCCGCGTGGAGCAAGTTCCATTTCCGGGCGGCCGAGCAGCAGGCCGGGAACGACGAGATCGCGTTCAACCAGGCGAAGGACCGGGCGGCGGACGCGGCGAAGGCCGAGCGCACGGGGCAGTACACCGAGGAGTTCCTGAACCGGGAGCTGGCCGAGGCCACCGACAAGGACAACGCCCCGACACCGCCGGCGCAGCAGAAGGTCCCGATGGTGATCGGGCCGCGCGATCCGAGGTATGCCGACTACGCCAAGAAGTTGGCCGCGGAAGAACGTGCGCGCCTCGCGCGGGAGCCGCGCCCGTACTCGTTGTTCGACGCGCGGCGGCAAGGCCTCGACCGGATCGACAAGTTGGCCGACAAACTGAAGAAGGCCGCGCTGCACGCCGAGCGCACCGGCAACGACCGGCCGCTCAAACGCGCCGCCGACAAGCTCGCGGCGGCGCGCCTCCACTACCAGCGCCTCGTCAACGACGGCACCCCGATGCCGACCGACGACGAGGCGCCGAAGCGGCCACAGACCCCGCCGCCGCCGTCGAGCACCCGCTCCGGTCCGGACGACACCGCTACCGACACCGACACGTCGAACGAGAAACCCGAGCCAGGGTCCATCGATCCCGACACCGGACGGCCGGTGCTGGACGAGCGACTGCAAGGGCACCTGGACGAGAGCGCGGTCACCCCTGGCGGCCGTGCGTTCTACCCGGCCGGCGACCCGCTGCACGAGTTGGCGCAACACGTGCCGGCGCTGCCGGGCCTGTACTCGGTCGACCTGCACGGTGCGCCCGACGCCGTCTTCATCGGCGACGACGTGCTCACCGTCGAGGACCTCGCGGCGCTCATCGAGTCCGACCCCAACTGGCACGGACAGGACATCTGGCTCTTCTCCTGCTGGACCGGTGCGGAGCCGGGCGGTTTCGCGCAGCAGCTCGCGGATTGGCTCGGTGTCGAGGTCATCGCGCCGGCACAGGTCGTCGGCAACACCGTGACGGGTGAAACGTTCGTCACCTCGAAGGAGGTGGACGAGAACGGTAACCCGAGGCGGCTCGTCTGGCCGCCGACCGGGTTCTGGAACTCCTACCGGCCGATCGTGCTCAACGACGACCCGGAAACCGTTTTCTACCAACCGTCGTTCCATCTCGAGCTGATCAACCAACGCGAGGCGCAGTACCGCCAGAACCAGGCCGTGCTGTCGGCCAGGCAGACCGCCGCGTCGGACGCCGACTTCGCCGCCAGGCGGGACGCTGCGCCGGACGTTGAGCACGACCAACTCCCGGACCCGCTCATGGCGCACCCCGCGACGCCGGAGGATCTGGTGGCGCAGCGACCGGCGGAGCTGCGGCACCTGGCGCCGCCGAAGCCGCTCCAGCCGACCGTCGTGGCGCAGAGCCTCGGGTTCTTCAAGGGAGTACTGACCCGCGACGGGGCCGGTCTCATCACGCACGTCGGCGGAGTGCCGGTCCGGGCGAAGCTGCACGAGTTGGCCAAGCAGCGCGCCGAGTTCTACCACCGGGAGAAGAACGGCCTCGACGAGCACGGCAACCCCCGCCCCGGCGGCAGGAACCCGTTGCTGACCGGCAGGGCCATCAACCAGAACATGGCGCTGGTCATGGATCTCCGGACCGGCGAGGTGTTCGAGGCCACGAACGTGCGCAAGGGCTATCACTCGTTGACGAGGATGGCGCGGAGCATCCAGCAACGCATCGCGGACATGTTCCACCACAACGGCTACCGGTCCGGGTTCGATCCCGACCAGCGGATCAACTACCCGATGGACGAGCTGCCCTACCGGCACGGCGAGATCCGCGCGGTGAACGCGGCGCTGGCCGCGCGCCCCGGCGCCACGTTCTCCGAGCTCGTCGCCGACACCTGGGGCATCTACTCGGAGCTGAAGCCGGTTCCGTTCTGCCCCAACTGTTCCCACGTGTTGCACGACGTGCGCAGCTACCTGTTCAAGCGGGTGTACAACCCGGACACGCACGAGATCGAGAACGGTCCGTCCGGCTGGGAAGCCGACAACGCTCCTCCGGTCGACTCGACCCGCTCCGGCCACACCCCGCCGCCCCCCGCGAACGACGACCAGCGGGAGCCCCGCCGGCCGGAGCCCTACAAGTACCGCGGCTTCAACGACGAGGAGATCAAGGAGATTCACCTCGACGAGGCGCGGCACGTCGACCTACCGCCGCCGCCGTTCGAGCCGCCGGTGGTCGTGCACCCGACGCCCCACCACCCCAACGGCCAGCACCACCCCGACAGTCAGCACGACCGGCCGGACATCGACGAGCCGGCACCCGACGCCGAACCCGGCCCGACCGCCGATGCCAGTTCCAGCGCCGGTTCCAGCAACCAGAGCAACGACTCCGGCGGCCAGGACGAGCCGCCGGACCCCGGCTGCGAGAACGTCCCGCCGGCGGGACGGACACCGATCTACACCGGCGACGAACGGCTGTGGCCGGACGAACTGGCCGACCTCATCGCCGAGAGCGAGTCGTGGACCGGCGGGCCGATCCGGCTGCTCATCCAGGACGGCGTGGTCGACGAGGAGTTCCTGCGCCGCCTGGCCGACCTGCTCGGGGTGGCGATCCTGGTGCCGGCGGAGTCGGTCGTCGACGGGTTCCCGCGCTGCTCGTCGGGCACACTGATGGTCTTCAACGAACCCGAGCCGGTGACCCCACCGGACGGCGAATGGCGCACGATCACCCCGAGGAGCGCAGTGACGACCAGCACCACGAACATGGCGGCACGATGAGGTTCGCACGCCTCTTCGACAAGCGGGACGCGTCCGGCGACTGGACGTTCGACCCGGACCGGCCACGTGTCGACGACCCGGCGGAACGGGCCAGGATCAGCGCCTTCCTCAACGACGGCAAGATGATCGTCCGAATCGTCGGCCACACCGACGACCGCATGGATCCGACGCGCGGGGAGGTGGTGCCAATGTCGACGCCCACCGCCGGCC